>Ga0302220_10001009_pt1 | contig 22338 bp, 17 predicted proteins | sample II_Palsa_E1_3_FD_194572 | JGI IMG/M metagenome (GOLD analysis project Ga0302220, IMG submission 194572) | Peat permafrost microbial communities from Stordalen Mire near Abisko, Sweden - II_Palsa_E1_3 | ecosystem: Environmental > Terrestrial > Soil > Palsa > Peat permafrost | place: Sweden...
ACCTCAAACCCTGCTCACCAGGAGAAAAAGGCTGCATAAATTTTATCCGTCGAGGCGACAACTAGCTTGAAATCTTCCGTCACCGTGCGGAGTTCCACCGTGCGAATTATGCCGTTTTAATGAGCGGCCCTTCCGCAACTGCCGATATCGAGGGTGTTTTGATCCGCGGCGCGCAGGGTGTTCGTTCATTGACGGTGATGCCGGTTCGGCGCGGGCGCGACTGTGAGTGAGGCCACCCAGCACTTACGCTGGGCTTGACTCACCGCCTTCACCGCCGAGTTCCTGTGCGATGAAATCGACAAACGCGCGGATGCGATTGGACATTTGGTGTCGCTGTGAATAGACGGCGAAGATATCGGCGTTCGGCGTATCGTAGTCGGGTAGTACCAGCACAAGTGAACCGTCGGCCAGGTACTGCTTGATATCCCATTCGGCCCGCATCAACACTCCTTGGCCCTCAAGCGCCCACTTCACGGCGATTTCGCCGTCGTTGGTGGTCAGGCTGCCGTTGATACGCACGGCCTCCGTTTTGCGGGAAGCGCCACGACCCGACATCAAACGCCAGACGCCATACGCCTCGTCGCCTTGTCTAATGCCAATACAATTGTGCCGGGTCAAGTCGTGCGGGGTTTGCGGCAGTCCTCGTGAGGCAATATAGGAAGGTGCGGCACATAGCACCCGACGATTGACTGCAAGACGACGCGCGACCACACGCGTGTCCGGTGGCTCGCCGAATCTGATACAGACATCGAATGCGTCGTCCGTCAGCGGTGGCGGAGTGACCGACAACTGCAGTTGCACCGACACCTGAGGGTACTTCGCGACGAAACGCGATATCGCCGGAGCGACGTGGCTGCGACCAAAGCCAAGCGTTGCGTTGACACGCAGCAAACCTTTCGGAATTTTTTTCGCGCTGCCGAGCAACTCGGCCAGCTCGTCAATCTCATCAAGAATCCGGCGCGCGTGCTCCAGGTATAGCTCTCCCTCGGGCGTCAACATCATCCGTCGGGTTGTCCGGTTGACCAGCGGAACACCGGCGCGGCTCTCCATTTGCGTCAAATGCTTGCTGACGGCGGCGGCCGTCAGGCCCAGCTCGCGCGCAGCAGCGCTTAGGCTGCCGGACGTCGCGAGGGTTGAAAAAAAACTTAAATCGGACGGTAGAACAGCCTCGAGCATAGTCTTTACTTGTGAATTAAAGTTAAAGATGCTTTGAGTTTAGCACGGGTTTTGGCGTCCGGAGACGGGTAAAGTGCGCTCAGACCGACAACATCTCAAGGAGGCTGAAATGAAAACCTATCGCATCGCAACTATCCCTGGCGACGGCATTGGCAAGGAAGTGGTGCCTGCCGGCGCGCAAGTTCTTGAAGCGCTTGCAAAGACCACCAAATCTTTCGCGTTCGAGTTCGAAAATTTCGATTGGGGCGGCGACTATTACCGCAAACACGGCGTTATGATGCCGGCCGACGGCCTCGACGCCATTCGCAACAAGGACGCGATCCTGTTCGGTTCGGCCGGCGACCCGGACATTCCCGATCACATCACGCTGTGGGGCCTGCGCCTCAAAATCTGCCAGGGCTTCGACCAGTACGCCAACGTCCGCCCGACCCGTATTCTGCCCGGCATCGATGCACCCCTGAAGCGCTGTAAGCCGGAAGATCTGAACTGGGTGATCGTCCGCGAAAATTCGGAAGGCGAATATTCGGGTGTGGGCGGCCGGGTTCATCAAGGCCATCCGATCGAAGCCGCCACAGACGTATCCATCATGACCCGCGTCGGCGTCGAGCGGATCATGCGTTTCGCGTTCCGCCTTGCGCAATCGCGTCCGCGCAAGCTACTGACCGTGATTACCAAGAGCAACGCACAACGTCACGCCATGGTGATGTGGGACGAGATTGCGCTCGAAATTTCGAAAGAGTTTCCCGATGTCAAATGGGACAAGGAGCTCGTGGATGCGTCGACTGCTCGGATGATAAACCGGCCCGCGACCTTGGATACCATCGTGGCCACCAATCTGCACGCAGACATTCTCAGTGACCTCGCCGCCGCTCTCGCCGGCAGCCTGGGTATCGCGCCAACCGGCAACATCGATCCAGAACGCCGCTATCCATCGATGTTCGAGCCGATCCATGGTTCAGCGTTTGACATCATGGGCAAGGGTCTTGCTAATCCGGTCGGCACGTTCTGGTCGGTGGTTATGTTGCTCGAACATCTCGGTGAGTTTGAGGCCGCGACGCGTGTCATGCAGGCCGTCGAGGCCGTAACTGCGGATCCGTCGCTGCATACCGGCGATCTCGGTGGCAGCGCGACGACGGTGCAGGTGACGGCGGCCGTTTGTGCATTGATAGAGAAAGCAGCGGCGCCCGCGGCTCAAGCGGCATAAACGTCGTTCAAGACTCCTCATGAGCCCGATCTGCCCTAGGTGGCCGAGATCAGGCTCGCGCGGAGCACGACACCTATATCAAGCAGGAGACACTATGTTCGCTTTCTTCCAGCAAGGGAGTCTCGCTTCTTGGCGGGCGCGCAGATGAATACGGCCGCCCAAACCAAGCTATCGGGCAGCGGCGACGCCCATGGCGAATTCGACATCGATCGCTTGTTGCAGGACATGTTCGACGCTGCGATTGCGACCGCACAACCGGCGTTGCGCGTGCCGCAGTTCCTGCCCGCACCACCGCGCGGTCGTACTGTCGTGATCGGCGCCGGCAAAGCATCGGCTGCGATGGCAAAAGCGCTCGAAGACCACTGGCAGGGCGATCTCGAAGGCCTCGTCGTGACACGTGATGGATACGCCGTTGCGTGTCGGCGTATTGAGATAGTAGAGGCTGCGCATCCCGTGCCTGACGAAAGCGGTTTGCAGGCGGCGCAGCGCATGCTGCAACTGGTGTCGGGACTGACCGCCGACGACCTTGTTATCTGCTCGACCTGCGCCGATGCGCTCGCGGTGCTTCGCCGCTATGAGATTTGCGCCGCGCCCGCGGCGATCGCCTTGCTCGAGAGCGGCAGCACGGAAACCTTGAAGCCCGACGATGCGCGTCTGACTAATATAGAAACACATCTGATCGCGACACCTCAACTCGCACTCGAAGCTGCTGCGGAAAAGTCTCGCGCGGCCGGTATTGAGGTTCACATCCTCAGTGATGCGACGAGCCGGCGAGCGCGGCATTTGTCCGTCCGAGCGCCTGGAAAACAATGACGCACACGGGTTTTTCCAAGCGCTGGATGACTCGGTTATCACCGGGCCGACATTGACCAATGTCAACGATTTTCGTGCCATCTTCATTGCCGCTCAGCACGGCGATCTTTCAGGGAGTCGTTAAAGATGCGCCGCAACCGTCATGCAAAAATTGTCGCGACCCTGGGGCCTGCCAGCACCAGCCGCGAAACCATCGAAGAAGACGCTGATGCGGCGATGGTCGCGCGCAGAGGCCGCGCAGATTCATTAACGGGCTCTATGGTTTTTCTCAACCGCATTTGAACTGCAAGTGTGCCTGACAAAAAGAGTCGCACCCGACGGCAGCGGCGCACATTGCTCTTATTTCGTAAAAACGATAAAACCTCCAAGGAGGAGACAATGATTTCCGATTTCGAAAATCGGGTTTCCCGCAAGCTAATGCTGCGGATCATCCCGTTTGTGATACTGCTGTATTTCGTGAGTTTTCTTGATCGCGTCAATGTGGGCTTCGCGGCGCTGTCAATGAACAAAGCTATCGGCCTTTCGCCGACGGCGTTCGGTCTCGGCGGCGGGCTCTTTTTCATCGGATACTTCCTATTCGAAGTGCCATCAAACTTGATTCTTCACAAGGTCGGCGCGCGTCGATGGATCGCCCGAGTGATGGTCTCATGGGGGATCGTATCGGCGGCATCCGCATTCGTGGTCGGCCCGAACAGCTTTTATGCGCTGCGCTTTATCTTGGGCATCGCCGAAGCGGGTTTTTTCCCCGGTATTATTTTGTACCTGAGCCTATGGTTTCCAACGCGCCAACGGGCCGCGGCCGCCGCATGGTTTATGGCTGCCGCTCCGATCTCTACCGCCATCGGATCGCCGCTATCCGGCGCGATCATGAAACTCTCTCCGATCGCCGGCTTTGCCAATTGGCAAATGCTCTACCTCCTTGAGGCCGCGCCCGCGATTATTCTCGGATTATGCGTACTGAAGTACATGACCGACGCGCCTTCTCAAGCTCACTGGCTCCAGCCGGAAGAACGCGAGTGGCTGATTGCCAAGCTGAAGATGGAAGCGAACGAGAAACAGTCGCTAGCCGGTCATACCACGGGTGCGCTCAGCGCCTTGCGCGATCTGCGCGTGCTGGCACTGGCGCTGATCTACTTCGGCACCTCGGCCGGCTTGTACACGCTTGGGCTGTGGGCTCCCTTGATCATCCATCAATATGGTTTTGGCTCGTTCGAAACCGGCCTGCTTGCCGGCATCCCGAGCATCGTCGCAGTGATCGCGATGATTCTGTGGGCCAAGCATTCAGACCGAACCGAAGAACGTACCTGGCACGTTGTCATTCCGTGTGTCTTGGCCTGCCTGGGATTTATCTTTGCGGCCAACGCCAGCACTGCATTGATGATCATTCTGGCGCTGGTGATCGTCAATGTCGGTATCGGTGCGGCCAAAGCGCCGTTATGGGCTATGCCTAGCACCTTTCTATCGGGCGCGGGCGCTGCGGTTGGGATCGCGATGATCAATTCGGTCGGCAACTTGGGCGGCTTCGTCGGACCGTTCGCGATCGGCTGGCTCAAGAACGTGACGGGCAGTTACTCGCCGGGCTTGTATGTGGTGGGCGCAACGCTGGCGGTATCGGCTGTGGTCACTTTGATGCTGAGCCGGCAAACGAAGCCGACACAGATCATTGTCGGCGAGCGCCAAGGCCACTGAATCTGACGATTTGCTCGCCTCAATCGGCAAACGAGGCGAGCAGGCTCGAGTACACGGTAAGGCGTAACTAGTCTTTAGGTTTATCGCTAGCGGCGACAAGTACCGGAACCGCCGCCGTGCTAGCGAGCTCTTCGCTTGACCAGCCGCCGCCCAGTGCTTTGATCAATTGCACGTTCGCGCTTAGCTGACGCGCCTGGATATCGAGGACGCCCCGTTGAGCGTCGAGCGCGGCCGTTTGCGCCTGCACGACATCGAGATAGCCGACCGCGCCATCGCGATACCGGTGCAGCGCCAGATCGACGGAATATTGCGCCGAATTGCTGGCATCGCGTTGCTGTTCGAGCGCCGTGCCAAGATCCTGCAGCAAGGAAAGATTGTCTTCGATTTGCTGGAACGCCGATAACACGACACCGCGATAACGAGCGCCGGCTTCATCGGTTGCGGCTTTCGCCGAATCAAGCTGGGCGCGCCGTAAGCCGCCATCGAAAACGTATTGCACCATTTGTGGACCAATTGCCCAGAACAAGTTCGGCGCACTAATTAATCCTGCATAGGCTGCGCTTTGAAATCCGCCTTGCACACTGAGTGTAATGGACGGGAAATACGCGGCGCGCGCCACGCCGATTTTCGCATTGGCTTCGGCCACGCGGCGCTCGGCCGCGGCAATGTCGGGGCGTCGCTGCAACAAGGTTGAAGGCAAGCCGGCGGGAATCACGGGTAGGGCGATCGAAGCAGTTTGCTCGGGCAAACTTAACTCGGACGCCGATGCCCCGACCAGTTCGGCGATCGCGTGTTCGAGCAAGGCGCGTTGTGCGAGATTTTGCGACAACTGCGATTTGGCCGACGATAACTGCGTATGCGCGCGCGATACGTCGAGTCCTGAAACAATTCCGCCGCCATGCAGCGTCTGTGTGAGTTGCAGCGCGCGCGCAAACGCCGCCACAGTGTCGGTCAGCAATTGTGTTTGCTGATCGAGACCGCGTAGGCGGATATAGCTGTCGGCGAGTTGAACCTGCAGGCTAAGCTGCACCGATGCAAGATCGGCCTTCGATGCCTGTGCTTCGTCCTTGCCCGCTACCACGGAATCGCGCACACGACCCCACAGGTCGAGGTCGTAGTCGACTTCGCCGCCGAGCGTGGCGGAGTTGTAATCGTTGGGGCCACCGACACGCAATGGCCGGGTGTCCGACTGCTGGTCACGTTGCGGAACCGCGCTTGCGCTGACCTTCGGGAATAGTCCCGACGAGACCTGGTCCACAAACGCCTGAGCCTGCCTATAGTGTGCAAATGCCGCGGCAAGATCCGTATTGTTCGCCAGCAGGCGCTGTTCGAGATCGTCGAGTTGAGCGTCGTGATACATCTTCCACCAGCCGGTGCGACTCAACTGATCGGCCGGCTGCGCATTGATCCACGGCCCGACTGTGCGATATTGCGCGGCAACGGGCGTGGGTGGGACTCGATAGTCCGGCGCAAGTGAGCAAGCAGCTAACGCGAAAGTGCCGGCGAGCAGCGCCGGCAGCCGTACCCCGGCCTTCCAAACTATCTTAGCCATTGACCGCCACCTTCTTGCCGCTACTGGCGACTTGCACGCGATCGCCGTCAACCAGACCATCAGGCGGTGTATCGATCACGCGGTCGCTGGCGACAAGCCCCGAGCCGATCTCGACCGAGTCGCCATAATCGCGGTTAATCGTCACCTTCTTGAACACGACCTGGCCGTTCGCACCCAGCGTGGCAACCATCAGGCCACGCGCGTCAAATACCAGCGCACTGGCGGGAACACGGACCGCGTTTTGCTGCACCGGCAGCTTGAATTGCAGGCTGGCGAAACCGCCAGGCAAGAGCTTGCCATTGGCGTTGTCGACCAACAATTGAACCAGCATCGTGCCTGAAGTTGCGTTGACCGAATCCGCCGATGCGACCACGCGCGCGGTGAAATGCTGCCCTGGATATTCCGGCACGGAAAGCGTCGCGGTCGTGCCGGTGCGCACGTCGGGCGCGTAGGTCTGCGGCACCTGTACATATACGCGCAACTGCTTGACGTCGGAGACGGTGAACAATTCCTGTCCGACGCCGCCGCTGCCCGCATTAATGAGCGCGCCGACATCTGTGTCGCGCGCGGTCACCACGCCGTCGAACGGCGCCACGATACGCTCGAAGCCTTTAGTGGCGAGCAAACGGTCGACGTTCGCCTGCGCGGCCGCAACTGCTGCTTTCTTTGCGGTGTAGTCGCCGGTGCGTTCATCGACTTCCTGCTGCGCGACCGAGTCGGTGCCGAGCAGCGCTTGCCAGCGTTTCGCGGTGGTTCCGGCCAGCGCGGCGTTGGCTTGCGCGCTGGCCAAATCCGCTCGCGCCTGCAGCAACTGCTGATCAAGCTCGGGCGACTCAATCACCGCGAGTAGTTGTCCGGTCTTCACCGGCGCGCCGATATCGACATTCCACGACTTTAGATAACCGCTCACGCGCGCGAAGATCGGCGCACCCGAATACGCTTCGAGGTGCGACGGCAGGTCGAGCGTGGGGCCGTTTGCCGAGCTGAGGGGATGGATGACGGAGACGGTCGGGATGGTCTGCGCGTTGGTCCAGGTCTTGAGGTTACGGGCATCGACGGCGCGCAGCGTGACGCCGGTAGCGACCACGATCACGGCAACCGCGATACCGACCACGCCGATTGCGACGAGTCGTCGGCGCGGCACGGTTTGATGGGTGATAACAGGTTCAGACGACATAAGCAGGATCTCCCGTAACGGGTGTCGGGGCAATCGCGCGACCGGGGCGCGAGTGAATAATGCAGAAAATCACCGGGACCAAAAGGAGCGACGCGGTGGTAGCGAAAATCAGGCCGCCGATAACGGCACGGCCGAGCGGTGCATTCTGTTCGCCGCCTTCGCCCATCGCCAGGGCCATCGGCGCCATGCCGATGATCATCGAAAGTGCCGTCATGAGCACCGGGCGGAAACGGGTGAAGCCGGCTTCGAGCGCCGCCTTGAAAGGGTCGCCGTGAACAGCCAGGCGTTCGCGGCAGAAGCTGACCACGAGAATGGAGTTGGCGGTCGCCACCCCCATACACATAATCGCCCCCGTTAGCGCGGGTACGGACAAGGTGGTGTGCGTGGCGAACAACATCCAGACGATGCCGGCAAGCGCCGCGGGCAGGGCCATGACAATCACGAACGGATCGGCCCACGACTGGAAGTTGACCACGACGATCAGGTAGATCAACACAACAGCGCCTAGCAGACCGAACAACATACCGGCAAACGCACTATTCATGGTTTGCACCTGGCCGAGCAGCGCGACCGATGAACCCTTGGGCAGCGCGCCGGCATTGTGCTGTATCACGCGTTGAATGTCCGAGGCGACCGCGCCGAGATCGCGATCCTGGGTGGCGGCGAAAATCTCGACCATCGGCTGGATGTTGTACTGGCTTACGACTGCATTGCTGTTGGCTCGCTCGACGGTCGCCAAGCCGCCCAGGATCTGTCCATTGCTCTGCAGGCTCGAGGTGATCGGCAAGTTTTGCAAGGAAGCCAGCGAATCGAGCTTATATTGCGGCGTCTGCATCACAATCGGATACGACACACCGTTAGCAGGATCGAGCCAGAAAGTCGGCGCGACCTGGCTTGATCCCGCGAGATTCACGACCAGACTGTTGGTGACGTCGCGTTCGTTGATGCCGAGCAGTTGCGCGCGGGTACGGTCGACGTCGACGTTGAAGGTTGGCGCATTCTGCGCTTGCTGGATACGTGCATCGACTACACCAGGGATCTCGCGGATCTGGCGCAGCAGCCGGTTGGCGTATGCGAAGTTAGCAGGCAGGTTATTGCCACGAATCTGCAAGTCGACGGGAGCCGGCGAGCCGAAGTTCAAGATCTGGCTAATGATGTCGGCCGGCGGGAATGAGAACGTTACACCGGGATAAAGACGCGGCAAGCGCTCGCGCATCTGCCGCACGTAGTCGGCGGTCGGATGGTGATCTGCATTTAAGGCAATTTGGATGTCGCCGTCCTGCGAGCCGATTGTTCCGGTGTTGTTATAGGCGAGATTGATACCGCTGAACGGCAGACCGATATTGTCGACCATCGTGGAAAGTTCGGCGGGCGGAATGATCTGACGGATGGATCCTTCCACATCCGCGAAAATTTGCGCGGTCTTCTCGACCCGCACGCCGATCGGAGCGCGAACATGCAAGAGAATTTGCCCGGCGTCGACATCGGGGAAGAAATTGCGGCCGAGCAGAGGCACCAGCGCGAACGAGATCAACACGAAACCGAGGAAACAACTGACGAACGGCCGGCGATGGTTCAGCGCCAATTCAAGTAAGCCGTGATAGCCGTTGCGGATTTTTTCGAAGCGCCGCTCAAAACCTTGCTGGAAGCGTCCAAGTGGGCCGGGGCGCTGCTTTTCGTGGGCATCTTCGTCGAGATTATGCGGGTGCAGCAGGTACTTCGCCATGGTCGGAACCAGCGTGCGCGACAGGATAAACGACGAGATCATCGCGAAGATCACGGCCTCGGCCATAGGCACAAACAGGAAACGCGCGACGCCATCAAGGAAAAACATTGGCACAAACACAATACAAATACAGAGCAGCGCCACGAATGCCGGCGTGACGATCTGCGCGGCGCCGTCGAGAATGGCGTGTTCCACCTCTTTGCCTTGCTCGAGATGCCAGTTGATATTTTCGATCGTGACGGTTGCGTCATCGACGAGGATGCCGACCGCGAGCGCAAGACCGCCTAGCGTCATGATGTTAAGCGTCTCGCCGAGCGCCGACAAGGCCGCTATCGAACCGAGAATAGCGAGCGGAATCGAGGTCGCTATGATGACGGTTGAACGCCAGCTACCGAGGAATAACAAGATCATGAGGCTGGTCAGCGCAGCCGCGATCACGCCTTCGCGGGCTACACCGCTGATGGCCGCGCGTACAAATATGGACTGGTCACCGATCGGTGCAATTTGCAGCGCATCGGGCAACGATGCCTTTGCGTCGAGGACGTGCTGCTTGATGCCGGCGATAATGCCGAGCGTGGATACCGAGCCGTTTTTCAGGACCGTCATCAGTACCGAACGTTTGCCGTCGACATGCACGATATTCGTTTGCGGTGGGCTGCCGTCGCGCACATTGGCGACATCGTGGATATAAACCGTGGTGCCATTCACTGCCTTGATTGGCAGATCGCCCAGCGCTTTAAGCGCGGAAGGCGCATTGTTCATTTGCAGCGTGTATTCGTGATCGCCGATTTTTTCGGTACCGATCGGTGTGAGCAGATTCTGCGCAGCGAGTGCATTGGCGACATCTTGTGCAGATAAGCCGCGCGCCTGCAAGGCTGCCGGATCGATGTCGATTTGTACTTGGCGAGTCTTGCCGCCGAAGGGATAGGGAATCGATGCACCGGCTACAGTCACCAGGGCCGGGCGCAACTGATTCAACCCAAGGTCGCCCAGCTTTTGTTCGGAGAGACCCTTGCCCGACAAGGCGAGCTGGATAATCGGTACGGTCGACGCGTTATAGTTCAGGATCAGCGGCGGCGTGGTACCCGGCGGCAATTGGCGCAATTGTGTCTGCGCAATGGCGGTCACCTGTGCGTTCGCGTTACTGATGTTGACGCCCGGCTGAAAGAATATTTTGATGACACCGAAGCCATTCACCGATTCAGCTTCGATGTGCTGGATATCGTTGACAGTGGTGGTCAGCGAGCGCTCGAACGGCGAGGTAATGCGTCCGACCATCTGATCCGGCGGCAAGCCCGTGTATTGCCATACCACGCTGATCACGGGAATGCGGATATCGGGGAAGATATCGGTCGGCGTTCGAATCGCGGAAAGCGGCCCGATAATCAAAATGAGGATCGCCAGGACGACAAAAGTATATGGCCGTCGGAGAGCGATTCGTACAAGGCCGAGCATGAGAGTTCCAAGACGAGAGATTGAATCGAACGGCACCTGGCCGCTCAGAGTGGTGTGCAGCGGTGACGCGTGTCAGTGTAGACACCGAGTTATTTCCAACCAAGGTCGATTTGGACAACTGATAGTTCTGTTTATAGCAACAATCGTACAAGAAAAAGAAGCTGTCTGCTAGCGGAGGCCCGCAGACAGGCGGGTAGTGTAATTTCCAAAAACTGGTTTTGTCATAAAACGTAATAATCGCTTGTGCGTCTAAAAATAAGAACTATGCGAAAGAAGAGCCGGAACGGGTCTGTCTCGATCCGGTTTGGGGAGAGTCAAACACAGTTAAGCCAGCACGCATGGGCACTGGATCGTTGTCGCCGATCTTGAACACCGCCACCGCGTCTCGCAATGCTTGGGCCTGTTCGGCCATCGAAAGAGCCGCCGCCGAGGCTTCTTCTACTAGCGCAGCGTTCTGCTGAGTCACCTGATCCATCTGGTTGACTGCCTGGTTGACCTGCTCGATGCCGGTACTCTGTTCCAGCGACGCTGACGATATTTCGCTCATGATGTAAGTGACCTGCTTCACCGACTGGACGATCTCGCCTATCGTGATACCAGCTTCACCAACCAGTTTCGAGCCGGCGCCGACCCGGTTTAGCGATTCGCCGATCAGCGCCTTAATTTCCTTCGCCGCCGCCGCGCTACGTTGGGCGAGCGCACGGACTTCGCTGGCCACCACCGCAAAGCCACGCCCTTGTTCGCCTGCTCGCGCGGCTTCGACCGCTGCGTTGAGAGCAAGGATGTTGGTCTGAAATGCGATGCCTTCAATCACGCTAATGATCTCAGCCACCTTACTTGAACTGTCGGAGATGCCGTGCATCGTCTCGACGACTCGGTTGACCTCGTCCCCGCCGCGCTGCGCGATGACCGACGCCGTGCTGGCCAGGGTGCTGGCCTGTTGCGCGTTGTCGGCATTCTGACGCACCGTGACGGTCAGCTGTTCCATGCTCGATGCGGTTTCCTCCAGTGAGGCCGCTTGTTCTTCGGTACGTTGCGAGAGGTCGGTATTGCCAGTCGCCAACTGTTGCGTTGCGCTTGAAATCGATTGGCTGGCTTGCTTAACACCGCCGACGATGGTCGCCAGTTGGGCAATCGCCCGATTCAGCGCGTCGGCCAACGCGCCCACTTCGTCGCGGCGGACGATCGCTACCTTGACGGACAGGTCGCCACGCGCCATGGCATTGGCGCCATCGACCGCTTGCTGCAGCGGGCGGACGATTGAACGGGTGACGAGTACGCACAAGACCAGTGCGACAATGATAGCCAACGTCGCCGTACCCCAGAGGACAGTGCGTGCCGTGTCATAAGCGCTACGGCTGTCCCGTACGGCGGCCTCCATCCCGTCTTGCTCAAAACTCAGGAAATCGTTTTGGGCACTGAGTAGCGTTTTTTGCAAGGGTACCGTGCTCAGCAAGGTTGCTCGTGCCCCACTCACATCACGGGCGGCCAATTGAGCATAGACAGGTTTGATCGCTGCGGAATAGGCCATACGCGCCTGCATGACGTGGTCGAAGGCCGTCCGCCCGGCCGCCGTATCCATTTGGTTTTGCACGTCCCGGGTGACGCTAGCATTTTTTTCGACCTGAGCCTGGAGTTGCTCAAACGTGGCCTGCTGTGCGTCGGGTGTCGTTTCATCGAGTGCGCGGTACACCAGCACGCTGACCAGATACGTCCCATCCTTATACAGATTCCCCAGTCTCAGCTTTTCGGCTTGATTACTGACGATGCTTTCCGTATTCGCATTCATATGCGCCATCTGCATGCTGACGGTCCCGCAGATCGCCAGCAATAACATCAGTACTGTGCCGAAGGTGGCGGTAAGCCGAGCCCCGATCTTGATTGCCATGGGTCACATCCTTTTGAGTGTTTTACAAGGGGCAGGGCGATTTGCCTGATTCCAGCTACTTGAACGGAGCAATATACGTGCTCAGGCTGACCTGCAGATATTCCAAAAAGAGCAAGTAAGAATTGTCGGAAATCGGACTTGCCTAAACATTGTTTCTAAGCATCGCCCGTTGCATTGAGTATTTCGTTGTACTTGAGGGTTTTTTAGAATGTCATGAGGCTGACATAATCCGGCGTCGATTAACATGGCCGGGCTTTGATACATTCACAAACTTCACAGGAAAGAGTCGCTGAATCTCATCGTCATCCATGGCAATGGCGCCGTCGCGTTGCCTCGAAAAGATTTTGCAAATATATGATAAGTCAGATATATTTTTAATCAGAAAGATTGATGTCGGCTATTGGTGGTTGTCGCGCCGGTTTTTTTTTGTTGTTCCTGCGCATCGCCCTTGCTCTGGGCAAGGGCTGCAACGCGTTGACGGCTAGGCAACTATGCGTGTTGTTGTTGTCGCGGGCAAGTAGTGAGATCGCTGGCGAGCGCTACCATACCGCGTCAACGCTCGCATCATGCTCGCCTGTCCGATCACTGACAGCAGCAACTTGGGATTTCGGATCGATGTGGATAGACCATCCAACGCCGCCGTGAACCCCCACCAATCTTCCCCGATCCACCATATTCGGATAGCACGACGCTGTGCCATATTTTTTCATCGCGTAACTGATTCCGACCGTCAAGGTCGAAACCCTCCGGGCGACTTGCATGGGTCTTCGCGATGCCTTCGCCTATCGCGACATAACGCTTACGCTGATCCTGTTGTTCGGGGGGCACATATTAAACATCGTTATCCTATCTACCAGAGTAAAAAATATAAGCAATCGTCATTGTCGAAAGCACGCATTGCTGATACCGCGTGATGTGGCTTACTTCCGACTATGGTGCTGTTTATCTATGTTGGTAGTCGTTCACCTTCGAATCGCATTGTGCAAAACTGAGTAATGCAAGTTCGTCATATCATTAAATTAAACACGACCGCTATTAAACGGCAGGAATGCGTCACGCACCAGCTGCCTTTTCGGGTAGGTGGGAGTTTAAAATGCTACGCCCAAGCCCTCCAGCGTGGGAAAATCTCGATGGGCGGCGGTATCGCCAAAGGGCAAAAGCCTTGCCTGAAAGCGAACTTACCTCAACATTGCTTTCTTACCGCTTGGGTCGCGCCGGATTCGGCAGTCCGCACTTAAGGAATTGACCGCGTCCGATCGTTCCCTGCGGCACGCCATCGCCGTAGACGACTTCTCCTCGCGACAGGGTCATGATCGGCCAGCCGGTGACCACTGTGCCTTCGTATGGGGTGTAGTCGACGTTATGATGCAGCATGTCATTGCGTATCACGACTTTCTTGTGTGCGTCCCAAATCGCGATATCCGCATCCGCGCCGATCGCGATGGTGCCTTTGCGCGGATGTAGCCCATACATCTTGGCCGGGTCCGTCGCAGTTAGTTCTACGAAGCGGTGCAGATCGATACGTCCTTTGACCACGCCTTCCGAAAACAACAGCGGTAAGCGCGTTTCCAGCCCCGGTATGCCGTTGGGAATGTATTGGAACGGTACTTCGCGGCCGCCGGGCATTTTCCCCTTGGGATCGGCGTAGCGAAACGGTGCGTGGTCGGACGAGAATACCGTGAACAGGCCGTCAGCCAAGCCGTTCCACACATGACGCTGATTCTCCTTGGTGCGCGGCGGCGGGCTGCAAATGCACTTGGCGCCGTGATAGCCTTCCAGATCCAGATCGTTGGCCGTCAGCATCAGGTACTGCGGACAGGTTTCGGCGTAGATGCGCAAGCCGTGGCCGTGGGCCCAGCGTATCTGTTCGATGGCTTCCTGGCCCGACACGTGCACGATCAGGATGGGCACATCCACCAATTCCGATAGGGCGATCGCGCGGTGCGTGGCTTCGCGTTCAACCAACAGCGGGCGCGAGTTCGCGTGATACTTGGGTGCGGTCAAACCGGCCGCTTCCAATTGCTCGGTCAGCCAGGCGATGCAGTCGGCATTTTCCGCATGGATCATCACCATCGCACCGTCGCGCCGCGCCACGGCCAGCAGGTCGAGGATCTGGCGGTCGTTGAGCTTGAGGTCATCATAGGTCATATAGATCTTGAACGAGGTATAGCCCTCGCGGATCAGTTGCGGCAATTCCTGTTTCAGCACCGTCTCGGTGGGGTCGCTGATGATCATGTGAAATGCATAGTCGATCACGGCGCGACCCTCGGCCCGGCGGTGATAGTCTTCGACCGCGGCGCGCAGCGACTGGCCGCGCGCCTGGGCTGCGAAGGGGATCACCGTGGTGGTGCCGCCGCAGGCCGCCGAAATGGTGCCGCTGCGAAAATCGTCGGCCATTTCCAGACCGTCCGGCATAGGCTGATCTAAGTGGCAATGGCTATCGACGCCGCCGGGCAGCAGCAGCATGCCATCGGCGTCAATCTCGCGCGTGCCGCGCGGCAGATTGCGCGCCAGTGCGACTACCTGTCCGTCGGCAATGCCGACATCGCATTGCATGGTATCTGCCGCCGTCACGACCGTGCCGCGGCGGATCACTACATCGAATTGTGTACTCATGGTGGTGCTCATGCGACGTCGCGAAACAGGCTGCCCCAGTGGCGGATGCGTGAGGGGTCGGCGCCGGCCTGCTTCAGCGATTTCCAGACCACGGTGGAAATGGTGTCATAGATCGGAATGCCGATTTCGCGCTCGAGTTCCTCGACGAGCGGTGCGCCGCGCAAATTGGTGCAGAAAATCGTGATCGCTTGCGGCTTCTGCTCGGCGACTTCACGGACCATGCGGCGGATTTCGTCGGTGCCGACCTCGGAAAACGAAAAATTGTCCCGCTTGCGCAAATGACGCTCGGCTACGCATTCGTAGCCGGCGCCGCGGTAATTGTTGACGATCGCGGCCTGAACTTCGTCGAGATACGGTGTGACGAGACCGAAACGCCGCACGCCGGTCAAGGCGAAGATTTCGTTTAAGGCCAGCACAGAGGTGCAGGCAGGGATGCCGGTGGCTTCGGTAATCCGCTGGCACAGCCGCTCATCTGCGTCGAAACCGAGCCAGCCGGATGAGGTGCCGTTCCAGGCGATGCTTTGCACTTTCGCATGCGCGAGCAACTCTGCCGCGCGCAGGATTTCGCTATCGTCGAATTGCGCCAGGGCCTGACCGGACAGAGCGATTTCGGTGACACGGAAACGCCCGAAATGGGCGCTGGCTTCGGCGATGTCGCCGATCATGGCGGTGGTGACGGGTTCGAGAACGGTATTCGAGGACGGCGTGAGCATCCCCAGCAAGGTACGTGATGTGTTGGCGGTCATGGTGATTTTGTCGGGAGAATTAGGCAGCAGCCAGGGAGTCGGCATGGGCCAGCGCCGATTCTTCGCGAATCAGGCCGAGCACATAGCGCTTGTAGTCGTTGAATGCCTGCGAGGTCGAGTCGCGCGGCCGCGGTAAGTCAATATCGATCAGGTCGCGGATGCGGCCTGGGCGGTGCGTCATCACGGCGACTTTGGTGGCTAGAATCAAGGCCTCGTCGACGCTGTGCGTGACGAACACAATGGTGCCCTCGTATCGCTGCCACAGCGTCACCAACTCTTCTTGCATCTCAAGCTTGGTCTGTGCATCGAGCGCGGCAAATGGTTCGTCCATCAGGATTACCGTGGGATTAAGCAGCAGCGCACGGGCAATGCCGACACGCTGCGCCATGCCACCGGACAATTCCGCCGGGTAGTGATTCTCGAAGCCGGTCAACTTAACGGTATCGATAAACGGTTGGGCTGCGCGACGGCGTTCGGCCTGGTTTTTGCCTTGCAGCTTGAGAGAGAAGGCGACGTTGTCCCATACCGGCAGCCAAGGCATCAGATTGGCCTGCTGAAACACCATGCCGCGCTCGGCGCCGGGGCCCGTGACCGGTTTGCCGGCCACCGCGACCGTACCTTGGCTCGGAAATTCGAAGCCCGCGATCATATTCAGCAGGGTCGACTTGCCGCAGCCGCTTGGGCCCAACAGGCAGAGAAATTCCTTTTGTTCCAGACTCAGCGTCACGTCGTCGATCGCCAGCATGTCGGTGCCGCGCTTGCGATCTTTGAAAACCTTGACGATATGGTTCAGTTCGATGAATGACATGAGATTTTCCTATATAGACAGGTATTAAGCCTTGCCGCCTTGTACGGTGGCCACGTGTTGCCAGCGCAGTGCGAAGTGCATCAACAGCTTGAGCGCCAGATCGGTCAGATAGCCGAGCAGGCCGATGCTGATCATCGCGGCGATCACCAGGTCGTAGCGCAGGAAGTAATAGGAGTCCCAGAGCACGTAGCCCAAGCCGCTCTTGACCGCCACCATTTCAGCGGTGACCGTCAACATCCAGGCGCTGCCGATGGCGATGCGCAGGCCGGAAAAGATGCTGGGCAAGGCGGCCGGCAGTACCACGAAGCGCAGCAACTGGCCCTGATTGGCGCCGGCCATGGCGGCCGCGCGCAGCAGGTTGCGGTCTGAGGTTTTGACGCCGTGTACGGTGTTCATCAGGATCGGAAAAAAGGCGCCGAGAAACACCAGGAAGATGGCGGGCTTGTTGGCGATGCCGAACCAGATGATAGCGAGCGGAATCCACGAAGCCGGCGGAATCGGTCGCAGCAGCTGGATGGTCGGCTCGACGGTGCGCTCAACCCAGCGCCACCAGCCGATGGCCACGCCAAGCGCAATGCCCGACACCGCGCCGATCAAATAACCGGCCAACACGCGCAGGCAGCTAGCCGTGGCGTCATTCAGCCAGTGGCCGCTGTAGTCCTGTGCCGCGCCGGAGAAGCCGAACAGCCAGTCCATCCAAGTCATGAACACGCGCGATGGCGCCGGCAATAGCGCAGTCGGCAGTACACCCGAGCGGGAGAAAATTTCCCAGAACGCCACTAGGCAAATCGGCACGACGAAGCGTGATTTGTTTTGCCATACTGACTGTATTAATTGATTCATTGAATGCTCCTGAAGCCGTGCCGTGCCGCACCGCGGCCGGACGTCAATAACCGAGGTCGGTCTTGGGTTTGCCGGTGACTGCCATCAGAAAGGAGTAATCCATGCTCTTGTCGATCTGGCTGGAGACATCGGTGGAGATGTAATTCAGGTCTTTCATCATGGCGGCGATCGCGTGAGTTTGCTGGCGGTACATCTTGTAGTCAGGGTAGGCGTTCTTCAGCGCTTCCGTCGCCACCGCGCGATCGAGGCCCGTGCCCTTGACGATACTGTCGATCCAGGCCTGTTTGTCGGTTTGCAGGTTGCCGACCAACTTCACCACTGCGGCGACCGTTTCGCGCACTTCGGCAGGATGCGCTTTGATCACGTCGGAACGCGTCACGATCAAGTTAGTCAGCTTGCCCGCCGCCTGATCGTAAGGATAGGAAAAGTGCTTGCCGACACCGCTCATGCGAATCTTCGAAGAGAACGGTTCGACTGAAGTGATCATTTCCACTTCCCCGCGCTGCAGGGACGCGGCGTGATCCGACGGATTCGGGATGTTGACGAATTGCACGTCCTTGTTTGGATTGATGCCGTGCATCGCCAATTCGCCGCGCATATGCAGATCCTGAGCGTTGCCGCGCGAGGCGGCGACGCGGAACGGCTTGCCTTGCGCCTTATATTGTGCGATCAGCTTCTTAAGGCCGTTCCAGTCGTCCGCGGCCAGAGGAATATCGCTGCGCACCAGCATTTCCGAGCCTCCATTGACTTGCCCGGACACGGCAACCAGATCGAAGCCCTTGTCCAGTCCGCTGACAAAGCTTTGGTAAGTGATCTGTGCGATGTCGACGCTTTTGGAGACCAGGGCGGTCAGCGCATCGCTGCCGGCCGTGAAGTTGACGGCCTCGATATCGACATTCTTGGCCAATCCCGGCACCAACGACATCGACATGCAGTGGGCGCACTTGGCATAGCCTAGCTGGATTTTCGGCAAGGTCTGCGCACTGACGTTGGCGGCGAAGGCGATGCCGCTGGCGAGCGCCAGCCACAGTGCGAAACGATGCAAGGCGGCTAGGCTCAAGCCGGGGATACGAACGATACGTTGCATGATAAACCCCTATGTGAACAATGAAGAATAGTTTTGTGACAATTTTAATCGGCGATTGACGCAAACATATGCAACTCTTGTGCCAGCCTAATTTCCAAGCGTGAACGGTAGAGATCGGCTGTCCATGCGCTAAATTGATCTGTTTCTGGATCTGGTTTGGTGCGTGATTAGAGCCACAAAACACCAAATCAGTGCAACAAAAATAGATAAAAGTGTTGAGAAAAATCTATATGATTGTGACAATGTGATCTAACAAATAATCGAATGAGATCGGTGCTTCCGACACTTTCAGGATTCAACAATGACCCAAAGCACCCTCGCGACCGGCAAGCTCGACCGCAAGAAAATCTTCGAGAAAGCCGAAAACAGTCCATTGCCGGGGCAGGCTATTAACACCCGGCCGATGGGCGGCACCGTGATTTATGAGCGCATTCTCACGGCCATCATGGAACATCGGCTAACGCCGGGTACCAAGCTGGCCGAAGAAAAACTCGCCAGCATCTTCGACGTAAACCGTACGCGCGTGCGCGAAGTACTCGCGCGCCTGAGCCACGAGGGGCTCATTACCACGCTGCCCAATCGCGGCGCATTTATCGCGAGCCCGACGCCGGCGGAAGCGCGTGCCGTGTTCGAGGCACGTCGCTTGATCGAACCCGCGCTGCTGCGCCATCTATGCGAACGGCCTCACGCCGACCATGTGACCCAGTTGCGCGCCCATGTCGAACAAGAGGCGCGGGCCCGGCAGACCAGTGATCGCCGCGCGATCATCCGGCTGTCGGGCGAATTTCATATCCGGATTGCGGAAATGGTCGGCAATCCGGTGCTGACGAAAATGATGCGGGAGTTAGCGTCCCTAACTTGCCTGATTATCGTGCTGTACGACTCTCCCGGCACGCCCGCTTGCACCCATCACGAACATGACGCGGTGATCGATGCGATTGCGGCGGGCAACGTGGAGCAAGCCGTCGCGCTAATGATCGAGCATCTGCTGCATATCGAACAAGTGCTCGATATGTCGGTGCTTCAGGAGAAGGAAGAGGACCTGGAAACACTGCTGAACGGTGTTTGAGCGTGCCGGCGCGCCGTGGCCCTTCAAGGCCCCTTTGCACCTTGGTCGCACCGTACCTGTAGACTACCCGTCTAAGTTAAATCGGTATCGTCCGGTTCGTTGCGTGCGCCCAAGCCTCGCGGGCAGAGCGTTGAGCGGGTACCGGTCCTGACTTCGTGAACTCTTTTCAGCGCGCTCGGTTCGCGCCAGAAACGCTATGGATTATTTTGCCGCGGTACGGGCTTTCGTTTGTGCCGCGGAACAGCGGAGTTTCAGCAAAACAGCCCATAAAATGGCAGTCAAGACCTCGACTATCTCGCGCTATGTGAGCGAGTTGGAAAAGGATCTGGGGATTGCCCTGTTTAACCGGTCGACGCGGGGGCTTGTCCTGACGGAGGGCGGCCGGGTGTTCCGTGAACACGCCTTGCTTGCCCTGCAGGCGCTCGATGACGCGCGCCAGCTTACGTCGTCACTGAATCGCACACCGCAAGGCGTGCTGCGCGTCACCATGCCGTCGGCATTTGGACGGCGGCATATCGTGCCGCATCTGCCGGCGTTCATGACGCGCTACGCCGACATCGACCTCGATCTCGTGTTCACTGATGAAACGCTTAACATGATCGAAGCCGGCATCGACGTGGCGATCCGTATTGGCGTACTGTCTGATTCGTCATTGATGGCCAAACGCATGGCGTCGCATCGCCGCATTGTCTGTGGCAGTCCTGAGTATTTCGAGCGCACGGGAATGCCTCGCGTCCCGGAAGATCTGGCCACGCACGATGCGCTTCGCTTATCCCTGCTGCCGGACGACAAATGGTCTTTCACACGTGTGGCCGATGGGTCGCCGGTGCAGGTGCTGGTGGCCTTGCAGGGGCGCTTGCGCGCGGACGACTCCGAGGCGGTGCTGGCACTAGCCGTGGCCGGCTGCGGCGTGGCACTGTTGCCGACGTGGCTCGCATCCGAGGCTCTGCGCGAAGGGCGCCTACGGCACGCGCTGCCTGAATGGGAGGCGCGCACTGGCCGGGCGGAACCTGCAGTCTGGGCGGTCTATCCGCCCAAAAAAATCGTCTCGTCGAAGGTGCGCGCGTTCGTGGATTTCTACGCCGAGGCGATTGGCGAGCCGCCATATTGGGACGACGGACTCGCCTTGAAGCTTTAGCCTTAAGCGGCGAAGCGGATGTCGAGCGTGCGCAACCACGTCTGCAAGCCGGCATCCTGGATCGGAATCACATACGCGTTTTCGTTGGTTTCATTGAAATGCGCGTGCCAGTATCCGGGCGGCGTAACAAACGCCATTCCGGCTTCCCAATCGACGCGTGTCGGATGCGCGATATTACCGTTGCTGTCTAGTTCGGTCCCGACCAGCGTATAGACGCCCGGCTGGCCCCCGGCAATGAAGTCCAGTGCGATCGACTGGTGGCGGTGCGGTTTCTGGATTGAGTTGGGCGGCACAATGCCGAACATGGCCCACAGCACATGCGTGACGGTTCGCGTTTGCGGGAAGTTGGCATTGCCCATCAGCACGCTAATGCGGTTGCGGCGGCCCGCATTGGCTTCTTCCGAGACCTTGCGTAATTCCGCCTGCGCTCGAGCGGCCGGGTAGAGCGTCGGCGCAAAGCGTGGCCGGACCCCGGTCGTACCGAGATAAGTAAGCAATGGCGCGTCGTTGACGTAATAGAGCGTGGCCGTTGCTTCTGCGCGCAGCATGGCGTCATCGCCGCCGGGCAGAGTGAAGAAATCACCCTGCGCGAAAGGAAAGCGCGTCGGGCCTTGCGTCACGCTGCCGGTTCCACTGATGACATAGCAAACTTGTGAGGTTGCGTTCGGCGCGAGCGTCAATGCCTCGCCTGCGTTGATGCGCAGGAAATTGGCGCTCAAGCCGGGGCCGGTCGCGGGGCCGGGGCAACCCAACTCCTTGGACAGGTCGAGCGGCACCAGGCGGGTGGCGCCCTCTGCATATAGCGCGGGCGGGAAATTGCGGAACGGCACGCGCGAGATCAGCTTGGCCCCGATGGGATTGGCCGACGACGTGTACTCAAAGTATTGGGCGTCCTGGCTCGCGACAATGGTTTCGACGAAGGCCGGGGAGGACGTTCTGGGCGACATGGTCTGCTCCTGAATGTGAGGGAGGTTTCGAGCAAGGCGCCTCATAGTGGTGTGGCTTGCGCTCGAAAGTTGGTCTGACTATAGGTCCGGGACACCGGCAGCAGAAGTGCCGGGCGTCGAAATCACCTTTGCACAAAGGGGGGGGGCAGGGTTGTTTGGCGGGACTGCCGCTTGGTGGGGAGGAGGTTACTCATACGGCTGTGGGCGCTACAGAGCGGCCAGGAGGGGGTGATTGCACTTCGCGTGGTGGCGATGCAGCGTTTTATCATTAATTATGCAATGCTCATAATTATTAATTTTAGATAATTAACCCTAATTTCCTCAGACGCCAGGCGCGAGCGTGTAATTTATGGAGAATTATTTATTTGCTATAATTATGTCAATTCCATAATTTACCATAAGTC
>Ga0302220_10001011_pt1 | contig 22313 bp, 14 predicted proteins | sample II_Palsa_E1_3_FD_194572 | JGI IMG/M metagenome (GOLD analysis project Ga0302220, IMG submission 194572) | Peat permafrost microbial communities from Stordalen Mire near Abisko, Sweden - II_Palsa_E1_3 | ecosystem: Environmental > Terrestrial > Soil > Palsa > Peat permafrost | place: Sweden...
GTTGCACCAATAGGCACTGCACTCTGGCTGCAACTCGGTCAAGCGGGCGTAAGCCGCAAGGGCTTCGGCAAGGCGGCGCTGAAAATGCAGGCTGAGGGCAAGCAACTGCACTACTTGCTCGTCATTGGGGTTATCGGCCAGTTGCGCACGACAGAGTCGTTCCGCATCGGCTGGTCTCGCTGCCTGCAGGGCCTGAACGATCAGGGTGGTGGTTTCAGTAGTCATGACATCAATAAAAAGGGCCGCGTGATCGACTCACGCGGCCCTTCAAGGTTAACGCACTCGCTTGACGCTCAGAACTTGACCGTCACGCGGGCCCAGAAGTAACGACCCATCAGGTCGAAATCGCTCGGGTCGGTGTCGGCGTTGAGCGAGTTGTTCGCGTACAGCACGGGCGGCTGCTTGTCGAAGACGTTGTTCACACCGAAGTCGATGCGCGTGTTCAACGGTTCGATGTTGTAGCCAAACGACACGTCATTGTAGACGGTGGCGCCGTACTTGAACTCCGCACCGGTGATGGTGCAGTGATAAACGCCGCCCGCCGGATTCGGCTTGCCCTGGTAATAGCACTGGCCATCCGGGAACACATCCTGCGACGGACTCGCCGAACCCATCTGGAAGCGACCGATGTAACGCATGCGCCAGGAGGCATCCCAATTACCCAGCTGCCAGTTCACGAAACCCTGGGCACGCCAGCGCGGGAACAGGCAGGTGCCCTCGCCCGGGCAGGCCGCTTCCTGCGCCGAACCGTATGACAGGAAATGGCCCGCATCGGTATAGGTCGTGTTGCCCGCCGTACCCGGGGCAGTCTGCAGGTTGTAATACTTGAGGTAGGTGGCGTTGATGCCGAGCGTGAATTTACCGAAGGAGAATTCGGGCAACTTGTAGGCTACCGACCAGTCGACGCCGCCGGTATTCAGCGTACCCAGGTTGGCGGTTGGCTCGCCGATAGTCAGGATCTGGCCCTGGTTGGGTCCGACGACCGGATTGCGATGAATCTGCGAGCAGAACGCGAGGTTGCCAGCGGCGCAGACATCGAGGACGCTCTGCGCATCAACCGTGGTGATGGTGTTGTTGAGATACACATGCCAGAAATCAACCGTGGTTGACAGGCCTGGTGCCCACGACGGGCTGTAGACCGCGCCGAAGTCAAACGACTTGCCCTGCTCAGGCTTGAGCTGGATACCGGCGAATTGGGCGCCTGACAGAATGCCGGTGATCTGGTTGTTGGCGGCGACGGCCTGGTTGATGAAAGTGCCATTCGTCGGCACATTGACGCAGGCGGGGTTGACCGGCGTGCCGGTATAGCCATTGCAGGGATCGTTTGACAGCTTCGGTGCGTCGGCCGCCGCCCCATTGAATGCCTCCGCGAGATTGGGGGCACGAAACACGTTCGCCAGGGTGCCACGCAGCAACAGATCGTCGATCGGCTTGTACTCCACCGCGAACTTGAAGTTGTTGGTGCTCCCGTAGCCATTGTCGTAACGCGAGTAGCGATCGCCGATGGTTGCGTTCAGCGACTTGATAAGCGGCAGCTCGCTGAGAATGGGAATCAAGGTTTCCGCAAAGACCTCCTTCACGTTATAGCCGCCACGCGTGGCCGAGACACATTGGCTACCCAGCACACAGGTACCGGCGACCGGGTCGAATGCCAGCAGTGGATCCACGTTCGAGTTGAGGTATTCCTGGCGATAGTCGACACCAGCCGCCAATTGCACCGTGCCCGCGGGCAGGCTGAACAGGCCACCATTGATGCCTGCGTGCCACTCCTTGAGGCTCGAATATTCATTGGTGACGGCCGGTGCCGCGGCTGCCTTCAGCGCAGCGACCGAACCCGGTGAGTACAGGTCGAACGGATTGAACCCCAAAGCCGTCGAAGTGATTCCAGCCGGGCAGGCGATAGGAGCCGCCGCCGTTCCGCACGCCAGGCCCGTGGCTGACATGTAGGAGGGGCCCGTGTACAGCTTGCCTGCATTCGGCAGATTCAAGGTCGTGGTGACCGCGCCCGAATGGCCATAGTCAAGGCCGGCATCCCAGTTCCAGTCCTGGCTGAATAACGAGAAAGTGCCCTTCAAGCCGAGATTGACCTGACCGGTGTTGGAACCAAACGTCGCTACACGGTTGCCGAGGGAGGCCAGACGAGCGTTGTAGGTCGGGCCGGCGCTGCTGAAGGTGGCGCCAAAATGGTTAAAGTAATTGTTGACATCGATGATCGTGTTGGCGGCGACATAAGGCTGGTCGCCGTAGACGCCAGGGGCCAGCTGAAAATTCGACGAGGTCTTGTTGAAGTAGGCATTCATGTAGGCCTGAACGTTGTCGCTCAGGTTGTAGGTGCCCATCAGGAACGCGTTGGTGCGCTCCTGCGGGGTCAGGATCAGGTTGACCGCCGCATAGTTGTACTTGTCGCTGTTCGGGCCGTTGTCCTGGTAGCAGTGGTAGTTGGAAGTGTTGACGTCTGCGCTGTTGCCACCCGGGTTAAGCGCCACGAAGCTGCAACCAAAGAGGCCCTGCACGGGGGTGCCGGTGACCTGGATATGACCGTAGGGTGAAGACGATGATCCACCGACGTGGGCGGTCACCGGCTGCGGCGCGCTCGGGCCTGTGCCATTGGTGCCATAGATCGACACCGCGTTCTTGGAGAAACTGCGGTTGCCCGCTTCCACGCCGTCCTGCTTGTTGTATTCGATGCCGCCCATGATGCTTCCCTTGTCGGACGTCTGTCCGAAAGTGAAGCTGTAGCCCGACTGGTCACCGTCGTTGTGGTCGGATTCGCCGACGTTGGCCGTGAACTGCGCGCCCTGGTAGTCCTTGCGCAGGATGAAGTTCACCACGCCGCCGATCGCATCGGAGCCGTAGGTCGCCGAAGCGCCGTCGGTCAATACTTCGATGCGATCGATCATGGCAGCCGGGATGGCGTTCACATCCGGCGATTCACCTTCGGTCGAAGTAACCGTGCCGATGGAACTAATCACACGCTGACCATCGACCAAAATCAGGGTACGTTTTGCACCAAGACCACGCAGGTTGATGGTGGAAGCGCCAGTACCGCCGCCGTTGTTGACCTGCGGATTGGTGTTGCCGCCTGTCATCGCCGGCAGATCCTGTACCAGGTCGCCCAGCGTCATCTTGCCAGTCGCCTCGATCTGCGCGCGGTCAATCGTGACCACCGGATTGGAGGTTTCCAGATCCACGCGGCGGATCAGCGAACCGGTGACCACGACCGTCTGCAAGGTAGCTACTTTTTTTGGAGGATTGGCTTGATCCGACGTTTGCGCGTTGCTGGAATTCTGCGCCGCAGGCTGATTGCCGGCGGTCTGGGCAAATGCGCTGGTGGTGATACCCATGGCAGTAACCGCGCCGAGAGAAAGGGCGATCCGAACTGCCGAAGAAAGTCTTTTGACCCCAAATTTCATGACACCCTCCGATGATTTTCATGAACCAGGAATAGCTGCCACCCTGATCGTTTTTCGGCCTCTTCATCGAAGCCATATATCAGTAAAGTAAATGTGGTTGCGGCCGTCATTGATACCTGGCTGCTTCAGCCGGAGCAGCCATCATTGATAACGGGCAGCCAGATCGTTAATGCAGGCCGGCACTGGCAAGCCGTCAACCAAACTTGGCAAGCAAGCGGGCCGCCAGACTAACTAAAGCATCGCGCTCGACAGCCACCTCATGAAGATCTACCTTCAGGCGGTGAAATTCGGCGCCAGGCAATGGCCTACTGCTGAAACGAAACCTTCTCACCCATACTCGAACCGCGTCGGTTCGAACATTAAGTCTCGACGCAACCACGGACGCGGGGAGATGGCGCTCCACAACCATTTTTATGGCTTCAGCCTTCAGTTCTTCTGGATAATATGTCGGACGCATTCATGCCCCCTTCCTTATCAACCGGCAGCAAGCAACTATTCGATTAAGCGCTTATATCGTGACCATCGTTGCCGGACGCAAATTGGGCTTGATCACGAGATAATGATTCACTTGAAATGCATTTCTTTCGTTGTTACCTCGCATTTACGATATCTAAACGAACAGTGATTTCATATATCCACTTTGATTCAGTCTGGGTATGACCAGTCATCAAAAAGTAAAGGCACCCGGAACAACGTCGGGCAAAGTCCTATATAGCCACTCTTCTTCAATTTCGTTATGACCACTATCAGACAGCCGAATACCATTAGGTACCGCCCCTCGAAATATCACGACCCAGAAGTAGAGAGATTCGGCGATACTCAGGCCCAAAGGAAGTCTGCCGCCATAAAGAAGTCGAAGTTCACCGAAGAGCTGATTGCGTTCAATCTGTAGCAGTCCGAGGCAGGGGTCACTGTCGAGGGGGTGGGCTGGTAGATGGGCATCTCACAAGCTATAGAGGCCGATACCCATGCATAAAAATGGCCCGCGAAGGCCGGGCCATTTGAATTGCAATCAGACTCTGGCAATTACTGGGCAGAGCGGTTGCCGAACTTGTACGTCGCCTCCAGATACAACTGGCGCCCATATACGCTGTAATTCGCTGAGTTGTAGGGGCCGAATACATAGCCCGGATAACTGTTATCCACTGGCGGCATCTTGTTGAACAAGTTGTTCACCAGGAAGGACAGCGTCAGATTTTTCGTCGGGTTGTATTGCACGCTGCCGTTATAGGTAACCCAAGCTGCCAGATAACCCGTACCGGGCGATGAATAATTATCAAGAGTGGTCGCCAGATAGTTAGGCGAACGACCATCACGGTTGGCAAATAACGTGGCGGTCCATTCACCTAGGCTCCAGGTCACCGAGGCATTGGCTTTGGTCTTGAAGTCGGTACTGTACAGCGGGCTGTCCAGGTAGTTGATGAACGGGTCGCCCGCGAGCGGCTGCTCTTCATGCTTCAGCTCGTCGCTGTAACTACCGGAGAACGACAAGCTGCCATAGATGCCAATATCTACTTGATAATTCAGATTGGCGGTGATGGCATTGACCCGTTCCCGCGCTATGTTCTGATTCGGCGTGTAGATATCCTCAATTGTACCGAATTGATTGCGCGTAATCGCGTTGATCGCATTGATGCAACTCGGCGTAGTGGGATTAAGAATCCCCTGCAGACAAAGGGAATTCTCCTGTGAAATCGTGTCCGGTGGCACCGTCCCCACTTCGTTGCGGATGTCGAAGTGCAGATAATCGACGGTCACCGAGAGCTTCGATGTCGGCGCCCATACGACGCCATAATTCCAGTCTTTCGCCGTGATCGGCTTCAGATTGACATTGCCCGAGGTGCTATTGAAATAGCTTGCTTGAGAATAGACGCCCGGGCACTGGCCCAAGGTGGGGCCCGTGAACCCCAACTTAGCGCAGTTGTAGTAATCGGTGACCGTGCTGTAGTAGCCGCTCGGCCCGGAATACTCATCAGCCAAGGTGGGCACCTTGAACGCCGTGCCGTATTTGCCCCTGAGCAACAGACTCTCGAAAGGGCGATATTCCAGTGACACCGTATACGTATTGTGCTTAACCTGGTGGCCGGATACTTCGTATCCGTCCTGACGACCGGATACATCCACGGTCAGCTGCTGCAGCAGAGGAAAATTCAACTCGGTCGTGGCGGCATAGCGCGAGCGATGCCCCGCACCCTGGTCCGCGGTATAATTGTAGATATCTCCATTGAAATAACCCGGGTCCGGCACATAGCCCCAGCCCTGGTTGCCTCCTTCCAGCACGACCGCGAGGCCGGCATCGCCGCCTGGCAAGGTGAATAGCGAGGCATTAGTCACCTGTCCGCGCAACATATTGTCCCAGGTCTTGCCCAATGTCGTGGCATAACCGGTGAAGCTATGATATTCCGCTGGCGTAATCGGGGTATAGAAAGCGGCGTAGTTGGGCTCGAAGACGGGTACCCCATAACCATCGGGATCCGGCCCCAGGGTCGATGTCAAGTCCGGGCCCAGCACACGATTGGTAAAGAAGGTATTGATGGGATTCGTGAAAGCGACGTAATCACGTTCGTCGGTCTTGTCGTTGGAATGCGTAAAGCCCAGATCGTAGTCCCAGTTCGACTGCCCGAACGTGCCTTTTCCACCCAGACTGAACATATAGGCGTTTTCGATCTGCTTGTTCATGGAGTTCTGGTAGCCACCCACTTCTTCCGGCGAGAAGATACGCTGCAGATCCGTATACTGAGCCCGGATGGGGTCGTAAAATGTCAGGCCTGAACTTGAAGTCAGCCAGTCGGCGGCCCCTCCCGGCTGGTATTTCTGCTCCTGGTAGTTGTAGAGCAGGTCGCTGTACAACTGCAGGTTATCGTTGACGTCAAAGGTCGCGTGTGTATACAGGTTTGCGGTCTTGCTTTCATTGGCCAGCGTGACGTAGGCCTGTTCCCCGTAGTACGACCCGCAATAATTTCCGCTATTGGCGCGATACCTGTACCCCGTCGTTCCGCCGAACCCAGCCGTCGTGTTGGCGCAATTGTTGGGATCCGCGAATTTATAGCTATCAATGCCCAGCGTGGGATCAGTGGCCAAATAATCCCGCTCCGCGATGGGTCCGCCAACGGCATCAAGATCAGCCTGGGCGGTCAGCGGCCGATCGTAGGCCCAGATAGGCTGTGTACTCTCGAATTGCACGCCGGCAATCAGGTTGAATTTGCCGACATTGAAACTATCGGCCAGATAGCCCCGGCGCGCCGCACCGCCGCCGTTGCTGTTCCAGCCATAGCGCACGTCCAGCACCGGTGCGTCGATCTTTTTCTTGAGCACGATATTTATCACGCCCGCAATCGCGTCCGAACCGTACAATGACGACTGCCCGCCCGGCAGGATGTCGATGTGGTCGACCATCTCGACCGGAATGCTGCTTAGATTGTTGAAAACATCGCTGCCGTTGTAGAGCGCAGGGAAATTGCCCATCGGGCGACCGTCGATCAGGTACTTCACGTAACCGGGTGAGAGGCCAAACAAGCTAAGCGTCTGCGCGCCCTGTGTGAAAGTCCCTACAGCCTCAGGGCCTGTCACGCTGCCTACCGCATTGGAAGATTGCTGTAGCGCCTGTGCCACCGTGGCAAATCCACGCGCCTTCAATTGGTCCGCCGTGATGGTCACCGTGGGCGTTGCCGTCTCAATTTGCGTCTGCGGAATCAGCGAGCCGGTTACGGTGACCGCCTGCAGCTTCTTGGCGTTGGCGGTGTCCGGCGCTTGATCGGTGCTCTGCTGGGATGTGCTCTGCTGGGATGCATCGGTCTGGGCCGACTGCGCATAGGCAGAGGCATAGCCAAGCGCCAGGGTTGCCATCACGGCAACCGTCAATTTCGACTTGATCATTATCCATATTCCCCCGGATTTAGGAAAGATGATTGAGGTCGGTGCACGCACCTTGAACAATCCCCACCAGCACGCATTTTCAATGCGGAGTCGATGCAGTCTCATTGTCGATTTTATTTTGTGCAAGCGAGTTTCTGATGCAGGCATTTAATTAATGTCGACACAATAAAGCCATGCTCTGTTCGATATCAGAAAAGCCGGTCACAAGATATTCTCGCAAACAAAATCATTTTCGAATATTCGCGAGCCGCGTAATTACTTGAAATATGATCCACCATCGCCCCCCTATCCCACTTCCAATAAAGCAGCAATTGTCGAGAACGGCGGCTCAATAGACTTATCACCAATTATTCAAAATGCTTAATATCATTTTTAACAGGTATTCACGATATCTAAACGAAAAGTGATTTCATATATCCACTTTGACTCGGTTCGGATAGGACCAGTTGCCATTAATGGCAGGCAACCTGACCCAAGTGAGGCAAAGTTCGATATAACCACTTTCCTTCAAGTTTCCCATGACCACTAGACCGGAAAAACGGAATAACTGCCGGGAAGGAAGAAGCTTGAATTTTTCATGGCAAGGAGCCTCCAAAACCTTTTATCAGGCGCGTTATCCCGGCGGTTGTTGATAGCGGCCGGGATAACGTTCTTGGGAGGTTTTCGAGGCCCAAACCAAGAACCTGGAGGTCCATCAGAAGGGTGTCCACGCACTGGCCTGGATTGGTGTGGTGTGGTGCGAACGGCAGGCTAGCCGCTGCTGGGGTACTTCAACAGCAGCGCCTTGAAGCGTGGATCGTCGCGCAGCAGATCCCAGGCTGGGTCGAGCCGGAGCAACGCACTCGAGAGGGGGGCGCCATTAGGTATGGACAGCACACGCCCAATCAGGGCAATGGCCTGCTCGGGCTGACCAACCCGCACATACAGTTGCGCTTGCGCCGCGAGCATATCCGGTCCGGTGAGGGCATCCTTGCTGACCGGCATCAAGGCGACGGCACGCTCACCTTCAGCAACAGCCTCGGGTTTTCGGCCGAGCCCGGCATACGCAAATCCCAGAGCCAGATGCAGGTCCGCGTCGTCCGGTCGCTCGACGAGGGCGGTGCGCATGCGCGCCGCAACCTCGGCATACGTCGCCGTCGCCTTGGCCGTGTCTCCCGCCGCCTGCAAGGCCCACGCCACATACAGGTGTCGGGGCAGAACAATGTTGTTCGGGTCGGCCCAGTCATCGGCCTTGTCCGCCTCGGCTATCTTGATGGCCCCGGCATAATCGCGCGCCAACCAGTGCTCGAAATACATGGTCATGATATTGCTGGTGTAGGCATCGCTGCCCGGCGCGAGCGCTGCCAGCGCGGCGTGCAGCGGTGTCGGATCACCCTTCCACATCAGGCGATTGAAGGCCTGCGCCACGCGATTGGCGACGGGATCCCGGCTCACCGCGATGGCACCGGCATAGGCCAGGTCGGCATCTGCGTAGCGATGCATGCTTTCATAGGTCACGGCGAGTTGGTCGAACGCAAATTCACTATGTGGATCAAGTACGGTGGCGGTGTGAAACAGCGCCACCGCCTCATCCCAGTGACCCTGGCGCCGGGCGATCGCGGCGATAATGAGTTCCACGGTGGCACTGCTGGGTAATGCGCGCCGAGCCAGCTCCAGTTGGGTGGTGGCACCGGCATAGTCCCGATGCCCCCAGTAGTCATACAACCCCAGCGCGTAATGTCCCTGGCCCAGATTCGGTTGCAGCTCCAGGGCGCGATCGGCGGCGGTCTTCGCCGCAGCCAGTCGCGCGTTCGTGCGATCAGGTGCAAAGAAATACATCTGCATATGGGCGCGCGACAGCGCAGCCGCGGCCAGCGCGAAGTCCGGATCCCTGGCCAGTGCCTGTTGATACAGCGAGATCGCAAAGGGTAACTCGGACGATGACAGCGTGGGATCATCGTAAGCGCGGTTGGCATGTGCCCCGGCTTGCAGGTACAAATCGTAGGCTACGGCGTTCGAGGTCGGCACTCTGTCGATACGCGCAGTCTCGGCGGACGTCAGCTGCACCTTCAGCGCCTCCGCCACGTTCTGCGCAACCTCGCCTTCCACATTGAAAACGTCGTCCAGCGTGCGCGTGTAGGCTTTCGCCCAGAGATGGTTGCCGCTATTTGCATCGATCAGCTGCACATTGATCAACACCTGATTGCCGGCCTTCTGTACCGTGCCCTCGAGCAGCGACGCCACACCTAATTGTCGCGCTATGGTTTTCACGTCTTCCGGATGGCTCGGGTACTTCTCTGTCGAGGTGCGGGAGATCACCTTGAGTCCGCCGATACCCACCAACTGGGTCAGGATCATGTCTTGCATGCCGCTGGCGAAATACGCGTTGTTCTGGTCTGTACTGAGACTCTCGAACGGCAGCACCGCGATGGACTTGAGATCGACCGCCGGCACCGTGTCCGCAGGGTGATGTGCGAATTGGCGCCACCCGAGCATCGCGGCCGCCACCACGAGCAGGCCCGTGATAATGGCAACGAGTCGCCTTTCGAGCCGACGTGTCTTGCCAGGCCGCAAGGGTAGCGTCGCCGGACTCGCTGCCGTTGTGGTCGGTGGCGCGGCGACATCGCTGGTGAGGGCCGGCAAGAACGCAGGTTCCGTGGCCGCTGATGCCCTGTACGCCATCAACTTCTCACGCGACGCGGCGGATCGCACCTGGGCATCGAGGCGGAAGCCGATGCCATGCACCGTATGCAGATAGTGGCTTTCCTCGCCGCTCTCGCCGAGCGCATGACGCAACACTGCGATGATGCGGCTGAGTACGGCAGGCGTGACATGGGTATGCCCCCACACCACGTCGAGAATCTCGTCACGGCTCAACACACGGCCGGGTTCACGCGCCAACAGCACGAGTACGGCGAATGCCTTGCGCTCGAGCGCGACCTCGCCGCCATCGACAAACAGGCGATGACCCAAGGTGTCGATCTCGACCCTACCGAATGCAATCCATGCGGCAGGGGCGGACTCTACAGCCATTTGTTCGACCTCCATTCCCGCTCCTGCTCCTGTTCAGGCTACACCAAGTCTGACGCGAGCCTCGGTATGGCCAAGTGTGGACTTCGTTGTTGACCGAACAGCATTCCAGCGCCATCTGAATCAGATGCTGTTGTTGGTCACCTTTACGCTGGTTCTGCAATGTCCGCCATGGGTTAAAAGGCACATTTCCGGCTTGCCAACATCCGGCTCCATCGGCACCGCTGCAGGCGCAGCGCTCCGCGCCAACGCTATTTCCGCAGCACGATCAGTCATCGGGTATTGGGAAAGTGACGCCACGTGTGGGTAGCCAGGGCACGGTTGTTGTGCGGCGACGCCGACAACCAGCGCGGCGAACATGTATGTGGATGCCAAGTATATGAAAAAAATGGATTTTCTCTTCATCTCTTTGCTCCCTTATTCCGCTCCCTTATGAGGTGTATGAGGTGCGCTCGACCCGCCGGGCGTGACTGCACGTCTGACGCAACAAAAGACCGTACGTCTGAACGACGAACAAGGGACTGGCAAATCGACATTCACTCCATTGAGAACAACCAAAGCCCCGGATGACATTGGTCAGCAGCACTGTACTGGTCATTTCTGTCCAGAATAGGTGTTAATCGGACTGGAATCCGCAGCCCACGTATTGCTCGGGTCAATGCACATCGATTCGGGACAGCGTACGTGGCGCGCCGTCCGCACGACTTCTGCTTTTGGCCCGCTGCTGCGCGCCACCAGCTTCGCGTCGACCGTGCTGCCCGACGCGACAGAGCAAAGACGAAACACTCCCCCGACCGCTCGCGCCAACGAATCGCGCTCGTTTCTGTAAATAACCTAGCAAACGCCTCACGGTTTTAGCGAGATTTTCTCAAGCAGCACCCGCGGCAGCCACCTAGGATTCTGCGTACGGGAATCCATCCCCATCGGGAGAACATCATGAAACGACTGATGATTGGCGCAACCCTCGCTCTCGGTTTGACCTGCATCGGCACTGTGGCCATCGCCCACGAGGACGAGCAAATTGTTGAGCTCCACAACGGCTTCGCGGTGTTAGCTATCGTCGCCCATTCGCCAGCTGAGTTCGCGAAGGCACAACACGAAGCCCGAATGATGGAGGCCCGGCGCCAGGTGGACCTGGGGCCGCAGACCATCGTTGCACGGGCGATCGACGAATCACCTCGGATCGTTGCCACACCGGTACTGAGTGCAGGCGCCGTGGCGAGCGTGCCGAGTCGATGAGGATGACGGGCGTCACGCCGAGCGCATCGACAGAAGTGACGGTGAATTTCGCCGCTTGCCGCCGCCCGCAGGTGGTCCGCCCCCTTCGTTCGTCGTCATGGCGGCGAAAAGCCGCACGCCATGATGGCGAACCTCACGGGGAGCTGCATCACGTGCGGCGCAATCGCATGGGCACGGCCGGAGTCCTCCGGCACCTCAGAATCACGCGCGGTCGCCTCGACAGAGATGCGGTCAGTTCGAGGGCGCTGCGGACGCAGCGTGCTGATCCGGACAGCCGCGTGAGCCGTACAACCATTAGTTGAGGTTTCCATGTTCCTCGAATTCGATGGTCAAGGGCCGGCTTACGCACAACTTACCCGTGCCTTGAAAGCTTCCATTCTCAGCGGGCGATTGAAAGCCAATACGCGCCTTCCGTCCACCCGCGCACTTGCCCTGGAAGTTGGCATGTCGCGCATCACCGTATTGGCGGCTTATGAGCAACTCCGTGCCGAAGGCTTCGTCTATGTCCGGGTTGGCGCTGGCAGCTACGTCAGCAACTTGCATACCTCTCCGCCACTTCGCTTGCTGAAAGCGGAGCCCATCGCAGCACCGTCCCTCTACGCAAAGCGTGCGAGAACGCAGAGAGACCCATTGATTACGCGCCGCCATCACGGGCTGCGTCTGAATATGCAATATGGCGAACCGATGACCCAACCGGCGTTGAGTACCCTCTGGGCCCGTGAACTCGCTCGCGCTGCGGTCTATACCCCGCTTGAACGAGGAGACCCGCAAGGACTGTTTGCCTTGCGTGAACAGATTTGTCGCTACCTGGCACTTCGGCGCGGTGTTGATGCGCATCCGAACCACGTGCTCATCATTAATGGTTCACAACAAGCCTATGCCTTGACCGCGCGTGTCCTGCTGGACGAAGGAGACGCTGCTGTCATGGAAGAACCGCATTATTTCGGCATGTGGCAGTCACTCGCTGCGCACGGGGCCAACCTGCTGCCCGTGCGCACGGATCGCGAGGGCCTGGTATGTGCTGAGTTGCCGGTGCAATCACCCCGCCTGATCTGTGTAACACCTTCCCATCAGTTCCCTTCCGGCCCAACCATGTCGTTGTCACGACGCCTGGAGCTGTTGTGCTATGCCGAAGCAAGACAAAGCTGGATTCTGGAGGACGACTACGACAGCGAGTTTCGCTTCGACTCCCAACCGCTGGCAGCTTTGCGTTCGCTCGACGAGGGTGACCGCGTGATCTACGTGGGCACGTTTTCCAAGACGTTGTTCGGCTCGATGCGTCTGGGCTATATGGTGTTGCCCGCAGCGCTGCGTCAGGATTTCATCAATGCCAAATATCTGGCCGATATTTGTAATCCGGTGATTGAACAGGCCGCCTTGGCGCACTTCATGGAGAGCGGTGGCTTTGAGCGACATCTGCGGCAAATGGGAAGAACGCTCAGGGCGCGCCGCGAAGTTCTGCTCAATGGGCTGCGACGTTATGCCGGTGAGCGCATCCAGATTGCGGATTCGCATGCCGGCATGCACGTCGTTGTCTGGTTGCGCGACTACGATCACGCACAGCTGGAGGCCCTAATCGATTACGCGCATCAGCGCGGGCTCGGACTGTACCCGATAGCGCCGCACTACCATGCAACGCCCGCCATACCTGGCCTTCTTCTCGGCTACTGCGGGCTGTCCAGTTTGGAGCTGCAGGAGGCTGCCCAATTGTTCGGCATATGCCTGGATGCGATAGATGCGAGAGTGATCTGTACGTCAATGGAATCGTTGCCCTTGAGGCGACATTCCGGATGATGGCTTGGCCCATTTGAGGGAAGCCCACGAACACGGTCACAAAGTGGTGGCGCATGGTCGCCACCCAGCTCGTATACCATCGGTTCAACGTCGATGACCGCAGCTACACGCAACCGTTGCTGCTGAAGCCCGACCGCGCGTGCAGATCTCGCAAGCTTCTTTCCAGCGCAAGTTCGAACTGGCACGTAAGGTGGAAAACGCCTCTACGCGTGCCTGCGCGGCGAGTAACGCTTCACCATAACTTGGCCGTTTGGCCAATATGGTTAAACGCACAACATGGGAGGCATCACGGAAAAATGGTGCGCCCGGCGGGATTCGAACCCACGACCCCTGCCTTCGGAGGGCAGTACTCTATCCAGCTGAGCTACGGGCGCATGCATGACCGCGTGGCGCTGGCGAAGGCCGGCACCACGGGTGCGCAGTATAGCGGAGTTGCCAGGGGCATGAACCAGGCCGCAGCAGCAACGGGATGGTTTTACAGTAGCATCCGCCGATCCCTCCGCGCTCCCGGTTGCTGCGGGAGCGCGGCGCCGGCTTGCCTCAGCGGGCCTTGAGCAGGTCGGCCAGCGTGTCAGGCTTGCTGCTGTCGCGCACCAGATGCGGGTATTTCAGGCCGCCGTGGTAGTCGACGTGCACGGTCTTGTACTGGTCGAAGTCTTTCACCAGCAGGTCGATGCCCTGGCTCTGATCTTTCGCCGCTGCGGTGACCGCATCCTTGAGCGCGTCGCCGTCGTAGTCGTGACCGTTGACGGCGACTACGGTCATGCCCGGCGAGATGCCGGCCTTGAATGCCGGGCCGTCCCACAGCACGTCGCCGATCATGCCGTCCTTACCGACCGAGAGACCGAGTGAATAGGTGAGGTCGGCAAAATGGCGATGCGCCTCCACCGCCTTCACCGCGGGAGAGGGCTGGTCGGTATAGACCAGTTTCCAGCCGTGGCCTTCGATGCCGCCGATCAACGGGCCGTGGCCGTCCAGATGGCTGCGCAGGTAGCTGGCCCAGTCAAACGGCTCGATGCCGTTGAGCGTCTTCACCACGTCGTCGAAGGTATACGTGTTGGTGACGAAGCTGCCGTTGTCCATGCCGAAGAAGGCCTTGCCGAAGTCGTCGATGGAATGTTTGCCCTTGCTCAGGTCGCGCAGCTTGGCATCGACATCGAGCCAGATCATCTGGCCGCCGGAGTAGTAGTCCTCGCTGCCCTGGTAGTTGCGGTACGGCAGTGGCGCACGCTGGGCGATGATCGGGTCGTTGGTGGTGTCCTGGATGTTGCGCCAGCTGGCGAGGCCGGGGCGACCCTTGTCATAGGTGGCGGCAACGAAGGCGAGCATGTCGCGGGCCTGATCTTCGGTCCACAGGCCCGAGCGCGCGGCCATCACGTAACCCCAGAACTGTGTCTGGCCTTCATACACCCACAGCAGTGAATCCTGCATCGCCACGTTGAAATTCGGCGTCCACAGGTCGGCCGGACGACGGTACTTGCCGTCCCACGAGTGGTTGAATTCGTGCGGCAACAGGTCGCGCAGCACGGCGTTCTTGTCCCATTCGGTGAAGTAGTTGGTGCCGACGCCGTCCTCGCTGGAGCGGTGATGCTCCAGGCCGTTGCCGCTCATCTTGTCGCTGAGCGAGAACAGGAAATCGTAGTGGTCGTAGTGATGCGCGCCGTACATCTTGTACATCTGCTGCACCAGGTTCTGATGAACCTTCAACTGCGCCGGCGTGATCTCCAGATACTTCGGCGCATCCGCGACGATGTCCATGTGCACCGGCGTCTTCGCGCCCGGATCCAGATCGACGCGCTTGAAATACTTGCCGGCGTAGATCGGCGAATCGACCAGATCGTTGTAGCTGATTGGTTTGAAGTTCACTGTATCACCGTCGCGCGAAGCCACTTCCAGCGCGCTGCCAAACTGCCAGCCGGCGGGAAACTTCACACTGGTCTCGGCCATGATGCGTCGGCTGTAGTAGCCAGCCGGATACAGCGTGTTGGCATTCCACTGCAGATTGAGCATTTCTGGCGTCATCACCACGCGACCCTCGTGGGTGCTCTGCGGCGACAGGAACTGGAAATCCACCTCAACGTTGCTGACGCCCTGCGGCACCTCGACATGGAACGCGTAGACGTTCAACGTATCGCGCGTCCATGGCAGCACTTTGCCATTGGCAGTCACCACCAGGCCGGCCAGCTTGTCGATCGGGCCGGACGGCGAATGGTTGCCCGGTAGCCACTGCGGATAGAGCAGGGTCAACGGACCCGGCTGCGCCGGCATCACCTCGTGCACGCGGAAGATGCGATGGGCCAGGTCGGTGGCATCCACGCTGATCTTCAAAGTGCCCTGATACGGCACATCCTGCGGCGCCGGGACATCCGCCAGTGCAGCGAAACTGGCCAACCCGAAGGCGGTGGCGACGATGGCGGAAGCGAGACGGGTGACTTTCAAAAGCATTCTCCAACGGGGCATGAGGATGGATCAGGATCTGTCAGCATGGCTGCCAGACCCGCCAGGCACAGGAAAACCGCGCTGCCGGGTTGTCATGGCGCGGATTCAAGACGTCGATGCTAGACCTCTGCTGCCGCGCTTAACCCATGCCGAAGGTCATGATCGCGTGCCGGTCCGGGGCATCGCGGCCATGCCGACGCGATCATGGCATCCATCTTGCTGCATCCATGCCGATATCACTTTGTTCCTCAATTACCGGTAGACGCATGCAAGCCTTGTTCGCCAAAAACCCGCACGCCGCCGATCCGGAACAGCACCGCGAGTACACCCGCTATCTGGCACAGCAGATGGCACCGATGATCCATGCGTTGATGCTGGTCGCCATGCTGGGTTATGCGGCTGCGACCACGGCGGGCGCCCTGCTGGGTAGCTCGCCAGTACCGTTGTCATTGCGGGTGGCACCGCTCCTGCCACTGCTGCTGGTGGCAACAGCGACGCGTCGCGTGCAGCAGCCACGGCTACTCAGTGTGCTGGCCCTGTCATGCGTGCTGTTGCTGGAAATCGGCATCAATCTCAACAACATCGGCCGCGCACCGGGACAACCCTGGGTCATGCCGGGCCTGCTGCTGCCGGTAACGTCGTCGGTGATCTGGCTCGAAACCTGGGATTTCAGCATCGCGATGGCGCTTTGCGCGCTCGGGCCGTTGCCCATGCTGGTGCTGCGTACCGATGGCTTGCACGTGGTGCAATACCTCGTCTACATGGCGATTGCCGTTTCGCTGGCTGCGGTGCTGCGTGCGTTCATGGCACGCACCTTGTTCGAACAGTTTCGGCTGGAGCGCCGGCTGCGCGAAAGGGCCAATACCGATGATCTGACCGGCCTGCTGCAGCGCAATCGCTTCCTCGAACTGGCGCGGCTTGCGCTGTGCGATATCTGCCGCCAGCAGAAACCGGTGTGCATGCTGTTCCTGGACGCCGACCACTTCAAGCAGCTCAATGACGATCATGGCCATGCCGCAGGTGATGCGGCACTCGTCGCCCTGGCCGCAACCCTGCGCGCGCAGACGCGCCAGAGCGACCTGATTGGCCGCATCGGCGGCGAGGAATTTGCGTTGTTGCTGCCGGGACTCGATTTACAGCAGGCTTGTCAGCGGGCCGAACAGCTGCGACTGGCGGTACATGCCATCCGGCGTCCGGATGGCGCACTGACCGTCAGCATCGGCATCGCCGAATGCAGCCAGCCCGGTGAGACCGTCGAGACCCTGCTGGCGCGGGCGGATCAGGCGATGCGCCAGGCCAAGAACAATGGACGCGACCGGATCGCCAGCGTCTGATCGAAGACCCCGCTAACCACCAGCCTGCGCCAGCTTGCTGTGGCGGATGCCATAGCCGAAATAGATCACACAGCCCAGCGCCATCCAGATCACGAAGCGCTCGTAGGTGATCCATGGCAAGCCGTAGATCAGCACGGCGGAGAACAGGATGCCCAGTGGCGCAGTGAACCATACCGCCGGCGTGCGGAAGTTGCGCTGCAGGTCGGGCCGACGCACACGCAGCAGCATGATCGAGCCGCAGATGATGATGAACGCGCTCAGAGTGCCGATGTTCACCAGCTCGGCCACCTCGCCGATCGGCAACAGGCCGGCTATGAGTGCCGTAAACAATCCAAGGATGATGGTCGGTCGTGCTGGCGTGCCGAAACGCGGGCTGACTTTCGCAAACCATCCCGGCAGCAGGCCGTCGCGTGCCAGCGCGAACCAGATCCGCGCCGCACCCAGCATGAAGGCGAACAACACGCTGGTGACGCCGATCACCGCGGCGATCGCGATAATGATGCTGAGCCAGTGCAGGCCGATCGATTCGAATGCATCCGACACCGAGGCCTCGCCACTGAGCGTGCTGTACGGAACGATGCCGGTCAGCACCAGCGACACCGCGATATACAGCACCATCGCGATCGCCAGCGAGAGCAGCACCGCGCGCGGCAGGTCGCGCTGCGGGTGCTTCGATTCTTCCGCCGCGGTAGTCAGCGTGTCGTAGCCGAACACCGCGAAAAACACCACACTGGCGCCGGTCAGTACGCCCTGCCAGCCAAAGTGGCCGATGCCGGTGGTGGCATCGACGATGCGTGCGGGAATGAACGGGTGCCAGTTCGCGGTATTGATGTAGAACACGCCCACCAACACCACCAGCAACACGCCGATCACCTTGATCGTCACCACCGCCGTATTGAAGCGCGCACCCCATTCGGTGCGCACGGTCAGCAGCACCGCCACCGCCACCGATACACCGGCGGCAATCACGTTGAAACGGTGGCCGTCGCTGGGCTCGGCGATCACGGTTGCACCGTGCATACCGAAGACCTGCTGCAGGTAGTACTGCATGGTCTGCGCGCTCATGCTCTGCTGCGCCCATTCCGGCAGATGCACGCCGGCGGAGTTCAGCAGCACCTGCACATAGCCGGACCAGCCGATCGCCACCACCGCGACCACCAGCGCGTATTCCAGCAGCAGATCCCAACCGATGATCCAGGCGACGAACTCGCCGAGCACGGCATAACCGTAGGTATAGGCGCTGCCGGTGACCGGGATCAGCCCGGCGAACTCGGCATAACAAAGTGCCGCGCAGGCGCTGCCGAGGCCCGCGATGATGAAGCTCAACGCTACTGCCGGGCCGGCATTGGTGGCGGCCTGCTGGCCGGCCAGCACGAAGATGCCGACGCCGATGATGCCGCCGATGCCGATCGCAGTGAGCTGCCACAACCCCAGCACACGGCGAAAATCGCTGCGCGTGCCCACCTCCGCCTGCAACTGCTCGATCGACTTGTGCCGCACCAGTTTACTGAAGAAACTCATCGCCTGACCCTGAGGAAGCAAGCGGCGATCATAGCGAATGCGACCCAACACACACAGCGCAGTGCAACACGGCACCCGGATTTGTGGAAGCAGCCTCAGCCCCAACAGCTCAGTTCGCGGTCGAGGCCGCTCCCGTGAATCGGGATGACTGCTGCAGCCACGGCAATGCCAGCGCACTGAGCCCGAATACTGCCGCTATAGCGAGTGCAATGCGGCTGTCCAGATGGCCGATACCGAACCAGCGACCCACCAGCACTGGCACCAAGGCCGTCGCCAGCACACGCAGACCTTCCGCCCACAGCGCCCAGCGTCGTCCTTCCATCAATGCGCCGAGCACGCACAGGCTGGCCACCAGATACAACGCATAAGCCAGCAATGCCGACAGGCTGGCTGCGCCGGCCATGCCGAGAAACTGCGTCGTCATCGCCAGCAACAATGCAAACTGCACCATGGCATAGATCATCAATGCTTTCGGAACCGGTGGATCGAAGCGCTCGGTAGGCATCACGAAAGCCGGCTTCGGATAGCGCGCCGCCACATCGGCCGGCCGCCAGCCCGGCGGCTTGATCCACAGCAGCAGCTTGTCGCGCCAGCGTTCCGCATGCCACGCATCGATCGCCGTATGCCAGTACACCTCGGCATTTGCCCATAGCGGATTCCAGCTGCGCAGTGGCGAGCGCGTGCCGTATACCGGCGGGTCGTTGTCATCTTCCTCGATGAAGCTGCCGAACAGCCGATCCCATACGATCAGGATGCCACCGTAGTTGCGGTCGAGGTAGCGATCGTTCACCGCGTGATGCGCGCGATGGTTGGACGGCGAACAGAACACGCGGTCGAACCAGCCGAGCCGGCGGATCTGTTCGGTGTGCACCCAGAACTGGTACAGCAGGTCGATCAGCGCCACGATCACGAAGACCTTGAGCGGCACACCGAGCACGGCCAGCGGCAGGTAGAACAGCCAGCCCAACAGCGCGCCGCTGCCGGTCTGGCGCAGCGCAGTGGACAGGTTGTAATGCTCGCTCTGGTGATGCACCACGTGGGCGGCCCACAGGATGTTCACCTCGTGCCCGCAACGGTGCAGCCAGTAGTAGCAGAAGTCGTACAGCAGCAAGGCGCCAGCCCACACCCAGATGCTGTCCGCCGGTAGCTTGAACAGTGCCAGATGCTCGACGCACCAGGCGTAAATGCCGAACGTCAGCAGCTTGCTGAACACGCCCACGATCTGCGAGATCACGCCCAGCCCGATGCTGTTCATCGCGTCGTTGGTGGCGTATGCCTTTCTGCCACGCAGCTTCGCCACCAGCAGTTCGATCCCGATCAGCAGGAAGAACACCGGCGTCGCCCAGGTGATGATGAGTTCCGGTGTGTTCACTGCGCAACACCTGCCTCGACCAGGGTGTCGTCGCGCTGCACCGAGCGCGCGATCCACCACAAGGCCAGATAATACGTCGATAACACCCACAGGCTCGATAACGGGATCGCGGCATGAAAGCGGTTCCAGGCCAGCAGGCTGTCGCTGAGCATGAACAGCACGGCACCGACGGCGGCCCGACAAGCGCCGCCGGCCTGTGCATCGCCACGCCGCACGAACATCCAGGCACGCGCCAGCGCCTGTCCACCCATGCTGGACAGCACCACGACGTAGACAATTACCGGCAACCGCAGCGACACGCCGATCGAATCCCACAACAGCCACAGGTTGACCGCGCCGTAACCCCAGCTGGCGAGCAGCCACTGTGGTCGCGCGGCAAACCGGCTGTCACTGAGAAACGCCGCAAGAAAACACAGGTGGCCGCACAGAAAGGCCACCAGCCCGGGCACGAACAGATCCTGCGGCAACATCAACAACACGTCGCCGAACAGCGAACAAACGATGCCGGCCGAAACCTGGCGCCGATAGCGCGTCGACAAGGCCGGCTGTGCGCTCCATGCCAGCAGCAGGATCAGTGCCGTGGCCAGCGGCTTGCACACCCAGTGCAGCATCCGCCAGCCATCGGCCAGCTCGGGATCAGTCAGGAGGGCACCGAGAATCGCCACGACCGCCGCCATCAGTGTGAAAGCAGCAAGCCATGGACGCCTCTGTGCTGGCCAGATGGCTGATGACATAACCGACATGCATGATCCATGCGAAACCGAATCCGCCGATCATAGTCACGAGTCGACTGCAATTCACAGCAGCTACGCCGAGTGACAACGCAAGCACCAGACGGCGCATGCAGATCCCTCAGGAGGATGAAGGTGCCAGGCATGCACGGTTGCCATCGCTGCACTTCTGTGACGGGCGTGCGTCGACTCCACTCAGCAGGTACAGACTGGCTAAAAATGTCCACTTCCCAAATTTGACATAACCAAAGCTTGGTCGTTTAAGTGCAGATACGACTGCTCTGGGCGCAAGCTTCGCGTAACCCGAGCACTTAACGAAGCAGCTCCGACACTCCCATAGGGTAAACCGCCTTGAGCGCCCCACTCATCTCAGACGTCAGCGTGCCAATTGCGTCAGGCAGCCCGTCACCCGTGTGGTTGCTCGGGTAGCGTTTTTTGCTGAGTGTGCTGAGCACTTCGACATAGCCCAACGGAGCAGGCTCATAGATTCTCATGTCGTAGCGCACCGGCGATGCCATGTTGGGCTCGTTGCCCTCATAGACCTGATCCACAGCGACAAAGGCTCCCGCCAACGGCCCTTGTTTCAGAAATCTCTGTTCACCCGCCTGGGTGATGTCTGACTTGAACGTCTGCATAAACTGGCCCTGTCGATGATCCGTACTGGTATCGGCCCATACAAAAAGGCCTTTCAGCAGTCCAGGACCGCCACCCCAGAAAGTCGCGCGTACCACGATGGATGGCCGCCCGGCTGGGTCATTGCTGGAGGGCAGCATCTCCAGATCTAAGCTATCCAGGGTCTGGAGGGGGACTGGTTGACCCTTAGGGAAGCTGCCGCCGATTAGCGCATTGCACTGGACCTCGGGCGCTTTGGCATCCATGGGTCCCACAAAGCATACCCTCACCGGGTTGTCGCCCATCTCTGCATCTTGGCCGATGGGCTGATAAATCTTCAGTTGCCATGGGTGGTGGGAATGGAAAAAGGGCTGGAGCGGCATGTCCTTGACCAGGCGCTCTTGAGCCTCCATCCCTGTACCTGACAATGCGGATGAGGCATAGCAAACCATCGCCAGCACACCGATGAGGGGGATTGTCTTCATGACTGCTATTGCCTGATTGAGGTGTGTCGACAGCTTTATCTTCTACCTAGACCGCTCCACGCATCTGTCATGGTGGTGGTGACCATGTAGCTTTTTGGGGACATTTCGCGCACGCAACCTGGGACTAGGAATGTCTGGCAGACATTTTCTGGCGATCATCTTAGCGGTCTAAAGGTGCAGCACCTTATGGCTCAGAAGATCAACTTCATCGGTCTTCGAGCGCCTTGCGGCCAATGGCCGGATCGTCGACGAAGAACGCATCGATGCCGGTATCGAGATAAACGCGGATCTGGGCGATCAGGCCAGCCTCGTTGAATGTCTTCGGATTACTGCCCTGCCAGAAATCCCTGGCCAGGAACTGATTCTCCGGACGGAAGGTATACGGATGCAGCTCCAGTCCGGCCGCGTGCGCATCGTGCACCAAGGTGGTCGGCGCGCCCAGATGGCCATCGGCCGTGGGCGGAATGATCGCGCTGATGTTCGGGCCG
>Ga0302220_10001012_pt1 | contig 22311 bp, 22 predicted proteins | sample II_Palsa_E1_3_FD_194572 | JGI IMG/M metagenome (GOLD analysis project Ga0302220, IMG submission 194572) | Peat permafrost microbial communities from Stordalen Mire near Abisko, Sweden - II_Palsa_E1_3 | ecosystem: Environmental > Terrestrial > Soil > Palsa > Peat permafrost | place: Sweden...
TACCTGCTATGGCTTGCGCATCCCCGGAGTCGGGGACGCTCGGCTCCGTATTCATGACTTCAAGGACCCTCCGGGCGCACACCATCATCCGCTGCGACCGAGAATACAATTCCATTGCTGTGGCGATTGGGTCGAAGATGCGAGTGATGTAGGTATAAAACGCCACCATCGTGCCGATCGTAAGCGTCCCGGCAAAATATCTATAGCGCCCCATCATCAGGACTGCAAAAACACGAAGGCCCCGGCTATGCCGGGACCTTTGCAATCGAGAGTGGCGAGGCGGGTTAGGCGGGTTAGGCTGCTTCGTCCAGCTCCTCGTCTTCTTCGTCTTCTTGCACGCGCCCTGCTTCGGCCAGGATCTCGTTCTCCTCGTCTTCGGGATCTGCTGCGGGAGCAGCAGCCTGCGCCACTGGCTCATCAAACAGACCGAACAGCTTTGGCGGCTCCGGCTTCGTGGGGGTCGCGGGCTTGGCAACGGCATCGTTCTTGGCTGGGGCCTCCAGCTTCGCCGGCTCCTTCTTCCCTGTTACCGCCTTCTTCTTGGCATTGGCTTCAGCGGTCGCTGCCTTCACAGCCGCATCCATATCCGCCTGTGCCCGGTCGAGGGTGTTCTTCAACTGCAGGTGCGCGGAGACAAAGCTGACGATCGTCGAAGGCAGGTCGCGGTCCAGCTCCTCTGCCGTGCCGGTCACGGTCAGCGGCGTGGTCAGTGCGCTATTTTCGCGTCCTTGATCTTCTTGGGAATGATGTTGACGCGGATCTGGTCTTCTTCGAGATGAGTGACGGTCAGCAGCACAGCGCGCTGCCGCAGGTATGGCGCGAGTTCTTTGAACATGGATTTCTCCTGGTGGATTGGATCACTTGGAACGCGATCCTCTCCTTCCTGGAAGCTGGAGCTGCGGATCGTCCCAGTTGAGTGTTTGGCGTCGCCCAAAGGCTACGGCTTCGTTATAAGCAACCTGATCACAGTCCCGTTGCCACAGCAGGCGATAGAGCGTGTCGACCGCCGACTTCATGATGGCCTTCATCTCTTCATCGCTGATGTGAGAGACTTCGGGCTTGCCACTGCAGACTTCGCAGGGCTTGCCTGCATGCAGGTCTTCGATAGGTCCATTGCGAAAGGCCAGAACAACCAGCGCCTTGGCCTCCATCGCCAGATCGGGACCGAGTTTCATCGTCATGGGTTCTCCAGTACGCTCCCACCATACCTCCGCGACGACAAGATGAGTCAACTTCTTCGCTGCGATCGTCGTGACCGGAGTCTGGTCTTCGACCACAGCACCGGGTCAACCGGCAAGGCGTTCATCTGTCCCGTCTTCGCATTGAAGAACGCACCGTGGTGCGTCAGCCTGCCATAACGGAACAACTGTGCGAGCATCGCGAGCGCACTCGAAGCGAGTGTCTGGTTGATGAAAGGCTCTTGCCGGTCCAGCGCTTCAATCGCGGAACAGCTCGGTAACGAGTCTTCGCCGCTCTCATAGTCAATCACCTCCGGGTATAGTTCGCTGATGGTCCGCAACCGCTCCGCCCTTCGACGATTGCGCCCGTTGAGTGGCTGCCCCAGAACGTACTGCCCGCTGGCAGCGTTGTTGCCGAGATCGAGCCAATAACAAGTGCTATGAAGCGATTTTGTGAACGACTCCTCGATCGCTTTCCTGGCCGCGCGTGTGTCGACCCAGCCTATGACAAGGTCAAAGCTCTGGTCCTGGCTGCGCTCGAAGGACTTCGCATGAAAGTGATTCGGGATCGCCGACCAGTTCGTACCCCAAAACATGTTGAGTCGGTTGATGAGTACGGTGGCCTTGTTCTGGCCGATGTCGGATAGAGAGAACGACTGTCGTATGCAGTTCGTCTCGGAGACGACGTCCGCATCCATTATGAACACGTCGAGTCCCACCGGGTGACCCCAGACCCGCATGGCCTGGTCGAGATACGGCAGACCCATGACAATCGAGCTTCCGGTCCCGCCGGCCCCAACCACAAGGATTCGGACGGCCCTGTTGCCCAGTAGGTCGTGAGGTAATTTGTGCTCAGCGCGCATAGCTATCCTCTTTTCTGCTCTATCGGCGTGCATTTCATATCGGTGCAACGGAGGAAGAGCGCTCTAAGCCACAAATGCTGCGACCTCAAAGTTTCACGATCATCTAACTGGACATCTGTGATCGAGGGGTATGCATGTCCACCACCGTAAAGATTGTCCGTTTTCATAAGACCGGTCCCGCCGAAGTCCTCCGGTTTGATGAGCTCCCACTTCCTGAACCTGCCCGAGGCGAAGTCCGGCTGCGCGTAAAAGCCCTCGGACTCAACCGCGCCGAAATCATGTTCCGCAACGGCCAATACCTCGAGACGCCGGTACATCCGTCAAAGAATGGTTATGAAGCCGCTGGCGTCATTGAAGCCGTCGGTTCAGGTGTCGACTCCAGTTGGGTTGGTAAGACCGTCAGCACAGTTCCAGGAACCTTCAAACTGAACGACCACGGAGTCTACGGCGAAGTCGCGGTGGTTCCTCTCAATGGAATCGCGGAATACCCCTCAACGCTCTCGTATGAACAGGGCGCATCCATCTGGATGCAATACCTCACCGCATACGGCGCGCTTGTTTGGCTCGGTCAGCTTTCCAAAGGGAACTTCGTTGTCATCACCGCAGCCAGCAGCAGCGTCGGCATTGCGGCTATTCAGATGGTCAAGGTCGAGGGCGCCATCAGCATTGCCGTCACCCGTACCGCGGCTAAGAAAGCCGAGCTGCTCAAACATGGCGCGGATCATGTCATCGTCACCGACGAGGAAGATCTGGTAGCCCGCGTCAACGAGATCACCTCGGGAAAAGGCGCTCGCATTGTGTTCGATCCCATTGGTGGCAAGATCCTCGAATCGCTTGCAGCGGCGACAGCCTCTAAAGGCATCATCTTCGAATACGGAGCCCTGGCTCCCGAACCCACTCCGTATCCACTCTTCACCGCACTGGCCAAGTACCTCACCATCCGCGCCTACACGCTCTTTGAGGTCACACCCGACCCGGTGTTTCCCAAGGCTAAGCAATACATCTTCGACCATCTCGCCTCAGGTGCTTTCAAGCCCCTTATCGACAGGACGTTTCCCTTTGCTGAGATCGTCGAAGCCCATCGCTATATGGAGTCGAACGCTCAACTCGGAAAAATCGTCATACTCTATGATTGAAACTGGAGGGCTGCCAAATGGCGACTGTAAAGCTCTGGACTGATGGAGAGGCGGCGGCAGACCCTGCGGTCAAGGCCGTGTTCGACGGCATACGCCTCACGCGCAAGTCAGATTTCGTGAACAACTTCTGGCGTGCTCTCGCGAATCAGCCACGTCTTCTTGAGAGAACATGGACGAGTGTAAAACAGGTGATGATTGCGCCTGGAGCGCTCGATCCGCTTACAAAAGAGCTGATTTATATAGCGGTATCCACGGCGAACAGCTGCAGCTACTGCGTCCATTCCCATACTGCTGCAGCGCGGACGAAGGGCCTTTCCGACGACCAGTACGCTGAGTTCCTGGCGGTTATCGGCATGGCGGCGGAGACGAATACTCTGGCTAACTCAATGCAAATCCCTGTCGATCGAGAGTTTCTGATCGGCTAAACCCTCGTGCGGCTCAAGCTGAGTTTTCAACTACTCTCAACTCTCTCTGAGGACAGTAATCAAGATGCCATCATTGTTCGACAAGTTCTCCTCCGCATTTCGTTACGATCAGTACCTCGCCTCCGGAACTGAAGAGCAGCAGCGACGCTGGACGCAGGTCTACGACATTGCACAGCTTAACGCGACACAACAACAGCTCATTGCTGGCTTCCAGCGGGAGATGAAGATCCTCGTTCATTCCGGTATCTGGTGCGGCGATTGCGTCGAGCAATGTCCTCTGATTCAGAGGATCGCCGAAGCCAATCCTGAGAAGATCGATCTGCGTTTCCTCGAGCGCCAGATGAATACGGAGCTGAGTGAGGAGTTGCGCATCAACGGAGGAAGCCGCGTTCCGGTTGTCCAGTTTTTCTCCGAAGATGGCTTATGGTGCGCCACATTAGGAGATCGAACGATCAATCGATACCGCGCGCTCGCGTTGAAGCGGCTTGGGCCAAGCTGCCCGACAGGCATCCTGCCACCCGAGGCGGGCGAGGTGGAAGCGACACTCGCTGACTGGCTAAACGAGGTGGAACGCGTGCAGTTGATGTTGCGGCTCACTCCAAGGCTGCGGGAAAAGTATCAGGATTAGGCGAGAAGATGAGGATCAAAATAGCGAACGTTGGCGAGCCAGTTCTGCGCAATGCTGCACGACCCCTTCGTCCAGAAGAAATTCGCAGCGAACGTATTCGCGAACTGATCAAACATATGCGAGAGACTCTGGCTGACGCTCCCGGTGTTGGCCTGGCCGCTCCCCAGATTGGAGAGTCTCTTCAACTATTGATTGTCGAAGATAAGGCGGAGTATCAAACCACTCTCACACCGGAAGAACTGGCGGAGCGCGAACGCCGCCCAGTTCCCTTCCATGTGCTGATCAATCCTGAGATTGAGTTTCTGTCGCCCCCGGAAGTCAGCTTCTTCGAAGGCTGCCTCAGCTTACCCGGCTTTGTGGCGATTGTCCCTCGCGCTCGTACTGTGAGAGTGCGGGCTTTCAACGAACTCGGAGATCCGATACAGATTGAAGCAGAGGGGTGGTATGCGCGCATTCTGCAACATGAGATCGACCACCTGAAAGGGATCTTGTATATCGACCATATGTTGAGCCGGAGCTTCTCCTCTCTTGACCACTACACTCGCCATTGGAAATCCAAACCAACGGCTGAACTGCTGCATGTATTTAACCCTGCAGCCGGCCAAGGTTGAGACTAATGTCCGAGGTTGGCTCAAATCTCGTTCGGTAAGCGCATTGGCTTGGTGTCGCCAGCTATGAGGCTGATTCAGGTTGCCGGTTTTGGCGGCGGTCCGCTCATCATGGGTGCCACGTTCACGACAGCACTAGGTCGTGAGCGGGTTCCAAAGCTCCGCCTGCAGCCTTCATAGAATGCTCCTCCCGTGCCAGTTTTAAAGGCACAAGATTGGCCGGGCATCTTAGGTACACTGGAAACATAACGATTTCTGGAGGCGCTCGTGCGCAAGATCTTCTTGATGCTGATGGTGCTGTTTCTCAGCGGTATGGCCGTAGCCGATGCCGGTGCGCCTGTCTACAAGTTCAAACTGAGCACCATCGATGGTGACCCCACCACGCTGGGTGCCTACAAGGGCAAGGTGCTGCTGGTGGTCAACGTCGCCAGCGCCTGCGGATTTACGCCGCAGTACACCGCGCTTGAGGCCGTCTACGAGAAGTACAAGGACAAGGGCCTGGTGATCGTCGGCGTGCCTGCGAACAACTTCGCCAATCAGGAGTCCGGCACCAACGCAGCGATCAAGGAGTTCTGCAACGCCAAATTCCATGTGAAGTTTCCGATGATGGCGAAGGTCTCAGTAAAGGGCGACGATAAGACGCCGCTCTACCAGTACCTCACCGCTGCACCCAACGTTGGCGGCGAGATTAAGTGGAACTTCACCAAGTTCCTCATCGCGCGCAACGGACAGCCGATCGCTCGCTTTGAGCCGGCTGTGACACCGGATTCGCCAGAGTTGATCTCGGCGATCGAGTCTGCGCTGAAGGCATAGGCGCTGCAATGTGTGAAAGCCCGCTCTGCAGAGCGGGCTTTTTCTTGTGAAGCTGCATCTCGTTTAGGAGCGTTGTTCCACTTCGTCCTTATAACCCGTAGCGGGCGCGATCTCAGCCTTCGTGGACGAGCTTTGATCTGCTGACTATGGCGCAGGCTGTCGGCAACGGCGAGACTTGTATCTTCGCCCCATCCGCTTCTCAGTTGACGCAAAATTGCCAATGCACTCATCGAGTGGCTGGATTACTTCCCACAAGCTGACACACAGATACTCATCGGCGATGCACTCATTGACAACCGCTCACGATATCCATTCGTTGCGGGTTCAGCGCAACGAAAGAGAGGAGTCCATTGGGCTCCGCTCTTTAGCTGCTTCGAAAACAATCGCAAACTACCATCCGTACGCGCCGTCCTTGTGGAAGAAGCCCGCGGTCGGGCCATCTTCAGCTATCTGCGCATACTTCACAATCGCGATGGCGCCGTCGGCTGCCGTCCCCGGACCACTGTGGTTGTTTAAGTCCGTGGCGACATAGCCGGGGCAAACCGAGTTAACCTTCGCCTTCGTGTCCCGTAATTCCCACGCCAGGTTCACGGTGAACATGTTCAGCGCTGCCTTCGAGGCGTTATAGCCGAGCGGCTTAACCCCGTAGAACGGCGAGTTCGGTTTAGTGTTGATATCGAGAGAGCCGAGGCCGCTGGAGACGTTCACAATGCGTGCTGCGGGTGCGGCCTTTAGTAGCGGCAGCAACGGCTGCGTGAACTCCACCGTGCCGAAGAAGTTCGTGTTGAAGATACGCTTGATGGCGTCGATCGAAGCCGTGCTAGCAGGCGCATCGGCACCCGTCAGGTCGGCAACGCCAGCGTTGTTGACCAGTACATCCAGGTGGCCAAACTCCTTCGAAATCTTCTCGGCAAGCGCAGTCGCGGTTTCGTGCGCGCGCTCCAGATCGGCGTGCACGAATCGGACGTCCAGCGCTTCGGCGCGCAGTTTTGCCGCGGCCTCTTCGCCGCGGACGGTGTCGCGTGCGCCCAACAACACAATAAAGCCGGCTTTGCCAAGCGCCCGCGAAACCTCAAATCCAATGCCCTTGTTAGCTCCCGACACCAAAACTACCTTTGCCATGCATCATCTCCCTTGTCGCCCGGTTGTTAGATTCTGTGACGCGCGGAAAGATTCGACGACGATTCGAAGTATCTGCGCAGTTTTGATCTTGCTAGGTGCGTAGCCCCGCGACTGGACGACCGTGGAAGCAATAGCTCTGGACTGACGATGAGTGTCTCTCAGGACTAGCAATGCGGTGCTCGCTGATCCAAGCTCGATGAGTGCATTGACCTGTTATCGCCAAACAAGGTCCAACTTCCGGATTGTCCGTCACTCACCAATACTCCGCTATTTGGACTGAGCATGCTCCTCGTTTCGTAGAATGTCCTCACGCGTGTAGCCTTCCCATTCCCATGGAGTGACATTATCGCCAATGAGTTTTTCCAGCAGCGGACGAAATGCCAACTCGCCGTTGTCGCTGTTGGTCAGTACGATCATGCAAGTTCCGCTACGCGTGAAACAGATGATGTAATTCTCGGCTCCATCTCCGTGTCCTTCTTTAAAGAATGCAGGCCCATATCTTGTCTGCGTAAGCAGTCCCCATCCCAGACCGTATGCCAGCCCGACCTTGTCACCCTCCGTACCGGGTTCGGCCACCAGCGTGGGAAACTGATGAGCGGCGTGGATGACGATCTGCGGTTTCAGCATCTGCGCTCTTGTAGGTTGCCGCAAGAGCTTGTTGGCCAGGAAGGCTTCCGTGAAGAGGGAGAGATCGTGAATCGTCGTAGCCATAGAGCTGGCACCGCGAGGTTTTTCTCGATGCGTTGCGCCAATGAGCTTGCCGCTGGCGTCATACCGCAACGCGACATTCTCTTCAAACTCCGGCCGCCATACCATTCCTGTGCGTTTCATTCGCAGTGGTGAAAAGATGTCCCTCTGCATCGACACATCCAGCGGTTCATGCAGCCTTTCTTCGATGGCCAGTTGGAGGATATTCAATCCGTCGCCCGAGTACGCGAAACGCGTTCCTGGCTCAAAGTGCAGATGAAGCTTCTGGTCCGGCTCCAGCACCAAAAGATTCGCTAAGCCGGAGGTATGGTCGAGGAGCATACGCACTGTGACATGCTGCCACCGAGGGTCTTTCGCCAATTCGCTGGCTGAATCACCGTAGGACTCGTATTCATTCAGTGGGCGCAGAAGCATCTGCGCAATTGGTTTGTCGAGATCGATTCGATGTTGCTCCACCAGCTGCATGACACATGTTGCGAAGAGGCTCTTGGTAATGGATGCCGCCCAGAGATTGGTGTCGTCAGTCATCGGCAATTGCTTTTCTACATTCCGCAACCCGAAGGCATGTGTCCAGACAACATGGCCCCGATTCAGAATCGCCAGCTGGGCTCCGGTAACATGATTGATCGCGAGTTCTGCTGTGGCGATCTCACTTGCTTGAGCGGCGGAAAGTATCGTGCCGTCCAGGCGATGAATAACAGGTGGTGCCTGACCGGAGGCAGGCAACACGAGCACGATAACCAGCAACAACTTCGTCCCGAACAGTCGCATAAAACCAGAATAAGGCTAATGGGGCGGTCGTCGACCATTTGAAAGTTAACACGTGTGGGCTTTTCTTAGTTGTCGCAAAATCGCCAAATCACTCATCGAGCGAAACTCATTAATTCCTATATGCCGACTTATCCGTACCAACGCTTACTTTTTACAAAAGCTGTTCTTGCAGCGGCGATACAAATAGATAGAGGATAAGCGCGATACCACCCAGGAGCATCATACCCACTAATGGCTACCAAGAAGAAACCGCCGGTAATGACCGAGTGTGAGGTCAAAGTGCGCGGTCGTTGGCTGCCGTGCACCCTATACGAAGCTCTCACCGAGCGCGGCGAGATGATGCGCTGCAAATACTGCCGCGGCCCGGTACAAGCATTGAAAGAGTCCAGCACGGGTGCCCGAGCCCACATCGAACACCTGCAAGGCCACCCAGGATGCAGATTTCCGGTCAGCAAATTTTGCGGAGTCGAATCCAAACACCCGTTGGCTTTGAAATAGACCGCGCTCACAACGCGCTCGTGAACCATTTGAAGACTTACTCGCGACAAGCCGACGTATGAGGACCTAGCATTAAGCCTCGCCGGCGGGAGGAACCGCCTCTCCTCCAACGAAGCTACGGAACAGGGCCACAACGCGCTCGCGGGCATCCGGTGCATAGAACATCTCCGTGTTCACCATTGTGTCCGCCGTCATGGATCGCATGCGGGCGAACATCTCCGCCTCGTACGCGGCGATTGCATCACCAGGCGTGGCTTTGCTGAGGAGAAACTTCGACAACACCAGGGCGTCGAGCATCGCCATGTTCACGCCTTCGCCCGCATAAGGCGGCATCACGTGCGCTGCATCCCCAATCAGCGTAACGTTTGCCTTCGGCGTCCAATGCTGATCCATCGGGCAAACAAGCAGCGGACGCCAGACCATCAAGACGGCCTCCCTGAAGAGCGGTTCCCATAGGTCACTCCACCCTTTGAAGTTGGTTCGGAACCATCTCACGCGCTGGTCCGGACTGATTGCCTCTTCAAGGCTCTGTTTAGCCGCGGGATCATCGGTCTTCACTCCCGCGTAGAACAGCACGCTCCCCTCGGGCTTCGTTCCCATGCCGATCGTCCGTTCACCTCCCAAAGCGATCAACGCCACGCCCCCGAGAAGGTCCCACAACTCAGGTATTGCGTGCTTTGCCGCAGGAACGAGGCCCTCAACGAGCGAAACTCCGACATACTGCGGTCCAACAGGAGTTACCAGCTCACGCATGCGAGAGTTTGCGCCGTCGCTGCCAATGGCGACATCAGCCACTGCGGTCTGTCCGTTCGCAAACCGTAAGAAGACCTGCTCGCCCTGAAACTCTGAAGGCTCCAGCCTGCAGTCCCACTGCACGGTGCCGGGCTGAAGCGAGTCAAGGAGAAGATCGCGCAACGGACCACGTTCGATCTCCGGACGTTTTCCCGGACCCGACATCTGGCGGAGATGCTGGTGAAGAACCGTCCCATTGGTATCGGTGAGGCGAAGGCTATCGAGATCCGGTCGATGGTTGGCCCAGAACCCTTCCATCAGGCCAGCGGCTTCAAGCGCCGCCAGTCCAGAGTGTTCGTGGAGGTCCAATGCGCTGCCCTGGACTCGCGCACTGCGGCTCTGGTCGCGCTCGTACACTGACACCTGAGCACCGCATTGCTGCAGCAATCTAGCAAGCGTGAGCCCGCCTGGTCCTCCGCCGACAATGGCGATCTTCTTTCCGTCGATAGCACTCATACTTATTATCCGATCTGATTTACGCTCAAAACCTGAAGACTATTCGTGTGGGTGGGATTGACCTGGAAAACTTCGAGCATGAGATGATTTTCTGTGCTCGGCCGTTTTAGAAGTACGGTGTTCCTTCCAGGGCAGAACGCACCCCTTTCGTTCCTCGGTCAATGAGGCAGAGAAAGACACGATTCGCCTTCTCCACGTCATGATCTTGCTGAAATATCCGATGCGCTTCGACGAGAGCTACGGCCCAGGTTGCGACCAGCAATGATGCTGCAAGACAGGCGACAGGATCGGGTAACCGGCGCTTCATCGATTTGGCGAGTGCGACGGTCAGATTATCCGTCAACTCATCACGGATCGCTCGAGCTCGGGCTTTGAGTGCTCGTATTCACGTTCCCTCTGTCAAAAGCAGTTTTATTCATATTTGCTTTAGTTCAAGCAAATATCTAGGATGAATCTAATAGAATGGAGGATAGATGGAGTTCAAGGAACATGAGATCCCCGCGAATGGCATCTTCTTGCACGTCACGGAGCTTGGAGAGGGCCCAGCCGTTCTCTTCTGTCACGGATTTCCGGACACCTCGTATACTTGGCGCCGACAGATGACGGCCATCGCGTCATCCGGCTATCGAGCGATTGCTCCAGATATGCGCGGATATTCTCCACTGGACTGGTCGCAGTCTGGGCAAGGCACATCCAATAAGTCAAGCGGTCCTTCTGTGCGGATGCTGAGGGAGTGCCAAATCGCCAAGTCACTTAATGAGTGAGTGCTTGAATGAGTGCATTGGCCTGTGGCTGTTGAAAAACTCATCCTCGGGAAGCGCTCATAAATTTCATCGCGCCAGGATGCCCTACAAGGGACTTTTCTCGACTCGGCTGGACATTTTCTATCCCCAAATCGGCGGCTATTTGCTCCGAAAACGACTTTTTCAACACCCACGCCTGTTAGCAACAACTGACAGTTTCCGCGGAGGAAATTCCTGCATGCTGGACGACTCTTCGGTACCGGCTGACGGACGCCTGACCGTCATTAGTAACGGGGCTCGCGCCGTGAGGCAGTCGAACTCCAATGGTCACCGAATCTGATCTACTCGCCAACACGAAGACGCCTTCGCCACTCACACCCGTGGCAAAGGCGTCAGACTCAAACTCGCCGTCCTAACGATTCGCGTGCACCGGCCTCAGTGCACGTTGTACCGCAGGATCTGCCCTATGGGAGCGTCCGCTGCGCCCCAGTTTGATATATACAGCGCCCCATCCGGCCCGAACGTCATTCCCGTCGGAACTGATAATCCGGTGATCACGTCCTCTGCCACGCCCTTTCGGATACGCACCACCTTGCCGTCGCCGGGGGTGGGAGAGAACGGCGGCTCTTCGGTCGTCGGGTTCGGCTCCGACAGTTCCAGCAGGTAGAGCTCCCCATCCGGCCCCCAGTCCATCGCCACAACGGTGGTCAACCCCGGGGAAGCGGAGTTCGTGACGTTTAGTGTTCCCGGCCCGCAGTCCCGAAGCGGATACCCCAGCCAGTCAGCACAGCCGGGCCGCAGGGTCAACACAACGGAAGAGTCCAGCGTAATCGGAAAGAGCCCGAGGTTGCTCACCAGCAGTCCGCCATCGCTTTCAACCGTCGAGGTCGGCACAATATGTCCCTCTGCCTTCGAGATATCCGTCACCATCTCCACATCTCCCTTCTTGGTGATCGACCAGATCTGGCCATGATTCGATTCCACCGCGAAGAGCTTGCCGCGCACGGCGATGAGGTTATAGAAGACTCCATCTGCCTCGAAGTCTGGAGGCGTGACCGGAACCGGATGCGCCATTACCGCTTCGCTCATATTAGCCAGCATGGTCCAGTGGCCGGACTCGGCGTCCACCTTCGCCACCATGTTCGGCGTGGATGAGCCGTGGGAGCACCCACCGCCGGATACCAGCGCATAGAGCTGTCCGTCAAGAAACGCAACATCGGCCACGCCTAATACATCCGGCCGCTGGCTGAGAGCCGACGGGAATCCAGACGCCACCGTCGACACTTTTCCCCGCTTATCCACCTTGATGATGCTCGCCGTATCGCCGTTGGTATACGGACCGCCTACCGCTGTGGCAACCTGCAGTTGCGGACAGACGGCCGCAGTACTACTGGAGCCGCCAGGTCCTGAGAGGGCGACATATAAATCGCCGTCCGGCCCAAGCTTCAGTCCGCGCGGTCCGAAGATCCCCTGCGCCACCAGCGTCGCTCCTGGCGGTACCGGTGGCAGCTGCGCCTCCAGGTTACCGACACCCACAACGCAAACACCGAACGCTGCGCATCCGATAGAAATCCATTTATTCCAGCTCATGGCAATTTCCTCCGAGCTAACAATGCTGCCGCGGCGCACTTCGCGTCCTGATGGAACTCGCATGGAATCCTGATTTTTCTGAAATATGCGCACTCCGTCCATAATGGAAGCAGAAGGACTCCCCAAACCAAGCAGCGCCAAGGAGCCGCAGTGATCTTCCGCTTCGATCGCTTCCAGGCAGACGATAACGACTTCCGCCTGCTTGAGAACGGCGCTCCGGTCTCCCTGGAGCCCAAGGCGCTCCGCCTGCTGCTCTACCTGATCGAAAACCGCGGCCGCCTGGTCCGCAAGCAGGAACTGCTGAACGCCGTCTGGCCCGACGCTGCCGTCACGGAAAGCGCGCTTACCCGGTCCGTCGGCCTGCTCCGCAAGACCCTGGATGACGATTCCCGGGAGCCCCGCTTCATCGAAACCGTCCCCACCGCCGGGTACCGGTTTATCGCCCAGGTCGACACCGCCCCGCGCGATGAACCCGTCACCGTTCAACCGCTCGCGTCACCCAGGCCGGGTCCGGGGGTGCCGCCCCCTCCCAAGAGCCGTTTGCACTTTCGCCTCGCCGCGATCGTGGTCGTGTTCCTCGCTGCGGTCGGCGCCGTCTGGCTGCTTGCCAGTCGTCACCGTTCCGCGCCCATCCGTTCCCTGGCAGTCCTCCCGCTCGACAACCTCTCCGGCGACCCGTCTCAGGAGTACTTCGCCGATGGCATGACGGACGAGCTGATCACCGAGCTTGCCCGCATCCCCGATCTTCGCGTCGTTTCCCGCACCTCCGTCATGGCGGACAAGGGGGCACGCCGCTCACTCCCCGACATTGCCCGCCAACTGGACGTCGACGCCATCGTCGAAGGCTCCATCGTGCGCTCGGGCGAGCGCATCCGGATCACGGCCCAGCTGATCGACGCCCGCACCGACCGCCACCTCTGGGCGCAGTCCTTCGAGGGCCCGGCCTCCGACGTCCTGTCGCTGCAGGACAGCGTCGCGCAGCAGATCGCCACCCAGGCGCGCCTGGTTCTCGCCCCGCCCTCGCCGCGCGAGGCCGTCAACCCCGCCGCGCACGACGCTTATCTCCGCGGCCGCTACTTCTTTAATAAGCAGGACCTCCCGCACAGTCTCGAGTGCTTCGAGCAGGCCATCGCTCTCGACCCGAGCTACGCTTCGGCCTACGCCGGCTACGCCTCCGCGCTCGATGGCGCCAGTGCATTCGGCATTGGCACGCCCGAACAACTGATGCCCAAAGCCCTCACCGCCGCCCAGCGCGCGATCCAGCTCGACCCCCAGGACGGCGAAGCCTACACCGCTCTCGGCAGCGTCCAAACCATCTATGAGTGGGACTGGACCGCAGCCGAACGGAACCTTACCCGGGGCATCTCGCTGAATCCCAACGACTCGATTGCCGAGTTCAAGTATGCCGTTTTCCTCGACGTTATGGGCCGTCCACAGGAGGCGGTCACGCAGATGCGCCGCGCACTTCAGCTCGATCCTCTATCCTTCCTGGTGAATCGACGGCTGGGCGCTACGCTCTACCTTGCGCGCCAGTACGATGAGGCACTCGCGCAACTACAGCGCGCCGCGGAAATGGAACAGCGGCCCGGCTCCATCGACAACTACATGAGTCTCATCTACGAGCAGAAGGGCGATCACGACGAGGCCGTGCAGCACGATCTGGTCGCGCTGCACGAAGACCAGCCAAAGGTCGATATCGCTGCTCTTCTTGGCGTGTATCAGCAGCACGGGTGGCAGCCCTATTGGCGCGCGCGCACCCGCGCTCTCCTCACTACCCCAGCCCGCCCGTGCACGGCTTACGAGGTCGGCATCGATGATCTTCGAGTTAGCGATCTCGACCATGCGTTCGAATCGTTTCAACGCGCGCTCGACAGCCACTGCTTCTACATGGCACTTATCCGCGTGGATCCACTGTTCGATTCGGTCCGCCACGACTCCCGCTACGCCGCGCTCCTGACAAGGATGCATCAGTAGACGAACGGCGCCTTGGGGATTGCTGCCAGTAAACGGGCTCAGGTCCTGCAATCTGCCGTGGGTACTCAATGAGCGCATTATCGCCAATGCGCGTTTCGAGGCTCTGAAAGCTGGAAGAGTGACTTGGTCGCCAATGCACTCAGCGAGCCTGTCCTCACACACCTGCGATCAATCCATTCCAGTCTTCCCTGGAGACCAATAAGCCGCACCTTACTCCTCCGCACCTCGACCCCCAATTCCCTCAGCCCCTTCTGTACTCTCTGTATCGACCGCGCTTGTCCAGTAAAGATCCACTGCGAAACTGATTCCTCATACCTGTCAGTCTTGTCGGAATCTTCGGACCCTTCAGAATCACTACCCGCACCCTGCGCGAGCTTTTTCACGACCCCTTCCAGATGTTCCCCCTCACTTGTCCTCTGGTACAGCGTCACATCTTCAAGACCCAGCCTGTCCGCGACGCTCTTCGCCTCAGCCGCTGAAGTCACCTCCAACACATACCGGGGCCTCGCATCCGCCCTCCTGCATGATTGCAGCGCATACGCCGCCGCCATCGAAGTCTCATCTCCAAAGAAGATCGCACTTCCTTCAAAGTTCGTAAAATCGAGCGAGTCCTTCGGCCGCATCACCTTGCACCCGTCCCCCGTCTTCAGGCTCCCCGCCCACGCCGACCCGGGCCCTCCCCCGTGCAAATAAAACAAAAACTCAGCCGACCCCGCATCCGGCCCCATCGCCATCGGGGTGTACGCCCGTTTTGTCAGGTTGCCCAGATAGAACTGCACTGCCTGTCCCGGAATCCACTTTACCCCCTTGAAGACCTCTCCCTGTAAATGCACTCTTCGAAAGTGTCCACCAATAGTCTCCGCGTGAGTTATCGTCACCGGATGAAATAACAGCTTCTCTACAGCACTCGAGAAGAGATTGGACAAAGTAGACATGAATAGCTCCTCAGCATCCAATACGAAGCACTAAGTGTGTTAACGGATTACAACCAAAAATATTGTGCCGCAATCGCCACAAGACGACTCATCGATACTGACCGGGGCTCCATGAGTGCCTCGGCGATTTTGCAAGGATTCAACCGCAGAAGCGGACTCCACGATGGGATGTTCGTTTTGGATGGAGACTCCGCGACCCAGGGATGCTTTGAATCAGAGCTATCACCGAAAACGAACTCTCACGAAAGCGGCAGCCGGGCGGCCGATCCATTGGATTAAGGTCATGACTCTCGGAAATCCTATCAGTGGCGCGTTCGCCAGGTTGGTGAGCATGCTCGGGGTAAAGCCAGGCAGTTCATGGGCAACCTGTTGCCACGTCAGGCCTCGTCTGAGGCGTTTCTGTTGAAGAGCATCATAGATCGCGCGCGTATCGAAGCGAAGGATTCGATCCAGCCCTGCATCAGGCATCCGCTCCTCCGGGCTGGCGCTGCGCATCGGACCAGAAAGAAAACTCTCCGGTGTGCGCTCTAGCCAGCGAAGTACCTGCAGTACAACTGCGCTCGTGACAGACCGCTTCTTCAACATGTCGCGAAGCGTTCCTGGACTGATTGGAATCGACGGTGTTGATTCGAACGGCCGATTGATCTCCGCCGCCAGTTGTGTCCAACTCAGGCCACGAGCACGCCTTTGCTCGTCCAGCGCTCCATGGAGGGCGCGCATGTTAAACAGGTTCATTGACACATTCTGACATTCATCGGTCGATTTCGGTCCGCCTCCAGCCCCACTATCTGCAGTCTATCGCCACGAGGCGGACCGCTAAAGGAGTTGTTGTTCCTCAATTGCCGCGTACTGGTCGATGCGCTCATTGACCCAAAGCGCGTTTCTGGTCACCGATCGACCTGTTGGCGCAAGAATCATCCTCGATGGTTGCGTTGGCCTTTATGCAACAGGCTGAATGATGATGTCGACGAACCGGCGCACCTTTTCAAAGGACCTGTGAGCAGCCAGAAGTATGTTTAGGAGGACCGACCTCATTGTGCAACGAGGTGCCTCAGAGCTGCGATGATCTCTGGCCGGTGGCGGTCAGGAGGAACTCTTTCCCATAATCTTGATGAAGTAGAACGTCATTTGCGTCTGCCCGGTGTTTCGAACGCCGTGCAGCACATTGGATTCTGCAAAGACCATGTCCCCTGTCCTGACCTGCGCGGCGATTCCGTTGACGGAGAACTCTCCGGTCCCCTCGCCCACGATCATGATCTCTTCCTCAATGTGGCGGTGCGGCGGATGGGGTTGCGCTCCCGGAACCAACGTGACAAATCCAGAGGCAAGTGCAGCAAGCTGCTCCGTCGGCCCGTTGAAGTTCACGTAGGCTTTCGCACCTGGCGCGTCGCCTTCCGGGCGAAGGCTCTCCGTCTTTACGATACTGCTCAGAAGCAAGGCGCCCTTGGTTTTCGTATCCACATGGGTGATCTGCTGCCCTGATTGCGCAAGCGCCTCCAACGCCAGAGTAGATCCTGCCAACGCAGTTATGGAGGTTAATAGATCTCGTCGGTTCATTCTTCACTCTCCGCAGCAAGTGTATAAGACACGCGATCCATTCTGATTTTTGGCGGAATCGCTTTCTCTTCTTGGAGAAGTTTCCGCGGCGAAGGAAATTCCCAGGCAAGCCGTCGAAGTCAGGATCCGGCCGGGCGGACTGACAACGATCACAGTGTTTCCCATTGGAGTCAAGCTATGAGCGCATACAACGTCTACGTCGTCACCCATCTCCACGAGTACGGCGCCAGCACGCATCTGGTTCTGTCCGACACGTACCCGACCGAAAAACAGGTCGTCCGCGAACTCGAGCTCGAATTCGAGCCCAGCAAATCGGAATCCATCCAGATATGTTCGCTCTTCGACGAGGAGTACAAGAGCCCGAAAATGCTGACGACGACGAGGAATTCGACGAGTTCGCTTGATGGATTCTGCGTTTCGCATATTCAAGAATTCATTGAGAGGCGGCCGACTGCGTGACTTGAGGGGGCCGTAACCGCAGACTCGGGCTTCTACCGCTTGAGCGCGGTCGCTCTTCGCGATGCTTCGGTTAGCTTTACGACGTTGCACGCTCCCATTCATTGTCCATTGCGTGATTGAGACCTATCGCGTGATCCACCAGATTCGAAAGAGGCCTCCAACCATGATGAGGGTATATGCCGCGATGAAAGCTCCGATGGCGATGAGTCCCAGGATTTTAGCGACCAGATCCAAAGTCCTTCGCCGCTTAGCATTTCTCTGCTGCGAGGCCAAAGGTTTGTCACCAATCCGAGCCTCAACAAGCTGGACCTGATCCTCGGATATCCCTAGGGTTAACTCTGTAACCATCGACAGACTCACGCGAATGAAGGCTCTCGTCAACTCACTTTCGGAATAATCTGCTTCGAGATTCGCGATTCCTGCAGTTATGACGTTGTGAATTATCGAAAGGACAAGGGAGACCAAAAGGCTCATCAGTATAACGACGGTCCAATGAGCTACCTGCCTCATTTGTCCTGACAACCACTCCGGTTTCCCGATAATCAGGAAAAGGATGGAGACGGCTATTCCCAGGGTCCCTGCACTCAGCGCCGCCAGCTTCTCGAAGAAGCTGTCAGCAATTTGTGTGCTTCGCCGAACTTCTCCTTGATGAAGTTCGAACGCGGGTCGAACCTCACGTATGAGTCTCTCTATCAACTCGCCGGGAACTTCTTCTATCTCGTCGCTCATCTTCACCATCGCAGCTCTGAATCAGAATAGTCGAGTCGCAAGTGAATATCATGCTCAGGACGATCTCCCTCCTCCAGGAGATTCTGCAATGCCGCTTCGCATTCGGCAGATGAGCTGTACTTTCGAACTCTTCTTCACTGCTCTGAAGGGCACCTTCTGACTCAACATCCGACAGACAGATTGACACGTTTTCGGGCAACCCAACTCTGAAGGGATACCAATGTCAAAGCTTACGAAACAACAGGCCGCGCAGCATCATGAGGCCTGCTCCCTGCTTCAAAAGGAGGTCCTCACCGAAGATGAGCGCCTCTTTGTCCTCGATCACTGGCAGGAAAGCGCCAATCACGTGAACAGTGTGGCAGGCGCATTCTTTACTCCGACCGGCCTCGCGCGAGACCTTTCGATTGAGGTCTCGGGTCTCCGCATCATCGACCTCTGCGCCGGGATCGGGTCACTGGCATTCTCCGTGTACGGCACTGCGGGACGAGCGCAAAATTCCTCCATCGGGGGATAGTCAAATGTCTGATTTTGTGCACAATTGTACATAGTGGCCTACCGGCCAAAGTTACTGACGCACATCGACTTACATTGTATTCCGTTCTTTTTCTGCTGAGGATTTCATCATCGTGGCCACATTGTGTTCGCCCCTAGCTCAGACCTCGTTTCTGAGTTTTGCCTTGTCTGCCAGCCAACTGCTACGCCGCTATAGCCAGCGCCTTCTGCCAGCCATTGCGGCGGGAATGATCCTTCTGTTCGCTGCGAGTGCGTTCGCCTCCACCGATGTAGTGACTACACTGGCCGACAGCGGAACGGGATCACTACGTGCTGCTCTCGCCGCTGCCAATTCGGGTGACACGATTGTCTTCAGTTCGGGGCTTACGGGTACGATTACGTTGGCCAGCGCGCTAACGATCAACCAGAATGTGACGATTCAGGGGCCGGGCGCGAGCAACCTGACGATCTCCGGGGCGAATCAGGTGGGTGTCTTTGTCGTCAGTAGTGCGGTGACGAACGGAATCATCTCAGGATTGACCATCGCGAATGGCAACACCGAGGGTGGACCTGGCGGCGGCATCTCCAACAACGGCGTGCTGACGGTGACCAACAGCAGCTTCAACGACAATTCCGCGGGAGGCAACGCAGGTGGGGCAATTAGTAACTCCGGCACCTTCGTGGTGAGTGGGAGCAGCTTTACCGGTAATTCGTCCAGCTCTGGCGACGCCGGTGTTGGCGGCGCAATCGACAACACTGGCACGCTCACGGTAGACAACAGCACGTTCAGCGCCAACTCCTCCAACAATGGGGGCGCCATTTGCAACGAAGGAGGAACGGCCACGATTCGTAATAGCACCTTCAGCGCCAACTCCTCCGGCTCCGCTGGAGGTGGGGCTATTTTTGGCTTTGCCGGGGCGGTGACCGCAACCAACAACATCTTGGTCGGCAACTCCGGGCAGATTGGAGCGGGCGTTGCCAATGCCGGCGGCGGCGCCATCGTCAACCTCAGTGATAACGTGTTTTTCAACAATCTTGATACCGGGGGCGCAGAAGACGACTGTGCTTCCTGCACGAGCGACACACAGGCTGTCGATGCCGACCCGATGCTGGCTGCGCTGGGCAACTATGGTGGTCCCACGCAGACGATGTTGCCGCAGCCGGGAAGTTCGGCGATCTGTGCCGGATCTGCCGCGCTTGCTGCCGGTTTGACGACGGATCAGCGTGGTTTTCCGCGCACGACCAGCTACTCCATCGGTGGGACACCGACGGTTTGCGTGGATGCGGGCGCGGTCCAGACCAACTATCAGTCGGTTCAGTTCTTGAATGTCCCTGGCGGTGGGTATAGCGGGGTGCAGAACCAGGTGGTAAATCCCGCCCCAGTGGTCTCATTGACCGAAAACGGCCAGAGTATCGGCGGCGTACCGATTACGCTTCTCTTCAGTGGAGCCTCGAACACGGTCAATGGGCTGGGGCCTGCGCCCACTGTCAGTGGATTGGGCGCGAGCTTCAACAGCCTCATCATTACAACGGCGGGTAACAACACGCTCTCGGTGAACCTGCCTATCACTGCGGTTGGAGCCACTATTCAACCAGCCGCGCTGACCGCGAGTGCCGCGATCGACATTATGGAGCAGGCGCAGACGATTACATTTGGACCGTTGCCGAATCAGCCTTTTGGAACTGCCTCGTTCAACGTGAGCGCAACAGCGAGTTCCGGGCTGCCGATAACCTTCGCTTCAACAACCCCCGCGGTTTGCACTGTCGCCGGGTCGACGGTGAATCTGATCTCGGCAGGTACATGCACCATCCAGGCCACACAAGCAGGCAACACCACGTTTGCCGCAGCAACACCGGTGAGTACGAGTTTCACGGTAACCATGGTGGCACCCACGATTGGTTTCACCGTACCGAACCAGACCTATGGCGCCGCTGCGTTCAGTGTGAGTGCGAGCTCGAACTCGACCGGGGTGTTTACCTATACCGTGACGAGTGGACCAGCAATTGTCTGGGGCTCGACTTTGACGCTGACGGGTATTGGTACCGTGACGTTGCAGGCGTCCGAGGCCGCCGACGTCAACTACACCACCGGTACCAAAACCACGAGCTTCAATGTTTCCGCAACAGGATTGCAGGTAACAGCGAACAACGCGACAAGGCTCTATGGTGCAGCGAACCCGGTGTTCACCGGCGCGGTACTGGGCGCAAAGTCGGGTGACATGTTCAGCGAGAGCTTCACGACGACGGCAACACCCACATCACCAGTCGGCAGCTACGTGATTGTTCCCACGGCTTCTGGTGCTAACGTGGGTGACTACGTAGTGACGACGGCGGATGGAGCGCTGACAGTTACACAGGCACCCACAACAACCGTCATCACAGCGAGTAGTCCGTCGGTCAACGCAAACCAGGCCAACACACTGACAGTGACGGTGCTTTCCACGACCAGCGGCACGCCGACGGGTAGTGTGACCTTCTTTGACAACGGCGCGGCGTTACAGACGGTGACACTCAGTGGTGGAGTCGCCTCTGCCAATCCAACGCTTTCGCCGGGCACAACGCACGTCCTTACGGCCAGTTACTCCGGCGATACCAACTTCGTCGCGAGTTCGACTTCTGCCACAGGAGTGACCGTAGCCGTGGGAGCGCCGCAATTCACCTTCACCGGCACTGGAGCGAATGCGCTGACAGTGGCGCCTGGCGGCGTGGCGGCGTATACATTCTCCATTTCACCAGACTCGGTGAACTACGCAGGCCCGGTGACGTTCAGCGTTGCGGGCCTACCGCCGGGAGCGACAGCCAGCTTCAACCCGTCGACCATTCTGGCCAGTGGAGGCGTGCAGACAGTGACGATGACCGTCCAAACACTAACTACGACGGCACACAATCTAACGCCCTCCAGTCCGCTGGGTGGCGGTGGCAAGGTTCCAGCCATGCTGTCTCTGCTGCTGCTGCCGCTCGTCGTCAACAACAAACTGAGTCGGAGACTGAGTACACGGCTATTGATGTTGGTCTTGCTCATGGCGGCACTGACGGGACTCGCTGCAATCACGGGTTGCGGTTCCGGCAGCGGCTTCTCTCTCGAACAACCCCAGACTTACACGTTGACGGTGACTGCAACGAGCGGATCGCTGCAGCAGACCAATACCGTCAGACTTACCATGCAGTAGGCAGCGGGACAGGAAACGACGATGTCCCAGTAAAGGCAAGTGGTGGAACCAGCGGATGCTCTTGAACGACTGTCTCATGGGGTGACTCGCTGTTGTGTGGGTTGCACCATAAATTGAAATCCTGCACGCATTAGTGAAGATGCTATCCCCATAAACTGAAACGGCGAGACTCCTGACGTGCTTATCTTGCCAGGTCTCTGGTGTTTGGTCCGCGTCGACCACATCGGGGTGCTCGGCAAGATGAGTATCGCTTTCTGTTCGGCCAGCTGAACTGCTCTTAGTTGTCGATGAGTGCCTCGGCGATTATGCGCTCACCGAGAAAGAAGATCGGCAAGGCCAAGCTCGGTTTGTGAGCATTACGGCGGTGGTCGCGCGAAGGATTGCTGTTTCAGTTCAATCAGTTGCGATAACGACCTTGCCGCGGTGGCTCTGGTGCAAATAGCGGAGTTCGGTCGGATACATTGGTCTTTCGGAGAGTTGAGACCAGCGATGAGCAAACTGAGCAGCATTGAAGAGTTGTTTGCAGGGCGGCACTTTGACCGCGAGGTGATCATCCTGTGCGTTCGCTGGTACCTACGCTACAAGCTCAGTTTCCGGGATCTGGTCGAGATGATGGCTGAGCGCGTGCTGAGTCTTGCCCATACAACCATCATGCGCTGGGTTC
>Ga0302220_10001013_pt1 | contig 22310 bp, 21 predicted proteins | sample II_Palsa_E1_3_FD_194572 | JGI IMG/M metagenome (GOLD analysis project Ga0302220, IMG submission 194572) | Peat permafrost microbial communities from Stordalen Mire near Abisko, Sweden - II_Palsa_E1_3 | ecosystem: Environmental > Terrestrial > Soil > Palsa > Peat permafrost | place: Sweden...
AAGCGGCAGGCCGAGTACGATGGCGAGCACGAAACCTGCCAAGGCGCGCGTGGCGCTTGCCTCGATATGAAGCCAAAGCTCGCCGGATTGGATCAAATGCCATAGCGCCACCGCTACGGCCGAAAACGGCGGCAGGAACGTGGGTTCGACCCAGCCGAGCCGTGGCACGATTTCCCACAACGCGAGGAACACGATGATGGCGATACTGTGCACGAACACCCGCTTGCTCACGTCGCGCAATACGTTTTTCCAATGCAATGAGTGCTCGCGCGGCGAACCGGTTTGTGTCTGAACGGTCGACATGATTTTGCCTCTGAACTAAGCGGCGTTGGCCAGCGGTTGCTCGGCCACGTGATGACGCAATAACGACCAGATTCGATGCCGGGTAGCGACAAAGGCAGGATCGGCGCGACGGTCCTCGTCCCTCTCGCTCCTTATGCGCCGGGTGTTCGGGACATCGATCACCTCGACGATCCGTCCTGGCCGCGCGGACATGACGGCAACCCGCTGGCCCAGGTAGACGGCTTCATCGATACCGTGGGTGATGAAAATAATCGTCTTGCGCGTTTTCCCCCAAATGCCCAGCAGTTCGTCCTGGAGGGTCTCGCGGGTCTGCGCATCGAGTGCCGCGAACGGCTCGTCCATCAAAAGGATGTCAGGGTCGTAAGACAGACTGCGGGCAATCGCGACGCGCTGTTTCATGCCGCCCGAAAGCTCGTGCGGATAGCGATTCTCGAAACCCGACAGGCCGACCAGCGCGAGATATTCTCGCGCGCGCGATGCCCTCTCCCGCTTCGCCACGCCGCCGGCCTCCAGACCGAACTCGATGTTGCCGAGCGCGGTGAGCCACGGGAACAACGCGTATTGCTGAAACACGATGCCCCGATCCAGTCCCGGGCCTTGTACGCGCTTGCCGTCGACTCGAATCTCGCCGCTGGATGGCTGCGCGAGGCCGCACAACAGGTCGAGCAGCGACGATTTTCCGCAGCCGCTCGGCCCTACGATCACCAGGAACTCACCGTCCGCGACTTCGAAGTTGATGTCATGGAGTGCATGCAGCGCGCCGACATCCGTGCCGCGTAACGGATATACCTTGTTGACGTTATGTAACGAGATCTTGCTCATCGCAAACTCCTGATACTCAATGCGGGATTGATCGATAAGGATTGAATTCGTTGGTGTAGGCCTGCTTCACGTCGAATTGCCCGGGCTTGAGCGCGCCGGTCTTGATGTACCAGTCGCTGAACACCGTGAAGTCCGAATCGTCCAGCAGGCCGCCTGCGCGCGAGACGCCGGTCGAATGCCAGTAGGAGACGATGGTTGGATCCTCGTTGCGATGCCGCTTGGCGACTATGGTGCGCAGGCGCGCAACGACCTCGTCACGAGGATGCGTGCGTGCCCACTCGATGGCGCGCGCAGTGCCGTCGACGAATTTTCGTGCAGCGATCGGATTGTGCGCAATAAAGTCCGAACGCAGCACATAGGTCGCATAGGAGTAGCTACCGAGAAATTGGTAGTCGGTGAACAATGGGCGTATGCCACCGAGTTCAAGCGCCTTAAGCCGCACGACATCCTGTAACACGGCGGCGTCGATCTGCCCCGCCTTCAGAAGCTGATATTCGTTGACCGGTGGTGCAGCCACCAGCGTGATGCGCTTGATTTCATCAGGCGTCAGCCCATTCTTGAGCAGGTAGTCGGTCACCAGCCATTCATTGAAGGCGCCCAATGTATTCACGCCGATCTTCTTGCCGATCAGGTCGCGCGGCGACTGGATCTTGGAGTCCTGAGCGACATAGACGCCGCTGAAGCTCTCGGCGTCGGTGCCTGTATAGGAGAGTACGGCCTTGATCGGCGCGCCGGCGACGATCAGTTTATCGACCGAGCCGTTGAATGCGCCGCCAAAGTCGACATCGCGTGTAACGACGGACTGAATATCCTGTGGACCGCTGATGGTGTTGCCGACCCAGTCCAATTTGAGCGGTGCCAGATAACCCAGATCCTCCGCCAGTTCAGGAAACAGCACCGAGCCCGACCAGCCCTGATAGCGCAAGGTCGTGACTTCGGGCTGGCCGGCCGCGGCTTGTGGCGCGGCCGACACCGATGCTGGCACGCCCAGCATAAGGCACAGCGCGCAAAGAGCCGATACGGTTGCGGAAAACAAACGATGCCGACGCAAGGCAATTCGTATCACGGAATGATGCGACGTCGGAAGCAGGAGGGAATTGACCGATGCTTGCATGGCGAGGAGTGAGTTTTATAAAAGGTTAATCATGCTCGCCCACCGGAGTTTTTCTTAGCGATAAATCATGCTTTGCAATTTATGTTCGTACTATTGACCATATATGCCAAATCGCGGCGATGCGGTAAAACCCCTTGCGATCAAAAGCTCGAAAAAAAAGCCCGCCATTCCGGCGGGCTAACGATGCAAGGAGTTGTTACAAGGAGACTACGGCTTGATGATAAAGGGGCAGCGCCAATTTTCGAACCAAGTTTTCCTCATAACCATATCTCATGTGCTTACGGCCGCCCGCGTCAACGCTGGGCAATCAATCGCCTTCGTCATTTGCTTACAACGAATGATCAGTTCCGTCCCCGCTTATCTCCGGCTAGAATGCGGGTCAGTCCCACGACACGCTACGTTTTCCGCAGGCACCCCGCATGCATCCATCGAGTCATAACAGAGGTCATCAAGTGCTCGTTCTGGTTACCCCGCTTCACGACGGCTTGTTCGTCGGTCCCGCATAAGAACGTGGCCCAGCCTCTTGAGATCCAGCCTCTTGAAATGAAGGCTGGCGAGCAGAGTGCGCAGAGTGTGATTACGCACGCGTCGCGCGACCTGGAAAGGAAATTCCGTTCGCTGGCAGATAATTCGCCAGACATGATCGTGCGTTACGACTGCAACCTGCGACGAACCTATGTGAACCGCGCTTGGCAAAACGTGACCGGCATCAGTGACGCCGCAGCGCTAAACCATTCGCCGGTCGAACTGCCCGGCTTGATGAACGCCAAGGCCGCTGCTTATGAAGCGAAGCTGCGCGCCGTCGTGTTGAGCGGTCTTCCTCTGAACATGGAAGTCACGCAGGATCGCGCGGATGCGACGCAAATCTATCTGGAACGCCGGATTATTCCGGAGTTCGACGCCGACGGCCGCGTGGAAAGTTTGCTTTCGATCACGCGCGACATCACCGAACGCAGAAAGAACGAAGATATGCTGCGCATTGCCGCAGCCGCGTTCGAAACTCACGAAGCCATTGTGATTACGGACGTCAACGCGCGCATTATCCGCGTCAATCGCGCCTTCCAGGACATCACCGGCTACAGCGCCGACGAAGTGCAAGGGCGCAATCCCAGTCTGCTCAGCGCCCAACGACATGAGCCGGCCTTTTATGCACAGATGTGGGACTCGATCCACACCAAAGGCTCATGGACAGGCGAGCTCTGGAGCAAACGCAAAAACGGCGAACTCTATCCGAAGTGGATGACCATCACCGCGGTCAAGGACGCCCGCAGCGAAGTCACGCAATATGTCGGTATATTCAGCGACATCAGCGAACAGAAACGTGCCCAGGAATCGATTGTCCACCTCGCCTTCTACGATTCGCTGACCCAGTTGCCCAACCGGCGTCTTTTGCTGGATCACTTCGACAGGGCCCTTGCACACTCGACGAAAACCGGTTTGTATGGCGCCGTGCTATACCTCGACCTCGACCGCTTCAAACTCATCAACGACAGCTTCGGGCACAACTGCGGCGATCTGCTACTGATGGAAGTGACTCAGCGCATCCGTGCGGGAACCCGGAGCAACGATACGGTGGCACGACTGGGCGGCGACGAATTTGTGATTCTGATCGAAGGCGTGGGTACCGAGCACGATGCCGTGTCCCATGAAGTGGCACGCATCGCCGAGGAGATCCGCTACACGCTAGCGCAACCTTATACGCTCAAAGATCGGGTTCACCACAGCTCGCCCAGCATCGGCGTATGCCTGTTCAACGGTGCGAACGAGAGCGTGGAGGCCTTGCTCAAGTATGCCGACATCGCGATGTACCAAGCCAAAGACGCCGGTCGCAACGCGGTACGTTTCTACGATCCGTTGATGCAGCAAGCCGTCGATGAGCGCTTGGCAATAGAATCGGATTTACGCACGGCCATCGCGCTGAATCAGTTCAGCCTCTATTACCAGGTTCAGGTCGACGATACCAAACGCCCGCTGGGCGCGGAGGCGCTGATACGCTGGCAGCACCCGATCCGTGGACTGGTGCCTCCAGTTGAATTCATTCCGGTGGCTGAAGAGAGCTCACTGATACTGGATATCGGCAATTGGGTCTTGGAAACGGCCTGCCGGCAACTGGTCGAGTGGAGCCGGCAGGAAGCGACGCAATCGCTTGAGCTCGCCGTGAATGTCAGCGCGCAGCAGTTCCGCCAACCCGACTTCGCATCCCGGATGATTGCCTTATTGGACCTCTACCGCTTCGATGCCTCGCTGTTGAAGCTCGAGTTGACCGAGAGCGTGATGCTGGACGACGTGTCGGACGTGACGGCCAAGATGCACGCATTGAAGGCGCTTGGCGTGAAGCTATCGCTGGACGACTTCGGTACCGGTTACTCGTCGCTGTCTTACCTCAGACGTCTGCCGCTAGATCAGCTCAAAATCGATAAAAGTTTTATTCGGCAAATGACGGTCGAAGCACGTGACGCCACGCTGGTGCGCACAATTATCGATATGGCGAAAAATTTCGGGCTCAACGTGATTGCCGAAGGGGTGGAAACCGAAGCGCAGATGGCCTTTCTGAAATTGCATGACTGCATGACGTATCAGGGCTATCTGTTTAGCAAGCCATTGCCATTGGATGAGTTTTCCGAACTGATCGCGGCACATTGGACACAGCACCACGCGTAACCGTGCGTCGTTCCACCTTGCTTGTGTCCTATCAAGCACCCTCGCCCGCGACCGGCGCGGTGCGCGTTTGCCGGTTCTCCCAGAACACCACGCGACGCTGGATCGCCCGCACCAACTGCGCGCCGCACACGCCTATCGCGGCCAACAGAAACACGCCCGCGAACATGGTGGACACGCTCATATTGACCGACGCAGAACTGATCAAGTACCCCAGCCCACGCTGCGACGACAGGAACTCTCCGACAACCGCGCCGATCAGTGCGAGCGACACGCCGATTTGCAAGCCACTGAAAATCTCCGAAGCAGCCGACGGCAGCTTGACATGAAAAAACAGAAACGCGCGAGAAGCCGAGAACGCCCGGCATGCGTCGAGCAGGTCGGGATCAGCGCGCTTGAGGCCATTGACGGTATTGATGAATAGCGGGAAAAAACACACCAACACCACCAGCACCACCTTAGAGCCCATGCCATAGCCACACCACACCAGGATGATCGGACCCAGCGCAACCTTGGGCATCGCTTGCAAGCCAGCCAGCAGCGGAAACACGAAGCGCTCGAACAACTCCGATTCAGCCAGCAGCGCGCCCAGCATGATCCCGAGCACCGAGCCGATGGCGTAGCCACCGAGCGTTTCAAGCAGCGTGGCACCGATGTGCGGCCATAGCGAACCGTCAGCGAACCCGCTCACAAGCGCGGCCAAAACTTGCCTGGGCGCGGGCAGGATGTAGTCCGGCAGCGCCAGACTTTGCACTGCGCCTTGCCACACCAGGATGAGCACCACTACGCTCGTCAAGGGATAAACGAACGCCGGGACGCGCGCTTGGAACGTCATTGAAAGTGCCTCCGCAAATATTGACACGCTTGCGCGAACTGCGTGCTGGCCATCGTGTCGGCCGTGCGCGGGCGTTCGAGCGGTACCTGGAAATCATCGACGATGCGCCCCGGCCGCGCCGACATCACGACAACCCGGTCGGCCAGAAACACCGCTTCGGCAATACTGTGCGTGATGAAGAGCACCGACTTGCGCCGCGCCAGCCAGATTCTCTGCAACTCGAATGTCAGCGTTTCGCGTGTCATCGCGTCGAGCGCGGCAAACGGTTCGTCCATCAACAACAGGGCCGGGTCGTTGAGCAACATGCGCGCAATGCCTACGCGTTGCTGCATGCCGCCTGAGAGTTCGGCGGGATAGTGCCGCGCAAACGCGGTGAGGTCCATCAGTTGCAGCAAGTCATGCGCGCGCTGCAATGCAGGCGGTTCCGGCAGCCCCAACGTGCGCGCCGGCAGCATGACGTTTTCCAGCACGTTCTTCCACGGCAGCAGGTTTGGCTTCTGGAACGCCACGCCGGTATCCCGGCCCGGTCCAGCGAGCGTCTTCCCGGCAATCGCCGCTTGGCCGCTGGTAGGCGAGATCAGCCCTGCTGCCACTTTCAACAGTGTCGACTTGCCGCAGCCCGAAGGCCCCAGCACCGCGACGAATTCTCCGTCGCCGATGCGAAGGTCGACATCACGCAAGGCGTGGATGGTTCCGGAGCGGCTCTGGTAGCTGACCGTGACCTGCTCGGCACGGAATGCGTCCGGCTTAGCGGCCTGGGCAACGTTCGTGGCCTCGCGCTCAGCGCCGGCAGCATCGGGTGAAGCAGCAGTCATGATCCCGCTCCGGTCGCTCTTGCCGCGGCCAGAAACGCCAGCACGCGCGGCCACGAGTCCTCGTTGGCATGGGCATTGGCCAGCGGCGTGCCGCCCGAGGTGATCGGTACGCCCGCGACCGGATGAAGCGAGGCGAGGCGTGTGGTCGGCACATACGGAAACAGGATCGAGTGTCCGGCGTCCGCATACCGTAGATGCTCGAAGGCATGCGTAAAGGCGTGTTCCCGCAAGGTCTCCACGATCGAATCGGCGTAACGGCTCGATGGCCAGAAGCCATCGTCGCTGCCGGAGATCAGCAGGATCGGGCCAGCGATGCGTTCGACCGCGATGCGCGAACGCGCCACAGCGGCGGCATCCGCAAGCGCCGAGACAAACGCCGGCGCCTGACGGATAGCCGCGTCGGGTGCCGGCGGGTGCTTGAATGCATGCCAATCGGCATGCGCGTTGTTCTCCCATACGTTCGGCAAGGGCGTGCCATCGAGCGTCCAGGCTGGGGAATCGGGTGGCTGGCCCGGTGCACCGGCTCTCAAAGTGCCATGTACCACCGCACTGGGCACATACCCGATCACTGCCGACACTTGTTGCGGATAGGTTGCCCCCAGCAACAAAGCCAGTTCCGCGCCGCGCGACTGACCCGCCACGGCGACAAAGCCGCCGTCCGGCCGAATGGTCTCGCGCAACCAGCCTAACGCGTTTGCAAAATATTCGAGCGGCATTCTGGAGATGGTCGCCGGCAGGCCCGGCGCCTTGAAGTAACCGAGCGCCAGCGCCGCAATGCCGTGTGCCGCATAGAGCGCCGCACGCGGTTCATTGATGCCGCCGCCGGAGCCGTTCAGAACCACCACGGCGGGATGCGGACCGTCACCGGCGGGCATGAACAGCGTGCCGACCACGTCATGCTCGCGTATCTCGCACCGCGATACGCCGGGCGCCATCAGCAATTGCACCAAGGTCGCACGGGCCACCGCGTGCGCGGCATCGCCACTGCCATCGCCACCTTCGTCACCGCCCTCGCCGCTCACTTGGCGCGCTTCGATTTCCACAGTCAACGGCGCGACCTCGTCGGCGGCCGCCGCCAACGTGGCAGGCGTCACGCATTGCATGGACCACACGATGCCCATGGACGCCGCGGCACCACCTGCATAATCTCCGGCTATCGGCGTCACATGGCGCAGATCGACCTGGCCTGCGCTATCGGCGACAAAGCGATTGACGCTCTGCCACCCGCTCCCATCATGTTGCTGCAGACGCGCGACCACTTCCACCCGAGCATGCCGCGCGAAGCCGCTCAACACGATCGCGCGGCTGACGTCGATCAGTGCGGTGTGCGGCGCGACTTCAATGCAAGGGCCCCGTACGCTCGTGCTCATTGTTGTTGCCTCGCCCGTTCTCGCAGTGCAGCCGCATCGAAGTGGCTGAACTCCGGCACAAATTGATTGGAAAACACCTGATCGATAGGCACCGTGCCGCTCGGGAATTCCCCCACCTTCTGCAGCTCCGCGAGGTTCGCGCGTATCGCCGGCAAGTTGTAGGCGCCGGGCTGTCGCGGCTTGCCGTCCGGCGTGTAAAGCACACGTGTCATGCGGCGTTTGAGCACTTCGACGGCATCGCGCAGGTTCTTGGCTTCGTCGCCCTGCGGCTTCGCTTCCGGATGGGCCGCCCAGAACGCCTTCACGCAAAAAGTCGGGTTGGCGTCGCAAACCACTTGCGCCTTCGTATAAGCACGGCCAAAGCGCACGATCAGATCGGGATGGTCACGAAACGTATCCTGGTGAGCGATAAAACCATTGCCCGCTGTTTCATCGAACACAGCGGGATACCGGATACGCCGGATCGGTGTGCCCGACAACTCGAGCATATCGTCCCAGCTACTATTGAAATTCAGTGCGTCCACCGCGCCCGATCGCAAGGCCTGGAAACCCGCACCCAACGCTCCGACCGGCACATACTGGACGTTCGTGCCCGGCGTCAGACCCGCTTCGCGCAACGCCGCGCGCCCGCCTGGGATCGTGCCCCAGGTCAGCGCGCCGACGCCGATCTTCTTGCCTTTCAGATCGGCCAGCGTTTTTACGGGAGAACTCGTCAGTACTGCGAACTCCATCGTATTGGCGGGCACGCCGTTATAAAAATAGCGTACCGGCACAGGTGTTCCGCCGTTCAGATAACTCGACAGCACCGGTTCCGAAGTCGGGTAGCCGAAGGTGATGCGCTTGCTCGCCACTTGCGGGATCAACGCTCCCGCACCCTGGAAAACCAGCACCGTCACGTCCAGGCCCTCTTCCTTGAACAGCCCCAGCTTGTCGGCGGCAGCGTAAGCCGCACCGTCATGCACGGCAGGTGGAACCGCGAGGCCGACCGTTACGGCATCGAGTGCCTGGGCACGGCCATAAGCGAGTAGCAACATCGTGCCGGCAAGCACGCTGAACAGCGAAGTGGATTTGATTTTCATGAGCTGCGTGTTTAGGGTTGCTGAATGGGCGTCCAACCTGGGATCGTCTAACCCGAGGCCGTCGAGCCCCGCTCCGAGGGTATAGGGCCGAGTGCGGCAAGGCGTTGCGCCGCCTCGACCTTGAGCCTGCCGCGATCGATTTTGTTCGTCGATGCCAACGGCAACGCGGCCACGAACCAAACGTGTCGTGGATGCTGGTAAGCCGGTGCATGCTCCAATGCAAAGGCTTTGACCTGAGCCTCGTCCAGTGCGGCGCCGGGTTTGACGACGATAAACGCCACTGGCTTGGTGCCCTTGATCTCGTCGTCGACCGGAACCACGCAGGCTTGCTCGATGGCGGGATGGCGCTCGAGCATCTTCTCGATCTCGCCGGGAAAGATGTTCTCGCCACCGCAGACGAACATGTCGTCGCGCCGGCCGACAAAGGTATAAAAGCCTTGTTCGTCGCGTCGGAACACATCGCCAGTGCGGTAATAGCCATCGGGTGTGATCGGCGGCGGCAGATCCGGCCGGTTATGGTATCCGCTCATCAGGCCGGCACTGCGCAATTGCAACTCACCCTCATGCGCGCTCCATCCTTGTTCGTCGACCAAGCGCATATCCACGAGCGGGTGCGCGTAGCCGACCGACATGGTCGGTGCTGGCAGCCCTTGCGGATGCGGGCCAAACACGACAGGACCGCCCTCGGTCGTCCCGTACGCATTGATCACCCGGGCGTTGGGCAGCAGCGCATGGGTTTGCGCCAGCAGCGCCGGGCTCACCGGCGCCGAACCCATGCGCACGAAGCGCACCGAGGAGAGATCGGTTTGTTTTAGCAACTCGCGTTCCTGCAGCATCATCGCGATCATCGGTGGCACCGCCGTCAGCCAGGTGCAGCGGTAGGTGTCGATCGCACGGATATAGTGACGTGCGTCGAACTGCGGCAGCAGCACGGTAGTGGCGCGCGCGGCCAGAGCCAGAAAAACCAGCGCCAGCGCATTCATGTGAAACAGCGGTGCGGCGATCAGGATGCGTTCATCGGCAAGCGCTTGCGTGGCTAGCCGCGTTTGCACCACCCACAAATGACTTTGGTGAGACAGCACCACGCCTTTGGGTCGGCCAGTCGAACCCGAGGTATAGAGGATCAAGGCCGCCTCGCCCTGAGCGGGTGGATGCGGCTCGAACGGCGTCTCATGCGACGCATGCGCTGCGATAAACGCGGAAAAAGCCACCGAACCGGACGGCAATGCAGCGCCGCCCGCCAAGGATACCGGATCGAATACCACCAGCGGCAGGGACGGTGGTGCATGCAGTGCGCGCGGCGCATCGCTGAACACCAGCCGGGCCCCGCTGTCTGCGATCACGTCGGCGATCAGTGCTGGCGGAAATTTAAAATTGACCGGCACCGCGACCAGCCCCGCACGCATGATCCCCAGCATAGTCGCGATGTAGTGCGCCGAGTTGGCAGCAAGCACGGCGACGCGCTCGCCTGGCTCGTACTGCTCGCGCAAGGTGCGGGCAAGCGCATCGGCCAGCGCGTCGAGGGCACCGAACGTGTAGCGGGTTTCGTTGAACTGGCTGTCGAGCTCGATCAGCGCCAATGCCTGCGGATCGGCGTTGCGATCGATCAGCGCGCCAAGATTGGTGGGGAATGTCATGGAATGAATTCAAGCAAAGTATCGAAACGCGGCAAAGCGATCACAGTGCTCTGCTCACGTATCTGCGTGGGCAAACCCATGGCCTGGGTGCGCGTGCCGATGGCTTGCCATTGCGGCGAGCGCACCGTCAGCGCGCCATAGCGCGGCTGCCGCGCAGTCAAGTGCATCGCGGGCGCGCCGAAGTGCGCCTCGAACCCGGCGCGCGTCCAGTACTTCAGCGAAAACGACGAACCGGTGGAAGACCCTGGGTCAATCTCGCCCAGCCGATCATAGGCCGCCTTGCTTACCGCCGCATCGTCGACGATCAGATGCAGTGCCGCCAGTCCGTATGCCTGATTCGGATGCGATTGCCACTGCGCACGAAACACCAGTTCCGGCGTGAGGTGCTGGCAGAAATACACACGGCCGCCCGGCAACTGGCCGGCCGCCAACCGCACTGTCGCAAAGCGCGCATCGAAGGTCGCGCCATTGAGCTCCACGGGGCGTGAGAACACCTGTGGCGCACCGGCCTCGAAGCCTGCCGCGAGCAGGCTGGCCGCAGTGGCTGCGGGATCGTCGGTGCGCCACACCAATCCGTCCAGCCCCAGCGGACTCGCCAGGATTTCCTCGCGCACCACCTCGCCCGAGGCCGGCAACCCGATCAGTTCAAGATAGTGTTCGCCGAACACGATCGCATGATTGATCGAGCCCAGCGTGTGGTAGCCGCGCGGCGCAACCGTAAAACCCAGCTCGGTAAAAAGTCGTTCGGCCGCGTCGGTATCGAAGCGGGTGTTGATGACGAGATGATCGAGCATGAGCATGGTTGTTCAGCCTGCAGCAGACGCGCCGGCAGACGGGGCACCAGCCGCCGCAGCGCTTGCGGCCGGCGCGGTGCCGGCGGTCGAATAAACGCCGCGCCCGCTGGCCACCAGCTTGCCATCCGCATCGAACACCTGTGCCTCGGCGACCGAAATTTGCGAGCCGAACTTGATCACTTTGCCCACCACGCGCAAATTACCCGGCATTGCCGGACGGTGGTAGTCCACGCGCAAATCGACCGTCGGCACGCCCCGGCCGGTGCTCGACACCAGCGCCCAGTCGGCACCCAGATCGACCAGCGCGGCGAGGATACCGCCGTGCGTATAACGCTTATCCGGGTTGACCACCCACTCTTCGCGCCAGCGCGCGGTCAATTCGATTTCACCAACCCCGACCGAGATCACTTCGAGTCCCAGCCATTGGTGATAAGGTGCGCGCGTCAAACGCGCTTCGATGTCTTTGATTTGCGGCAATGCGGCTTCGCTCATGGCGATGGCTCCTTCTGTTCTGTTCAGGGATTAACGACGACTTTGCCCAGCACTTCGCGGTCGCGAATCAAACGCAAACCTTCGGCCGCCTCTTCGAGCGGCACCGCGCGATCGATGGCAGGCTTGAGCTCACCAGCGGCGATCTGGTCCAGCAGCGCGCGCAAGTTGTCGTCATAGAAACTGTTGGAGCCGATCACCTTCAACTCGAAGCTCCAGATGTAGCGCAGATCTTCCGCCGGATCGTGGCCCGCGGTCGCACCGCACACCAGCAAGGTGCCGCCGCGCTTAAGACAGCGCAACGAAGGCACCCAGGTGTCGCCGCCCGTGAAGTTCACCACCACGTCCACGCCCCCTTCGAACGTGCGCCGCTGGGGTTTGCCGAACGTTGCCACAGCCCATTTGGAAAAATCCGTGGTTTTGTAATTGACCACGTGGTCCGCGCCGAGCGCCTTGAGTTGTTCCGTCTTTTCGTCACTGCCGGCACAGGCGATCACCTCCGCGCCCAGTTGCTTGGCCAGCAACAGCGATGCCGTGCCGACCCCGCCGCTCGCGCCCAGGATTAGCACGCGGTCGCCCGCCTTGACCGTGCGATGCGTTACCAGCATGCGATGCGCCGTGCCGTAGGCCACCGGCAGCGCGCTCGCGTCGTCGAAACTCACGCCATCGGGCAAGGCCAGCAGTTGCTGCACTGACACCGCACAATACTGCGCCATACCGCCATCGAGCATTTCGCCCATCAGCCCTTTCTCGCGATTCAGTGGATTGACCAGCACACGGTCGCCGACCTTCCACGGCGCCGCGCCTTCGCCGACCTCCGCCACTTCACCGGCCATATCCAGGCCGATCACGACCGGCAGCGGCACCTTGATGCCCGGCATGCCCTTGACCGTAAACACATCGTGATAGTTGAACGAGGACGCGCGCACGCGAATCACAACATGGCCAGGCGCCGCACGCGGTACCGGTTTGTCGCTGACGACCTTGAGCTGGTCGAGATCGCCGTGGGCGGCGAGCACCAGGGCTTTCATGGTCGATGGAAGAGCGGCGGTCATAAGGTAACTCCTGCAAATTCAAAGGGATCCGGTCCGTGCATGGAATGCCGATCCGGTTGGGGAAGGTCAATAGCGAAATGAATAATGAGGTTAATAGCGACGTGCTTGGCTGGCACCGCAATCAGTGCAGCGCCTTCGAAGCCTGGTAGGGACCGGTCGCGAACAGCGTCGAGGGCAAATCGCCCTTGATCACCCCCCCATCGACGAAGATCTGATGTTCGCGCCGCAAGGTTTCCAGATCGATGGGCTCGAACGTGACCCGGTAGGTCTGGTCCCAATGTGCCGCATAGGCCTGCGCGTCGGCGGCGGGCAGATTCGCGCTCTTTTCCATAATCGCCGCCACCTCGTCATGGTGTGCACTTCCCCATTGCAGCGCCGCGCGCAAACCCGCGATCAACTTCGCTACGTCTTGCGGATGTTTCTGCAGGTAGTCGTTACGCACTGCGCTTACGCCGATGTACGGCACCGCATTGGACTTCGTGAGCTTTTGCCATTCCGAAACAAAGTTACCCAGGTTCTTCACTTTCAACTCCGTCAGCTGGTCGACGGTGATCGAGCGCAACGCCGCGGCATCCACCTGCTTTTGCACCAGGAACTGCGCGAGGCGCCCCTCGTTGCCCGGCACCAGCGCGAAGTCGCCGTCCTTGATGCCTTCGTTGCCTTGCAATACCGCGCTGGCGATCGCGGCCACCGAACTGCCGGCCGGCGACATGCCGATCTTCTTGCCGCGCAGATCGGCCAGCGTCTTGATCGGTGAATCGAGCGGCGCGACAAATTCGACGTCGGCCGGCTGCGTTGCCAGCACGATGCTCACCGGCACGCCTTCGGCTGCCGTGCTGAACACGCCCGCCGCAGGTGCGGCAAACGCGAAGTCAATGGCGTTCGCCGCCAGCGCGCGCGTCGGTGCATTGACGTCGGAGAAGCGCACGAACTGCACGTCCAGGCCCTGCTTCTGCAGGAACTGCTGCGCTTCGAGCACCGCGCCGAAACCGAGACTCACGCCGCTGGTCCAGTAGCCGACTCGTACCGGTTCGGCTTGCGCTGCGCGCGTGAGCGCAAACAGTGCGCTCGAGGCAAGTAGTGCCGTCAAGAACGCACGTTTGATCGATAGCTTGCGTTTCATCGTCGAGTTTCCCATAGTGATGGTTCAGTTCTTTTTCCAGCGAAACAGCCGTCGTTCCAGGGGTTTAAGCACGCCCCCTTCCAATATCAACATCAGCACCACCAGCGTGACGGTCCAGGCGAACACCTGGTCGGTTTGCACCAAGTCGGCGGCTTGGCGCAGCCGATATCCGATGCCGTTGGAAGAGCCTATGGTTTCGGCCACCAGCGAAACACGCCAGCCAAAACCGAATGCCAGCCGCGCACCGGCAAAGAAGTGCGGCAATATCGTCGGCAGGTAGATCTTGCGCATGATTTGCGCCGGCGACATGCGAAAGCTGCGCGCCAGCTCGACATACTGCCGATCGACGGTCTGCGCGCCCTGCCATACATTGGTCAGGATCAGCGGCATCGCCGTCATGAACACGACGAAGATGGTGGTGGCATTCGATATGCCAAACCAGATGATCGCGAAGACGGCCCAGATCGCCGAAGAAACGGTATTGACGATCGACAGCAAGGGCTCGAAAAGTTGCGCTGCAGTGCGATTCGAGCCCAGCACTATGCCCAGCGGGCCGCCCACCACGGCCGCGAGCGCAAAGCCGGCCACCACGCGCCACAAGGTGATGCCGAGATCGCCCAAAAATGTGTGGCTATGCATCAGCGCTATCAATGCGAGCGCTACGCGCTGCGGGCCGGGCAGCACGAACGTGGGCATGCGCAACGAGGCCAGCCACCACAGCACGAGCAAGACGACGAGCAGCGCGCAGCGCTGTGCGACGGTGGTCGTCGTGCGGGAAAATCGAGTCGCGTTCGGCATGGTCAGATCAACAAGCGAAGTTGGCGTATAGCCTCGGCCACGGCGGGCTCGGTCGCCTTGCGCGGATGAGGCAGATCGACCGTCACGATCTCGCGCACTCGCCCTGGGCGCGGCGCCAGCACGATTACGCGATCGGCCAGCACGATGGCCTCCTCAACGTCGTGAGTGACGAACAACACACTCACCTGCCGCAAGCTGCGAATGCGCAGCAACTCACCATGCATTTGCGAACGGGTTTGCGGGTCGAGCTTGGAAAACGGTTCGTCCATCAGCAGGATGCGCGGCGCGGTCACCAAGCTGCGCGCCAAGGCAACGCGGCTGCGCATGCCGCCCGATAGCTGATGCGGATAAACGTGCCCGAAACCGTCGAGCCCCACCATCTGCAGCACTTCGTCGGCCAACGCGTGTCGCTCGCTGGCAGGCAGCACCGGGTGTGCGGCCTCCAATCCGAACTCCGCGTTGCCGCGCGCGGTGCGCCATGGCAGCAGGCGGTCCTCCTGGAACATATACGACAGCGACGGGTGTTGGGCGCCGCCCGCCGGCTGCCCGTTGATCGACAGCACGCCCGTGTCGGGCCCAAGCAGCCCGGCGATAATGTTGAGCAAGGTGCTTTTGCCGCACCCTGAGGTGCCGAGCAAGGCCACGCTCTCGCCGTCGGCGACGTCGAAGCGAATATCGGAGAGGACCTGCAGGTCGCCAAAGTGCTTGCTCACCCCGTGCAGGGAAATTGCCGGCGCTGGCAGGGACGTCGCCGGCGCAGACACGGACATCGCCGGCCCGCTCATCGGCGCAACTCCGTGACCGAGAGCAGCGGCAGCGACGCGCCCGCGCTCGACAGGCTCGCGTACACTTTTTCCATCGTCATGTCGCGGAAGGTTTCGATGTGACGGCGGGCGATGGTCTCCGCACGACGCCCATCGCCCGCGACGAACGCGTCTATCATTGCATTGTGATCGTGCTTGATTTCGGGCTTGGTGCGTTGCACGCCAAAACCGAGCGCAACGAGCCGCGACATTTCGTCCAGCAGGCTGGCAAGCGTGTGCAGCAGCCGGTCATTGCCGCTGGCCGCGGCAATCGCCAAGTGGAACTCACGGTTCGCGTCGAGAAACACGTCGATCTGGTCCGACAACGCGCGCTCCGGGTACGGCACCCGGCATGCCACTTCGAGGCGACGCAGCAGTTCGACGTCCACGCGCCCGCAGGCGAGGCGTGCGGCCAAGGGCTCGAGCTGCACCCGCAGCGCAAAGACCTCTTCGACATCCTTGAGCGTAATCGGTGCGATCCGGTACCCTTGCCGCGGGATGGAACGCACGAAGCCCTCTTGTATCAGCCGCACCAACGCGATACGCACGCTGTTCTTGCCGATGCCGTAGTCGCTCATCAGTTGGCTTTCTGTCGTGTTCACCCCCGGCATCAGGTGACACGACAAAATATCGCGCCGGATGCGCGCGTAGGCGTCGTCGCCACGCGTCAATGCTTCCGTGGCTTCCAATTTCGGCACATCCCGCGACACGGCCTGCGGCACAGGCGGCGTGTCAGGGTGACAGGAATTTTCGGGCATCATCTCGAGGTCTTCGTGAGCAACTCACGACGTGGTTATAAAAAGCTCAAGAGGACATCGTAATTCCTGTCTGGCCCTTCCCCAAACAACTATTAGTAGGATAGGTGTATGAATTTCTTATATCGTGAGCTGCTCACGACAGCATCCCCGTTCGTCCGGCGCTGCGGCAAACCCCTCGAGTCATTTCCAACGAGTCACGCCCCGACATTGGTTGCTATATCAAAGTTGCGCACCAGGCGGAGTGTTTCCTCATGGATGCGCCTCAACACTGAACCCGCTAGCGCTGCCAATACGCGCGCACCAGATTTTCCTCTTTACTATATTTCAACTCCAGCGTTCCTTGAAACGCTGCCTTGAGCGCCGTGCCAAGGTCACGGGCGAGATGGATATCGGTGGTCGTCACTACCGTCTTCCCGGCATTCTCGTCGATGGCCATAATGCGCTCCATCGGGTGCTCCGCGCGTGCGCGGGTCTCGTGATTGCGCAGCAAATTCAGCAATTCGTCCCGGTGTTCGACAGCGAACGCCCCTTCGATATACACGTACCCCGCAGGGATCTCATCGGCCAAGCGATGGCAGGCCGAGCATACGACTTCCTCGGCACCGGGCGGTCGCTCAGCCCACTGCCAACGGCCCTCACGATAAACGGCACCGCACCTGGGGCATACGGTCGGCTCCCGCAGTTTCTGTCGCAGCTTATATGCGTCATGCGCACGCTCAGGGAAAAGCGTCTCGTGCTGGCTTGCCTCAAATGGCCTTGGGTTGGGGGTCTTCATCAGTCATCTCCTGCGTTATGGCTTTCGCGATTTTCAGCCTCTATGCGTCGTCGCGCTGCCTGATTTCAGTGGCTTGCACCATTCACCTTATTCCGCACTTCAGAGGACAACGTTGATGTATATCAATTCCCGTGTTTTCCGTTAGCTCACACTTGGATAACATGCTCAACTACTCGCGTCGTCATCGCTGGCATTAACAGCCACCAGAGCGGATAAATAACGCCGCATCGCGCGAGCGCGAGAGGGTCCTCTTCCATGATGAAGATTGCATACCAACAAAATTTTCGAGCTCATTGTGCGTGACGCGTATTTCGAGGAAGGCAAGCGTATTACTGCCGATGCGCTTGAATCGAGCAGAAAATCGATCTCGTCGTGATGGGTACACATGGCCGGCGAGGCTTTCGCCGCCTCATGCTGGGCAGCGTGGCTGAGCGTTTCTTGCGCCTCGCCCCTTGCCCCATACTATTGATTTCGTCTGCCAACGCAGTTCACGAAGCTACGATTCCCGATGCAGCCGGGTGGGCCGCAGACCCGTCATCGTCAGCGATATGCATACCCGTCTCGGCGAAGTGATCGAGCGCTTGACGCTGACACCCGAACATCTCGAAGACGATGTGATCGATAACGATTTGATCCTGATTTGGGGCGAGCAAAAACGCATTATTACGGGTGCGGATCTGCTTGGCAGGCTCTTGCGAGGTATCGCCACGATCGAGCCGATGGCGCTCGCATCGTAGAGCCTTGATGGTCAGTCATTGTGGAATCGCTCTTTTGGGCAGTCGCCATTCCGGACGGATGAAATGACACGTGTATCCGCCAGGATGGCGTTCCAGATAATCTTGATGCTCGGGCTCCGCTTGCCAAAACGGGCCGGCTGGCACGACCTCGGTGACGACCTTGCCAGGCCAGAGCCCAGAAGCTTCGACGTCGGCGATAGTGTCCTGCGCGGTCTGCTTCTGCTGTTCATCCTTGTAGAAGATGGCTGAACGATAACTCGCCCCGGCATCGTTACCTTGACGGTTTACCGTAGTGGGGTCGTGAACCTGAAAAAAGAACTCCAGGATCTGGCGATAGCTGATGATCTGCGGATCGAAGACGATTTCGATCGCCTCAGCGTGTGATCCATGGTTTCGATAGGTCGCGTTGGGCACATCGCCGCCCGTATATCCAACCCGCGTCGACACGACACCCGGATAACGACGCAATAGATCCTGCATGCCCCAAAAACACCCGCCTGCAAGGATGGCTTTGTCAGTTACTGTAGTCATTTCGGTATTCTTCCTCCTGGATTTGAGCGCGCTAAAATTCGCGGAACTCATCACGGTAGAGTAGATCATATCGGATCCAGCCGGCCCGCGTTACGTTTCGATAAGCACCTTGAGCGCGTGAGTTTCGGCGGCACGGCCAAAGGTATCGTAAGCGGCAAGAATATCGCCAAGCTTAAAGCGATGCGTAATCAGCGCCTTCGGATCAAGTCGTCCAGAGCGAACGGTCTTCAGAAGCATGGGCGTACTGACCGTGTCCACCAGGCGCGTCGTAATCGAGATATTGCGATCCCACAACGTTTCCAGATGCAGATCGACCTTGACCCCATGCACGCCGACATTCGCAATGACACCACCCGCCGCCACCAGGGATTCGCACATCTGGAACGACTCCGGGACGCCCACGGCCTCTATCACACAATCGGCCCCAGCCCCATCCGTTAGTTGCATCACTGCGTTGACTGCATCGGTGGTGTCGATGTCGATGCAATCTGTCGCACCGAAACGCTTCGCGACGGCAAGCCGGTTTTCGTCGCGGTCAAGCATGATGATCCTTGCAGGTGCATAAAATTGCGCGGTCAACAGCGCTGCCAGGCCGATCGGACCGGAGCCTACGATGGCAACGTTGCTCCCGGGCTGCACCCGGCCATTGAGTACACCGCATTCGAAACCCGTTGGCAAGATATCCGAGAGCATGACGAGTGCCTCTTCATCGGCGTTCGCCGGAATCGGGTACAAACTGGTATCGGCATGAGGGATACGCACATATTCCGCTTGCGTGCCGTCGATCTTGTTGCCAAGAATCCATCCCCCCGTCGAGCAATGCGAGTACATGCCGCGCCGACATGCGTCGCACTTGCCGCAGGACGAAATGCAAGAGATCAGGACATGGTCGCCGGGCCGGAATGTGCTAACGGCGGCACCGACTTTCTCGATCACGCCAACGCCTTCGTGCCCAAGGATTCTTCCCGGTGCGCAAGTCGGCAGGTCGCCTTTTAGGATATGCAGATCGGTGCCGCAGATCGTCGTGCGTGTGACGCGCACGATCGCGTCGCCAGGCGCCGATATTTCCGGTACCGGCCTGTCCTCGAGCGTTTTTTTGCCGGGCCCGTTATAAACAAGTGCTTTCATCTTCAGCCTCCAGGGGGATGGTCGGATTACCATTGTCCCTACCGTAGTCCTACGCACTTCGCATAACTTGATGTGGGTCAACCGTGCCGGATTTTCTCAGGCGTTGAGCACCCGCCTGACCGATGTCACCGCAAAATCCTCGCTCGGTTGCACAACGAAGCCGCAATCGAACGCCAGCTTCAGCATGCGCGTGTTTTCTCTCAGTATTTCACCTATCATCACGCGCGTTCCGCGTGCGCGGCAGTACTTGATGATCCGTTCCATGAGCATACGGCCAAGGTGGTGGCCCGTTTCGTCAGAGCGCACCGTAACCGCGAACTCTGCCGTCTCGTTGTCCGGGTCGCACACAGCCCTGACCACGCCGTGGATGACGGTCGAGCCGCCCTCTTCCGTACATGCGACGAATGCCATCTCTCGGTCGTAATCGATCTGAACATAGCGCGCGAGTTGCGTGTGATCGGGCTGGCGCGTTATGGCGAAGAATCGTAGCCGCAGATCCTCCTGCGTCATGGCATGAAAAAATTCTGCATGAGCGCGTTCGTCTTCCGGCCGGATTGGACGGATCGTCAAGCAACGTCCATCCCATTCGATAGGCGCTTCGAGTTCGACCGGATAAGGACGGATGGCCAATGGCCGGCGCGTACCCGGCGCGTCCAATTGAATCGTGATCGGATGCAATACTGCGTGTCCCTCCAGGACGCCAAGCTGCGCACTGAAGGCACAAATGGCCTCGACGCTGCATAAGCATAGCGATACAGCGGCGAGCGTTTCGATCCACGCCGCGAATTCGCCGGCGGGCGCCGCTACACGTTGCGCAAGTTGCGGGAGTCGTTCGAGCGCCGTGCATGCCAAGGCGGCATTGATCGGTAACAACGCGCCGCTGGCATGTCCGTCCGGCGTGGTGAATTCAAGGTAGGGGCCGAAGGTTCTATCGTCGCGCAGGGATACGGTGAACGACGGCGTGTTTGCGGCGTTGCTCGGCGCTGTGCTGGTCGTGCGCCGTTGCACGGGAATGCCGAAGTGAGCGAGCAAGCTGACCGCCTCATCCTCATTCAACGTGTGGCCAGCGCGGCCGGGCTTCCCCGATAGCCGTCGATGCACCCATGCCAAGGCATCGCGCAGTTCGGCATGATGCAACGACAAGGAAGGTGGCGTTTGGGCCAGCCGTACTCGTGCGATCCGATAGCGCGTCATCAAGTCGCTATCCGAAACCTGCCGTGACTGCAGTGTGGCCGATGCCTCCAGCAACGCATCGATATCGGCTAAGCGTACGAATCCGGCGCGCTCGAACGCGGCATCGTAAGCCAGGTGATTCTCGCCTTCGGCGGGATCGTAGTAGATCAGCACCGGCTTGTTGCGCACGCAGGCCCTGGCAGCGGACATGAATTTGCGCGCCGCTCGCACATGATCGATGCAGATCATTACCGCCAGGGTAGCAGGGTCGCTGGCCAAGTAGTCCAGCACGTCGCCGCAATCGACATCGGCTTCGTCACCGAGCGCGATGACACTGGACAGCCGCAGTGCACGCGCACTTGCGAAATCCATCGCCTGCTGCGCGACGCGGCCCGATTGACATACCCAGGCGATGCCGCGTGGCACATCCTTCTGCGATGACGACCTCGATGCGGTCTTCGTTGTCGATCCCGCTTCCGATGCAGCTTCCCATGCAACCCCGGTATGTTCGGCTAACGAATTTGCAAAACCCGCATACAAGCCGATGCGGGGCGTCGCAATGCCCGCATCGCCCGGTCCAAGCACACGCAGCAGGAAGGGGCGAGCGGCGCGCAGGGCGCTGGCCAGATGCGGATCGCATGCGCCGGTATCCGCCGCCGACCCGTATCGGGACTGGCCGCTATCCGCAAGGATAACGGCACGCGTTCCGGCCGCGCCGAGCGATCTCACCATGCTGGCCCACTCTTCGCGAGGCACGCACACCAGCGCCAAAGAAGGCGCATTGCCGTGAGACGCCGCGGCCGTGACACTTCCGATCTCCCGCACCGATGCAGGCACGAACAAGGCATCGAGATTGCGCACTGTCATCTGGGATTCCCTCTGGCGTCGAAGAACGAAAAAGCCCAACTGTAATACACTAGAACAATACAGCGAATCGGCAAGAATCTGCACCTCTCGTTTATCGCGCGGTTGCATCCAGGTCACCGGAGCACCGCATACACCGACTACGTTCACGACATTGGAGTCGCCATGCCATCACTGACGCCGCTACTCATGGTCGCCGCGATCTGGACCATCGCTGCGATAACACCCGGTCCCAATTTCCTGATGACGCTGCGCATCTCGGCCACGCAATCGCGCGCAACAGGCTTAATGGCGGTGGCGGGCATCGGCGTGGGCACAACAGTTTGGGGCTGTGCCGGATTCTTCGGCATACACGCCCTGTTTATTACCGCGCCTTGGCTGTATCTCGGCTTCAAGATTGTCGGCGGCATTTACCTGATCTTCCTCGGATCCCGCCTGCTGATACGCAGTCGCAATCCGTCGGCATCCGCGCGCGCAGAATCGACCGCCCATCTTTCGAACATCGCGGCGTTCCGGCTGGGCTTGATGACCAATCTGGCCAATCCCAAGTCGGCGCTTTTCATGGCCAGCGTATTTGCCACCGCCATGCCGGCAGGTCCCTCGCTGGTGCTCGGCGCGTTGGCCATCGCGCTGATGTCGACGATCTCCA
>Ga0302220_10001017_pt1 | contig 22266 bp, 20 predicted proteins | sample II_Palsa_E1_3_FD_194572 | JGI IMG/M metagenome (GOLD analysis project Ga0302220, IMG submission 194572) | Peat permafrost microbial communities from Stordalen Mire near Abisko, Sweden - II_Palsa_E1_3 | ecosystem: Environmental > Terrestrial > Soil > Palsa > Peat permafrost | place: Sweden...
CCTAGTCGACCTCCACGCCGCCAGCCTGAACTACCGTGACCTTATGGTCGTCCTCGGCACCTACAACCCCAAAATGGCCCTCCCCCGCATCCCTGGCTCCGACGCAGCCGGCATCGTCACCGCCATAGGTTCCGCGGTCACCCGCTTCAAAGTCGGTGACCACGTCACCAGCCTCTTCTTCCAGGACTGGCTAGACGGCCCCATCCAGCCCACCACCGGCAAGTCCGCCCTCGGCGGCCCCATCGACGGCGTCTTCTCCACCCAGCACCTCTTCCCCGAAACCGGCCTCATCCACGCCCCCGCCGGTTACACTCACGCGGAGGCCGCCACCCTCCCCTGCTCCGCCCTCACCGCCTGGAACGCCCTCGTCGAAAAAGGAAACCTCCACGCCGGCCAGACCGTCCTCCTCCTCGGCACCGGCGGTGTCTCCCTCTTCGCCCTGCAGATCGCCAAGGCCCAAGGCGCCCGCGTCCTCATCACCAGTTCCTCCGACGAAAAACTAGCCCGTGCCCGCGATCTAGGCGCCGACGAAACCATCAACTACCGCACCACCCCCGACTGGGACCGCGAAGTCTTCAAACTCACCAACAACCGCGGCGTCGACCACATCGTAGAAGTCGGCGGAGCCGGCACCCTCCCCCTCTCCCTCAAAGCCGTCACCCCCGGCGGCTACATCTACGTCATCGGCGTCCTGGCCGGCAAAGGCCAGCTCATCGACCCCACGCCCATCCTCGCCAAAGCCCTCCACGTCGAAGGCGTCTACGTAGGCAGCCGCGCCATGTACGCCCGCATGATCGCCGCCATCGACACCAACCACCTCCACCCCATAATCGACAGCACCTTCCCCCTAACCCAGGCCCGCGAAGCCCTCACCCACATGCAGTCCGGGAATCATTTCGGGAAAATAGTCCTCGACCTCAAAGCCTAGTTGGTCTCTGGAAAGCCTAGTCGGTCTCTCACTGCCATTGTTACGGTTTCGACTGCTTTCCAGAGCAATCCTTTAGCGCAACTCAGAACATGCCATGACGATGGCGCAGAAGTAGCCCGGCAATCTCCCCTTGCACTTCGACATCAAACTGTGTACCCTCTTCCTGTCGAAGCAATAGGGGACAATCATTTCATGGCTGAAGAACGGATCGAACTCCCTCAGGGAACATTGGATTTGCTCATTCTGAAAGCACTGGCCTTGGAGTCAATGCACGGCTGGGCGATCTCCGAGCGGCTGCAACAGATCTCTCGCGAGGCATTGCAGGTGCAGCAAGGGTCGCTCTATCCTGCGTTGCATCGCCTGGAGCGCCGCGGCTGGATCAAGGCGCACTGGGCTACGAGCGAAAACAATCGCCGTGCCAAGTACTACACGCTGACTCCCCGTGGCCGAAAACAACTCGAAGTAGAAATCACCGCCTGGCGCAAGCTCACCGTGGCGGTAGCCCACGTTCTGGACATCGCATAACGAGAATCCTATGCTCAACGACCTGCTCTACCGCCTGCGTGCCCTCATCCATCGCCGGGAGATGGATGCCGAAGTGGACGATGAACTGCGCGATCATCTCGAGCGCGAAACCGAGAAGTACCGCCGCGCAGGGTTCACTCCAACCGAGGCGGCACGCCGAGCGCACCTTGCCCTGGGCGGACGTGAGCAAGTCAAACAGCAGTCTCGTGATTCGCGCGGGACCAAATTCGTCGAAGAGGTGCACCAGGACTTTCGCTATGCACTGCGATCGTTCGCCAGGACGCCGGGCCTCACCCTGCTCATCGTACTTTCGCTCGCGATCGGCATCGGCGCCAACACCGCCATCTTCAGCATCACCAGCACCCTGCTGCTCAAGCCTCTGCCCTATCCCAGCCCTGATCGCATCGCCATGCTCTGGCTCCGTTCACCCGGCATTGGCATTCCGCAGGACTGGCCTTCGCCCGGTCAATACCGCGACATCGTTACGCAGAACCACGTCTTTGAGGACACAGCCCTTGCCAGGGGCGACAATCTCATCCTCACCGAGCACGCCAAGGCGGTCAAGGTAGATGTGATCCGGACAACGGCCAGCCTGTTGCCGATGCTGGGTGCGAGGCCAATGCTCGGCCGCATCTTTTTACCGGAGGAAGACCAGCCGGGAAAGCCGGAGACGGTGGTGCTTACCTATGGCTTCTGGCAGCGGGAGTTCGGAAGTGACCCCAACATCGTGGGCCGGTCGATCACACTGAATGGTGCACCGCATACCGTTGTCGGTGTTCTCCCCGCAAAGTTTCGTTTGAATCACGAGGTCATTCCTACGGTCGCCGGCATCGACAAACCTGACCTGTTTTTGCCGCCGGAGGCTGAGGCTAAGGATCCCGGCAACTATGGCTCTGAGAACTACAACATCCTGGCGCGGCTCAAGCCCGGCGTCACGATGAGCCAGGCCCAATCGGATATTGCTGTGATTGCCGCGCGGCTTCGGCAGGAAAAACATCGCGACCCATCGTTCACCATCAGCGTCGTTCCTCTCAACGACCAGGTCGTCGGCAACGTGCGCACGGCCGTCCTGATCCTTCTCGGCGGAGTCGCCCTGGTACTCCTGATCGCATGCACCAATGTCGCCAATCTCCTCCTGTCGCGAGCCGCCGTCAGGCAGCGCGAGATCGCCATTCGCGCCGCACTCGGAGCAGGCCGCGTCCGCGTCGTGCGCCAGCTCCTTACCGAGAGCATCTCCCTCAGCCTCATGGGCGGTGTGGCTGGAATGGCCGTCGCTGCCCTGGGCATCTTCATCACGCGCAAAATCCATCCCGGCAACATTCCGCGACTCGATGAACTCGGCATCGATCTCCGCGTTCTCGGCTTCACGCTCGCCATCTCGATTCTTACCGGAATCATCTTCGGCCTGGCCCCCGCTCTGCGTGCCTCGCGTGTCGACCTCGTAACCAATCTCAAGGCCGGCGGCAAGGGGTCGTCCGTTGGCGGCCTGAGTATCCGGCACGACAAGCTGCGCGGAGCGCTCGTCATCGCCGAGCTCGCCATCTCGTTGCCGCTTCTGGTCGGAGCAGGCTTGCTGGTCCGCAGTTTCGTGCGCCTCGCGCATGTGCCGCCTGGATTTAATCCGCAACACGTCCTCTCGATGAACGTCGCTGCCTACGGACCGCACTTCCAAAGCACGCAGCGCATCCAGTTCTATCAGCAGTTGACCGAGCGGGTGAGCCATCTTCCCGGCGTCACGGCGACAGGTGCGGTCTCGGCGTTGCCGCTCACGCCAAGTGTTGGCTGGGGCGGGGTTCTGATCGAGGGCTACGTTCCGCCGGCCAATGAGCCGGAGTTGCAGGTGGATCTGCGCGTCGCTACGCCAACCTACTTCAGCGCCATGCAGATTCCTCTGATTCGCGGACGGATGTTCGCTGACACCGACACACGCAACATGCCGTCGGTTGCGATCATCGATCAGGCGATGGCGAATCGGTTCTGGCCGCATGGCGATGCCGTCGGTAAGCGCATTCGAAGGAGCGACGAAACCCCATGGACCACGGTCGTAGGCGTGGTGGGTGTCGTCAAGGAGTATGGGCTGGATACCGATGCGCGCATGGTGGTGTACTACCCGCATGCGCAGGTGCCGGCCGGAACCATGTACGTTGTCGCCCGCACCACAAATGACTCCGCCTCCACCGCTGACGCGATCGTTCATGCCATCAACGCCATCGACCCCGAAGTGCCGGTGTACGACGTCACCACGATGCAGCAGCGCCTCCAGGACTCCATGGCCCGACAGCGCTTTGCGATGACCATGCTTGGCGGGTTCGCCGGCTTCGCCATGATTCTTGCCGCCATTGGCATTTACGGCGTGATGTCATTTCTGGTCACGCAAGGCACCGCCGACATTGCGATCCGCATGGCGCTTGGCGCACACCGCGCAAGCATCCTTTCGCTCGTCTTCCAGCAGGGAATGAGATTGGCTCTGGTGGGTCTCGTCGTTGGATTCGCCGGTGCGCTTGCGCTCACACGCATGATGAGCAGTCTGCTCTTCGGTGTGACGCCTACCGATCCGCTTACGTTTTTCTCGGTGTTCGCCCTGCTGCTCCTTGTCGCGCTATTCGCATGTCTTTTCCCAGCGGGTCGAGCCATGCGTATCGACCCCATGGTTGCGCTCCGAACGGAGTAGCAACCGATAGATCCCGACCGCATAGGCCCCACCCTCGCCCTCCGCGCAGGACCCGCGTTATCATCGTCAAGGTCGAACTTGGAGGCCTGCAATGCGTATTGGAATGCTCACCGGTGGTGGAGATTGTCCCGGACTCAACGCCGTCATCCGCGCCGTCGTGCGCAAAGGCGTCCTCCACTACAACGACGAATTCATCGGCTTCCTCGAAGGCTGGCGCGGCGTACTCGACGACCGCACCATGCCCCTCGACCTGCAAACCACCACCGGCATCCTGCAGCGCGGCGGCACCATCCTTCGCTCCTCCCGCACCAACGTCAAAAAAATCGAAGGCGGCTTCGAGCGCTGCCTCGAAGTCATCGCCTCTCACAAACTCGACGCTCTCATCGCGATGGGCGGAGACGACACCCAGTCCATCTCGGTAGAGCTAGCCAAGCGCAACATCAATGTCGTCGGCGTCCCCAAAACCATCGACAACGACCTCTCCGGCACCGACGCCTGCTTCGGCTTCGACACCGCCGTCACCATCGCCACCGAAGCCATCGACCGCCTCCACTCCACCACCGAAGCCCACTCCCGCGTCCAGGTCGTCGAAGTCATGGGCCGCGACGCCGGCTGGATCGCCGTCACCTCCGGCATCGCCGGCGGCGCCGACGTCATCCTCGCCCCCGAACACCCCATCGACATAGACGACGTAGTCCGCCTCATCCGCGCCCGCTGGGAAAGCGGAAAACGCTTCGCCATCGTAGTCGTAGCCGAAGGCGCCAAACTCCCCGAGCACACCGGCCAAACCACCGTCGGCACCAAGCTCGACTCCTTCGGACACGCCCGCCTCTCGGGCATTGGCCAGGTCCTCGCCGAAGAAATAGAAAAGCGCACCGGCTACGAGACCCGCAGCGTCAATCTAGGCCACACCCAGCGCGGCGGCACGCCCACAGCCTACGACCGCATGCTAGCCACCCGCTACGGCGTAGCCGCCATCGACCTCGTCCACGCAGGAAAATTCGGCCAACTAGTCGTCCTCAAAGGCACCCAAATCTCCAGCATCCCCATAGCCGACGCCATCGCCAAAACCCGCACCGTCACCGACGACCTCTTCGCAGTCATCAAAAGCCTCCAGCCCCAACCCTGACCCGAGCCCTTGCAGTTGTCGTCGCTCTCGCTCTCCTACCCCGCTCCGTCATCTCGACCGGAGCATCACGCTCCTGTTTTTGTGATGCGTAGCGGAGAGACCCCTGTATCTGTCGTTGCCTTTGCTTCTCAGATAGGCCGGGACTTCAGTCCCGGCAATCCCGACCCCAACTCCACGCAGGCTTTAGCCCCTGGGACCTCCTCCATCGTCTCGCCACCACGGCCTCCCGCGCAGCCTGACCAATATCTTCGCGTCCGCTGTTAACCATCGCCCACGCCAACCGTTGTACTAAGTGAGCACCACCTATTCAACGGTTATACAAGGAGCATCATGACTATCTGGTCCATCTTGGAAGACGCCATCGTCGGCGCCACCATCGGTTGGGTCGTCTGGGTCGTTTTCACCACGCTGCGCCGCTATCTCATCGCAAAGACCAAAGCCCGCCTTCAAGAAAAAATCCTTGAGCGCATCACCTCCTCCGACGCCCTCGCAACCCTCAGCGCCAACGACTCCGGCCGCCACTTCCTCGAGTCCATCACCGTTGAAGACTCCCAGCCCCCCTCCCCCTTCGCCCGCATCCTCTTCGGCATCCAGGCTGGCCTCGTGCTCCTCTGCTTCGGCATCGCCATCCTCACCCTCCACCGCCACATATACGATCCCGTCGGAGGCTTTATCATCGTAGGCACAGGAGGCATCGGTCTTGGACTCGGCTTTCTCTTTGCCTCGGCTGCCAGCATCTTCGTCTCCCGCAAGCTCGGGCTCATCCCCAGTGAATCGCGCGGTTGATCCCACCACCGCAGCCATGCCCAGCTCGCTCGAGCACGCCGCCACCCACCCGGCCACCGTCCTCAGCGAGCTGGCCTTTCAGCGCCTCTACGAAGCCAACTCCACCAACATCCATAGCTACCTCCTAGCCGTCTCCAACCGCCGCGATGTAGCCGACGACCTCCTCCAGGAAACCTTCTGCCGCCTTCTCCTCCACCCCAAATCCACCGCGCATCTCAACCCCTTAGAGCTCCGTCGCTACCTCTTCCGCATCGCCACCAACCTTCTCCGCGACCGCCACCGCTCCGGCGATACTACCCCTTACGCCGACCCGCCCGAGCCCAGCACTCACCCCGCACTCGACGCCTCCCTAAACAATTCCATAGACATCCGCGCCATGCTCCAAGCCCTCAAGCCCCGCGACCGCGAGCTCCTATGGCTCGCCTACGTCGAAGGCATGGACCACGCAGAAATCTCCTCTGCCACTGGCCTCAACCGCCTCAGCGTCCGCACCCTCCTCTTCCGCGCCCGCAACAAAGCCAAACAATTCCTAGCCCCCGGGAGCCCTTCCCTATGAACACCACCAACAAGCCCACCAACCCGGGTGCCCCAGGTCCCGATTCTGGGACCTGGGTTCACACAAACCCCACGGACGACAACCTCCGCCGCGCCCTCCGCACCTACGCCGCGACGCTCTCTGCCGACCACACCCCACCGCCCGCCGCCGCCATCCTCTTTCGCGCCGAGCGCCGCCGCCGCCGCCTCGCCATCCAGCGCGCCGAACGCCCCTTGCTCATCATGCAGACCCTCGGCACCCTCTTCGCTTTTTGCGCAGCCGCCTGGCTCCTCTACCGCTTCGCGCCCCACACCCTCCCCACCCTCAACCCCACCACCCTCGAGTTAGCCATCGCCTGCACCGCTCTCGTCCTCACTGGATGCTGGGCCATGCTCCAAGCTAGCCGCAACCCCTCCGCCTAACCTCGCTCACCAACAACGCTCGGGCGCCCCATCCATACGCGCCCTTTGCGGATGGGTGGGATAACACAATGCCAGCCTCCCCACGCGAAGCCAGAACGCCGTCAGCCGGGTGCCCCATTCATACGCGCACTTTGCGGATGGGTGGGGTTGCACAATCCCAACCTCCCCGCACGAACCCCTCGCCGTCCGCGCAGGACTAGCATCGCGTCAGCGTGAGCACCGTAATATCGTCATCCTGCCCAAAACCCTGCGCCACCTCTGCAACGGCCTCGGCCGACTGCACGCTCAACGCCGTAGTCCGTTCAAACCCCAGCAGCCCTCCCGACGCATCGCGCGCCTCCACCACCCCATCCGTCACCATCATCAACTGCTCTCCCATCGCAATCTGAAACGTCGTCTCCGCATAAGCCGGCGACCACACAATCCCCAGCGGCAGCCCCGTCTCCAGCGTCAACTCCCTCCCCGAAAGATACGGCGAAATATGTCCCGCATTCGCCATCGTCAGCGTCCCATCCGAATCCGCCCGCAGCACCAGGCACGTAGTAAATCCTCCATGGCTTCTTCCAATCAATCGCTGATTCATCGCCGCCAGCATCGCGCCCGGACTCCGCGTGTAATGCGCCAGCGTACGCAGCGTCCCCACCAGCAGCGACACCAACATCGCCGCCGGCATGCCCTTGCCGCTCACATCGCCAACCACCACCAGCACGCTCCCATCCGCCAGCGGAATCACCTGGAAAAAATCTCCGCCCACCTCCCCATACGGCTTGTACACCGACTGGATCGCATACCCCGGAATGTCCGGAGCATTTTCCGGAATCAACACCTGCTGCACCGCGCGCGCATTCCGATACTCCTGCAGCATCACGCCCTGCCGCTGCCCCTGTTCCACCATGTACTCATACAGCGCATACACAATCGCGCACACCAGCAGCAAGCTCAGCACCGCCGGCATCGTCACCTCCACGCCACCAATGCGAAACATCGGGTTCATCATCCGGTCGCCAAACGTCAGCCGAGTAAACCGTTCGCCCTGCACCGCCGTGTGATGCACCACAAAATAGATGTCCGCGAGAAACGCCGCGATCGCCACAAACTTTCGCGCCGGATTCATCTTCTTCCGGAACGCTAACGCAATCAGCACGAAGGGAAACACCGCTGGCGCCGAAAACCCAAGCGTAGCAATCGCATCCAGCACCTCAAACAGCAAAACATGCGCATCCCGATGCAGCATGTCGAACACCAGGCCATCGCCAATCGCAGAGCACAGCGTGATCCACGCCAGAACCTTCGTCCACCTCACCAGCGCGGGATACTGATCCAACTCGAGCAGATACAGCAGCAAAAACCACAGCGCGACATCCTCCATCGAGTGAAACGTCGGCCCATAGAAACCCGCAACCATCGGCCAGTTGAGCAGCCACGGAAACAGCGTCTGGTCCAGCGCAATCCAAAGCGTCGACGACAACAAAAACGCGAACATCCAGAACAGCACCTTGCGGTCCCGAAACCGCAGCCACACCACCAACGCCAGCAACGACAGTTGCCCGTAGATCACAATCTGCGCAATCGTCAGCAGCCTGCTCCTCACCAGCGCCCACCGTGCCCTGCCAGCCAAATCGGCGATCGCCTCTGTGCTGCCAATCCGCGGCACCGCCATCAACCCAATCTGGTCTCCGGGAGCCGTCGTGTCCAACGGCTCCGTCGACGCGCGAAACGCCAACACCCCACGCTCCGGCTTTCCCAACCGAAACACGCTCGCCCCCGACGAGTTGATCATCGTCGGCGCCGGCATCGCATCCGTCCGCCCAATCAGTCGTCCATTCCAATACACCTCGTACGCGCAAGCCGTGTCCGGCACATACACCGCCACATCCTCAATCGCCCCACTCAAATCCTTAAAGTCGATCGTCCGCCGATACCACGCCCGCCCCGCATAAGCCCAGTGCCCCTGATCCCCCCACGAGCGCTCCACATCCAAGCTCTCCCACCCCGAATCATCAAACTCCGGCGAAGCCCACGCCACATCATCGCCCGTGCGAAACTGCCACGGCCCATCCACCGCGACCGTCCCCTGCCCCAGCCCCTCCGCCACGAACACGCCCCGCCCAGCCTGCGCCCGCAACCCACCTACACCGAACAAGAAAAAGGCAACCACGCAAAGTGCGCGAAGCAATCGACCGCTGGGAGACATGCGGAAAGCATACCTTAGACCCCACGCCCAGGCAGTCGAAAATCTCATCCTGGGAAGCCCCTCGGTCATCGATCACCCCAACACCCAGGCAGCGAACCTGCAACACTTGTGCCCCTAATCCCCGATAAGCGACAATCTCCACCGAACTAAAGCATAATCAGAAGAACATCATGGGAACCATCTCCATCGACGTGCAGGAAACCGGCCTCGAGGTCATCGACCTCCTCGACGACCCCGCATTCGCGGCCCGGCGCATCCATTCGCGCGACGCCCTCGCCCAGACAGCCGGCGTCCGCCGCCTCGCGCATGCCTTCATCGAGCATCCCGACGACATCCTCCAGGAACTCGTCAACGTCGCCATCGATCTCTGCGGTGCCGACAGCGCCGCCATCAGCGTCGTCAAAGAAAATGGCACCGACGCCGAGTTCTACCACTGGGTCGCCAGCGCTGGCGTCTACGCCGGCTTCCTCAACGCCATGCTCCCCCGCTACCCCAGCGCCTGCGGCATCTGCCTCGAGCGCGGCCGCCCGCAAGTCATTCGCGTCCTCCCAAAATTCTTCGAGCTCCTCGGCGTCGAAGCCCCTCCCGTCACCGACGGCCTCCTCCTCCCCTGGCACGTCGAAGGCGTCCAGGGCACCATCTTCGTCATGGCCCACCAGCGCACCCAGGCCTTCGACATGGAAGATCTCCGCATGATGGAAACCCTCGCCGACTTCGCCGCGATGGCCATGCTGCAACTAAAGCAACGCGCGCAGCTTCTCGAAAAATCCTCCACAGCCGCCGCCGCCACCATGGCCAACGACCTCGCTCACCAGATCAACAATCCCCTCCAGGGCCTCACCAACATCCTCTTCCTCGCGCAACAGCAGCCCGAAGGAAGCGGCGAACGCACCCTCGCCACCGAGCTCACCCCAGACTTCGAGCGTCTCTCCACCCTGGTCAAAAAACTCCTGGCCCTCCCCATCACCAAATCCTAGCCACCCACCTAGCCGTTCTCCACCCGCGCCTTCATATCCGCGTACGCCGCTTCAATCAGCCTGCGCAGCGCATTCTCGTGCGCATCCCCTCCCGGCCTAAGCTTCACATGCCGCATGAACTTTCCGCTGCCTTGCAACAAGCGCTCCGGATCTCTCAGCCCCACACCCTGAAAGAAACCCACGTTCGCGTGCGCCGTAAACACATTCACATACCCAAACGGCACATCGCCCAAACACGCCACCGGACATCCATCATGCAGGATCTCTCGTACTTCGTCCCCACATCGCCGCATCACCTCAAACCACCGCTGCGCAATCGCTCCCAACTCTCCCGAACGCGCTTCAAACCACGCATCAATCGCCGGGTCCCGCTCCATCGTCCCATCCAACCGCAGCAGCTCCACTCTCATCGCAACTCCATCGCCCGCGCTACACCGGAAATTCTAAGGTCACCAACCCGCCGCCGTACAGCCATGGCTAAATCTGTGATTCTCAACATCCTACAAACCCCACTTGCAAACATTCGAGTCTACGGTGTATACATCAATCAGTATACGGTGTAGACCTATGAGCCGATCAGCCAAACCCGCTCCACCCAAGCCAACCACAGCCGCTTCGATCCTCGCGGCCGCACGCGACCTCCTTGACCGCAAAGGCGTTGCCGCCGTCTCCATGCGCCCAGTCGCCGAAAAAGTCGGCATCACCCCCATGGCCATCTATCGCCACTTCGCCGACCGCGCCAGCCTTCTCAACGCCGTCGCCAATGACGGCTTCCAGGCCCTCGCCGCCCAGCTCCAGTCCATCCACCTCAAGGGCAACGTCGAGCACCGTCTCCTGCAGGTGGGCGAAGTCTTCCTCGACGCCGCGCTGGAATCCCCCAACCTCTACGAGCTCATGTTTCTCGTCCCGCGCGAGGGCGCTCGCGTCTATCCCAGAGACTTCAAGGCCCGCCGCTCCCCTACCTTCAACCCCACCGTAACCATTCTTGAGAACGCCATGCGCGCCGGCGAACTTCAACCCGACGACGCAGTAGAAATCGCCTTCGAACTAAGCGCGCTCTCGCATGGCCTCATCGTGCTTTATCTAGGCGACCGTATTGCCCAGACCGAAAAACAATTCCGTTCGCTGTACCAACGTTCGTTCAGGAGATACCTCAATGGTCTTCGTCCATAAGCGCCCCATCCTCGCCGCCACCCTCACCGTCTTCACCACGACCGCGCTTCTACTCGCCGGCAATGGCATGAACCCCGTCTGGTCTTTGATGTGGCTAGCCTTCATTCCCGTTCTACTCTTCGCCGCCGAGACAACCTCGTGGCTCCTCGCCGCAGCCACCGCCGCTCTCTCCATACTCCTCGGCAACCTCACCATGCTCTACTACCTGCACGTCATCCTGCGTGTCCCAATCACCGCGTGGCTGATTCCGTTTTCCATCGCCTCGCTGCTCTTCGCCACAGGCGTCCTTCTCTTCCGCGCGCTGCTCCGTAGCGGATCCGTCTTCACCGCGGTCATCGCCCTGCCAGCGTTCTGGTCTGCCGTCGAATATCTCGCCAGCTTCGCCCCAGCCAACGGCACAGCCGGCAGCCTCGCCTACACGCAGGAGCGTTTCCTACCCATCCTGCAAGTCGCGTCGCTCACCGGCCCCTGGGGCATCACCTTCCTTCTTCTCTTGTTTCCATCCGCCGTCGCCACCGCTCTCTATCTCCGCAGCCGGAACCTCCCACACGCAACCCTCGTCATAGGATCCGCCCTCACCATCCTCGCCGCAGCCATCCTCTTCGGCACCATCCGCCTCGCAACCTCAGCCACGCCGCAGACCATCAAGATCGGTCTGCTCGACACCGACACGGTAGTCTTCGCCAAGCAGCCCTCCGACATGCAGCACCTCATCCAAACCTACGCGGAGCAAGCCGAGAGCCTCACCCACCAGGGCGCAACCATCATCGTGATGCCCGAGAAGACAGGCCTGCTGCTCAACAGCAACACGCAAACCATCGACCCGATCCTGCAATCCGCAGCCGACCGCACCGGCGCAACGCTCGTCCTCGGCGTCCTGCACGTCATCGCCCCAGACGCCTTCAACGAAGCGCGCATCTACACGCCGCATCAGCCCATCACCACGTACGACAAGCAGCACATGCTCCCGCCGTTTGAATCGGACCTGAAGCCGGGAACCTCGCTCACGATGCTATCCAAAACGCCCGCACCCATCGGCGTCGCCATCTGCAAAGACATGGACTTCATCCATCCAGCGCTCGACTACGGACGCGCCGGCATCGACCTGCTCCTCGATCCAGCCTGGGACTTCAACATCGACCGCGCCTGGCACGGACACATCGCCATCATGCGCGGCGTTGAGGGCGGATACGCCATCGCGCACGCCGCCAAGTACGGATTCCTCACCGTCACCGACGATCGCGGCCGCATCCTCGGCGAAACCAGAACCAGCACCGCACCCTTCGCATCGCTAGTCGTCGATGTCCCCCTGCGCCACGACCGCACCCTCTTCGATCGCTACGGCACATGGTTCCCCAAGCTCGCAGGCCTGCTCCTCCTAGCGGCCGTCCTACGTTTATGGTTCGCCCCTCGTGCGGCATGAACACGCCCCATCGAAGCGACACCAAAACCTCCTGCTATCCTGTCCGCATGCGCCGCCTCCTCGCCCTCACCCTCCTCGCAGCCGCAATCGCCGCCACGGCTCAAACTCCCACCCAGCCTCCAGCTCAACCATCCGACCCGCTCGCCCCGCTCGACTTCCTCACCGGAACCTGGAACGCGCATTCCACCTCAACCACCGGCTCTGCTGCAGCCGACGTCACCGGCACCTACACCTTTCGCCGCGACCTAGACGGCCACGCCCTCGACCGCTCCACCTCCGCCGACACCTGCCACGGCCCTAACACCTTCGACTGCTCCCACCACGATCGCCTCACCATCTTCTCCGACCCCAACGCCCTCGCCGCCCACCATGCCTCGCTCCTCGCCTTATACCTCGACAGCGAAGGCCACGTCATCTACTACACCGTCTCCACCCCCGACGCCAACACCGCAATCTTCCTCTCCCAATCCCCGCCCACCGCTCCGCACTTCCGTCTCATCTACCACCTCGAAGGCTCCGGCCCCGCCGCCATCATGACCGGCAAATTCCAGACGGCCGCACCCGGCTCAACCGACTTCCACTCCTACCTCGAATGGTCCGGCACCCGCCACTAGCGCAACCACCACACTCCCAATGCCACACAAATCTCGTCATTCCCTGGAGCCCGGCAAATATTCAGTCATCCTAGGAAGAAGCTCGGCGAATATTTCGTCATCCTCGAGCGAAGCGAAGGACCACTGTAGTTGCCGTTGCTTTTGCTCCACTCCACAACAAAACCCTAGCCATCCACACACGATTGCAAGTATCTCTGTACCTCCACCTTCCCCGCATGCGCCGCCCAGTCCGCCGGAGTCCCGCCGAACATCGTGTCCTTCGAATCCATCCGGGCACCGCGCTCAACCAAAAGCCGAACCACCTCCTCATGCCCAGCCAAAGCCGCTTGGTGCAGAGGCGTCGCATGAGCATGCCCTCCCAGCGGATTGTAGCGATTCGGATCTTCTCCCAAATCCAGCAGCGCACGCACAATCTCCGCATGACCAAACTGCGAAGCCACCGCAAGCGCCAACCACCGATCATCCGCCGTCGCTGTCTTGAGCAGAAGACGAAACGCATCAACCCTATCAAGCGCAGCCGCTACCACCACATCCACCCTTGCCCCATGGTCGATCAGCGCCAGCACCGCATCGTGTTCATCAAGGATCGCAGCTGGCCGAATCGCTTTGTCCGGATCCGCTCCATGCTCGCAAAGCAACGCAATCAACTCGCGCTTCATACCGCATTCGCGAGCCACGCTACCCGTAGCAACCAGCATCAGCGTCTCATCGCGCGCCGCCTTCTCTGCTCCCGCCTCCAATAGCACGCGAGCGACCTCAACAATATTCGCCGGCAACGTGCCATGCCGTATCGGATTCTCCGCGACAAACTCGAGCAGCGTAGGCGACCGAAAATAATTCTTTCCCTCAAACAGCACCTGTTGTTTCACCAGCTTCGGATGAAGCTGCAACAGACTTCGCAGCCCGACCGCATCGCCAGCATCCAGTAGATCCACGGCGTGACGAAACGTCGGATCCTCTATGCGCTCGTGATGCGGCAAGTCGAGCCGATCCGCCAACGTCGGCCTCTCCACATGCCGCTTCAGCCGCGCCCAGGTCGCGAACCCATGCGAACGCGCAACCGTAAGCTGCGCATCATTCAGACGGACCCTCGCATCAAAGATCTCCGCATCCGCACAACGTTCGAAGCGCGGATGAAACTCGCGAATCGTCTGCGCGCTCTCCGGCACGCGCGCCGCATGCTGCTTCAGCAGATCTTTAGCTTGGTATTTCAGATGTTCGAGGTTTGGCTTCGGAGGGAGGACGCGTACCGGCATAACGAACTTCCTTTCGCTCGCCCGGGTCCGCTTGCGATGGGCAGAAAGTGAGTTCGTGAACTGCGCGCTGCAAAACAACCAGGTGGACTTCTGTCCTTCCCGCGGACCGGATGCGCCCTTAGCGCAACCCCAGACTAGCACGCAGGAAACCAGTCCGCACTCGCCCCATCTGTCCCGAAATGGGCACGACGCGCCATATCACCCATGGAAAGGAAACTTGACTTCCACCCCTGAAAACGATCAAGATCCGCTACCCGAAACCACGCTAAAGCAGTCGATTTGCGACCCGAAACCCACCTAAGTCACACAAAAAATCGCCCCCCTCAGGGGGCGATCTTTGTACAGCCAGTCCAGGGAAACTTTCGCTACCGGCCCGCAACTAACTAGGGATAATCTCAACTCCACGCCAGAACGCCACATGATGCTTGACGGTCTTCGCCGCAGATTTTGGATTCGGGTAATACCATGCCGCATCCGGGTTTTCCTGTCCATCTACAAGCACCGTGTAATACCGTGCCATACCCTTCCATGGGCAGTTCGAGCTAGTCGAACTGGGACGAAGAAATGCCCTGTTTACAGTCTCTTCCGGGAAATAAATGTTCCCTTCAACGGTCTCTACCTTGTCGCTTTCAGCAATCGTCTGTCCGTTCCAAATCGCCTTTGCCATATACGCCCTTCCAATAGTTTCAGTCAGTTGCAGCGACCAGACGTCTTCGCACATGCGAAGCAGTAGAATGCGTCCAAGCCGCAGTTGGAGCCGCGTGCCTCTACCTTTATACCATAAACCTACTGGAAATGGGAAGTCCTCTCAGCGATTCCTCCAGATCCACATATCAGGTCTGATTACGAAGATCACGCTACCGCCTCTACCACCGCACGAGTCTTCTCCGGGTCCGGACGATGCCGTTCCGGTGCCTCCTCCTTCACCTTTGGAGGTCCTATCTTCTTCTCGTAGCTGCACTTTGGAGCGACGGAAACCTCTTCCTCCTTGGCACCCTTGCGCGGCCGCCGCTTCGGCAGCGCCTCCCGATTGTTCGGGCAAATCAGGAACGTCCCCTCAGCATTCGCATACTCCACCAGATAAGCCGAATCGCATTTCGGACAAGTCTCATTCACCAGCTTCTGATTGCTGGTAAAGTCGCACTTCGGGTAACGCGTGCAGCCATAGAACGTGTCGCCGCGCTTGTTCTTGCGCACCGCAACCTCGCCGCCACACTTCGGGCATGGCACTTCTAAGAGCTCTTGTTTCACATACTTGCACTTCGGATAGCCAGAGCAGGCAATGAACTCCCCATACTGCCCATCGCGTTGGAGCAATGGCTTTCCGCATTTAGGGCAAGGCTCTTCGAGCACCACTGGAGGCTTCGATTGCACCTTCTGCGTCAGCTTCCGAATCGTCTTGCACGGCGGATCTTCGTTGTACCCCGGGCAAGCCATAAACGGCCCCCACGGCCCATTCCGAAGCACCATCGTCCGCCCGCAGTTGTCGCAGAACTCCTCTTCCTGCTCCGCATCCTGCGCCTCAGGCGAATTCAAATCCGGCTTGGCCGCAAAGTTCTCCTTGGTAAAGTCGCAGCTCTCAGGCTCCACGACCAGCTTGTTCCCTTGGCCCGCAGCCGCCTGAAGCGCCTCAATCAACGCCGCCTTGGTCTCGACCTTTGTGCTCGACTCGGTCGTATCCTCATTCATTGCCTTCACATACATCGGGAACTCGAAGGTATCCAGCACCTTCTTCACGGCTGCCTTGGGGTCCTTCTTCAGAGGCCCCTGGGCCACTGTAATCGGCTTCACCTTGGTAAAGTTCGAGCACGAATAGAAGCTCCCAAACTTACCCCACTTCAAAATCAACGGAGCTCCGCACTTCTCGCAGATCTCATCCGTCTTCTGCTCCATCGCCTTGATATCTTCCATCCCCGTCTCGGCGACCTTCAACTCCTTCTCGAAGTGCGTATAGAACCCATTCAGCAGGTCCGTCCACTTCTCGGTCCCCTCTTCCACCGCATCCAGCTCGCTCTCCAGCTGAGCCGTATACCCGGTCTCAAAGATGTAAGGGAAGTTCTTCACCAGCAGCTCCGTAACGACCATCCCAATCTCGGTCGGCACCAGCTTCTGCGCGAGCTTCTTCACATAATCGCGCTCCTGGATAGTATTGATAATGGACGCATAAGTAGACGGCCGCCCAATCCCCTTCTCCTCCAGGGTCTTCACCAAACTCGCTTCATTAAACCGTGGCGGAGGCTGCGTAAACTTCTGCTGCGGATCCAGCCGCACCCGCTCCAAACCCTGCCCATCCGTCAACTCGGGCAGCCTGCGGTCAGCCGAGCTCTCCTCAGACGTCGAATCCTTCGCCCCCTCGGCATCCTCCGCATCGGCGCTCTGCGAGATCTGCTTCTTCTCCGCAGCCTCCGCCTTCGCCTCCGCAGCCGCTCGCAACGCCTTAGCCTTCTTCGTCTCTTCCTCAAACCGCAGCCAGCCATCGAACTTCAGAATGCTTCCCGTAGTCCGGAAGTCATACGTAGCTTGCGACTTAGCCTCAATCTCGACCGTAGTCTGATCGAACACCGCAGCCGTCATCTGGCTCGTGACCGCGCGCTCCCAGATCAGCTTGTACAGCCGATATTGTTCATCCGAAAGATACTTCCGCACTTCGTCCGGCACATACCCAACGTTCGTCGGACGAATCGCCTCATGGGCTTCCTGCGCATCTTTCTTGCTCTTATAAATATTCGCTTTCTCCGGCAAATATTTCCCGCCAAACTTCTTATCCACCCACTCGCGAATCTCCTTCACCGCATCCGCGCTCATGTTGGTCGAGTCAGTTCGCATGTACGTGATCAACCCCACCGTACCTTCACTTCCCAGCTCGATGCCTTCATACAGCCGCTGCGCCACGCCCATCGTGCGCCGCACATTGAACCCCAGCCGCCCAGCCGCCTGCTGCTGCAACTGGCTTGTCGTGAACGGAGCCCGCGGGTTCTGCCGCCGCTCCTTCTTCTCAATCGACTTCACCCGCCAAGTCGCGCGCTCCAGCTGCTCCATCACCTCATCGACAGCGCCTTTATCCGGCAACGCATTCGACAAGAAAACTTCCTTCCCATCTGCATCCGTGCCGTTCGAAACCCGAATCGGTAATCCCTGCACGCCCGTCATGCGCGCAGTAAATTCCTGCCCGCCTTTCGAAGGAGAAAGCACCGCATCTATATTCCAGTACTCCACAGCCTGGAACGCATTAATCTCCCGCTCGCGCTCCACAATCAGCCGCAGCGCCACCGTCTGCACACGCCCCGCACTCAACCCGCGCTTCACCTTATCCCAAAGCAAGGGAGAAATCTGGTACCCCACCAGCCGGTCTAAAACTCTACGTGTCTGTTGAGCATCCACGAGGTTTTCATCCACGTCCCGCGTATGCCCGAACGCCGCAGTAACGGCCTTCTTCGTGATCTCGTTGAACGTCACCCGCCGCATGTTGCTCTTCACTTTGATCGAAGGCAGCAGCTGGAACTTCAAATGCGCAGCAATCGCCTCTCCTTCGCGATCAGGATCGGCCGCGAGAAACACAAAGTCACTCTTCGCGGCCAGCTTCTTCAGCCGGTCCACCACCTTCTCTTTGCCCGGAGACACGATCAGCGTCGGCTCAAACGTCCGATGCTTCAACTCCACGCCAATATCGTTCTTGGGCAGGTCCATGATGTGCCCAATCGAGGCCTCCACCACGTAATCACTGCCGAGATACTTACCGATCGTCTTCGCCTTCGCCGGCGACTCCACGATCACCAAATTTTTTGCCATACGACACACCCATTCAAAGACGTACGGCAAAAGCCGCGTCTATGTTTCCAATTCCCTTGCAACCTATCACGTTTTGCCAAGGTCAAGTCAAACCGCTCCCCCGATTCGCATCGGTTTGCGATCTAACTTGCCGTCTTGTTGGACGAAAAAACTTTCCAATCAGCGCCACCTCTCGCTTAACTTAGCGGAGGCGCTTTTTAGAAGCACCGGACATATTGTTTGCCTGGCATCTGCTTCACTCTACCGCTAAGTTCCAATTCGAACAACGCGGTAAAGATCTCACCCGAGACCATCTTGAACTCCAACCGCTCAATCAACTCATCAAGTTGCAGCGTCTCATCCTGCCGCAACTCTTGCATCACCAGTCGCTCATGCTCGCTCATGGGTGGGGTTGTGGGCCGCTCGTTAAATAAAGATGCGCTTCCCTCTCCAGAAGATTCATTCCGCCCCCCCTGCGCCTCCGCCGCCGCCTCCAACTCCATCCGCACTTGCGATGGCAGATCTTCCCAAACATCCTCCCAGGTCGCCGTCAACTTCGCCCCCTGCTTGATCAGGGTATTCGGCCCCCACGCATTTTTATTCGTCGCATTCCCAGGCACCGCATACACATCGCGCCCCTGGTCCAGCGCACATCGCGCCGTAATTCGCGTGCCCGAGTACTCGCCACCCTCCACCACCAGCACACCAACACTCATCCCGCTCAGCGTCCGATTCCGTATCGGAAAATTCTGCGGCGCCGGAAATGTTCCCAGCGGAAACTCACTCACAATCGCTCCACCCTGCGCCACAATCTGCTCCGCCAGCCGCTTATTCTCCTTGGGATAAATCACGTCGATCCCTGTCCCCCAAACCGCAACCGTCGCCCCTCCAGCCTCCAACGCCCCCTTGTGCGCACACGAGTCCACGCCCCGCGCCATCCCACTCATGATCACCATGCCCCGCCTCGCCAAATCACGACTCAGCATCTCCGCCATCCCCGCTCCATACGGTGTCGGCTGCCGCGTTCCCACCACCGCAATTCCCGCACGACTCAGCAGCGCTACGTTACCCCGTACCCACAGCACCGACGGTGGATCATAAATCTCAAGCAGCCTATCCGGATAAGCCTCATCCTCAGGCGTCAGAAAGCTCGCCTGCTGCTCCTGGATACGCGCCGCTTCTTCAACCGCCGCAGCACGCGCTCGACCGTCGAAGCAGAACTGCGCAGACTCCGCCGGCATCCCTATACCTTCAAGCTCGGTCAGGCTCGCATGAAACACACGCCCCGCCGCTCCCAGCCGACGCACCGCTCGCCCGCATCGCGTCGGCCCCATCCCCGGCGTTAGCGTCAAGGCCAGCCACGCCAGCCTCGCCTCTTGCACCGTAACATTGGGCACCGTCGCATCCGGCACGGCCGTGCCTGCCCGTTCCTCAATCCCATCCATCATCACGCGTACCTCTCAGCTGCGTCGTGCTCGCATCCTACATCAACCGCACCCCCAACCGCTGTGTCGCACGCTTCTTCTAAAATCAAACTGTGCCCCTACGCGTCTCCACCATCGCTTTTCTGAACCCAGCTCCACTGCTCTACAACTTCGAGCACGAACCCACCGCCACAGCCCTCCGCGAGCACTACGACGTCCACTACACCTCGCCCGCCATCTGTGCCGCCGAGCTCAATTCCGGCACCGCCGACCTCGGCCTCATCCCCATTGCCTCCCTCACCCCCGAGCTCGCCATCGTTCCCGGTTGCGCCATCGCCTCACTCGACGAAGTCCGCAGCATCCTCCTGCTCGTCAAAAATCCCGACTGGCTCTCCCCCGGCGAAGCCCTCAAGCAAGTCCACACCGTAGCAACCGACACCGCCAGCCGCAGCTCCGTCACCTACACCCGCATCCTCTTCGAGCACTTCCACCACACCTACCCCACCTTCCTCGACTTCCCCGCCGATCTCGCCACCATGCTCCCCAGCTCCGACGCCGCACTCCTCATCGGCGACCCCGCACTCCTCGCCCGCGAACACCGCACCGCCATCGACGCCACCACCAAAACCCCACTCCTCTGGCTCGACCTCGCCCACCTCTGGCGAGAGCTCACCGGCCTCCCCTGGGTAGCCGCTGTCTGGGCCCTCCGCCCCGAATCCCTCGCTCCTGCAGGCCTCTCTCCCCAACAACTCATCGCAGACCTAACCGCCAGCCGCGACGCCGGCCTCGCCCACACCGAGCAGCTAGTCAACGAGTGGACCCCGAAGCTCGCCCTCTCCGCCAACACCATCCGCACCTACCTCCGCGACAACATCCACTACACCCTAGACCCCGATTGCCTCCACGCCATAGAACTCTTCCGCACCCTGGCCACGCAGATCAAAGCATTACCACCCCTCCCCACCCTAAACCTCCTGACCCCTTAATCTCTCGCTGTTGAACTTGCCCTCGCGTTCGCAGTTGCGCTTGCCCCTGCAGCTGCAGATGCAGTTGCTCTTGCACTTGCACTTGCGCTTACTCTTACGGTTGAAATTGCAATTTACCTCGTTAGCTTTTCGCCGTCATCCTGAGCGAAACGAAGGACCCGTGTTGGCTTCTGTTGTTGCCGTTGCGGTTGCTCTTGCCTAGCTCTTGCCCGCCGATAAAATTGTCATCCTGAGCGAAGCGCAGCGCAGCCGAAGGACCCGCCACCCCGTCAGCATTCGCAACAAGCCAGATGGTTTTCAACCACCCATTGCCTTTGCCCTTGCCTTTCTTTCTGTCATTCCCCCTGGGAATCTGCTTCTTCTCTTGCCTTCGTACTTGTTTCTTGCCATTTCTTATTTTCCGGATTAGCAGGGGGCTTTAGCCCCCTGAAATAGCCCGCACAACAAAGGGGCTTTAGCCCCGGCTCCCCCAAACCTCCGGCGCCCAAGTCCATCCCTCAATCCCACACAGCGGATCCGTCGGCCGCGGCAACCGCGCAAAAGTCTCTCTCCGTTCCGCCATCACCATCGTGCTAACCAGCGCATCGAACGCATCCTCTCCACCCCGCGCCTTCTGCATCACCCCACGCGACAGCGCGGCATACGTCACATCCTCCCGACGCTTCTTCAACAAATACTCCGCCCGAGCCTCCGCATTCGACTTCTTCACCGCACCTGTATTCAACCGCGTATACATTTCCACCACCAACGGACGAGCATCCCGCCCAACCAGCGCCGGCGCATCAAACGGCCACACCCGAAACCCCGTCTCCCGCAGCCGTAACAACACCGCAAACCCGCGCAGCGACGCCGTCCCCACACTCCCAGCGCCACCCACCTGAAACACGCTCTTCGGCGTAATCCCTCGCACGCGAGCCTGCCGTTCGGCTTCAGGAATATGCGAGACAATCTTGCAATCAATATCCGTAGCCCGCAGCATCCGATGCAGATGCTCCCCCGAAAACTCCGCCGGCCGCGCGCCTCGATGACCCACGCCGGGCTTCCCCCAAAACCGCCGATCCTCCGCCCCCCGCATCAACCAACGTTCCGCATGCCCTTCCTCCACCACCCGCCTCCAAAACTCCGGCGCGCTCCCCATTCCATGCTCATCGCGCACAAACCAAGCCGGAAAGCTGAAGCAGAAATCAAACCCCACCACCATCCGCGGAGTCTCCTTCGCCATCTCGATCAGCCACTCCGCTACCTCCGCGCGTGTCCGTCCCGCCTCCAACCACACACTCACCTTCCCGCCAGCATCCTTCGTCCAAACCCCAGCCCAGATATGCCGCCGCTGCCCCGCCGCATCCACCCTCCCCGACCAATCAATCCCCACCACCCGCTGCACCATACGTTTTCTCTACACTCTATCCTCTATCCCCTACTCACTCTCATCCACATCCACCTCTTCCACCTCCG
>Ga0302220_10001020_pt1 | contig 22238 bp, 19 predicted proteins | sample II_Palsa_E1_3_FD_194572 | JGI IMG/M metagenome (GOLD analysis project Ga0302220, IMG submission 194572) | Peat permafrost microbial communities from Stordalen Mire near Abisko, Sweden - II_Palsa_E1_3 | ecosystem: Environmental > Terrestrial > Soil > Palsa > Peat permafrost | place: Sweden...
TCGTGCGTGATGCATTGGTGTAGTCGGTAAGATACGACGCGCCGCCGGTCAACCTATACAGCAACCAGCTATCGACGGTGCCGAACATTGCCGATCCCGAAGCAACGCGTGAGCTGACCCGCTCGTCGTTCTCGTTCAACCAGATGAGTTTGGTCCCTGAGAAATAAGGGTCTATCAGCAAGCCCGTTTTCCCGGCGATCACTTCCGCCATGCCTTGCTCGCGCAAACGCTCGCAGATCGCAAGCGATCGCTGGCACTGCCACGAGACCGCGGGAACAATGGCATGCCCCTCTTCGCTCCACAGCACGACGGTCTCGCGCTGGCTCGAAATAGCGACGCCGCCAATGTCAGTTTGCTCGCCTTCGAACCTGTCGAGGCATTGCGCCACCGCGCTCAGCACTGAGCGGTACAAAGCCTCTGCATCCTGCTCGACAAAACCCGCGCGCGGATGCGCGCAGGGCACCGCCGTGAAACCGCGCGAATGCACCTTGCCGTGCGCGTCGAAAAGAAGCGCCTTCGTGCCGCTCGTGCCCTGGTCGATCGCCAATACGTATTGCATACCCTTTCCCGATGAACGCGCTTGCTAGCCAGGCGCGCTTATGCCGTCAGTGAAACCATGCGCGATTGCAGTCGCTGCTGCAACTGATCGATAACCACGGCGAAGATAATCACAAGACCCTTGATGACCATCTGCCAGAAGTCGCTGATGCCGCACATCACCATACCGTCGCCCAGAATGCTGATCACGCACGCACCGACTACCGAACCGAATACCGTGCCCCGGCCTCCCGCCAACGCGGTGCCGCCGAGCACGACTGCTGCGATTGCGTTCAGCTCGAAGGTCTGTCCGGTCAACGGGTGCGCCGTCTGCAACTGCGCGGTGATCACAAGGCCGACAATCGCGGCACAAAAACCCGAGAACATATACACGAACAGCTTCACGCGATTCGTGCGGATACCCGAGAAACGCGCGGCCTGTTCATTGCCGCCAATTGCATAGATACGCCGTCCGAGCGGCGTCTTACGCGCCACGAAGATGGTAATGGCCGCCAGCACGATCAGGATCCAGACCGGCATGGACAGCCCGAGGATCGTCCCGTTGCCGATAAATTCAAAACCCGTATTGCCCAAGGCCACGTTGCCTTCCAGATCGGCGTAGGTGCTCCCGTTGTTGACCAGCAGCGCCGCGCCGCGAACCACGTACAACATCCCGAGTGTCGCGATGAACGGCGCGACGTTGAGCATGGTGATCAGGTAACCGTTGATCGCACCAATCAACGCACCGAGCACGCAGGCGATCACCACCACCCCGAACGGATTGAAGAAAACGATGTGATGCCCGATCTTCACTCCTTCGAGCAGCAGATATCCCGCCGCCATGCCGCTGATCCCGACGATCGACCCAACGGACAGATCAATTCCTCCGGTCAGGATCACCAGGGTCATGCCGATCGAGAGTATGGCGACGATCGTTACGTGCTTCGCCATGATCAGCATGTTGCCGGTCGACAGGAAATTGTCAGTGGCAAGCGAGAACACGATCACGATCGCAAACAGCGCAATGAAAATACGCAGCTTCAGGATACCGACGGTCACACGCGAGGCCCAGTAGGCCGCCGCCCGATCAGGTTTGGCCGGCAGTGATTGCACGGAACTATTTGCGCTGTGGGGCGTTGTCATGGATTGAACCTCTGTCGCTTCAGACGACGGCCGTGGCGGGCGTCGACGCGCGCACGATCCGTTCGCTATCGAATTCGGCGCGTCCCATGATGGCGGTGAGCTTGCCGCTCGCCATCACGAAAACGCGGTTGGAGACGGCCATCGCTTCGTCAAGTTCGGATGTTGCATAAACCACCGCGATGCCCGATTGAGCCAGCAAGCTAATGGTTTTGTAGACATCCTCTTTCGCACCGACGTCAATACCGCGCGTCGGCTCGTCCATCAGCAAGACCTTAGGCGATGTCAGCAATGCTTTACCGATGACGACCTTCTGCATGTTGCCGCCGGACAGCGACGTGATCGGGGCATCGACGGAACTTGCCTTGATGGCAAGACGCTTGATCACGTCGTTAGCGGCATCGACCTGCTTCGCGCGGCCCAGCGCACCGAAAGCGAAACGCCGGACAAATTTGCCGAGACTGGAAAGCGTCATGTTTTCCAGAATGGTCATGAGCTGCACCATGCCTTGCTTCTGCCGGTCTTCGGGAACGAGCGCAATACCCGCGTCAATGCGCTGCGGAATGTTGTGCCGCTCTATACGCTTGCCCGCCAGTTCGATCTGCCCGATGGCGAGCGGTTGCGCGCCAAGCAGCGCTTCGAGCAACTCCGTGCGGCCCGCACCCATCAGACCATAGATACCGACCACCTCACCCGCGCAAACGCTGAACGACACATGATCGACTGCGTAGATTCCATTCGAGCGCTTGAGCGCCAGGTCCGTCACCTTCAGCACCTCGTCGCCAAGTGCGTGCTGCGCGAACGCAAAGCGCTTCTTCGACGACCCCACCATGGCTTCGATGATCCACGGAATGTCCACGTTGGCGATCTCGTCCTCGGCCACGAGTCGGCCATTGCGCAGCACCGTGATGCAGTCGCCGATCGCCATGATCTCTTCAAGGCGGTGCGAGATATAGATCACCGTCACACCCTGCTCTTTCAACTGACGAATGATCTTGAAGAGGATCTCGACTTCGGTCTTGGAGAGCGCAGAAGTAGGCTCATCCATGATCAGCACCTTGATGTGCTTGGACAAAGCCTTGGCGATCTCGACCAGTTGCTGCTGACCGACATAGAGATTGCCGAGCCGCGTGCGTGGGTCGATCGGAATCTGCAAGCGCTCAAGCAGGATTTTCGCCTGATGGTTCTCGGCCTTGCTGCGGATCACGCCGGAACTCGTCAGCTCATTGCCGGCGTAGATGTTCTCCGCCACGGTCATCTCGGGGAAGAGATTCAGCTCTTGAAAGATGATGCCAATGCCATGACGCTCGGCGCTGCGCACGTCAGTGATATGCACTCGCTTGTCGTCGATCCAGATCTCGCCGGCGCTTGCCACTTCCGCACCCGCCAGCAATTTCATCAGCGTGGATTTGCCCGCGCCGTTCTCGCCAATCAGCACGTTGACCTTGCCGCGCTGCACCTTGTAGTTCACATCGACCAGCGCGGCAGTGCCGGGGTAGGTCTTCGAAAGACCTTTCGTCTCGATCACATGCACGGGATTGAGGTTCATTTCCAGACCACCGGGATCGCACGAATTTCGCCTGCGGGTTCGCTCCACGTGCTGTAGACCGCGGCCACGTCGACCGGGTCGCCTACCTTGAGCTTGAGCGAATGCTGCACTCGCGCCACCACCAGCTTGTTGATTTCCTGACCGAACGCGGCGAACTTGGTCTGGTCGTCGAAGTCGCTGTACTTGATGCCGGGGAAACCATCACGCACCCCCGTGCCTACGATCACCGGTCCCATCTGCAAGACGATATCCACGGGATCGCCCCCGGCGGCTTGCGTGAGTTCCACATACGCTTTACCCACTCGCGAGGAATCGTCTATACGCGTTACCTTGCCTTGCACACGGATCCAGAAGTTGCAGGGAAACGCATCGCTCTGGCGAAAGCCGTACTGCTTGCAAGCGGTATCGAAGTTCTGCGTCAACGCCCCGACCACCAGCGCGGCTGGCTTCGCGTTCTTGTCGGCATACGGAACCAGTTGACCGTTGAAGACCTGCGCGGCATCCGGCCCATGACGCTGACCCTGACTGCGGATGGCGGCCAGCTCCGTGTCGGTGACTACGTGGCAGCCTGCCAGCGCCAGCGTGAGGCCCAGGCCGAGGCTGATCGGCAGAAGCAGCGTGCGCAGGGCGGAAATTCGATAAAGCATGGCGTCCTCACTTCAAACAGACTTCGTGCGACTGCGGCGGAGGTTGCGGATCTGTCTTACCGCAAGCGCAACCGCGATCGCACGCTGACTACTCACTGCTTACTTCGTGTAGTAGAAGTCGTTGACCTTCGAAGCGTTGGCCTTCGTGATCAGGATGCCGCGAAACAGCTGGCGTTCCTGCTCACCGGTCTTACCGGTCGCGATGTACTTGTCGAGCAGGTCAACGCCGTGGATCGCGATGCTCTGGGCTTGCAGCATGACCGTCGCCTTGAGCTTGCCGGCGAGGATGGAATCACGCTCGTCGTTGCTGCCGTCAATACCCATCACCACCACATCCTTGTGCCCGGCAGACTCCAGCGATGCAATCGCCCCAAGCGCAACCGGACCGTTGCCTGCAATGACACCCTTGACGTTCGGATGCTCCTGCAAGATGGAGTCCATCGCCTGCTTGCCCGGCAACAGCGCGCCCTTCGCGTCCTGGCGCGCGACCATCTTCAGGTCGGGGTATTGGTCGAGTACCTGATGGAAAGCTTGCGAGCGGGTCACGCAATTCTTGTCCGCCAGATTGCAGGTCAGTTCAACGTATTCGCCTTTCTCGCCGATCGTTTCGACAAAGCGTTGCGCGACTTCCGTGCCGGCCTGGAGGTTGTTGTGACTCAACTGCGCGATGGCCAGGCCGTCCTTCGGGATCTCGCGATTGATCAGCACGACCGGTACTTTCTTGTCCTTGGCGGTCCGCACTGTCGCCACGCTGCTGTTCGAATCGGCATTGTCGAGCACAATGCCCTTCACGCCTTTGCCGATCACCAGGTTGACCAGCTCGTTCTGCTTGTTCACGTCTTCACCGTGCGACAGGACGATGGTGTCGTAGCCGAGCTTCTTCGCTTCTGTGTCCGCGCCCTTCGCCTCGGCCGCGTAGTACGGGTTGTCGAGCGCGTTGACGAGAATAGCGATGGTCCCCTTGCCCGCGGCTTGCGCGTTGAGAGGCATGACCATGCTCACCGAAGCAGCCACGGCTGCGGACAATGCAAGTTTTTTCCACATGTTGTTGTCTCCTGATTCGAGTTTTACTAAGGATGCGGTCTTTAGCCGCTTGATTCCGGTGTTCAGCGCGTCAACAGATCGTGTAACCACCGTCGATCATGATGTCGGCGCCCGTGATCATGTCCGAGCCATTGGAGAGCAGGAACAAGATGGCGGCGGCGATCTCGTCGGTGTACGCAAAGCGGCCGACGGGTATCATTTTCTTCATCGCTTCGCCCTTTTCGCCTTCCCAGGCAGCGGCGCCCATCGGCGTAAGAACGACGGTCGGCGAGACGGTATTGACCGTGATGCCGCGGCCGGCCCATTCCTTCGCGAGAACCTTAGTCATGCCGATCAAGCCGGCCTTCGCCGACGTATACGCACAATGCTGGTCGATCGCGACGGTTGCTGCCTGCGACGCGATGTTGACGATCTTGCCGCCGTGACCACTTGCCAGGACGTGTCTCGCGAAGTGCTTCGCGCAAAGGAACGGGCCCGTCAGGTTGACCGCGATCTGCCGTTGCCATTCCTCAAAGCCGATGTCTTCCGCACGCGTGAGGGTGATGCAGCCCGCGGCATTGACCAGCAGATGAAGATCGCCGAAATGCCGGTGAGCAGCAGCAATGGCTGCTTCCACGTCGGCTTCCCGTGTAACGTCGCAAGCAAACGCCACTGCGTTGGACGAGCCAAGTTCCTCGATAGCGGCGGCCACGCGCGCTTCCTCGAAGGCTGGATAAAGAATGGCGACGCGTGCGCCCTTGCCGATCAGCGCGGCGTTCGTCGCCATGGCAATGCCACCCAGGCCACCGGTCACAACCGCGACTTTACCGTCGAGACGAAAGTCAAAGTCGACGCCGTGGCGTAGCGACATATCGTATTGAATGCTCATGCCGTGTCTCCGTCTTGTGCCAGCAGGTACTACTTCGTATAGAGAGCGCGCACCGTCTGCGCAATGCCAGCCGCGTCGATGCGATAGTGTTTTCGAATGCCCTTGCGCGTGCCGTAGTGCGCAAACTCGCCTTCACTGATTCCCAGCATGTCCAGCGATTTTGATAAGCGTCTGCGCGCCAGCAGCACCGCGACAGTCGCGCCAATGCCGCCGTGCAGCGAGTGCTCTTCCACCGTCACCACGGCGTCATGCCGTTCAATAATGGCCGCGAGCGCATCGTGATCGAGCGGTCGCAGCGAAGACAGATTAATCAGCGTCGGGTCGATCCCGTCCTCGCTCTTAAGCGCTTCGCAAGCCTCGAGCGCTTCGCCCACCACCGAGCCGAGCGCGATCACTACAACGCCCTTGCCTTCAATCAGCACGTCCGGTCGGCCCGGCTTGAACCGGTACTGCGCGTCGTGAACAATGGGAAATTTCGCGTTGTCGAGGCGGATATAAACCGGCCCGTCGATAGACGCCGCGTACTCGATCACCTGCGCCGTCTCGACCTCATCGCAAGGTGCGAAGATCTGGACCGTACCGAAGCCGCTCATGACCGAAATGTCGTCGATCGCGTGGTGCGTCGAGGCCAGGGGTCCATACGCCACTCCTGCGTTAAGCCCGAGCATCTTGACGTTGGTCGCGCTATAGCAGATATCGTTCTTGACCTGCTCGTTGGCGCGCCCCACCAGGAATGGCGCGGCGTTAGCCGTGAATACCGTATGGCCGCCGAGCGCCAGGCCCGCCGCCATGCCGACCATGTTCTGCTCCGCGATCCCGACGTTCACCACGCGGTCCGGATACGCCTTCATGAACGCACCAATTTTCGCGGTCGACGTGGAGTCGGCAACCATGACGATGATGTCCTTGCCCGCCTCCGTCAGACGACCGATCGCGCCCACCGCGCCGTCGCGCAAATCACCGTACTCACGCATCTTCAAGCTCCCGCAGCGCTTGCTTCAGTTGATCTTCGTCCGGAAACTTGTGATGCCATGCCGGTACGTTCTCCATGAACGAGACGCCACGTCCCTTGATGGTGTTCGCGATGATCACTTTCGGCTTTCTGTTTTCGTGATCCAGACTTTCTATTAGTTTCCAAATCTTGTCGACTTCATTGCCGTTCACCTCGTGGACTTCGAAACCGAAAGCCTTGAATTTATCGTCGAGCGGTTCGAGGTCCATGATGTTGTGGGTGAAATCCGCCAGTTGCAGACGGTTGCGGTCCACGATCACAACGAGGTTCGACAACTCGAAGTGCGCCGCGGACATCGCCGCTTCCCAGTTCGATCCTTCCTCCAGTTCACCGTCGCCGGTCAATACAAAAACGCGCCCGACCGAGTCGCCGGTGCTTCCCGCATGACGCTGTTTGGCCATGGCGAGACCCGCGGCGATCGGAAAACCATGACCGAGGCCGCCCGTATTCACCGTGACCCAGTTTGGAAGTTTCTGCCTGACAGGGTGGCCTGGAAGACGTGAATCGTCTTTCAGGTACGTGAGGAGTTCACGCTCCGGCAACCAGCCGAGTTCAGCAAAACACGCGTACAGTCCGCCCACGCCATGACCCTTGCTGAGAATGAACTGGTCGAGCCAGCTTACTAACCCGTCCGCCTTCACTTCGTAGCGCAGCACGTGGAAATAAAGCGCCGCGAGGATATCCGCTTCGGACATGTCGCCGCCGGTATGGCCGCTCTTGGCTGCCGAGTTCATGACGCAAATCTTCTTGCGGATTTCCTGGGCTCTCCGGTGCAATGACTCTCCGGACAGCCGGTACGGGTTTTCCATTCCCTGCTCCTTAAACTTCTCTTTTGCTTGGTTTTTAGTTTCTTTTACTTTCTATCGAAAGTCAATGAAAAACCCATTCGCCCGGGAAAACACCGAGCCTGGCTTTCGGCCCGAGGGGATCAGGCACAATAGGCGCGTCGACGCAGCTTGCGTCTCAGGCGGCTTCGTAGGGAAAGCAGAAATGGATCAACGGACGAGAACAGAAAAAATCTTCGAGATGGTACAAGCCATGAAACTGGTGAAGCTGTCCGAGCTTTCCAGCGAATTGGGCGTGTCGATGCCGACGATCCGCAAGGATGTCGATGAACTGCAGAAGGGCGGCCGCGTCGAGCGCGTGCATGGCAATGTGCGTCTGGCGTCACGCCAGCCCAAGGCCTTGCTGGATGCCTATGACGCCGGGATACTTCCGACCAGTGAAGAGAAGGCGCGGATCGGCCGCAAAGCGGCAGGGTTTATATCGAACGGCGACTCGGTCATTCTCGACTGCGGCGCGACCACCACGGAACTGGCAAGGACTCTGTCGGAGCGGCAGAACCTGCGCATTGTCACGACCGCGCTCAACATCGCCATCATCCTGGGCGGTGAACCGACGAACCGGGTCATGCTGACAGGCGGGATTTTCAAGGCGGAGACCATTGCCGTGTCGGGCGAGAAAGCGTCGGCGTTCTTCGAAGGCATGTTCGTCGACAAGCTGTTTCTCGCAGCCGGCGGTGTGTCGATAGAAGCGGGTATTTCGTACCCGGACTTCATCGACCTGCATGTGAAGCGCGCGATGATCGATGCGGCGAAATCCGTCTACCTGCTCGCGGATTCGAAGAAATTCGGCAAGCGCGAGTTCGCGACGTTCGGCGCTATTGATAAGATCGATTACCTGATCACCGATACCGGGCTGGAACAGAAATACGTCGACTGGATCAAGGGCAATGGGATCGAGATTATTTATGCTTGAGGGGGGTTCTTGGTTCGGCTCACTGGCGGTTCAAGGTTTAAGGTTCAAGAAGGCCTGACGTCATATTGAAGTTGCAGTTCAAAGGAATACCCCATGAAGAACGACCTGTTCGCGCCGGTAAAGATCGACCCGGATGTGCTTGAATCGGCAAAGGGAGTCTTGTTGGAAAACGAAAGCCTTGCGGATTTTATCCGGCAGTCGATTCGTGCGAACGTTGCGCGCCGCCAGCATCGCAGCGAGTTTGTCGCACGAGCGCTCGCTTCGCGTGATGAGGCCAAACGCAACGGCAATTACATGTCCGCGGATCTTGTCATCGCTCAATTGACGGCGAAACTGAACACTGCAAAAGCGTGAACGGGAACGCGCCCTACTGCTCACCGGCCGGACCTGGACGAACCTGAACGTAAGCGCAAGATCCGGGGCGTATCGCACGCCCTTGCACACCATGATGATCGGGCCACCTCCCAAGGAGTCCCGCTTCATGCACCCTTCGTCAAACCACCGCATCACCCTGCCGCCCGCATTCCATCGCTTGGCATGGTCGAATCTGCTTGCGCAATCCGCCGAGCAGATCAGTCTTGCCGCCGCGCCGCTCGTTGCCGTATTCCTGCTAGGTGCGAGCGCTGCGCAAACGGGATTGCTGCAAACCGCCCAGACGCTGCCCTTCCTGCTGCTTTCGTTGCCAATGGGCGTCTATGCCGACCGTCACTCGCGACGCGCACTGATGGCAAGCGCAGAAGCCGTTCGCGTACTGGCAATGATCACGATCCTCGTGTCGATCGGACTCCATCTGCTCACACTGCCGCTGCTTGCAGTGTGCGGTTTTATCGGTGCAGCGGGGACGGTCGCTTACAGCGTTGCAGCGCCATCGCTTGTTCCCTCTCTCGTGCCTCGCGCTGCGCTGCCAGCAGCAAACGGTCGTATCGAGTTGGCTAGAAGCGTCGCGTATTCGGCGGGGCCGGCGATAGGCGGGGTGATCGTGGGCTCCGTGGGCGCGGGTTGGGCCTACGCGTTAGCGACCGTGCTGTCGGCCTTCGCGGTTGCCCTGCTGCGCGCGTTGCCGGTCTCGGCGCATCTGCCCAGGACCGGCAGGCATTTCCTCGCCGAGGTCCGCGAGGGCGCCGCTTTCGTATTCCGCGACCCGCTGCTTCGCCCCATTCTCCTGACCGCGGTTTTCTTCAACCTGGGCTATTTCGTGTTGCAGGCGATCTACGTGGCTTACGCGGCGCACCACCTGCATATGTCGTCATGGGTGATCGGCGTGAGCCTCGCGGCCTATGGCGCGGGCATGGTGGCCGGTGCGCTGGCGGGACCCGAAGTGTCCAGGCGAATCTCCTTTGGCCGGACCCTCGTGATCGGCCCACTATGCGGCTTCCTGGCGTCAGTGCTGATGAGCGCAACCTTGTTTTTTCCGCACGTATGGATGGCCTGCGTGAGTTTCTTTTTGCTAGGCGCCGGGCCGGTGCTATGGACGATAGGTTCAACAACGTTGCGTCAGGCGATCACCCCTCACGCCATGCTCGGCAGAGTGTCAGCCATCATGAGCACAGCCACCTATGGAGCGCGTCCCGTTGGCGCGTTGCTTGGCGCAGCCCTCGCGACGCAGACCGGCGTGGGCGCATGCCTGCTGATGTCGAGCGTGGCTTTTGCCATCCAGTTAGCGGTGATCGTCCTGTCTCCGGTCAAGCAACTGGCGGCACTCCCCGAAGTCGCGGCGTCTTGATCAGAAGTCGGTCCTGGCCGCTCGCTGAATGAAGCGTGAAGCGTGAAGCGGCCGTTCAGGTTCGCTCTCCATTGACATCTGATTTCCATTGTCGACTTCGTCCCTATAGCTTTCAGGACTGCCAAGCCGCGTCTCCGCTAAAACCCGATTGCGCTAACGTGTCTTCATACCAGCGCGATATCGTCAAACTTCTCGCACCTGCTTATCCGGAATGATTTTTGCTCATGCTCTGACGGCACGAAGCAAGGACAACCAGGAGAAAGCAATGCGAAAGGAAACTTTGCCCCCATTGCACCCATTGCAATCGTCAACGGACGCGCTGGACACAGTCCCTGACACATCGAGTCCCGCTTACGCGACTCGTCACCCGGTCACCCGCGCCTTCGATATCTTCGCGAGCGCCGTGACCCGCTGGACCGGCTCCCCCGTAGCCTTCGGCCTTGCGGTAATCAGCATTGTGGTCTGGGCCGTGACCGGGCCGGTTTTCCATTACTCGGAAAACTGGCAGCTGGTGATCAATACCGGGACGACCATTGTCACGTTCATCATGGTGTTCCTGATCCAGCAAAGCCAGAACAAGGACAGCGTGGCGCTTCACCTGAAACTCAACGAGTTACTCGCGTCTCACCGGTCTGCGGACAACCACCTGATCGGCATTGAGGATGCCTCTGAAGAGGAGCTTCGACGACTTGCAGCGGCGTATCTCCGGAAGGCTTCCGGAGCAGATGAGGCACCCGTCGCAAACGCGTCCTCTTAGTCGCTGTGGTTTATGCGGCAAGTTATGCGGCAAGGGTCCTGCTGCCTTTCCCGAACAGCCATGCGTTAGCGGGATTGTCCGTCGTATCCAACTGGCACGGGGGTCACGTGGACGATGAAGTGCGGCAACTGATGGCGCAGATAAACGTGCTGGAGGATCAGCTGAGGGCCGCCGTTCATCAGGCGGAAGTGCCCCTGTTCTATCGCACGGACGGCAAGCGAATCCGATTCGACAAGTCGGTCAGGGAGGTACACCAGCAGTCGAGGACGGGCCTGCTGCACTGGATCGTCAAGAGCCGTCCGCCCACCGTCGTGGTCGCGCCCGTTATCTATGGGCTGATCGTGCCGTTGCTATTCCTCGACCTCGGCTTGAGCTTGTATCAGGCCATCTGCTTTCCCGTGTACAGGATCAACAAGGTCAGGCGTTCGGACTATATCGTGATGGACCGGTGGCACCTGAGCTACCTGAACTTCATGGAGAAGTTCAATTGCGCGTACTGCGCGTATGCGAACGGCTTGCTTGCTTATGGAACCGAGATCGCCGCGCGTACCGAGCAGTACTGGTGCCCCATCAAGCACGCTCGAAAAATACTCGGCTCCCCCGCGAGGGCTCAAGCGTTCCTGGCCTACGGCGATAGCGAAAATTACCAGCAGCGGCTGTCCGGGTTTCGTGATGCGCTGGCAGTCGACTCCACCAAGCCGGATGTCCCGCGCGACCCTCCTGCACCCTGAACCGCATGAGCCCGCGCGGTTCAGGATGGCGTTCCGGCAACACGTTCGACGGATTGCCGGAACACATGGCTGCGGTCATTGCACCTGTCGCAAGACCGCAGCCATGCTTACGGTGTCGTAGGGCTTTCGCAAGACAAAATATCCCGATACCGTTGAAACATGATCGTCGCCGGTTGCAAATATGACAGCCAGGTCACGGCGCAAAACACGCGCTTGTACGGCGAGCTCTTCGCCCGACATGCCGGGCAAGCCAATGTCCGTGATGAGCAGATCGACCGCCTCTTTCTGCATGAGAGCCAAAGCCGCGTGTGCGTTGGCAGCCTCATGGACCACGTGCCCCAGTGCCATGAGCAACTCGCCCGTGTTGGAGCGAATCAGGTCATCGTCTTCGACGAACAAGATGTTAAGCGCGCGTCCAGCGGGCGCACCGAGCGTGACTGCAGACGGCACGCTCAAAGGCGCCGGCGCGACTGTGAGCGTGGCACGCTGGGTCTGGTTTGCGAGCACATGCCGGATCTTTCTTGCGAGTGCCTCCCGCGTGTAGGGCTTGCCGAGCAATTCGACGCCGGCATCCAGCCGACCGCCGTGAACAATCGCGTTTTCCGTGTAGCCTGACGTGAACAGCACAGCGATGCCGGGAATGATTTGCCGCGCACGGCGAGCTAATTCGGGACTTCGCAGCGGACCCGGCATGACGACATCGGTGAACAACAGATCGATCGACACGCCGCTTTCAATGATCGCAAGTGCGCTGCCGGCGTCGTTCGCCTTCAGCACGCGATATCCCAGTTCGGACAACATCTCCACCACCGTCACCCGGACTTGCTCGTCGTCTTCAGCAACCAGGATCGTCTCGGCGCCGCCGAGCACCGGCGTGCTTTCCATCACCGCCCCGAAATCCTCCTTGTCATGGGTCCGCGGCAAATACAACTTCACCGTCGTACCGTGGCCGGGTTCACTGTAGATCTTGACGTGTCCACCGGACTGCTTAACAAAACCATAGACCATGGAGAGCCCCAGTCCCGAGCCCTTGCCCTCCGGTTTGGTGGAAAAGAACGGCTCATAGGCCTGGGCCAGCACGTCGTGTGTCATCCCGCAGCCGGTATCCGTCACCGCGAGCATCACATATTGCCCGGCGCTCACTTCGGCATGGTCGAGCGCATAGCGGTCGTCGAGGAAAGCGTTGCCTACTTCAAGGGTCAGCTTGCCCGCGTTGTCCATGGCATCGCGCGCATTGATGGCGAGATTGAGGACCGCATTCTCGACCTGAGTGGGATCGACGAATGTATTCCACAGGCCGGCGGAAACAACTGTCTCGATCTCGATGGCTTCGCCCAGGCTGCGCCGCAACATGTCTTCCATGCCGGTGATCAGCCGTCCGATCCTGATCGTCTTCGGCTCGAGCGCCTGCCGGCGGCCGAAGGCCAGCAACTGGCTCGCCAGTTTCGCGCCGCGGCTTACGCCGGCGAGCGCATTTGCCAGACGTCGCTCTGCCCGCTCGCTGCCCGCCACGTCCGTCGCAAGCAGTTGCAAGTTGCCTGAAATAACCTGCAGCAGATTATTGAAATCGTGCGCGACGCCGCCGGTGAGCTTGCCGAGCGTCTCCATCTTTTGCGCCTGCTGAAGCGCGAGTTCGGTACGCCGCAGCGCGTCTGCCGCTTCGCGATCCGCGGTGATGTCGCGACCCACGGCATGGATGAAACGGTCATCGGGCACGGCTGTCCACGAGAGCGTGACATACGCGCCGTCCTGCCGCTGGCATCGGTTGACAAACTTGAACGTGCGGATGCCCTCGCTCAGTTCACCCAATTCGGCGAGGCTCGCGACCCGGTCATCGGGATGCACGAACTCAAGGAATGAATGGCCGATAAGGTGCTTCTCATCCCAGCCCAGAATTTGCCGCCAGGCCGGGTTCACCGCCACGATATTCGACTGGAAATCGGCGACTAGCATCATGTCGGTGGAAAGCCGCCACATGCGGTCCCGGTCGGCGACACTTTCCGCCACCTGCTGTTCAAGGGTTTTGTTCAGGCGCTCCAGCGCGCGTGCCGCGGACTTCTGGTCTTCAATGTCGGTGTTCGTGCCAATCCAGCGGACAATGCGTTCGCCGTTGTCGCGAATCGGCAGCGCCCGGGCGATATGCCAGCGGAACACGCTGTCGGCGCGTCGAATACGGAACTCGCATTCGTAGGTCGTGCCCGATTCCACCGCGTAAGCCCACTGTCCGGCGGCCGCCTGCAGATCGTCACGATGAATGATCGTGCCCCACGCCTGGCCGTCCAGACTGCCCTGCGCGGCGCCGCTGTACTCGTAGACCCGGTCGTTGAACCAGTCGAGCTCGCCGTCGCGTTGCGCCGACCAGACCTGGTTGGGCATGGCCTGGGCGAAGGTGCGGAACTTCTCCTCGCTTTCATGGACCGCGCGCTCCGCCACAAGGCGGTCCGTCACGTCGGTTCCCTGGATGAAGATGCCGATCACGGCGCCGGCTTCGTCGCGTACCGGCTGATAGACGAAGTCGACGTAACGCTGCTCTGCAGGAGCCCCAGGGAGCCGGTCGAGCACGATGGACTGCGCGCTGCCCGAGACGGGCATTCCAGAGGCGTAGACCTGGTTCAGGATCTCTACAAACCCTTGCCCGCGCAGTTCGGGCAATCCTTCCTGCACCGGTTTGCCCAGGATCGTGCGATCCCCAACCAGTTGCGTGAAGGAGACGTTCGTCAATTCAATGACGTGTTCGGGGCCGGTCAGCATGGCCATGAAACCCGGGGCCTGCTCGAACATCCGCCGCAGCCGCTCGCGCTCGCCGCTCAGCCAGCGCTCCGCGCGCACCTTTGCGGTGGTCTCGACCACGATCGCTATGACCGCGACGGGCACGCCTTTCTCGTCGCGAATGGGCGAGTAGTCCAGGTTCATCCAGACTTGCTCGCCGCGTCCGTGGCGGTGCAGCGTCAGTTCCTGATCTTCGTATCGCAGCGTTCGGCCGGCCAGGCCGACCTTCATCACGTTGTCGTTGAAATCCGCGATCTCGGACCACCCCTCCCGCACCTTGGAGCCGAGCAACTGAGGATGCCGGCCGCCGGCGAAAACGGAATAGGCGTCGTTGTAGAGCATGACGCCATCTATCCCCCAGAGCGTCACAATCGGGACAGGCGACTGCAAAATCAGGGCGATAGTGCCGGTCAGTGTTTTCGACCAGCCATCGACCGGTCCCAGTGGCGAAGAGGACCAGTCTCTGGAAGCGATGATCTCGGCGACCTCGCCGCCGCCCTCCAGGAAGGCGTAACTCAGGCCGGCGATCGATTGTCTTTCGTTCATGTGCGGGATCGATAAGCAACGCTTAACCCTACGACGCGCCTAAGCGTTACAGAGATTAAAACGTCTGTAGATAGGCCGTTATTTTACCTGCCAAAATCCCGCTCGTAGAGCGCAACAGTGGCTTCCGGCACCCATTTCTCCAGCGCAGCGCCGGGGGATGATTCTTGCTGCCTGGAATCTTTTGGCCGGTCTTCCCGGCTGCTGTTCTGGCGAGCCCGAATCACGCAGGGGCGCTATCAAGCGTCCTTGTCGCGGATCAGGCTGATCTCCCCGTTGCGTTCTAGCGTAGCCGCTCGCACCCCGGACAGGTCATCGGTTCCCAGTTGCTGCCGCGCTGTTTCGAACAGGTCGGTTCGCGTAATAAGCGCGGCCGACATCTGCTTTTCGTCGAAGCGGCCGTCCCGATACAACTCTCGTTCGGCGCCGCCCACCAGCCGCTCCAGCGTCGGCGAATGCAGGCAGCCCCATGCAAGCACGCGGTGCAGCACGACGATTACGAGGGAGGCGACCACCGTCGGGACCGCGGGCGAAGCACCCACGATAGCGCGGCTCAGCGTCGCGCCGAGGAGGATGGCGACGACATAGTCGAATGGAGAGCGCTGGCCGAATGAACGCCGGCCGGAGATTCGAATACAAATCAACGCGCCGATGAAGGCCGCAACCGCGCGAGCCGCCATTTGCAGCGAGTCGAGGTCTTTGCCACTGCCGAACACTGCGATGAGGGCATTCATGTCCGTTCCTTTTTTGTTGGTGGGCCTCTCGCGCATCGAAGCACGCCCGGGTCTGACTCGCCTGCTGGCCCGTGCCCTCGTGCCATGAAAGCCTGCAGAAGGCGTCCAGATAGCACGGCTTTTGAACATCCGAACGACCGCCGGACCCGATGCATTTCGCCGCCCACCGTCACTCCACCTATGCCCAAAGACCGGAGCAAGAAGCGTACTGCGAGCGCGGACTGGTAATTGCTCAACGTTAAGTGTTGTGCAATTGCAGTGAACGTCGTGATGTCCGGAAGCCAAGAAAAATCGACCGCCGCAGCGCTCGGCTGGACACACGCCCCGCCTGTCGACGGACACGATTGAAACACGTAAAAGCCATGAAAAAACCGAAAATTGTCCTATCCATGACCCAGCTACAAAGCCGGGGATCGGGCGAAGACATGCGCCCTGAAGACTTCGCGGTGTACGCGTCGTATCAGATCAACGCTGGCGGATTGTTTGTAGGAACGCTAAAGGTTATTAGAAAAACCGACGGCCGCCTGTTGTTCCCGTTCCAGGGAGCACCGGTGCTCGGACCGTACCCTTCGCGAGAAGAAGCGCGCGAGGCGGCAGTCATGCGCGGCGAACAGATAGTCGCCAGTGATATCGCCAATCCGGAAGATTGAGGGAACGGCGACAGCCGGAGGAGGCGCGCCGTGGTGCTCGAATGCTGCGTTGCGGCGGAGCATGGCTCGACCGTGGTCAACGCAGTCGTACCGGTATCGACCTGGTCTATTGCCGCACGAAAAAAAGCCGCCGGACAAAACCGGCGGCCTGACTCTTTTGCGGCAGACCAGGGGCTGATGCGACGTTAAGCGATCGTCTGCGTGGCGACTTCATCCACCGCTTCGCGCACGATACCGACGATCTCGTCCACGTCCGCCCGCGTGGTCACGAGCGGCGGTGCAAAGCCGAGAATGTCGCCGTGCGGCATGGCCCGCGCGATCACCCCACGCCGCAATGCGGCCGCCGAAACCCTCGGCCCGACCTTCAACGCGGCGTCAAAGGGCTTGCGGCCTGGTTTGTCCGCCATGAATTCGAGCGCAGCCAGCATGCCGGTCTGGCGCACTTCACCCACTAGCGGATGCTGGTCGAATGCAGCATGCAATTGCGCGCCTAGATAAGCGCCGACATCGGCCGCGTTCTGCGTCAGGTTCTCGCGCTCGAGAATGTTCAGATTTGCGATGGCGGCAGCCGCACAAATGGGGTGGCCCGAATACGTCCAGCCGTGTCCCATCGGGCCATGTTCCTGCGAGCCCTTCTCGATCACGTCCCACACCCGCTCGCCCACAATCACGCCCGACAGCGGCGCATAGGCGCTGGTGAGACCCTTTGCGACGGTGATCAGGTCGGGCTGCATGCCGTAGTGCTGCGCGCCCATCTTCGAGCCGAGCCGGCCGAAGCCGCACACCACTTCATCGGAGATCAGCAGGATGTCGTGCTTTTTCAGTACTTGCTGGATCGCGGCCCAATAACCCTCCGGCGGCGCGATGATGCCGCCCGTCCCCATCACCGGCTCGCCAATGAACGCGGCAATTGTGTCAGCGCCTTCTTGCGCGATCAGCTTCTCCAATTCCTCCACGCAATATGCGACAAATTGCGTTTCGCTCATGCCGGCCGGCGCCTGCCGGTACCAGTGCGGACAGACCGTATGCTTCACGCGATCGATCGGTAAATCGAAATGCTGATGGAAGCTCGGCAAACCGGTCAGGCTGCCCGTGACAATGCCCGAACCGTGATAACCACGCTGACGTGAAATGATCTTCTTCTTGTTCGGACGGCCCAGCACGTTGTTGTAGTACCAGACGATCTTGACCTGCGTTTCGTTCGCGTCCGAACCGGACATGCCGTAATAAACCTTCTTCATCCCCGCCGGCGACCAGTCGATAATCCGCGACGACAGCTCGATGATGGTGTCGGTGGAATGGCCCACATACGTGTGGTAATACGCCAGCTTCTTGGCTTGCTCGTAGATCGCATCGGCCACTTCGGTACGGCCATAGCCAATGTTCACGCAGTACAGACCAGCGAAAGCGTCTATATAGCTCTTACCTTCGTGATCTTCAATTCGAATACCCTTCGCTCCCCGAATGATCTTGCCGGGAAGCGCGCCGCTTGCGTGATCATGTGCATGGGTCGACGGATGCATGAAGTGTGCACGGTCTTCGTTGAACAGTTGCTCGAGTTGCTGTGTCATGAGTTGCTCCTTAGATTCCAGTCATTCCATTAAGCCGTGACGCTCAGCGGCAAGCCGAGGTTGCCGAGGCAAAAATATTTGGTTTCGACGAATGGCTCGAAACCCTCCGATCCCCCTTCGCGGCCGAGGCCCGACGCCTTCATGCCGCCGAACGGGATGGGCGCACCGGTAAACTTGACGCCATTGACCGAGATCATTGCGAAGTCGAGCCGGCGCACCAGTTGAAAGATGGTGTCCACGCGCGTGGCGCAGATGTAAGCAGCCAGCCCGTGCTCGGTGTCGTTGGCTTTAGACACCACTTCGTCGAGCGTGTTGAACGACGATATGGCCGATGTCGGCGCGAAGTTTTCTTCATCGTAAATACGCATACCGGGCGCAGCGTCGGCCACAACGGTCGGCTCGAAGAACCACCCGCCGAGTGCATGCGCTTGCCCGCCCACGGTGATACGCGCGCCCTTCGTACGAGCATCCGCCACGCGAGCGGCGGTGGTATCAAACGCTGCCTGATGCATCAGCGGTCCTACTTCTACGCCCGCTTCGAAGGCCGATCCGACCTTCAACGCTCGCACCGCTTCGCTGTATTGCTGAACAAACTGTTCGTACAACGGCGCGGCCACGAAAATGCGATTCGCCGCACAACAATCCTGTCCAGACGTCTGGAACTTCGCACCAATAGCCACCTTGACGGCTTGATCGAGATCAGCGTCTTCCGTCACGATGAACGGCGCGTTGCCGCCGAGTTCCAGCGCCAGTTTCTTGATGCCGGACTCGGCTACCGCACGCGCGACGAGTCCACCTACGCGAGTAGATCCGGTGAAACTGACCGCCCGCACGCGCACGTCGCGCACCAGTGTTTCCATCGTCATTTGCGGCTCGCCCAGCACGACGTTGAATACGCCCGCGGGAAAGCCCGCCTCTTCCGCCAATTGCGCCAGTGCAAGCGCCGAGAACGGCGTCTCGTGCGCGGGCTTGACGATCGCCGTGCATCCGGCGGCGAGTGCGGCGGCCGCCTTGCGGGTGATCATTGCAACCGGGAAATTCCAAGGCGTGATAAGTGCGGCAACGCCGACCGGCTCCATCAACGTGCCGAGGTGCGCGCCATTGATGTGCGTGGGAATCGTGCGGCCGCAGAGACGTTTTGCGTCGTTGGCGTACCATTCGACGAAGCTTGCCGCGTAGGCAATTTCTCTCTTTGACTCAGCCAAAGGCTTGCCTTGCTCCAGCGATAAAATGCCGGCCAGATCGTGTTGATGACGCAGGATCAGTTCGTGCCAGCGCAGCAGGATCGCGCTGCGGCGCTCTTGCGGCACCCATCGCCAGGATTCGTACGCACGGTGCGCGGCGCCGACCGCTGCTTCTATTTGTGCACGATCCAGCATGGGCACATGACCGATCACCTCCTGGTCGGCGGGATTCTGCACGGCGATCGTTGCCGCGCTGTCGCTATGAATCCAGCGGCCATCGACATAACAAAGCGACTTGAAAAGGACGGGATGACCCAGCATCATGAGAAACTCCTGATTGCACTGTATGACGTCCATTTTCGTCCTCGCCGCCGCGCGATTTTTTCGATGTGACCCGCTATGTGTGGCGTTTTTTCTGTCCTGCGGGCCCTTCTCGCGATATTCCTCTGGTATTGCTTTATTCCCAGTCGGGAACGCTGTCCGGCATGCTCTTCACGACCTTTGTAACGATGTACGTGAAATAGCGCTCGATCCCGATTTCATCCATCAGCAGGGAATCGATGAAGCGCTGGTAATGATCAATATCGCGTGATACCACATGCAGCACATAGTCCACGCCGCCGCCCGTCGCGTAGCACTGGACAACTTCTGGCGCGGCAAACACGCGGTCTTCGAAGCGCCGCATGTCGTGCGCGGTGTGTTTTGCCAGTGTCACCTCGACCACAATCCGGCTCGCCTTGATCACACCCACCCAATCGAGTTCCGCCCGATACCCCTTGATGACACCGCTTTCCTCGAGTTTTCGCACGCGTTCCCACGCAGGAGAAATCGACAGACTCACTTCCTCGGCGAGCCGCGATTTCGTGACGCGCCCATCCCGTGCGAGGATCCGCAAGATGGCGATGTCGTAGCGATCGAGCTTGATCACGATCAGATGGCCACCGGAATATGGCCTTCCACCACATCGGCGACCACCGCGACCGTATCGCCGATCTGCACCAGTCCCGGGAAGTGCCGCGCGGCCAGCAAGCCGCTGCGCCGGGCCAAATATTCAACTGCCGACGCACCGGTACGCGTGGCGTCATAGACACGGGCCAGCACATCGCCCTCTTCAACAAAGTCCCCTAAATGGCGGCACATTTCGAGCAGGCCGCTATGCTCGCTGGTCGTGTAGCAAGTACCGTCCGGCATGTCTAACAGCGTCGTCGTACGGTTGTTGCCCCGCAGGTCGTCTCGTGGCGATATCCCTTCCCGGTCGATGACCCCCGCATGCGCAAGAAAGCCGTACACACCCCGCTCGGCAATCGCCACGCTTGCGGCCGTCGCGGTTCCGCCGCCGCCCAGTTCGGTGGACACGAACACTTTCCCCGCTTCTTCCACCGCAGAATCGAACAGTCCAACGCTATCCAGTTCGAGCATGCGCATGGAGTAAGGCGCGCCGAAAGCACGCATCGCGGCTTCGCACCGCGCCTGCTGCTGTGCGTCGGACAATACGTGAATGGCGGCAAACGGCAGGAAATCCAGCGTGCGGCCACCAGCGTGAATATCGAGTACGTAGTCCGATATGGGCAGCAAATGCCGCTGGAAATAATCGGCTATCTTTTCTGTGACGGTGCCATCCGGCCTGCCGGGAAAAGTCCGGTTGAGGTTGCCCGAATCCACCGACGAGGTACGCGTGCCCGCCTTGAATGCCGGATAGTTCATGAAGGGCACGACAATCACGCGTCCGGTGACATCGCTTGCCTTGAGCGTTGAGGCAAGCTTGGACAATGCAATCGGCCCTTCGTATTCATCGCCATGATTGCCGCCCGTCAGGAGCACAGTCGGCCCCTCGCCGCGCTGGATCACGGTAATGGGGATCATGATGGCGCCCCACGCGGAATCGTCGCGGGAATACGGCAGCTTGAGGAACCCGTGCTGCTCGCCTTCGGCTGCCAAGTCCACCGTCGGCGTAATGGGTGACGCACGCATTGCTACTCCTTCACGAACAATTGTCGAGGCGTGTTGCAGAACGTCTCCACGCCCGTGCCGGTAATCAGGATGCTCTCCGTGATTTCCAGGCCCCAGTCGTCGAGCCACAGCCCCGGCATGAAGTGAAACGTCATGCCGGGTTCGAGGACCGTCTTGTCCCCCGGGCGCAGGCTCATCGTGCGCTCGCCCCAGTCGGGCGGGTAGCTCGCGCCGATCGGATAACCGCAGCGGCTGTCCTTCTCGATTCCGGATTTGCGCAGCACCGCAAAAAACGCGTTGGCAATGTCTTCGCAAAGATTGCCCGGCTTCGCCGCCGCGAGTCCTGCTTCTATTCCTTCAACGATGGCCTTTTCTGCATCGATAAAATGTTGCGGCGGACGGCCGAGATAGACCGTGCGCGATTGCGGACAGTGATACCGCTTGAAGCAGCCGGCAATCTCGAAGAACGTTCCCGCGTTCGAGGTGAACTCGGAGTCGTCCCAAGTCAGGTGCGGCGCGGCGGCGTCCGAACCGGTCGGCAGCAAAGGTACGATCGCGGGATAGTCGCCGCCGTAACCCTCCACGCCCGTGATGCCTGCCGAATAGATCTCCGCAACAAGATCGCTCTTGCGCATGCCAGGCTCGACGCGCTCGAGAATACGGGCGTGCATCTTCTCAACAATCCGCGCGGCAATACGCATGTACTCGATCTCGCGAGGTGACTTGATCGCCCGCTGCCAGTTGACCAGCGCCGTGGCGTCGACCCAGGTTGCTTGCGGCAGATGACGCGTCAATGATGCATACGCTGCCGCGCTGAAATAGTAGTTGTCCTTCTCCACGCCTATTCGACATTTATCCCAGCCGCGTGCAGTAATTACTTCACGCGACAGATAATCCATAGGATGCCGAATGGCTGACTGAACGTAGTGGTCGGGGTAACCCACGATCTGGTCGTGCTGCATGAAAACGGTGCGCTTCGCGCCGTTCGCGTCCTGTCCGCGACCGAACCATACCGGCTCCCCTTCCATTGGCAAGAGCACGCACTGGTGCACATAGAACGACCAGCCGTCG
>Ga0302220_10001022_pt1 | contig 22228 bp, 21 predicted proteins | sample II_Palsa_E1_3_FD_194572 | JGI IMG/M metagenome (GOLD analysis project Ga0302220, IMG submission 194572) | Peat permafrost microbial communities from Stordalen Mire near Abisko, Sweden - II_Palsa_E1_3 | ecosystem: Environmental > Terrestrial > Soil > Palsa > Peat permafrost | place: Sweden...
TGTTTGGACCGGATGCGATTTAGACAAAGCGACGTATCTGCGGCGCGTAGCCTGCTTTCGTCCGCTTGTTGCAATCTTGGTGCGCACGACAAAGGACGTCGAGTTAAATGCTATTAATGGTTGTTATTGCGGCTATACACAGCAGCAGGGCAGTGGATGTCATTGCATTTGCGACGCTCTGTCGTGTGTCCCTGGGCCTGTGATCGTTCACGCCAAGGTAACGGTCATTTCACGAAATTTCCGTGAGTCGTGCATATGCATGCGAGTAGCATTCGCTTCGAAGCGATGACGTCAGGCGGACCGTGATATTCAGATTTTATGTGTTCACTTCAAAAAAGTAAGCGAACAACCGAGGAGTCGGCGGGGCTGCCCTGAGCAGCCACTGTTGAGCCGGTTCATGCGCAGCGCGGGAGGCAGACTTCAATAAGCAGAGTGTAAATCGCTTCTTGACAATGTTTCGTTATGGCTTCAATATTTGAAGTGAAAGTTGCGCGCCACACACTGTAGCCTGCTCGACCGCTAGTGAGTCCCGTGCAGTCAGGTAAAAGCTTCACACGGGTTCGCAGGTTTTCGCCGCGTCGCGAACTCGCGAGACCTCCCATGGTGTTGCAAAACGAATTCAGAGGCCTATATGGCAAATCCGACTTATCCTACGAATGTTTCCGCGTTGATTCTCGTCGACGTTCTCAACGACTTCCTGTCGCCGGAAGGCAAGATCAATCCCGGAATCAAGGATCAGATCGAGAAAGTCAACTTGATCGAAAACCTCACCCGGTTGATTGCGGGCGCGCGGGCCGCCGGCGTTCAGATCGTCTATGCGCCGCACGGATTGCATGAGCATAGCTTCGACGATTTCAAGTACGTCCCGTTGCGGATGCAAAGAGCGATGGAAAACAAGATGTTCTGGGAGGGAGAATTCGGCGCCGATTTTTATGAGCCGTTTCGCCCGCAGAGCGGTGACATCATCATCGGCCGGCACAAGACATTCGACGCCTTCATGGGTACCGACATGGACGCGCAACTCAAGGAGCGCGGCATCGAGAAGGTGATCCTTGCCGGACTGACGTCGCAGACATGCGTTGAAGGTACGGGACGGCACGCTACGGAGGCGGGCTATCACCTGACCTTCCTGAAGGATGCAGTGGCGGAGTTCACCGAAGAGGCTCACAAAGCCGCGCTTGAAATCTCTTACCCGACTTTTGGCCACGAAGTCCTGACCGTTGACGAGTTCCTGGCGGCGGTCCACAAGTCGGGCGAGTGACTCGCATTGCCGGACGTGCAACGTCCACTAAAAAAAGCGGCGATGCTTGTTCGAGCAAGCATCGGGTCGAGCTTTATAGCCCGGCATCACTTCCCACCACTCCGGCAATCTGTTCCCGCAACCACCGGTGCGAAGGATCGCGATGTGAACGTTCATGCCAGACCATCGCCATGGTGTAACCGGGTACGTCGACCGGTGCGTTAACCCGTTTCAACGTAGGTCTGTCGGCAATGAGTCTTGAAGGGAGCATCGCCACGAGATCGGTTTCCTCAATAACGGAGATCGCGACTAGAAAATGCGGCACCGAACAAACTACGCGTCGCGACAAGCCGACTGCGTCAAGGACGGCATCAGTCGCACCCTGAAAGCCGCCGCCGCTCGGCGATATGATCGCGTGCTCCATGGAACAGAATTGCTTGATGGTAGGCCGCCGATTCAGTTGCGGGTGCCCGATCCGGCCAACGAGGACGTAGTGTTCGTCGAAGAGTTTTTGCGCTCTCAGCCCTGCGGGTACGGAATCCATGGTCTGCAGGCTCAAATCGATCTCGCCGTCTTCCATACGCTTGGCTATACGTAACGGATTAGTCTCCAGAACGGCCAGCCGGGTTCCGGGCGCGCTTGTCCGAAGGCGTCGAAGCGTGGGAATGAGAACAGCCAGCTCGCCGTAGTCTGCCGCCGCCACTCGCCACGTATTCGTGGCGGATGCAGGGTCGAACGCTTCGTTCGCCATCACGACACGTTTCAAGTGTTCGAGCGCGTCCCGCAGCGGCTCGCGCAGTTCATCGGCTCGCGGGGTGGGCAACATGCCTCTGGGGCCCGGCAGCAACAGGGGATCATCGAACGCTTCGCGCAACTTGCCCAGTTGAATACTGACCGAGGGCTGGGACAGGTTCAGGCGCGTAGCGGCGCGCGTCACGTTACGTTCGCTGAGCAGCACGTCGAGCGTGATCAGGAGATTGAGATCGAGTCGATTGAAATTGTGCATGGCTATACCTGATATTCAGAGAATTCATTTCAGTTATACCAGCCTCGCCTATACGCTACAAAGCACAGTCAACTCAATCAGGGTATATATGAACGTCCTTATCGTCTACGCGCACCCCGAACCGACCTCGCTCAATGGCTCGCTGCTGGACTTCATGGTCAAGCGCTTCGAAAGTGCGGGACATACGGTGCAGGTTTCGGATCTTTACGCCATGAAGTGGAAGCCTACGCTCGACGCCGATGATTTCCTGAATCGCGAGCCTGGAGCGCCCTTCGACGCGATGCACGATTCCAAGCGTGCCTATGCAGCCGGTCAACAGACGGAGGACATTACACGCGAACAGGAGAAGCTTGTCTGGGCCGATGCAGTGGTCATGCAGTTCCCGTTGTACTGGTATTCCATGCCGGCGATCTTGAAGGGCTGGGTCGAGCGCGTCTACGCCTATACCTTTGCGTACGGCATTGGCGAACATTCAGACAAGCGCTGGGGCGATCGTTTTGGTGAAGGGAAGATGACCGGCAAGCGGGCGATGTTGCTCGTGACGGCTGGTGGCTGGGAGTCCCACTACAGTCCGCGCGGAGTGAATGGACCCATGGATGACCTGCTGTTTCCCATCCAGCACGGCATTCTTTACTATCCGGGCTTCGATGTGCTCCCGCCATTCGTCGCCTACAAAATTGGTCTTTGGCGCGTGGACGTTGATCTGTATACGTCGTTGACCGAGTCACTGGGAAAACGAATCGATGAGTTCTGGACGGCCGAGCTAATTGCGTTTCGACCGCAGAACGGCGGCGATTACGACATTCCCGCATTGACGCTGCGCCCGGAGATCGCACCGGGACAGGTCGGATTCGCCGCCCATCGATCCGGCACGACGTCCTGAAGCAGTGACTGGGGAAGGCAAGTTGAGCGCAATGGAGGATGCGCTCAGTCGTCAAACTTTCTCCACTCATGCGGCCCGGCGACGTTTCGCCGACGTGACTCTTTTTCGCTGACGGGCTGCGGAGGAAAGGCTTCGGCGCCCACCATCCAGCGGGCGGTGGTACGGGCTATCCGGCGGCCAAAGCGCTCCGCTGTCAGAAGGTCGCCGGGGTGCGGCGCGTTGTCGGGGGTACCGTCGCCAAAGCTTTGAGCGATAAGACCAAGCCATGCGCCATTGACGTTGACGTCCGTGTATTGGCTGGCTGAATAGTTGCCGCCCGGCTGATCGCCTACACCGACCCAGACCATACTCATCTGGGCCGCGAAAATAGCGATCTGTTCGAGCGCGATCAGCTTGTCGCCTGAGCGCGATGCAGAGTTGGTAAAGCCGGCAGCAATCTTGTCCTTCCACACTTGATCAAGCCAGGGAGTGAAGCCGGTTTCGAGGAACAACTTGAACAGTCCATGGGCGGATCCCATGTAGGTAGGCGCACCAAACACGATGGCGTCGGCTTTAGCCAGGCGAGCCATGATGTCGTCGTCGTGCCAGCGGCCATCGGGTTTCAACTGACTGGCCGTGATCTCGATCAGTTCGGCCCTGGCGCCCGGGAAAGAGTCGGCGCCTTGCCTGATGTGCTCGGCTACGGTACGGGTATGTCCGTGACCCGACGAATAGACTATGGCGATACTGGTCATCCTTTCTCCCTGCTGTTGGTGTTGAAGACGGAATGTCGTTTTAGCTCAAGGCGGTTTTGCTCAAGACGGTTTTGCTCAAGACCTTGCTGATAGGCAGCATAAGGCCGGAGGACCGGTCGGATGAAATTCAAACTTTATGGTGCGGGTATCATCGACATGGATGACAAGAGGCTCGACTTAAATCTGCTCCTGGCCCTCGAAGCGCTGCTTGCCGAGTTGAACGTCACGCGTGCGGCCAGACGACTCAACCTGAGTCAACCCGCGTTGAGCGCTCAACTGTCGCGACTTCGAACGATCTTCGGTGACCAGCTCCTGATCCCGACTTCGAGGGGCATGCTCCCCACCGCGATGGCCGCTGATCTCGAGACGCCGTTACGCCTGGCGCTCGACCAGGCGCGCGCCCTGATTAGTCGCGCTCATGCGTTCGATCCGGCAAGCGCAAACCTGACCTTCTCGATCTCGGCCAGCGACTACATGCAGGTTGCCATCCTGCTTCCCTTCCTGTTGCAACTGAATAGCAGGGCGCCCGGGCTGCGCGTCATGATGAGGCTAGGGGACATCCGGGTAGCCGCAGCCGAACTTGAACGAGGTGACATCGACGTAGCGTTCGTGCAGTCCGGAGACGTGGAAGGGCGCGACCTGCGAAACGTCGATGTACTGAGCGAACGGTACATCGGCATCGCGCGCAAGAATACGGTGCGCGACGGCGTCATGCCGATTGACCGGTTCATGGCCGCGCGACACATCATCGTGTCGCCACGTGCAGAGGGGTTCGCCGGACCGACAGATGACGCACTAGCCTCCCTGGGTCTTACCCGGCAAGTTGCGTTTGCGGTTTCATCCTTCGTTTTCCTGATCGAGGCTGTATCCAGGTCTGATCTGGTCGCACTTGCGCCGGAGCGGCTGGTCGCGCGCTATTCGGATCGGGTCGATACATTCGAGCCACCCATTCCGGTTGCTGGTTTCAAGATTGCCATGGTCTGGCATGACCGCACACACGCCCATCCCGCCAGAGTATGGTTCCGGGATCAGATCCAGGCGTTTTGCGAGGAAAACCAGGCACTCCCTTCCAGCGGTTTCGAATAGTGGCTTCTAAAATGAAAGCTATCCATGAAACTGATAGGAGGCGAGAGCTTTTTCGATTTCCGGTAACACCCTGTTCGACGTTAAGCTGGTCACCCTACTAACGACGAACCTCGACTGAGGAAGGAGCTGGCCATGGAATCCGCAAAGCAGGTCATCGTGGATCATTTTGGCGGCCCGGACGTCTTGAAAGTGGTCGATGCAGTCATTCCGTCTCCGGGCCATGGACAACTTCTCGTTCGCGTCGAGGCGGCAGGTGTTCTTTATGGCGATATCATGCGTCGTACTGACCGATATCTGACGCCCACGTCCTTGCCTTACGCACCCGGTACTGAAGTGGCCGGAACAGTTGCCGCGATGGGGCCAGGCGTTTCCACCGCTGCCGTAGGCGATCGGGTACTGTGCCGGGTCGCCTCGCACGGGTACTCGCAATACACGCTGGCCGACGCCACCTCAGCCCTTGCGTTGCCCGACTCGATCGAGTTTGGGGAGGCGACCGGGTTGCTTGCGCAAGGCTTGACGGCTTACCTGTTGACCCACGATGCTGCGAACCTGAACGGCAAGTCGGTGTTTATCGAGGCGGCGTCCGGAGGCGTGGGAATGCAGATGCTCCAGATGGCCCGTGCGCAGGGTGCGACGTTTATCGCAGGGTCAGCGAGCTCGGAGGAGAAGCGCGAACTGGCTCGCCGCAATGGTGTGGATCTGATGGTGAGTTCAGTGACCCCGGGATGGTCGCACGAGGTGCTCGAGGCTACGCATGGTCTGGGTCTCGATGTCGCTTACGAGTCATCCGGCGCGATGTTTTCCGAGTTGCTCAAATGCCTGGCGCCGTTCGGCACGCTGGTCAAGTTCGGGCGCGGGGTCAATGAAAATCAGACTTTCGATCCGTCTCATCTGCTTGGTAAAAATCAGTCGCTGCGCGGCTTTTATCTTCCTGGCTACTTCGACCAAGCCCATCTGCCGATGATCAATGCGGCGAGCCACGCGCTGATCGATTCGGTGCTCCGTGGTGAACTCAAAGTGCGGGTGGGCCACCGCTTTGCGCTCAATGAGGCGGCGCTTGCGCACCATGCAATCGAAGGGCGCCTGACCACGGGGAAAGTGGTCCTGGAGCCGTGGCGGCTGGCGGAGTAATGGCTTCCTCGTCCGGGTATCCGCGCCGTGGCGCTGTTGTCGTCATGGCCGCAGGATGTGGAAACACAGTGGGAAATGTGTACATTTGCCAACCGCTTTTACCGGCAATGGCGGTCACATTCCACGCAACGCCCGGTGCTGCTGGACTAGTGACAACGACGGCCCAGATCGGTTACGCCATAGGCATTCTGCTTGTCATTCCCATGGCGGATCGCGCGGACCCGCGCAAGCTGATTCGGATACTGCTTGGCCTGACGTGCTTGATGCTTGTCTGCGCAGGGTTGAGCCCTTCGATAAACGGGCTGGCGTTGTTGACACTGCTAGTGTCCACGGTGACTGTGATTCCGCAGATCTTGATTCCGATCGCCGTATCGAGTGCGGCCGATGGCCAGTCGGGACGGGTTATCGGCGCGATGCAGACGGGACTCGTCCTCGGAATATTGCTCTCACGCGCAGTCTCGGGCGCAATAGCGCAATTGAGCGGCACATGGCGAGCGTCATACTTCTTCAGTGCGGCCATGAGCGCTGTCCTGTTGCTAACGCTGCCTATGTATCTTCCCGAGCGCAGACCCGCAGACGCGGCGCGGGATGTGTCATATCGGTCATTGCTGGCGTCGCTTCCCGGACTCCTAATCAAGTGGCGCGATCTGCAACTATCCGCTGTTCTGGGCGCGACCGTGTTCGGGGCGTTCTCTGCGTTTTGGGCCACACTCGCTTTTCATCTTGCACTCCCGCCGTTTAACCTTGGGAGTGCGCAAGCAGGCTTGTTCGGGTTGTATGGTGCGGCAGGCGCGATTCTCGCACCAGTTTGCGGGCGTCTCGCGGATAAGTATGGCTCGACAACGGTCAACACAATCTCGATTGCCATGGCCGCGATTGCGTTCGCGGTGTTTTTCGTCGCTGGCGATGCGTCGGTTCTAGCCATCGTGATCGGCGTCAATCTTCTGGACTTTGGCGTGCAGTCCGGCCAGATCGCGAATCAGGCCAGAATCTTCAAGCTCGACGGCACCGCAAGAGCGCGCCTCAACACGGTCTATATGGTGTTCACTTTTGGTGGTGGCGCACTGGGGTCGACTCTGGGTTCATGGGCCTGGACCTTCGCGGGATGGCGCGGTGTCTGTTGGGCCGGCCTGAGCCTCTTGGCCGTCGGCGCGCTATTCATGTTGACGCGAGGCTTGTCCAGGGCGCGGGTCATCGAAGCACACCAGTAGGGACTTTCTTATCGGCAGCGTAGGTCCCTTAATTGAATTGACCGTTGGCACACAGGCAAGCAGTGCACGCGCCGAATTATCTTGATGACGCAATAAGATGACTCAACACTATGCTCTCGCATTTGGCCTGTTTACACTTGACTTCCCGCAGCGGACTCTCTCGCGCGATGGTGTGGAGATCAAGCTGGGTAGCCGTGCGCTCGACATTCTGGTCGCGCTGGCAGAAGCGCTTGGCGAGCTCGTCAGCAATCAGGCGCTGGTGGCGAAGGTCTGGCCTAACACGGTAGTCGACGAAGGGTCGTTGCGGGTGCACATGTCCGCGCTGCGCAAGGCGCTGGACGATGGCCGCGATGGCGCACGTCTCATCGTCAATGAAATGGGGCGTGGTTATCGGCTGGCGGTGGCGGTTGAAAGACAGACTCTCTTCGCGGGCGGCGAATCGTTCGCCAGGCCGCAGGCCGCCAGGTCAACTCTGCCAATTCTGGTCGGGCGCATCGTAGGGCGTGATGCCGTGATCGACGGCCTGTGCGCGTCACTGGCGGAGCGTCGCCTGATGACCGTTGCGGGCTCGGGTGGCATCGGTAAAACGACCGTTGCACTCGGGATCGCGCATCGTTTCGAGGCCACCACCTCGGCGCGCGCATTCTTCGTCGATTTTGCGCCAGTGACCAATCCGGCGAGCGCGGCCAGCACCATTGCGTTGGCCTTGGGCGCTCCGGTGTCGACCGATGACCCGATACCCCATCTCATCGCGGCAATAGGCGACGAGCCGACTCTCATGGTGCTGGATAATTGCGAGCATCTGGTGGACACCATCAACACGCTGGTCGAGCGCCTGTTGCGAGGCGCGAGCGGATTGCGCCTGCTCGTCACGAGCCGCGAGCCGCTTCGCTCCGAGGGGGAGTGGGTGCACCGGCTCGCGCCGTTGGCGATTCCCGGCGATCAGTCGAGCCTCGCGATTGCCGACGCGATGTCGTTTCCTGCGGTCGCGCTTTTTGTCGAACGCGCGGTGGCGGCGCATGACGCGTTTCAACTGTCGGACGCCAACGTAACCGCAGTCTGCGATATCTGCCGCCAGCTCGACGGCATTCCGCTCGCGATCGAGATGGCTGCGGCACGCATTGCATCGATGGATGCCCATACCCTCGCAAGCCGGCTGGTCGATCGTTTCGCGCTGCTCACGCGTGGCCGCAGGAGTGCTTTGCCGCGTCAGCAAACCCTGCGCGCGATGCTGGACTGGAGTTATGCGTTGCTGGAGCCCAGCACCCAGAGCATCCTGAACCGGCTGTCCTTGTTTCGTTCGTCGTTCAATATCGACGCAGCGGTCGCTGTTGCAACGGATGCGGATATCGACAACGTCATGGTGCTCGATGCGGCGGCCGACCTGGTCGCCAAGTCCCTGCTCGTGAGTGATTCAGACCAGGGTGCAACGAGCTATCGGCTGCTCGAAACCACCCGGCATTATGCGTTTGACAAGCTATCCGCGGGTAACCAACGGAGCGAGGTACAAAGGCGGCATGCGCTATACGTCTGCTCGCTCTTCGTTGACCCTGGCCCTGCGTGGGAAGGCAGTGCACGCCGCGAGTCGACCGTGCTTCACCGCGCAACGATTAACGACGTGCGCGCGGCTTTCGACTGGGCAGCGTCATTGGAGGGAGACCCTGCAATCGCGGTCAGGATTGCGGCGTTGACGTCCCCGCTCTGGTTCCAGTTGTCGCTGCCCTATGAGTTCATGCAACTCGCAGAGCGCGGAATCGAGGCCGTTGTGCGTGCGGGTTTGACCGGCTCGGTTGATCACGTGCAACTGCAGATTGCTTACGGACACGCGGTATGGCACACACGCGGTCCGATCCAGGCCATGGCGGACGCATTTGGCGAAGGGCTGGTGCACGCGAGAGCGCTAAACGAGCCGGAGATCATCATGCGCTGCATGTGGGGCATGTGGTCACAAAAGCTTCAAAGTGGCCAGTATGCGCAGAGCCTTGAGATCACTCTGGCTTATCAGAAAATGGCAGCGGTTTCATTGCAGTTATCGACTACACAGACGGCAAAGCACACACTTGCCTTGTCGCTGGAACGTCTCGGACACTTTGACAAATCGTTCGATCTGATGGAAGACGTGCTGATGGTCGACAGTGCGAATGCGATGCGGGCGGGGCATGCCAATGCAGCGCAAATGGACGGGCGCATCGCGGCGTGGACGGTAAAAATGCGCCTCTTGTGGCTCCAGGGACGCAGCGTCGAAGCGCTTGGGTTGGCCAGGAACGCGGTAGAGGAGTCGCTGGCCGTCGGACATGATCTCTCAATCTGCTTCTGCCTGACAATGGGCGCCCTGCCGGTTGCCCTATGGTGTGGAGACCGAGGCTTCGGCCTCGAATTACTCGATATATTGCGGAGCCGCACCCGCAAAAATGGTTTGCGGTTTTGGGACACATGGGCCGATGGCTTTGACGCCATCATGCACGGCACGCCATTTGACGCACGGGAGGCGACGGTCTACCAAATGGAAATTTTCGCCACCTGCGGCGAGAAATCGTCGATAGCGGCACTGGATAAGTTGGGGCGGGCAGAGGAGCCGGTCTGGTGCCGCGCCGAATTGCTGAGGCGCGAAGCCATGCTGGCCTGCGACCATGATGCAGATTTTGAAGCGATGTTGCTGCTCGCACTCAAGGTGGCGGCTGAGCAGAACGCCCACGCGTGGTCGCTGCGTGCTGCCACGACACTGGCATCGCTGAAGCGGCGCAGGGGGGAAGTCGATGCAGCCAGGGCTATTCTTGCTGATGCGCGCGAGGTGTTCAGTGACGATGACAACACTGCAGATCAACAGGCAGCGGACGCGTTACTGCACCTGCTTTCATGCGAGTGACTGCGAATAACAAGGACTAGCCGGATACGGTCTGTCGCATTAACAACCATTTGCAAAGCTTAACTTACCCGTAACGCCAGTCTTGATGACAATGAAGCCTTGATGCGCAATCACTCCGCTCGCCGCAAGCCGGCAGATGTCGGCGGGGCGGTGAGCGCTGGTCCACGCAAGCTTAGGCAAACCATCATGACGACGCACGACGCGAAACCGTTTTTAAAATCGGGCAGTCCTCACCCGTTGCTATCGCCGTCATCGGCACATCCCATCCTTGACGCGGACGTGCAAAGCTTTGTCGACGCTCAGACCGATTCCGACGATGAGTCCTTTTACCTTCGGGAACCTGCAGCCGCCCGGGAGGCGTTCGCAAGACTGCAGGGCAAGTCCAGGCGCGAATTTGCCGTGAGCGTGGATGATCTGGTCCTCCCCACAGGGCCCAGCGGGTCGGTGGCTGTGCGAATCGCACGTCCTTCCGGCGCCACGCGGGCTCTGCCTATCGTCATGTACTTTCACGGTGGTGGATGGATCGCCGGAGACCGTCATACGCATGACAGGCTGATTCGCGAGATAGCCATCACAGCGAATGTCGCCGTGGTGTTTGTCGACTATAGCCATTCACCCGATGCGGTATTTCCCTGCCAGAACGAAGAGGCCTATGCGGCCCTGATTTATGTCGTGGCGAATGCCGCTGCCTTGGGACTTGACCCAGAGCCGTTGGCATTGGCGGGGGACGGCGCGGGAGGAAACATGGTGGCGGCGGTCGCGATTCTGGCGAAGCGCAGGCGGGCTCCAGCCATTGCGCTTCAGGTCATGTTCTATCCGGTGATGTCGGCAAGTACGGACAGCAGTTCATATCACGAGTTCGAGAACGGGCCATGGATCACCGCGCTAACCATGCAGAGCCTGGTTAGCGCTCAATTCCCGTTGGACTCGCAAGCCGATTTCAGCGCGCTGCCCTTAAATGCAAACTTCACCGAACTGGAAGGTCTTCCCGCCGCGCTTGTGATTACCGCCGAGAACGATCTGGTTCGTGATCAAGGGGAACACTATGCAAAAAAGCTCATGCAGGCAGGGGTGGAAGTGACAGCGACGCGCTATCTCGGGACCATCCACGATTTCATCTGCCTCGATGATCTGGCGCATACACCTCCTTCGCGGGCCGCATTGATGCAGGCCTGTTCGGCACTGCGTGACAGGCTCCATTCAAAGCCAGCGTGAGACGGGTTCAGGCTGGCTCGCACATGCGGGAAGACTGAAAATTTCCTTGGCTGTTTGTAACGTCAATTATTGAAGTAAAAATAAGAAATTTGATTATGTTGCACGTCCGGTAGGCCGTTACGCGATGCTTCGGCCTACCTATTTAACTTGCACCTTCGGAAACTAAAATGAAAATCCTCTTTATCATTACCAGCTCAAAGCGGGGCACGTGGCTCGCTGAGGTCGTACGCCCTTACTGGCATCTTTCGGAGCGCGGGAGCGAGATCCATTTCGCCAGCCCAGCCGGTGGAAAAATCATCTGGGACCGGCTTAGCGACCCCTTTACAGAGGGCTCGTTCGAGGCCAACGACCTCCCGAGCAAAGGCTTCTTATCCGATAAGACGCTTGTCGCACGGCTTGAGACAACGATGGCGCTCGAGGCGGTCAAACCGGAGGACTACGACGCGGTGCATGTAGCGGGTGGAACCGGCGCGGCCGAAGATCTCTTCCCCAACGAGCAAATGGCGAGAATCCTCGAACACTTCTGGGTGGCCGGCAAGGTCATTGGAACCATCTGTCATGGCTCGATAGCACTGGCGAACAACCCGGCTCGTGTTGCTGGACGGCAGGCAACCGGCTTTACGCTAAAGGAGGACATTGAAGCCGAGGCCCTGTATGGGCCGCAGTTCGTGCCCGTCTATCCGCAGCCCGCGATGGAAAAGGTCGGTATTGATTTCGTGCACGTTGGGCCGCAAGGCGTTCGGGTCGTTGTAGACGGAAAATTGGTGACCGGACAGAACCAGCAATCGGCATCGGAGTACTCGCTCCAGTTCAATCACGTGTTGTTTGGCCAGGACCCGGTGATCACTGTTTAGACTGACGGATTCATTACTCCCGGCATGACGCCTGGTTGCGTCTTAGCCGGAAGTTGGTCTCTAATGTCCTAAATAGAGACTAGATGCCTTGCACGATCACGCAACGGTACTCTGCCCCCTTGAAGCGATGTTCGCGAGCCTCCTGATACGCCGGGCTTTCGTACCATGCGCTCGCCTCCTCGAATGTCGGAAACTCGATGATCACCATGCCTTCGATCTCCGCCCCTTCCAGCACTTTGTGCTTACCGTAAATCGCCCTCGGTTTCATGCCGAAAGTGCCAAGCGTCGGCTTAACTTTGACGTCGTACACGTCTAGCTCTTCCTGGTTGGTTGTCTTGTCCCGCGTGAATACGATATAGGCGCTCATTCGATTGTCTCGGTTAGTTCGGGAAGAGGCTTGAACGCTTTGCGGATCTAGCCCAGGGGAACTTCACGCCGATGCCATGAGAAGAACGATCCTGCCGAAGTGCAGCGCGGGATCTACATAGGCTGGAATGATTTACTTCAAATTGTGAAGCTATATGAACAATGCGTCAAGGCAGCCGTTAAATCCTGTTTCCCCGTGACATTGATAAGTGCCGCGTTTTGCCCGCATTACGCAGGGAAATGACGATCGTAAGGATCCGGCGATTCCGACAGAAAAATGAAGGCTGCAGGGCTAAAACAGCCAAAGCGGATCGGTCGGGCAACTCCTCGCCCGACATTTTCAGCTCAGGCCGGTCCTGCCAGATTTTATTTTTTCCACTTGCAGACTTTGTTTTTGAATGCGAGCATCACATCTATACATGTAAAGACAAGTATGTATCACCGGTGACTCAGGGTTTCTTCGAGGGTGACTTTCTTGATGCAGACAATTTTGGCAATCGATGTCCGGTTGCGCGTGCGCGCTCAGCTCGACGGCACCCATCCCGTAGGGGAGGATCACTATGATTTCCTTTGAGAACGTGTCCAAGCGGTACGGTGACGGCGCGGCCGCGGTCGACGGGCTGACGTTTTCAGCGCCGACGGGAAAATTGACGGTGCTCGTTGGACCATCCGGGTGTGGGAAGACGACCTCGCTGCGGATGGTGAACCGCCTGATCCGGCCGTCGTCGGGTTCGATCAGCGTGGGTGGGGAATCCACGGCGAACATGGACGACTCAATGCTTCGCCGCAAGATCGGCTATGTAATCCAGCATGCAGGTCTCTTTCCGCATCGAACGATTGTGGACAACATCGCGACCACGGCCCGGCTCAATGGCAAGAGCAGGAGGGAGGCGCACGTTGCCGCTCAGGGGTTGATGGAGCGTGTTGGATTGCCTCCTTCATTTGCAAAACGCTACCCGTGGCAGCTCTCCGGAGGCCAGCAGCAGCGCGTCGGTGTCGCGCGGGCCCTGGCATCCGATCCGCAGTTCATGCTGATGGACGAGCCGTTCAGCGCCGTTGATCCCGTCGTGCGGACCCAGCTGCAGGATGAGTTCCTACGGCTCCAAAGGGAACTGGGCAAGACCATCATCATGGTTACGCATGACATTGACGAAGCGCTCAAGCTGGGCGATCTGGTAGCAGTTTTGCGCACGGGCGGCCGGCTCGCGCAGCTTGCTTCGCCGCAAGAACTGCTCAAGCGGCCAGCCGACCCATTTGTCGCGGACTTCATAGGGCGGGACCGGGGTTACCGGTTCCTTGGTTTTGCGCCTATCGCGGGTGATCTGGTCATCGACGCAGAACCAACGGTCTTCCTCGGCGAGAGTCCCGAAGCCGCACGGCGAGCAACGCGCGAGCGCTGGCTGCTGGTGCTCGACGAACGCAAACGGCCAGCAGGCTGGGTGGAACCGTCCAGCTTGCGTGAGCCGGTTCGCATGGAAGACCTTAACCTGAGCGGGACAATAGCGCCCGCGGATGGCTCCTTGCGGCAACTACTTGACGCAGTGCTGAGCTCGCCCAGTCGTCGCGGCCCGGTTGTCAGCGCGGAGGGTGCTTTCCTGGGGACCGTGACAGCAAATCAGGTCATGGGTGCGCTCGACGAACGCTCGGCCGACGAACTCAGGAGATCCGCATGAATGTTGACTGGCTATTGCGTGAGGCTGGGAGCATAGCGAGCCTCTTAGTCTGGCATCTCGGGCTATCGGTCATACCGGTGTTGATTGGGCTGGCACTTGCTTTGCCGCTGGGATGGTTGGCGCGCAGCAGCGGTCCTCTGAGGTCCGTCGTGCTCGGCGCGGCGGGTCTGCTCTACACAATCCCGTCGCTTGCTCTCTTTGTCTTGCTGCCGGCTGTGCTCGGCACTCGGATTCTCGACACCATCAACGTGGTGGTCGCGCTCACTATCTATACGCTGGCGCTGCTGGTCCGCACAGTCGACGATGGTCTTGGCTCCGTGCCGGCGGACACCTTGCAAGCCGCCCGGGCGATGGGTTATCGGCCACTTCAGAGGTTGCTCGCGGTCGAGTTGCCTGTCGCGGTGCCGGTGATCGCCGCCGGACTTCGAGTCGCGGTGGTGTCGAACGTCAGCATTGTGTCGGTCGCAGCGCTCGTTGGCATGCCGCAGCTTGGACTGTTGTTCACGCAAGGGCTTCAACTGCATTTCCTGACGCCGATCATCGCAGGGATTGTCCTTTGTATCGGGCTTGCCGCGGCGCTGGACTCGATCGTTATCCTCACCGGCCGTTGGCTCACGCCGTGGCAACCCAGGGAGGTGCGGTCATGATCGACTGGCTTCTGGACCCGTCACACTGGACCGGAGACGACGGTGTGATGGCGTTGATCGCCCAGCATCTGGCTTATACAGGTGCGGCATTGCTGATCGCAATGGTGATCGGCTTACCAATTGGGCTCTACGTGGGCCACACGCGGCGCGGCACGGTTCTCGTCGCAGGATTTGCCAACGCGCTTCGGGCGTTGCCGACGCTCGGCCTGATTGTCTTGCTCGTGATCCTGTTTGGACCGGTCTTTGCATCGGACCTCGCGTTTATCGTACCCAGCCTGATTGTGCTGACCGTGCTCGCGGTTCCGCCCATAGTGACAGCGGCCTATGCCGGCGTGCTGGCGGTCGACCCAGCCGTCGTCGATGCAGCGAGAGGCATGGGCTATCGTCCCATGAAGATCCTCTTTAGCGTGGAGGTGCCTTGCGCGTTGCCGCTGATTCTTTCCGGCGTGCGCAGCGCAACGCTGCAGGCAGTCTCGACCGCGACCATTGCAGCATATGCGTCGCTTGGCGGTCTCGGTCGCCTCATCATAGACGGCCGCGCGCAAAACGATTACGCGCAGATGGCTGCAGGTGCGGTCCTGGTGGGAGTGCTCGCACTTGTGATCGATCTTGCAATGGGTCTTCTTTCGGCCGTTGTAGTGTCACCTGGAATTAACCGGCGAGTCAGCCGGAGATCACACGCGTGAGTTCTATTTTAGAAGTTTAGTTAGTCATCCTTCCCGAAAAGGGATAACTCCAATCCAGGCAGGTCACCATGTTAAAGAAAATCTCTTCTCTCGCTACACTTGCAACCGCCGTGCTGTTTGCATTTTCAAGCCACGCTGCGGAAAACCCGCTTAGCTCGGCCCCATCCGGCGCCTCTGGGCCAAGCATCGTAATTGGTTCAGCCGATTTTCCCGAGAGCGAACTGATTGCCACTATTTACGCTCAAGCACTCAGGGTGAAGGGGATCAAGGCAGAAACCAAGTTGAATATTGGCAGCCGTGAAGTCTACATGCCGGCTTTACTGGATGGTTCGATCGATCTGATTCCCGAATACACCGGCGCGACGCTGAGTTATCTTGACAAGAACTCGACTGTCAGCGCCGCATCGGACGTCGCACAAGCGCTGGCGAAGGCACTGCCGGCCAAGATCTCGATGCTGACTTATTCCAAGGCCGAGGACTCGGATGTCCTCGCGGTGACTGAAGCAACGGCGCGGAAATATTCGCTGGTGAGCATTGCCGACCTCTCGCCGGTGGCAAGCAAGCTGGTTCTGGGCGCTCCGCCTGAATGGAAGACACGCCAGGAGGGGGTGGTCGGTCTAAAGCAGGTATACGGCCTTAACTTCAAGTCGTTCAAGACGCTGGACGTTGCAGGTCCGCTTACTGTTTCCGCACTTCGGAATGGCCAGGTGCAGGCGGCTGACATGACCTCGACTGATCCAGCAATGAAGCAGGAGAAGCTGGTGGCGCTCAAGGACACAAAAAACCTGTTTGCGGCGCAGAATATTGTGCCGCTCATTGCCAGCAACAAACTCAACGACAACGTCTCTAACGCGCTGAATGCGGTATCCGCAGCCCTTACTACCGAAGACCTCGTGCTGATGAACGGGCGTCTCGCGAACCACGAAAGCTACGACACGGTGGCAGCGGACTGGTTGCACAAGAAGGGCCTCTCTCGCTAAGTCCAGGCAAATGGAACCGGCTTAAAGCGTTCTTCTCAGGCACCGGAATACCATGCCATTGTCCTCAGGGATTCATGCGCATGATCCGCGAAAGGAAATGAATTGGAACAGCAATATAAGCAAGGAGTCGCCATGACAGACAGAGCCGCGCAGGCCATGGGGTCAGCTGAGCGTGGATCGGTGACCTTGGGGAGCGATCCCACGTCCATTGGCGATATAGCGGCTATAGCCGCAGGCGCAAAGGTAGTCGTCCAGGCCGAGGCGTGGGCGTTGGTGCAGCGCACGCATGAACTGATAGGGCGCGCGCTGGCAAGTGGCAAGCCTATTTATGGGCTGACGACAGGGGTGGGCGATCTCTACACGAAGGTGCTCTCGCGCGAAGAGGTCGCACGCGCCCAGCTAAACATGCTTCGAAGCCACGCGAGCGGTGTGGGCGCTCCCCTTGAACCCGCAGCGGTCCGGGCGATCATGGCCACCATGATCAAGAGCCTGTTGCAAGGCGCGAGCGCTGTTAGCCCAGGGTTGATCGAGGTAATGGTCGCGATGCTTAATCAAGGCGTCACGCCATGGTCTCCCGGCAAAGGGTCAGTGGGCTATCTCATTGCGACCGCTCACATCGGCCTCGTGATCTTTGGGCATGGGCAAGCGTTGCACAACGGCGAGCTACTGGATGGGCGCGAGGCAATGCGGCGGGCCGGCATTCATGTGAAGGATCCGGGGCCGAGAGAAGGGCATGCACTGCTGAGCGGCACCTACGAGATCACGGGCATTGGTGCGCTGGCGTTGCATCGCACGGAGCAACTGGTAGCGATCGCCGATGCAGCCGGTGCGATGAGTCTCGAAGCGCTCAAGGGAAACACGCGTGGATATGACGAGCGGCTGCAGCGCCTGCGTCCGCATCCGGGACAGATCGAGACGGCACAACGTTTGCGCGGGTTGTTAAAAGACAGCGAGATACTGGAGTCGTACAAGGATTATCGCCTTCAGGACGCGTTGAGCCTGCGTTGCATTCCACAGGTTCATGGCGCTGTTCGAGACGCGATCGCGCATTGTCGATCCGTGTTGGAGATTGAAATTAATTCAGTCACGGACAATCCGGTCTTCCTGATCGAGGACGATGAACTGGTCGCTCTCCCGGGCGGAAATGGCCACGGCGCACCGACTGCCCTGGCGCTGGATTTCCTGGCAATTGCCATTGCGGCAGTGAGCACGATGTCGCAGGCCCGTTCCGATCGGCTCACGAATGCACACGTTAGCGAACTGCCGCCATTTCTGGTCGATGCCAGCGGTGCGAACTCTGGCTTGATGATTCCACCCTATGTAGCTGCCGCGCTGGCGGGGCAGAACCGCAGTCTCGCGGCACCGGCGACGGTTCATACGGTGTCCACGTGTGCCGGGCAGGAAGACCATGTCAGCATGGGAGTAACCGCTGCTCAGAAAGCCATGGAGGCGGCTGAAAACACAGTTGACATTTTAAGCGTCGAGTTGCTGTGCGCAGCTCAGGCGCTCGAATTCCACCGCCCTTTGCGCGGCGGCAAAGGAACCCGTGCGGTCTATGACGCAATAAGACAGGTCGTGCCTGCGCTGGCGGTGGACCGGGAAATGCACCGCGATCTGCGCGCGATTCGGGACCTGATCGACGACGGGGTCATCAATGCGCTCGTCGACCGTTCACTCGAATCTTGATGCGGTCAGTCATTCGCCGTATCGCAAGTGCATTTGCTTACGCGCACGTTCAATAAAACAAGGACAGGTATGCCGGAAAAGGTAGCGGTTATAGGCGCCGGAACAATGGGGTCGGGAATCGCGAGCGTGTTTGCTGCTCATGGGTATTCCGTTGCCGTGTATTCGCGCAGCGAGCGCACCCTCGAAACATCCCGGTCGTTTATTGAGGCCGCGTCGAAAGAACCGGTCACAATAAGGTACACCACGTCGCTCGAAGCGTGCCTCGACGGAGCCGCGCTCGTCAGCGAAAACATTGCAGAAGACCTCAAGCTCAAGCAGGCCATTTTCAGGCGCGCGGAAGGCCTCGTGTCGCCGGAGTGCCTCCTGACTACGAACACATCGAGTGTCCCGATCAGCGCCATTGCAGAGGGTCTGGTATTCCCCGAGCGAGTGGTCGGCGTTCACTGGTTCAACCCCGCAACCCTCATGCCGCTGGTCGAGATTGTTCGTGGCGAACGCACGTCGGATGAAACCGTACGGCGCGCTCGTGCACTGTGCGGATATATCGGCAAGCAAACCATCGAGGTGAATCAGGACATTCCTGGTTTCGTCGTGAACCGGCTCCAGTACGCAATCCTGCGCGAGGCGCTGTATCTGGTAGAGGAAGGGGTCGCTTCCATTGAAGACGTTGATCGTGCGGTCGAAACTACGCTCGCGCCGCGATGGGCCGCGTCAGGTCCGTTGCAGCTCATGGACCTTGCCGGTCTGGATGTTGTGGAGAAGGTATCGGGAATCCTGATGCCGTCACTGTGCCGAAGCACGGACATTCCCACCATTGTGCGGCGGCTCTGCGAGGAAGGTGCGCTGGGTATCAAGAGCGGTAGCGGCTTTTATAAGTGGACACCCGAAGGGATCAGCGCAGCTGTTCGAACGCGTGACGAAACCGTTCAACTGCTCACGAAAAAGGGCCGCTCCAAAGTGCGCGACACCGCTACCCAATGATCGATGTGCTTCTGTGCCGGAGAAATTGCGCGGTGGAAATCGTAGCCGGCACAGATGATCATGACTCGGTGTTGTCGAGTGTAGAACGACTGAAAAACGTGTGGCGCGAACCAGGATGAATGAATCGGGTAAAGGTGGTCACCGAACCGTTGACCCAGGTTTTGCGCGTGACCAGGAGGCATGGTTCGATGGCAGGCACATCGAGCAATCCCGCCTCGACGGCGTTCGGCGCGATGGCCTGCATCTCGTGTTCAGCTTCCGTGGGTTGCGCGATCAGTTGGAGGTAGTCCGTGGTCGATTGCCGGGTGAAGTCCTGCTTTAGATAGTCGGGGGCAAAACCTGGCGCCACATACCGGTCCTCGATCTGGATGGCAACGTTATTGGCGCAGTAGACGAGCAGACTATGGAAGAGAGGGTCCCCGCGGCTGACGTTCATGCGGCCGGCTATTTCGGCCGTGGCTTTGATCCGCGAGAGATTGTGAACCCGGATGCTGAGCGCTTGCCGGCGCCCGCGTATGTCGTCCGCAATGTTGTGAATGCGGATCAACGTCGAGGCGGCCTTCGGGGCGGCAACAAACGTTCCTACGCCGTGTACCCGCTTTAGGACGCCGCTCGATGACAACTCTCTCAGCGCGCGGTTTACCGTCAGTCTAGATGTACCAAAGGTGGTAACCAGTTCGTTCTCGCTGGGTATCTTCTCTCCCGGCCTATACGATCCGTCCGAGATGCCTGCCATAACGTGCTGCTTGATCTGTTCGTAGAGAGGTAGAGGTTGAGACTCAGCGGTGTTCTTCGGGGAAACTTGACGCATGGTTGATTCCATCGCAGCAAAGTCGCGACAACGGGTTAAAGGCGGAGATCCAAGTCGCATACCGGATCTGGAGTCAAACAATCATAGCATTCATGTATTCCTCGAAGTATTCCCCGAAGTAGACATGTAAAGCACGCGAGTGCACGTCGTGCCGGGTCTTCGCTGGCCAATATTGAAACGCTTGTACTTGTCTTTACATGTAATTAAGATCAACGCACATGAATGCACCACTCCATTGATTGACGATGTGTGCATCCTTACTTATCAACTACCGGTGGTCCTTATGAAAAGTGCGTTCGAAACATTGTCGAAAGACGCTGCCCGGTCTGGTCCGCTCGCGGGCATCAAGGTCGTGGATTTCACGCGGGTGTTATCGGGTCCCTTCGCAACGGCTTTGATGGCCGACCTTGGCGCGGAGGTCATCAAGATCGAGTCGCCTCAAGGCGATGATTACCGGCATGTCGGCCCCTTTGTCGACGGTTCGAGCGCCTTGTTCATGTTTGCAAATCGTGGCAAGAAGAGCGTCGTGCTCGACCTCAAGAACCCGGACGATCTGGCCCAGGCACTGATGCTGGTTGAAGGAGCGGATGTCGTCGTAGAAAACTTCCGCCCCGGCGTCGCAAGCAAACTCGGCATTGGCCATGAGGCGCTTCGCGAGAAACATAAAGGCTTGATCTACGCGAGCATCTCGGGTTTCGGACAACGCAGCGCCTTCTCGAACAAGCCTGCCTACGATCTCGTCGTACAGGCAGCCACGGGCCTGATGTCGATCAATGGCACGAGCGACGGTCCGCCGCTCATTGTCGGCGAGGCTTTCGGTGATCTCTCCGCCGGCTTGTTTGCGTCGTGGGCGGTCCTGGCGGCCCTCGTCCAGCGCAACGCAACCGGCGAGGGCTGTTACATCGATGTCGCCATGTTCGACACGCTTCTCGCGTTGATGCCCACGGCTGCCTGCAGCTACATCGCGACAGGTTTGACGCCACAACGCGTTGGAAACCGACATCCGCTTTCAGCGCCGTTTGGCGCGTTCGCAGCACGCGACGGGACGTTCATCATCGCAGTCCTGAACAACCGCTTGTTCGAAACGCTGGCCAAACTGATCGGCCGACCTGACCTGATCGATGATCCGCGTTACGCCTCGGACGAGCTTCGTGCCGCCAATGAGCCCGGGTTGAGGGAGGCCATTGAAACGTGGTCCCGTTCAGAAAATGTCTCCGTGGTCCTGGAAGCGCTTGGCGCCGCAGGAATACCTTGCGCGCCGATAGAAGATGTCGCCAGCGCCGTGGATAGCGAGCAGACAAGAGATAGAACGCTTTTCCGGGCTGGCAACATGGGTGATGTGAACTTGAGGCTGCCCGAGCAGCCCGTGCACTTTTCGACCATGGAGCGGGGCGCACGCGTCACCGTTCCCACGCTCGGCGAGCACACGGATCAGTTCAAAAGTCAGGCCGGGAAGTAAACGTTGCCAAGTCTATGCAAGTCAACACGGAGCATCGAAGAGAATTATGGATGAACTCGTTCTGCTGGACATTGAAGTGCCGCTTGCGATCATCACGATCAACAGCAAAGACGCGGCCAACGCGCTGAGCGCAGAGGTTCGTCAACAACTTTCGGGCGCGCTGAAAATCGTTCGGAGCACACCATCGGTGCGGGCGTTGATCCTGACCGCCGCCGGCGAAAAGGTTTTCGCAGCAGGTTCTGATATCAAGGACATGGTGGATATGAACGGGCAGGAGTCGATCGCGTTGTCTGAATCTATCCTGCGGTTGAACAACCAGTTCGCTTCCCTCGATATCCCGGTTATTTGCGCCATTAACGGGTGGTGTCTTGGCGGTGGCCTGGAGCTTGCACTCGCATGTGACATTCGCATAGCCGCTGATCATGCACGGTTCGGGTTTCCTGAGCCCAAACTCGGCATAATGACGGGCGCCGGCGGCGTCCCGCGGTTGCTGAGGACCGTGGGCGGCGGGGTCGCGCGCCATATGTTGCTCACGGGCGAAATACTCGATGCGCGCCGGGCATACGACATTGGTCTTGTGACCCGCGTTGTCACCATGCCCGAGTTGCTGAATGAAGCCAAGGCAATGGGTTTGCGCATTGCGGCTCTGGGTCCCACGGCGCTTGCGCAAATCAAACGTACCGTTTCTTTTGCCGAGAGTGCCGATCTGACAG
>Ga0302220_10001026_pt1 | contig 22183 bp, 19 predicted proteins | sample II_Palsa_E1_3_FD_194572 | JGI IMG/M metagenome (GOLD analysis project Ga0302220, IMG submission 194572) | Peat permafrost microbial communities from Stordalen Mire near Abisko, Sweden - II_Palsa_E1_3 | ecosystem: Environmental > Terrestrial > Soil > Palsa > Peat permafrost | place: Sweden...
GAGGCATGGGGATTCTCGTCGGCGACGCTGACGCTGGTATTCGGCGTCTACGCATTCAGCCTGCTGGTCGCGCTGCTGACGACCGGGTCACTGTCCGATCACATTGGCCGGCGTCCGGCGATTATCGGTAGCGTAGTGCTCGAGGTCGTGGCCATGCTGATTTTCGCCGATGCCCACAGCGTCCAGACGCTGATCCTGGCGCGTGTCCTCCAGGGCTTTGCAACCGGTACAGCAACGAGCGCGCTGGGCGCGGCGATTCTCGATGCCAGCCGTACGCGCGGTTCGCTGGTCAATACGCTTTCGCCGCTGCTTGGCATGGGAGTGGGCGCGCTTGGCACGAGCTTGCTGGTCGACTATGCGCCCGCGCCCATGCAGAGCGTCTACTTCTTGCTGATCGCGGTGTTCGTGCTTCAGGCGGTGGGCGTGTGGATGCTGCCCGAGACGGTGAGCCGGAGCCCGGGTACGCTGACTTCGCTGGTGCCGCGCGTGCGTGTGCCCCGGGCCGCGCGAGCGGCGATGTTGCGCATCGCACCGGTCAACGTCGCGGTGTGGGCGTTGGGCGGGTTCTATCTGTCGTTGGGGCCGACGCTTGCGCGCGCAGTGACGGGCGACAACGACGTCATGACGGGCGGCTGGGTCGTGTTTGCATTAACGGGCGGCGGCCTGGTTGCCGTGCTGCTGTTGCGCGCGTTGAGCACGCCCCGGTTGCTGATGACGGGCGCGGTCGTGCTTGCAGCCGGATTGCTGGTGACGCTGGCGGGGGTGCACGCGGGCCATGCCGAAATCTTTTTCGTCGGCACTGTCCTGGCGGGCATGGGCTTTGGCTCGGCGTTTCAAGGCGCATTGCGCTCGGTCTTGCCGCTGGCTGAAGCGCACGAACGCGCGGGGCTGATGGCAGCGTTCTACGTGCTGAGTTATCTGGCGTTCAGCGTGCCGGCGATTATCGCGGGGACGATGGCCCATGTCGTTGGCTTGCGTCTGACTACCGATGTCTACGGCATTACGCTGGTGGCGCTGGCGGGGATGACCGTTGTTGCCAGCGGACTGGGAAGGCGTCAGCGGATGGTCGGCGGGTGAGCGGCTGATCCCGGTCGTTCGAAGCTATTTGGCCGGGTGGCGTGCTTTACTCATGTCGCTCATGAGGCCCGCGTGAGCATCACGATATACGTTATTGTCGAGACGACAATAACGCATGCGCCTATTACTACCTTGGTTTTGTTGAATTCAAGCAGGCCGTTTACGCAGACACCAATGCCGACAACAGCTGCTAACGTACCAATCGCGGCAAGCAATACTCGTAGCTTGTTCCGAAGCTGCAAGCGCCGCTGCGGATCCGCTGCCACTTTTGAATGATCCAGCGTCATGACAGCGCCTTTGCATAATTGGAGGGTTAGGGGTTGGGCGGGCATCGAAGTCGGCGGCAGAGAGGCCCAGCCGCTTGACCGCGCAGTTCGTCGAGTCGACTTACTCGCATCGTGTCGCTTCGGATTTTTCGCTTATGACTTACTGTTGTTTAGGTGTATATCGCTGAAATGTCAAGGCGTTGGTGACGACCACCAGCTGGGCTTATTGGGCTAAGCATAAGGACTGTCCTGAGGATAGCGAAATGGCTTACGTATGCAGGAAGTTCAGCTCGCGTGGCCACGACGCTGCTTGCCAGCGTGACCGAGCTTACCCGCCCCAAGACGCGATTTCAACGATCGACAGGTCGCACAGACCTAGCGGAGTTCCTGAAATATCGGTCATCGACTCAACGTGAGCGCAGTTTCTTATGCGTTGTATTCGCCAGCGTAGGACCTGCGAGTTAATTCGTCCGCCCACTGTCTTTCACGATCTCGCGCGGCGTAAGTCCGAGCAGCCGGTTCATCCAGTGCGCCATGTGGCTCTGATGCGAAAAGCCCGTTTCGAGGGCCACCTGGCTGGTACTGAGCTTGCCTTGCAACAGCAAGACCTTCGCGCGTTCGACACGTCGTTGCACGACGTATCGATGCACTGGCACGCCGAGCGTCTCGCGAAACAGCACCTTGAAATGCGGCACGCTAAGCTGGGCCAACGCGGCGAGTTCATCAAGCGACAGGCGCTGGTCCAGATTGCTTTCGATGAAGTCAGTCACTCTTGTAGCCGTTCGCGGCGCCAACGTACGCCGACGGCCTTCGAGCGTGGCGATGCCGCTGCCGGCGCCATTGTTGGCGAGCCGGACCACCATTGCCGTGCAGAGGCTTTCTGCAAAGAGCGGATCGGACGCATCACCGGCTTCGAGTTCCGCCTGCAGCGCCCACGCCAGATGCTGAAAACGCGGATCGCGCATCTGGAGTTGCGGACGAAATTCGGCAACGCCTGATTTCAGTTCAAGCTGTTCGAGCGTCTTACGCGTGAACGACTCGCTGATCCAGATGCTGAGGATCGTACAGTCCGATTCGTCGGTCCATTGGCCTTCGAGTCCCGCGGGGATCACGTCGGCGTCGCCATGCGCTTGAACGCGTGCATAGCGACGTTGTTCGCACATGCAGCGCGCCATCACCGGCGGGCCGACGTGCATACCCACGCGGTGATGCGGCATGGCGGGAATTCGGTGCGTGCCCGCCGAAATGCCAAGCAGCGCCGCACCGAAGCCGTTCCAGCCCCGGCCGCTGCTGGAGCGCAAATTGATGCGGGAGCCTGAAAGCGGCATGGGCAATGGTGTCACGGCATTCATGGCAGGTCCACGCAGAGGTCGGCAAGCGAGCATTGTGCGGGGTTTTCCGCCAATTTGCTCGATGTCCTTACGGGCGCCATCCTGAGTCCGACTGTCTTGCGGCCGTGCCGCAAAACAATCATCTGTATCTGCGCATGTCGATCCTTCCCTGCGCGCCCGGAACGCCCAAGCTCCCTACGATGACGACAATTAAGCCAACCAGGAGTCGAATGTGTTCGTGATATTCGGAGCATCAGGCAAAGTAGGGCAAGTGAGCGCTGCATCGCTTCGCAATGAGGGTCATGCGGTCAGGGCCGTGGTACGAAACGACGCTCAGGGCGAGCAGCTTGCGCGGATGGGCTGCGAGATTGTGCTCGCCGACCTGCTGGACCCGACATCGGTGGCAAGAGCGATAGAGGGCGCGGATGCAGTACAGATCCTGTGTCCTGTCCCGATGGGTGACGCGCGTCCCGGCAGCACGATGCATCGCATGATTGACGTTGCAGCCGATGCATTGCGCGCCAATCCGCCACCTCATGTACTCGCGCTATCCGACTATGGCGCAGAACTCGACCACGGCACGGGCATCACCTTGCTCTTTCATGCCCTTGAAAAGCAGTTGCAAACAGCGGTTCAAAACCTGACGTTGTTGCGCGCAGCGGAACATATGCAGAACTGGGCACGCGTGATACCTGTCGCGCTGGCAACGGGTAAATTGCCGAGCCTGCATCATCCGTTGAGCAAGCGCTTTCCAACGGTGGCGGCACAGGACGTGGGGCTGCTAGCGGCAGAATTGCTGCTCGGGGAGTCGCGCGGCAGTGGGTCGCATGTAGTCAGCATTGAAGGTCCGCGGCGAGTCGCGGCGCTCGATATCGCCCGCGCACTGAGTGAGGTGAGCGGGCGTGAAATCAGCGCGCATGAAGTGCCACGCAACGATTGGCCGGCCATGCTGTTACGCGCAGGCCTTGGCGCGGACCATGCGCAGCTCATTATCGATCTCTACGAAACGCACAATGCTGGCCGTATCGATGTGGAAGAGGGAATCGGCGAGCGTCGTTTCGGTAGGACCGAATTCACGGAGGTCCTGGCTTCGATGCTGCCGGATGCCGCAGCGGTGGCTAACTAGATGCGCCGCTCAACACAGAAGAAATCGATGCACTCCGCGCGTTCGCCGACGGTATCCGCAATTCGTGCACGCCGCACCGAGCGTGCGTGGCTTGCGATCATCATCGGCCTTGCCGGGGTGGTTGGCGGCTATCAGTTTCAGCGCGTATTGAACGCACTACCCGACAGTAACGATGACTTCATTTTCTTCTGATCTCTGAGTTCAGTACGTCGCCCTCACAGGTCCAGTACGACGGCTGACTCTTCGCCCGAACCCATCCTCGCGGGTATTGCGCTGCATATCAACGCGTGTCCCGCCGGGATCTCGGCTTCACACGGCACGGGATAAGTCACGTCCCCCGACAACACCCGCGTCGCGCAAGTTCCACACACTCCGGACCGACAATTCGATGCAACAGACACCCCGTTCGCCTCTGCAAAATCCAGCAGGCTTCCGTCTTCCGGCGACCACTGTGCGTCGCGATGCGTACGCATGAAGACTATCTTCGATGACCGCTCGGGGTCACGAGGAACAACAGGCGCCGCCACCGTTACTGCCGGCACAGCGCGTTCCGTCCGCTTGACACTTGCCGGTCCGAACGCCTCGAAGCGAATGCGGTCGTCGGCAATGTTGAGTGAACGCAAGCCGCTGTACATATCCTGCATGAATGCGCCGGGGCCGCAGAGGTAAAAGTCGTAATCACCAAACGGCAACACGCTCTTGAGATACGCAATATCAACGCGTCCGACCGATGACTTCGCCCCGTCAACGACATCAGCCTGGGTCTCGCGCAGATGCACCGAGAGATGCGAGTGCGCTTGTTCGGCAGCCTTGAGTTCGTCAGCGAAGGGATGTTCTTCGGACCGGCGAGCACCATGGATAAAATGAATGTGCTCAGGCTGCGCACGCCCGCTCTTGTCGGTGAGCAAGCTGTTCAGCATGGCGACCATTGGCGTAATGCCAATGCCGGCAGACACCAGGACCACCGAACGTCCACTGGTGCGGTCGAATACGAAAGCCCCGCCTGGCGCCTTGGCCTCGATCTCCATTCCTGCTTTGACGTTCTCATGCAGCCACGTCGACGCCGCACCCTCGCGCTTTACTGTGATGCGATAGAACTGCCCGTCGTGGGCATCGGAGAGGGTATAGGTTCTGATCAACGGTGCTGCGAGCCCGGCAACGTGCAACCGGATCGGCAGGAACTGACCGGGTTCGTAGGCCGGAAGCGTCGATCCGTCACCCGCTTGAAAATAAAATGACCGCACGCCGGGAGCCTCGTCGCTAACCTTAGAGACCTGTAACTTGCGCCACGCGTTCGCGACCGTCGGCGTAGCCTCTGGCGCTTTCCAGCTACCAAGCTTCGCAAGTTGCGGCGCGTATTGCACGTCTGACCAGCGCATGGGCAGCGCACGTTCAGTGCGACGCACCTCACTCACATGCCAGCGGATCAAGCGCTCGGCGCCCTCGAATGAAGCGAGTTCCGAGCCTTCCCAAATGATCTCGGCATCCACGGCCAGATACAGCAGATCGCCGCTGTCGAAGTCGATCACGATCAACCCCGCACGCGGATCGTGCATCAGGTTGCCGATGGTATTGAAGAACAGATTGCCGCTGAAATCAGGCGTGGTCAGCGTGTTGTCATCGTCGATGCGGATAAATCCCGGCTTGCCGCCGCGATGCGACACGTCCGCTCCACGACCCATTCCTGCTTCACTCGATGTATTCGCGCTGGCGACGAAAAACGTATCCGCCCGCGCAAGCAGCGCCCGGTCAGCATCGTTCAGACGATTGGAGATGAGCGGCCGCTGTGTCCCTTCTTCCGCATCAAATTCGACAGGCGTACGGCTCTGGATGTACTTCGCGCAGTTGCCGAAGCTCTGGCTGACGGCAAGGGTGATCGCCTGATCGTCGATGGCGGTAATGACACCGTTCACACGATTGCGCCGGCGAGTAGCGGGCTGAATACCGAGTCCACCCAGAACCGACCCGACCTGCCACGTACGGGCAAGCGGATCGCCTGCCAGACTTCGCCCGGCTATACGCAACGTGTGTTCATCCGGCGTCGAGATAAAACCCGGTGCGCCGACACGCAATGTAGCCCACGGCTGGCCCGTTTCATCGACTCCACCGAGCACCATGAACGGTTGTTCCGCAAAGAACCGGCGATGCTGCTCAGGCATGTAGTCGCGAATCCCGCGACGCGCGTCAACATCCATTCGCTCGCGCACCCCCGCATGTTCCTGCGCGGCGAGTTCACCGGCATGGAACGGCGATTCCACGGCAAGCCAGCCCGAAGGCGGCGTGGCAACACGAGCGGGTGCAAGAGTGGACATGATGTTCTCGGTATCGAAGAGAAGTGTATGCCGGTTGAAAAATTACGTGGTGCTCTCTGCAAGCAGGCCAGCCTTCGTCGCGGGCATTGGCACGAAACGCGGCAGCGCCTCGACGCGCTTCAGCCACGCGCGCAAATGCGGGAACGGTTCGAGCGAGATGCCGCCCTCGGGCGCATGCGCGATGTACGAATAGGCCGCAATGTCCGCGATGGTCGGCGTCTGCCCGACCGCGAACGGCTTGTCGCGGAACTCGGGATCGATGATCGCGAAGAGATCCTCCGCCATCTTCTTGGCTGTCGCGTAGTCCTTCGGCGCGCCGAATACCGTGACCAGTCGCGCGGCACACGGGCCATACGCAATCTTTCCCGCCGCCAGCGACAGCCAGCGTTGCACCGACGCCGCGCCGGCAGGATCATCCGGCAGCCACGACGCATCGCCGTATTTGCGCGCGAGATACACAAGGATCGCGTTGGAATCGGTCACGACAATATCGCCATCTTCGATTACCGGTACTTCACCGAACGGATTCAGTGCCAGATGCGCCGGCTTGCGGTTATCGCCCGCTTTCATGTTGAGTTCGATCGTGGTGAAAGGCAGATCGAGCAGTGTCAGGAAAAGCTTCGCCCGATGCCCGTGTCCGGACAGCAGGGTGGTATGGAGACGGATGGGTTGAAGCGGCTTGGGCAATGTGGGCACGATGGCTACTCTGAAAGGGTTTGAACCGGTGTTCGGATGTAGCAAGGATAAAGCGCTGCATTGGGCATGAGAAGACGGATAATGATGGTTAGACAATCCTCTTAAAGTGGACAATCCATGACTAGCCTGAGCGCGGTTAACCTTAACCGGCTGGTGGTTTTCGCGGCGGTGGTCGAGGCGGGTTCGCTGACGGCCGCGGCTGACCGCCTCGGGATCGCGAAGACCATGGTCAGTACGCACATGCAGCGTCTGGAGGCCGAGGTCGGGGCGACCCTGCTCATGCGCACCACGCGCCGGGTCAGCGTGACGGAGGCGGGCAAGACGTTCTACGAAGCGAGCCGGCAGATCCTGAGCGCGACCGAAGAGGCGATTTCTGCATTGGCGCAGGAGTCGGGCGTGCTGCGGGGAACCCTGCGCATTGCCACGCCTATCGACTATGGGGCAAGCGTAGTGGCGCCCATGCTCGTCGCGTTGCAGCAACGCCATCCGGAACTCAAGGTTGAACTCGTGTCAGCCGATCGTCAGGTGGATCTGGTCGCAGAAGCGGTCGATGTCGCGATCCGGCTTGGGAGGCTGGCGGATTCGAGTCATCGCGCGGTGAAGATTGGCGGTTTCGTCAAATGGCTCGTTGCGAGTCCCGAGTTTGTCGCCCGCTGGGGCAAGCCGACCACACTCGAGGCGGTCGCGAAATTGCCGTTCGTCGGCATGTCCGCTTTACAGAAGCCGCTGGTTGCGCCGCTTGAAAGCACGCGCGGCGGGAAGCGGACTGTGCGTTTCAGTTCAGGATTTCTCGCCGACACTGCGCCTACCTGTCGCGCAGCAACATTGGCCGGCGGCGGCGTGGCTTACCTGACGAATTTCTCGATCGGAGAGGATGTTGAAGCGGGACGGCTCGTGCGCTTGTTGCCGGCGTGGTCATCGCCGCCCGCGGGCATTCACGCCATTTTTCCTTCAGCACGTTATCCGGTGCCGAAGGTGCGTGTGTTTATCGATGCGCTCAAGGCTCATCTGGAGATGAGTGGCGGGTAGGGCGAAACGCTGTGTGACGGTTGTACTTACTCCCACGTTTTTCGCAAGCGCTCTAGTGCTTAAACCGCTCCTGGTCCCGCGCCGATCTGCCAGACGTAGATGGGTTCTTTCTGGTTGATCGACCAGTCGCCAACGAGTTTCGACTTGTACACGATCGGGTTGTGCGACGAGACCGCGCGAGCATTGCGCCAATGACGATCAAGCGCCTTGCCGCCGCCAATGGCCGATGCGCCCAACGCATCGAAAAGATGGGTCGAGGCGCGCAACGCAAGCTCCGTCGCAACGATCTGTCCTTTCGCAGACTCAATTTCCGCCTCGATATTGAAGCGCTTTTCGGCGTCGATGTCATCGGCAAAACGCGCTTCGTAGGCTCGCTGCGCCGGTTCCGCCGCGCGCAATGCGATCGCCTCCGCGGCATATGCCCAGGCCGCAATTTCTCCCACCACTTGCTGAATCTGAACGTCCTGGCTGACATGCGGCGCATTGCCGTGGCTATAGATACGCTTGCGCGCACGCACTTCGGCTGCTGCATCGAGTTCAGCCGCCCGTGCGATGCCGGCCAGCGTCGCCAGATGGAACAGTTGATAGAACGCGGTCTGATATTTAAAGCGCCGCGCGAAGTCGACGATATGACCCGGTTCAACCGCCGCGTCCTTGAACACCGTGGTGCCGCTGCCCGTGGTGCGCTGACCGAAACCGTCCCAGTCGTCGCTTAACGTCACGCCCGGCTGCTTCGCGGCTACCGCGACAATCACGTCGCTGCCGTCTTCAGCGCGCTGCGCATAGACATCGATCCAGTCCGCGAAAATGCTGCCCGTGCTGTAGTACTTCTCGCCGTTCAAGACCCAACGCTCGCCTTGCTTTGCTACTTTGGTAATGACGCTGCCCAGCGCGACGTTGCCAACTTCTGTCCATGCATTGCCAAACAAGTCACCGCGCACGAAACGTGCAAACCACTGGTCGCGATCAGCGCTTGCGGGTGCGTTGACCACGTCCTCGACGAAAGCAAAGTGACCGCGCAACGCCTGCGGAAGATTCGAATCGGCGGCACCGAGTTCGATCAGCAAGCGGAACAATTGTTTGACGGAAACGCCTGCACCGCCATGCGATACCGGCACGCGGAGCGCACCAAAACCCGCTTGCTTGAGTTCCGCAATCTGATCGTAGGGCAGGGTTCTTAGCTGGTCGCGCTCGACTGCGCCTTCGGCGATGCGTTCGAAAATCGGCCTGAAGCGGCTGGCGACACTTTCGTAATCGGCTCCAACCGATAGCGCGACAGGCGGCAGTTGTGTCATGTCGAAAATCCTTGGGTGCGATTAAAGGCGAGTTGAGGACAAGCTGGCGCGAGTGCGCGGACTTCTCAATCTAGCCGATCGACACCACCGGCGTTAGATCGTTTTCCGCAATGTTTATCGCCCCAATGCGCGCTGCTGCTGCCTCCAAACAGCATTGCGTCGATACCACTGTTTCAGCGTCGTGTTCCGGTGCTGCTGCTTATCTAAGCCGGCCGCTGCACATATGGATAGCTCAATAAATTGCTTGGGTGGTTGCGGCTGGCTGAAATAGATTCTGGATCCGTGAGTCGGAAATTGCAGCGACGATGCCGAACATCGGTGCATCGGTATGCTAATTAATCAGGAGATTATCATGAGCGAGAAGCTGGACGCCAAGCAGGAAGCGCTAAAGTTTGCCTATTGGGTGCCCAATGTCAGCGGCGGCCTGGTAGTCAGCACGATCGAGCAGCGTACCGACTGGAGCGTTGAATATAACCAGAAGCTTGCACAGACCGCAGAGAAAGCGGGCTTTGAATACGCGCTCAGTCAAATCCGTTTTACGGCGGGCTATGGCGCCGACAATCAACACGAGTCGGTGTCGTTCAGTCAGGCGTTGCTGCACGCAACCACCAAGCTGAAAGTGCTCGCGGCGATCTTGCCGGGACCGTGGAGTCCCGCGGTTGTGGCGAAGCAGTTGGCGACAATCGATCATATCTCCAAAGGGCGGATTGGGATCAACGTAGTAAGCGGTTGGTTCAAAGGCGAATTTACGGCGATCGGCGAACCGTGGCTCGAACACGACGAACGTTACCGCCGGTCGCATGAATTCATTGAAGCGCTCAAGGGCATCTGGACCCAGGACAACTTTACGTTCCGAGGCGATTTCTATCGATTCAACAACTACACGCTAAGCCCGAAGCCGATACAAAAGCCTCACCCGGAAATCTTCCAGGGTGGGAGCTCGCGCGCAGCCCGCGACAATGCCGCAAGCGTCTCGGACTGGTATTTCACGAACGGCAATACGCCGGAGAATCTCAAGCTGCAAATTGACGATATCCAGGCGAAGGCCGCCGTCAATAATCACAAGGTGCGCATTGGCGTGAATGCATTTGTGATCGCCCGCGATACCGAGGAAGAAGCCCAGGCCGTGCTCGCGGACATCATCAAGCATGCGCATGTGGAAGCGGTTCACGCATTCGGCGACGCAGCGAAGCAGGCCGGCAGCGCATCGCCTGAAGGCGAGGGGAACTGGGCCAAATCGACATTCGAAGACCTGGTGCAATACAACGATGGTTTCCGTACCAACCTGATCGGCACGCCGCGCCAGATTGCCGAGCGGATCGTGGAGCTTAAGTCGGTGGGTGTGGATCTGGTGCTGGCCGGCTTCCTGCACTTCATCGAAGAGGTCGAGTATTTCGGGCAACGTGTGTTGCCGCTCGTGCGGGAGCTTGAAGAGGCTGCGCAACTCGAAGCAAAGGCTGCGTGAGATGGCGGCTCCAGGTGCGGAACTCCCTGACACTTTGCCCGCATGGCTTGCGGAGCAGGCGAGGCATTGCCCTCACGCGACCGCGTTGAGGCATAAGCGGCTGGGCCGATGGGAGCAGCTAAGCTGGCACGCGCTGGCCGAGAAGGTCGAGGCGCTCGCGGCAGGCCTGGCGGCGCGTGATTTCGGTGCGGGCGATGCGCTGCTGCTCGTTAGCCAGCCGCGCGAAGAGGCGCTGTGTTTGTCGCTCGCCGCGCAATGGCGGGGAGGCGTTGCGGTGCCGGTCGAGCCTTCCGTATCGGATCAAACGCTTGGCCGGATCGTGCGGCACCTGACGCCGCTTTTTACCTTCGCCGACGATGACCAGCAGGTCGACCGCCTGCTTGCATTGTCTCAGTGGGTGATAGACGCGAATCCGCGTGGTTTGCGTCCGCATCCGAATGCGGATGTGATTGAGTACAGCACGTTAGCGTCGCCGGGCAAGGACGTCAAAGCCAGCGCGCGACCCGATCATGATGCGTTTATCTTCTATCGCGATGACGCGGGGCACGGTATCGAAGAGCAGCGCATTAGTCATGCGACGCTGATTCGCGAGGCGCGGCTGGTCGCGGCGAAGGAACATCTGCATCCGGCCGACGATGCGTTCGCGGCCCGCGCATTCGCGACTGCGGCTCAGGCGCATTATCTCGTTGCGCCTTGGCTCCTGACCGGCTTTCGCCTGAATTTTCCCGAATCGCTGGAGACTCGCGATAACGACCGGCGTGAACTCGCACCTACATTAGTTGCAGGAACGCGGGAGACCTATGGCCGCGTTGCGCAGCTCGTCGATGCAAGGCTGCCCGGCGCGCATTCGGTCCGACGCCGCTTGCTTGATCGCCTGAGCGACGAACGCTCTTCCTGGCTTGTGCGCACGGTTGCATGGTGGCTGGTCGCGCGGCCGTTGCGCGAGGTGATCGGCTTCAGGCGAACGCATGCCGCGTTGGTCGCCGGTGCCGCTCTGGACGACGACGCAGCGCGTCTGTTCAAAGCCTTGCGAATCGATGTCCGCACGTGGCCGGACGATGGTCAATGGCAGCGTTTGCCCGAGCATGTTCTGTCCGCTCAGGAAGCAGCCGATGTACAAGGACAACCTGCGTGACGTCCCAAGAACAGCCTTCACCCTTCGACTCGCCAGCGCTGCTTTCACTCGACCGGATTTCGTTATCGTTCGGCGGCGTGAAGGCCATCACTGACATCAGCTTCGACGTCCATCAAGGCGAGATCTGCGCGTTGATCGGCCCGAACGGCGCAGGCAAGAGTTCGCTGCTCAACGTGATCAACGGCGTCTACCGGCCGCAGCAGGGCACCGTGCGTTTCGATGGCACGGAGAGCCGTCGCATGAGTCCGCATGACGCGGCGCATCGTGGCATTGCGCGCACGTTTCAAAACATTGCCTTGTTCCGACGCATGAGCGTGCTCGACAACGTATTGACGGGGCGCAATCTGCATCGCGGCAGCACATGGGTCGAGCAAACCTTTCGAGTTGGCCGGGCTCAACGCGACGAAGCAAGACAACGTCGCTACGCCGAGATCGTGATCGAAGCGTTGGATCTGCAACGCGTGCGGCATAGCGTTGTCGGCACGCTGTCGTATGGCGTTCAGAAGCGCGTGGAGCTTGCCCGTGCGTTGGCAGCCGAGCCGCGTTTGCTGTTACTCGATGAACCGATGGCCGGCATGAACGCCGACGAGAAACGCGCAATGGCGGGTTTCATCGTCGACGCGAACGAGCAATTCGGCGTGACGGTCGTGCTGATCGAGCATGACATAGGCGTGGTAATGGATCTCTCCGATCACATTGTCGTGCTCGACTACGGCAAGAAGATTGCAGACGGGATACCCGCCGACGTGCGTGTCGATCCCGCCGTGCTCGCGGCTTATCTTGGCACGCGTCACTGACCTTGCCGATATCGCTTACCTCACCGATTCACCTAAGGCTGCATCCATGAGTTTCTTCCTCGAAGTGCTAGTCGGCGGTTTGTTGGCCGGCGTGATGTATTCGCTTGTCGCGATAGGTTTCGTATTGATCTACAAAGCATCGGGTGTGTTCAATTTCGCGCAGGGCTCGCTGGTGCTGTTCGGCGCACTGACATTCGTGAGCCTGGTCGAACGCCACGTTGCGCCCTGGCTCGCATTCGCGGCAACGCTTGCCGTGCTGGTGCTGATCGCCATAGCAATAGAACGAGCGGTACTGCGACCGCTTGTGAACCGCACGCCTATCGTCCTGTTCATGGCGACGCTCGGCCTGAGTTTTATTCTCGAAGGCGCTGCCCAGTTGTTCTGGGGCGCGCAGGTGCATGGACTGGATCTCGGTATCGACGATAAGCCGCTTCAATTGGGCGGCGTGATGATCAGCCAGTTCGATCTCTTTGCAGCAGCCACGGCCGGTGTGCTTGTGATCGCGTTGTCGCTGCTGACGAATCGCACGCGGCTCGGTTTATCACTGCGCGCTGTTGCCGACGATCCGCTTGCCGCGCTCGCTGTTGGTATTCGCCTGCCGCGAATCTGGGCCATTGTCTGGTCGCTGGCAGGGTTCGTGAGCCTCGTTGCAGGGCTGCTGTGGGGCGCGCGACTCGGGGTGCAGTTCTCGCTATCGCTGGTTGTGCTGAAGGCGCTGCCGGTGCTGATCATCGGCGGCTTTTCGTCGATCGGGGGAGCAATTGCCGGTGGTCTGCTGGTCGGCGCCTCGGAGAAGCTGGCCGAGGTCTATCTAGGCTCGCTAGTGGGCGGTGGCATCGAGAACTGGTTTCCGTATGTGCTTGCCATTCTGTTCCTGCTCGTGCGTCCTGCCGGGTTGTTCGGCGAACCCGCCGTCGAACGGGTATGAGGCCGCTTATGTCGAACATCGTCATTCGCCGCGCGAGGCTGAACGTTGCAATGCCGGTCGCCCCCGGACTCGTTATGGCCGCGGGTCTGGCCATCCTCGCGGCGGTGCCGGGTGTGGCCAGCGAGTACTGGTTGAGCGCGGTGCTGACACCCTTTTTGATCCTGTCGCTGGCCGGGCTTGGCTTGAATCTGCTGACGGGCTATGCCGGTCAACTGTCGCTGGGCACTGCGGCGTTCATGGCCGTAGGCGCCTACGCAACCTATAACTTCGCCGTCCGCGTGCCGGGGTTGTCGCTGCTGATGGACCTTCTGCTGGGCGGCTTGACCACTGCAGCTATTGGCGCGTTGTTCGGCCTGCCGAGTCTTCGCATCAAGGGCTTTTATTTGATCGCCTCAACGCTGGCCGCGCAGTTTTTCATCGAATGGCTTCTCACCAAAGTGAGCTGGTTCTCGAACGACGATACGTCGGGCGTCCTGAGCGCACCCCGGCTGTCGATCTTCGGCTGGTCCATCGCCACGCCGGTTTCGCGCTATCAGTTTGTTCTGGGCGTTGTTGTGGTGGTGTTCGTGGTGGCCGCCAGCCTTGTGCGTAGCGAACTCGGCCGGCGCTGGATGGCGGTGCGCGACATGGACACGGCAGCGGCGGTCATCGGCATTCCGATTGGGCGCACCAAGTTGCTGGCATTCGCGGTCAGTTCGTTTGTCATCGGCATTGCGGGCGCGCTCTGGGCGTTTGCTTATCTCGGCACGGTCGAGCCGCATGGCTTCGACCTCAACCTGTCGTTCGAGGTGCTGTTCATCATCATCATCGGCGGGATGGGCAGCATTGCAGGCAACTTCTACGGCGCTGCTTTTATCGTGCTGTTGCCTATTGCGCTGTCTCACGCGGCCGGTGCGCTTGCCGCTATAGGCCTGGATGTCGGGCAACTTCAGAACCTTCAGAAGATCCTCTTTGGCTCCTTGATCATTGTGTTCCTGATCAAGGAGCCGGACGGGCTTGCGCGGCTGGTGCAGATCGCGCGGCAGCGTCTCAGGAACTGGCCGCTGCGGGCCTGAACGTTTGCGCAGAGAAACTTTTATATCCCTCATCACAATCCAGGCAAACACGGACCCGTTCAGCATGAATCTTTCACTATCACGTTTATTCCGTGCGACCTGGTCGCGCGTGGCTGGCATCGCCGGCGTATCGCTTTTGCTCGCGGCCGGCGCTCTTACAACCACTTCAACGGCCTACGCAGGGGGTGAAGAATATTTTCCCTTGCAGAGTTACAGAGTAGGTCCCTACGCGGCGGGAGGCACCGGTTTCTTTGGCGGTTTTATCGACTACATGCAGCTCATCAATACCCGTGACGGCGGTGTGAACGGCGTCAAGCTGACGTGGAGCGAATGCGAAACAGAATATGTGGTCGAGAAGGGCGTGGAATGCTACGAGCGCCTGAAGGCCGGCCTCAACGGCGCACCGGCGGCCGCCACGAATCCGCTCTCGGTCGGCATAGCGTACGCAACCATCGACCGCTCGACGGCAGACAAGCTGCCGCTCATCACGATCAATCATGGCCGCACGGACTCGACCGATGGCGCCGTGTTCCCCTACGTGTTTCCGCTGCAGCTGAACCCGTATAGCGAAGTGTCCGCGATCATCAATTACATCGGGACGCAGTCCGGCGGGTTGCAGGGTTTGAAGGGCAAGAAGATCGTGGTGCTTTATCACGGCTCGCCCTATGGCCGCGAGACCATTCCTGTACTCGACACGCTCGCGAAGAAGTACGGCTTCGAACTGACGCAGATCGAAGTGCCGCATCCGGGCAACGAACAAGGTTCGCAGTGGCTGACCATTCATCGGATCAACCCCGACTGGGTCATCTTGCGTGGCTGGGGCGTGATGAATCCGGTCGCGCTCAAGTCCGCGCAGAAGGTGGGCTTCCCGGCGAATCACATCATTGGCAACATCTGGAGTAACTCGGAAGAAGACGTGCGTCCTGCAGGCGACGCCGCCAAGGGTTTCATCTCGATCACCACGCATCCGTCGGGCACGAACTACCCAGTGCTCCAGGCTATCGATCAATACGTCATCAAGCCGGGCAAGGGCAACCTCAGCGACCCGGCGCGCTTCGGGACGGTGTATTACAACCTGGGTGTGGTGAACGGGATTCTCAATGTCGAAGCGTTGCGCGTCGCTCAGGCGAAATACGGCAACAAGCCGCTGACGGGCGAACAGGTCCGCTGGGGTTTTGAACATCTCGACCTCGACAACCCTCGCCTGAAACAGTTGGGCGCGCTCGGACTGGTACAACCACTCAAGCTGTCGTGCTCAGATCATGAAGGCGGCGGCGCCGTGCGGTTCCAGCAATGGGATGGCCAGCACTGGAAGGTGATCAGCGACTGGGTGCAGGCGGATCGTGCGCTCCTGCGTCCGATTATCGAAACGTCGGCGAATGCGTACGCGAAAGAGAAGGGCATCACGCCGCGCGATTGCAGCAAGGAGCTGTAGCAATGGGCGACGCCACGGTACTCGATGTAGATGGCATTGCCGTCACTTATGGCGGTCTCATTTCGGCGTTGCGCGGGGTCTCGCTGAAGGTGGCGGAGGGTGCGGTGGTCGCGCTGCTCGGCGGCAACGGCGCGGGCAAAACCACTACGCTGAAGGCTATTTCAGCGTTGCTCGGTGCTGAACGAGGCGAGTTGACGGCGGGGCGAATCGCGTATCGCGGCAAGGACGTAACGCGGGCGAATCCCTGGACGCTCGCGGAGGCCGGCCTCGTCCAGGTATTGGAAGGGCGGCGTTGTTTCGCGCATTTGTCGGTGGAAGAGAACTTGCGGATCGGAGCGTATGTTCGTCGTCCATCAGCGCGTGAGGTCGAGGCGAGGCTTGAACGTATCTATGGAATTTTTCCGCGCTTGAAGGATCGTCGCAAGACGCTCTCCGGGTTGACGTCGGGCGGTGAGCAGCAGATGGTCGCGATCGGCCGCGCGTTGATGGCGCGGCCATCGGTGATCCTGCTGGATGAACCTTCAATGGGACTTGCGCCGCAGATTGTCGAAGAGATCTTCGAGATCGTCGCGCAGCTTAATCGTGACGACGGGGTGAGCTTTCTGCTGGCCGAACAGAACGCGGCCACGGCTTTGCGCTATGCAACGTACGGTTATGTGCTCGAAGGGGGACGTGTCGTGGCACAGGGAACATCGGCCGAGCTTGAACAACTCGACGTGCTGACGGAGGCTTATCTAGGTGCGGCGAATGGAGCGAGCGGTCGTGCAATACGTCGCTCGTCACGCTTCGCATCGGCCTGACAGCAAGGAAGCGTTTTAACGGGATGTGACGGCTTCGCGACCTTCGAGCACGGCCTCGAACCAGCTGCACGAATCGCCCGGTGATATCGATCATTCGATCGTGGCGCTGGCAAAACCATCTCTCTCCCACACTCACTCCGAATCCCAAGCTGAACGAAATCAGCCTGGGATTCGTCACTTCTAGTGGACGACGATCGTGTTCGCAATGCCTGAGAACGTGACAGGCATGGCGTGCCTAAAATGAATCGGTATCCTAATGAAGGTAAGACGAAAAAGCCATGCTGCGCCTCTGATGCCGACTGTTTTTTGTCCAGTTGACGCTGGGATATTGCGTGCTAGAATAATCCTCAATTAAAACATATATTCCATAATTAAAGAATACAACGTATGAGACATTCATCTATCCTCGATGGACTGACCGCCGGCATCGTGCAGGTTAAAAAGCACTGGTGCGCGCGGCACACATCCAGAACGGCCGCGTTGACTGCGGCATGAGGGTCAGCAGGCAAGGCATTGTCGGTGCGATGGCCAAGCTCGAACAGTGCCAACAACGCGATCAAGCGACGATACACGCTTCATGAGCACGAATATCTAACGCGAAGCGCTGAATCGCTGAATCAAAGCTTCAAGACTTGAACCGTATGCGAGGCAGTCATCTCTGTCGCGGCGCTCATATCTACTTGAGGGCTGTCAGTCATCATCCAGGAGGCAAGCAATGAGCAAAGTTCGAATTCTCGGAGTCCGTGCATCGCAGGCGCGACGTGGTTGGCTCAAACGCGTGAGCGCGCTCGCGGCCATGTCGGCCATGGGTTCGCTCGCAATGGTGCGCCCCGCGCAGGCGGCGAGCGCCGGTGCGAGCACGGCAACCAAAGCGCAGACGGCCAAGCCGCTATTCGCCTATGTCGGCACCTATACGCCTAACGGGCTTGGCATTCATCGCTTCCAGGTCGACCGGGGCACCGGCAAGCTTGACGCGCTTGAGCCGCTGCGTGGCATCGAGAATCCGAGCTGTCTCGTCGTCGACCGGCAACAGCGCTTCCTGTTCGCCGTGAGCGAGATAAAGGTTTACAACGGCACCAAAAACGGTTCGGTCAGCGCCTATGCAATCGAACCCGGCACGGGTTCATTGCGTCTGATCAACACGGTCAATTCGCAAGGCGCGGGACCGGTCTATTTAAGCCTGCATCCGAACGGCCGCTTCCTGCTGGTGGCGAACTACAACAGCGGAAGCATCGCGGTTTTTCCGGTGGCGAGCGACGGCACGTTGGGCGACGCCAGTTCCGTGCAACAGCCGCAGGCTCCGGCCGGTGCGCAACACGCGGCAGAAGGCGTCCCCGGGAGCTTCGCGGTTAGTGACCACGACGGTTCGCATGCGCACAATATCGTGTCTTCGCCGGACGGGCGATTTGTCATTTCCACGGACCTCGGCGTCGATCGCACCTATATCTGGAAGTTCGATGAAACCGCTGGCACGCTGTCGCCGAACGACCCACCGTTTGTCGCCTCTTCGGCAGGCGCGGGACCACGGCATGTGGTATTTCATCCGAGCGGCCGGTATCTGTACGAAGTCACCGAGGAAGCGTCGACCCTGGTCTGCTATGCATACGACAGCGCGCGCGGCGTGCTGACGCAATTGCAATCTGTATCAACGTTGCCAGCCGCTTACCAGGGCACGAGCTTCGCATCGGAGATCCTGCTTTCACATGACGGCCGCTTTATCTATGTGGCGAACCGTCTGCATGACACCATCGTGCAGTTTCGCGTGGGCACGGACGGCCGCCTGACGCGTGTTGGTGAAATTCCAACCGGTGGCGACTATCCGCGAGTGATCAAGTTTGATCCGTCGGGCCGGTTCCTGTATTCACTGAATCAACGCAGTGATCAAATCGCGATCTTTGCCGTTGATGCGCCCAGTGGCAAGCTTCTATTCACGGGCACCTACGTGGCGGTTGGCAGCCCCTCGGATATCGCTTTCGCGTCTCCGGCCGCCACAGGAAAGTAGCGCGCAACGCAACGCAACGCGCCGCCCGGTCGCGAGCGCTTCGAGCTTGGGCACCTCGGGTCATCAAAGGCACTCCGCGCCAAAGACAGCATGTACCGATGCTCTGTAGACTGTGCTATCTGATTTTGAACAGTTCGCAGGAGAGCGCCACATGGACCGCATGACCGCGATGGAAACGTTCGTGACCGTAGTGGACGCAGGTTCATTTTCTGCTGCGGCCCGCCGGCTGAAATTGGGTCAACCGGCGGTTTCGAAGTCGATTGCGCAACTCGAGGAGCATCTCGGTGCGCGACTCCTGCTCCGGTCAACGAGGGGCCTGACACCGACGGATGCAGGCCAGCGATTCTACGAGCACGCCCGCCGTGCAATCGATGAAGCGGATCAGGCCGAGCAGGCAGTACGCGAATCGTCGGACGGCCTCTCGGGACGTTTGCGCATTGGTGCAGCCGTTACGTTTGCGCGGCTGCATGTCCTGCCCGCACTCAAGATTTTCCTGGACCAGCATCCGAAGCTCAGTATCGACATCATCCTCGACGACCGCTCTATCGATCTTCTCGAACAGGGCGTCGATGTGGCGCTTCGCATGGGGTCGCTCGACGACTCGACGATGACCGCGCGACGCATCCTGCGTGGGCGGCGAGTGGTGGTGGGAACGCCGCGCTATTTTGCGGAAGCGGGCATTCCGAAGACGCCTGCCGAGTTGAGCCGGCACCAGGCGATCGTTTATTCGCTGCGAGGCGGCGGCGAGTCGTGGTCGTTTAGCCGCGATGACGGGACCGAGGTGGCCGTGGTCGTGTCGGGCCGGGTCAGCGTGAGCGCCGCCGAGGGCATGCGCACTGCGGTGCTGGGGCATGTGGGTCTCGCGGTGGCATCGGAATGGATGTTCTCCCCCGAACTCGCAGACGGCACTGTACAAGCCGTTCTCACCGAATGGACATTACCGCCCATTGATGTCTGGGCAGTCTTCCCGTCTGGCCGCATGGCGACCACCAAGGCGCGGGCCTTCGTCGCGTTCGTCGAACATCTGTTGGGTGAAAGCGGCGCCAGCACTCAAGTCGATTCGTAACCCGCTTACGCCTTGGCGATGGCCTTTTCGAGCACTGGGAACATGTCGCTCGGATCAGGCCGGCGCGTGTAGTCCGGATTGACTTCCGAGTACAGCACGACTCCGTCCTGCCCAATGACGTAACGCGCCGGCATAGGCAGCGTCCAGCTGGGATCGTCGTTGAATGCCGGGAGATCGTTCCTCCGGCGCTTGTATATATCGATGAGGTATTCCGGCAGCGAGAAGCGCAGACCGAATGCCGCGCTGGTCTCGCCGCCGACGTCGCTCAGCACCGGGAAACTCAGCCTGTTCTCGCGCACCGCCTTGCGGCTATTGACTGGCGTCTGCGGCGAGATGGCGACCACGTTCGCACCATGGGCACGAATCTGCGGCAACACGTCGTTGATCGCCTGAAGTTCCAGATTGCAGTACGGACACCACACTCCGCGATAGAAGGTCACCACGAGCGGTCCCTGCGCTAGCAGATCGGCCGACGAGACGTCGTTGGCGTTCTGATCCTTCAGCGTGAACAGGGGGGCGCGGTCGCCAGCCTTGATGGCGAGGCAAGCCTGACCGCTCGCGGCCAGTTCAGCCGTCGCGCGCTCCATGATGGCGTGGATTTCCGGCGATGCGTTATAGGGCGGCTTGCCGGCCTTGAAGTCGGCCTTGAAAGCGTCGAGTCTGTCTTGCAGTGCCATCGCGAATCTCCTTGAGTGGTTGAGGCGGCTGGAACCTCGGGTCATATCTCGGGTTATATCTCGCCTACCAGCACGGCGAAGGTGTCGCCCGTTACGCGTTGCTGCTCGCGATAGCCACAGATTGAAGCGCTCAGATCATCAGCAGAAGACCCTTGCCGTCGATAACAGCTATTCCTCGCGCAGTACTACCGCGTATCCCGGCACGAGCGGACGATGCGCATCAACCAGTGCATGAATGCATTGGCGCACATGCCGCAGTCGGCTAGTGCCTGCACCTGGGCATGTGAGCGAACCCTTCAAATTCACTATCGAGATAATCATGACCCAAGCTCTTAAAGGCAAACTCGCACTCGTGACCGGCGCGTCTCGTGGCATTGGCGCGGCTATCGCAACCCGTCTCGCACGAGACGGTGCATCGGTTATCGTCCACTACGCATCGAGTCCGGAGCGTGCAGAAAACATAGTCAAGGCGATCCGCGATGCAGGCGGCGAGGCCGAGGCAGTCGGCGCCAATCTGGCAAAGCCCGAGGGTGTTACGGCGCTGACTGATTCGTTGAACGGAGTCTTCGGCGGCAAGTTCGAAGGCCGGCTCGACATCCTCGTCAACAACGCGGGCACCGTCGAATACGGACCGTTCCTCGAGTCGTCGGAGACGTCGTATGACACGCATTTCAATCTGAATGTGCGGGCACCGATCGAACTGGCGAAGGATGCGGCAAAACGCATGATCAAGACGGGCTGGGGACGCATCATTAATGTGGGCTCGGCTTTCGGTGAAGCCGCGCCGCTGCCCGGCGTGACGCTTTACATCGCATCGAAATTCGCGATTCGCGGCTTCACACGTGGTCTTTCGCGCGAACTCGGGCAATTCGGTGTGACGGTCAATGCAGTTCAGCCTGGCCCGATCGATACCGAACTGGCTCCCCAGCCTGGAACGGAAGCGCACGCCACGATGATCAAACTCGGCAGCGTCGGCCGCTTCGGCAAGCCCGAAGAAATCGCGGCGGCGGTAGCGTATCTGGCGAGCCCGGAAGCAAGCTACACCACCGGCGAAAGTCTGACGGTCGATGGGGGATGGATTGCCTGAGGAGGCGAAGAGCGGTTTCGTTAATTTGCTCCCAGGCGCTGATTCGCTGGCAGAGTTTGCGTGAATCCGAAGCGCGTGCGGGTGCGAAAGCATCTGCACGGCGCACCGGTGCAGTTCCCAGAAAAGCGCCGTTTATTCGCACGCCATTAGTATTCAGTAGACTGGGTGGTGCAATCAGCGTGTTTGATTCTTCACCTAATTTTCAGGAGCAACAAGCATGGCCACGTATATCGTTTTTACGCGAGAAAGCACACAGGACCAGACTGAACTCGATGCTTACCAGGCCACGGTGGGCGAGTCGTTTGCCGGTCATCCGGTAAAGGTTCTTGCGGCTTACGGACCACAACAGGTGCTCGAAGGGCCGGCACCCGAGGGCGTCGTCATTGTCGAGTTTCCGGATACCCGCGCTGCCCGTGCCTGGTATGACAGCCCGGAATATCAAGCGGTCGTACAGCACCGCTTCAGGGGTGCGACCTATCGGGCTGTCCTCGTCGAAGGCGTATAGACCCCCCGACGCGCGAAATGCGTGGGCCATCGCGGTCCACGCAGGCTCACTTGGCGCGTTCCCCCAAAAGGGAGTCCTTTGGCGCGTGTGCGCGTGCGA
>Ga0302220_10001029_pt1 | contig 22162 bp, 17 predicted proteins | sample II_Palsa_E1_3_FD_194572 | JGI IMG/M metagenome (GOLD analysis project Ga0302220, IMG submission 194572) | Peat permafrost microbial communities from Stordalen Mire near Abisko, Sweden - II_Palsa_E1_3 | ecosystem: Environmental > Terrestrial > Soil > Palsa > Peat permafrost | place: Sweden...
CAGCAGTACCGCGATGTGCGATTCGGCCATGAAGTACGGCCCCCGTGCGGGATGCTTCGCTTTGGCGATAGCGATGTCCCGTACCTCTTCGACGGTCTTACCGGCAAGCATCGCGCAGCAAGCGAAGACATCATCGAAGTCGTTGGTCTGTGTAACGAACGGGAACGCGGGCGTGAAGGTCGTCGGGGTGCTCTCGACCGTGGTTGGAATGGCAGGCATGGATAGCTCCGTGAGAATGCAAAAAAGAAGCGCGCAGCAACGCCTGCCTGATGGCATCGGGCATTTTGGGTGAGTCAAAGGGAGAAATTCGAAGCGAAATCCGGCTAAATTCCAGCGGATTTGCTCAGGCATGCGCTGCGGCGCGAGCGGCGAGCCGAAAACCGGGTTTTGGTCGGTTTTTCAGTCGTATCGCCATGTTAACAGGGGCTTTTGAGGGGATCAACGGCCAAATAACTTCGGTCAGGCTCGCGAAAAATGCCGCATTGGGATACTCTGCCGGAACGAGTCGACAACGAAAATATCTGTCTCCACGGGGAAATCGTCTTGAAGATCATCTTCACCGGAAAGGGATTCGACGGAACCGCTGTGTTGCCCAAGCCTATGCGTAGAAAAGCACGTCGCGCTGAATTGGTATTTGAAGATGCGCTGAGTGCCTTCATTGCGACGGAGGGTGAATCGTTATTGGCAGACGTCAGCGAGCGCAATACATGCGGGCGACTGTCAATTCACCTAGAGCGCCAGTTAGAGGCGGATGGATTAGGCGACTACTATGCCGATGTTGAATACAACCGTAAGCAGCAGGGTCAAGTAAAGACCATCATCAACGAACAACTGCAGGTCATTCAGATCACGCCGGATCTCATCGTCCATAGCCGCGGAGAAAAGCCGCCACCGCATGACAATCTAATTGCCGTCGAAGTTAAGAAGGCCGCTAGGCCCGAGCGCGAGAAGAACGACGACCGAGCCCGGTTACAGGCAATGACACTGATGCCATACGAGGGAGTGTGGCCATGGGACGGCAGCCACCCCGAGCACGTATGTGGCTACGCCGTGGGCATCTTTTTGGAGATTGACGTAAAGCAGCGACAAATGTGCCTAGAGTTCTTCAAGAAAGGCGCCCAGACCAAACGTAAGCAGTGGACCTTTTAAATACGCCGTTACCCGACAGGATCGCCAAATCCGCAGGCGTCTGAACTACATATACCCGGCAGCTACGCATGACACGCCCGCGTCGAAAACTTCTTCAGCAGCGCAAGGAACTCGTCGAGCGTTATGTACGCATGGCAGTCCGTCGTAAGACGACGCCTATTGCGCACGCACTTGCGAGGTGCTTCACCCGGCAGAGACTTCGGTGGTCTGAGAGAAAGAGAAAAGCTGCCCTAGTTTCTGCGCTGCGTACGACAGCTGACGAGGCGGCGCGATCGCGGCAGCGCGGCTTCGAAGCAACAACCACCGTTTTGAATCTCGGCCTGTTCTTTCTCATTGCAGAGCGAGATATCCAATCCGTGAAAATCGATGCTCTGACGCATCCTGACCCATGGCAACGGGGCCTCGCTGCGCGAATTATTCTGCTAACTATTCATGAGCTGGATATTGATAAAGCGGCGGGAAACAAGTTGCGAGAGGCTTTCGACGGCGGCAACGTCCCTGCGGAATTGAGAGATTCTGTCACGGATGCATTGCGAACTGTCCGTAAGGCTCAGTCGCGAGCACAGCGTCAATTCGCGTACCTCAGAAACTCAACCATCGCCCATCGCGATCCAGACGCCATCCAGCAGTACCGAGACATCATTGAGATCGATGGTCTTGAGGTAGCAAAAATTTCTGGTGAATTTTACGCCGGAACGAGCAAGTTCATGGACGTTCTCCCGTGTCTACTCACTCACCTCAGCACTTGGCCAGGAATGATTGGCCAACTAGCTGCACGAGGCAAAAGAGGCGATCTACCTGGTCCGTAGCCCCTATGGGTCGCGCTCACACACAAAGCACCCAATCCGCCTTCTATGTAATCACGCGCAGATTCGGTCGACGCTCTCAAACGCCGTGACCGCGGGCAAACGTTTCAATGGCCTGCAGAGCAGTCGGCCAATTCGCTAGGCCCGCGTCCACAAGCTTCATTGTGAGGTGCTTGATCGCTTCGCCAGGAAGCGATCGAACCTGTTCAAGCAGCGTCGATTTTTCCTGCTGCGGTAAGTCTGATTCGGCAATTCGCTGCCCAATAAGCTCCTTCAGAGTGTCTTCGTGAAGCTTGACAGTGACGACACCCAGGACTGCAGACAACCCGCCGTCGTCCGCCAAGAAATCCATCCCGCGCGCAGTGATCCTCGGCAACGCCATAGACATGTGACCGTCTATGCCGAATCGAATCGCGCTCTCGACAAGCCCATGCTCGTCAAGATAGATCATATTCGCGGCGTATCGCTGCTCTTGCTCATCGTCCCATACTCTAGCCATCTCTCGAATGTCGAAGGATTGGGGGTAGCTTGTCGCTAGCAGTTCAAGCAACTCTAGTTGGTAAGCGCGATCTAATTTCATTTTCGCGGAAGGCATCCTGAGAAAATTCTATAACGTGGTTATTCTGCTGGAAACCATTCGCCCGTGAAGTCAGTCTGCAAGGCGTAGGCCATATCCCGCCAAAACTGGACAGCTCCCGCGAGAAATTCATCGAGATGGGATTCAGTAACGTACAGATCGTCGCCTGACAGCGGAGCATAAATTGTCCGCGACGCCATTAAAGAGCCCAACTCTGTCCCAGAAACGCCGAGATGTACGAAAAATTCAGCGCGCCGTTCCCGTAGTTGCGACGCAGACGAGCCCTCCGCATGCTTTACGGTGTTTGCACAAAGCCGTAGCGTCTCGATGGTGCCGGCTGAGGGAAACTCGTCAATCCGAACGCCAACCCGTTCCGCCACGCGCTTAAACTCGCTGAGAGAGATCGCCGATACTTTATGACGATGCGCTTCACCGACAATGTAACGCCCGAAAAACTCGATAACCTGCTGCTCCCAAGCATGGTACAAGCCAACCGCCGCCAGGTTAATGTAGGCTTGTCTCGCACCCATCAAGGAAATAAAGTAGTCGACCCCGATCTGCAACGCATCATTGGCAGCTACCGATGGCTCAATACCCTCGTTATACGGACTTTCACTCCATTGCGCGCAAGCACCGTCTGAAACGGCTTGTATCTCCTCTTCGGGCGAGCCAAATGCCCCCAAGAAGCGATCCTTGAATACCGAAAGGAAAAGCTCAAGGCGCGCCGCATAGTGATGCTTGAAATGTCCGAGCATGGCTGGATCGACGCTCATCGTGGCTCCCTAGATAGTTCACCCTGTCTTGCTTTACCCCCAACGGGAAAGGATGAGCCACGGTTTCTTATGGATACGTTCATCACTACTCGAATAGCAAAGAGACCACGTTAAAGAGTGACTCACCATGGTATTTTCAACTCTTTGCGACATGCCCCCCTTACCGTGTAACGTCGAAGGGTCTATAGAGTTCGTTCGCTGTCGCACTCCTCTCGAAGCGCTCCAGCCTCGCAGTCCACAATCGCTGAACATTCGCGCCTTCATACCCTACCGGTCGTCACTCTTGACCTGGATCCTTCGCCGTGACCATCGACTCGGGCACAATAAAAATGTGATCCCGTTCGGCAGGATGGAACTCCCCCTTCCGTTTGTCGCGGTAGGGCGTGATCTCGGGAGATTCTGTGACGTACATAAAGCAATACACCGACTCCTGATCCGCAACGGCCTTCTTTAAAACCTCGCCGAGTTGGCGATCCTCCTCGTCTAGCATGCGCTTGAGAAACTTGACCTTCGCAACCGTATCGCGCGTTGTCTTCGATCCAGACGGCGAAAATCTCTGCCGGAACGTCAGCATGAAGACGTTGTCCAGTTCTGCGATAGTGGCTTGCCCGTGGTAAATCCGCTCTGCCTGGTAAGTCGGACTGAAGAAGGATACCGGCAGGCAGGTGCTATAGAAGGTGCTTGCGCTGCCACCCCGCCCGATTTTCAGTGGAACGTTCTTTCGCTCGTCTACTGTCATGGTCAGATAGCTCATGCCGACCGTCGCCAGATAGCGCGTGGAATCGGGGCGTTTCGAATCCCGGTCGGTCGCTCCTTCCTCTTCACCATCATCGGGATCGTCGTCATTCCGGGGGGCACCTTTTGTCGGCGTGTGCTTTCGCGCCACCGGCAACCAGACCAGTCCCAATTCGCCGGCATTAATGACATGATCTACTGTCTTCGGTTCCTCTGATGTCTCGCCCTTCGCCGTCGGCTCGTGCCAGGTGCAATCATCAATGTGCGGAAACCGCACGTGGCTACGGAAGTATGGAGCCCGATGCCGGCCAGTTTCTATCGCCTCGGCGTCGAACGCATCGGTACGATCGTAAACGGCCCCCACGATCTTGGGCCGGGCGACAGCCCGACACTTGGGATCGCCGCACATGAATGTGAACCGATTTCTCTGGCCCTCTTGTTGCTCAAAAAACCTGTCGTGAGCTTGCCTCAACGTCATATTGGCTCCCAGCTCCACACAATATGCTTCTCCGCGCGCCATACTGACCTCGATATCCACTTCCGTTAATTTGCCGATTTTTGCAAGACAGGATCAACAGCTTACCAGTCGTGACCGCATTGCGGACAAACCGACGCACAATTCACCCTCGTTAGATGGGCAAAGCCATTTTGATTTCAATGGCCGCTTTGGATTGCGGATGCAACACCGCGACCAGGTTTTGCTTGCTTAGGAACCGTCTATTGATGTCTCGCTGCAGACAGCGTGACATGACGGTATTTCTGACGGTATACGCGCGCGCCGCCGATACTTCCGCCTTGTGGGAAAAGCGATTGCGGCCAGACTCAATATAATTGCGCGGTATGTGGAGCGGATGCTCGCTACGTCTCAGGACGGCTATAAGTCGTTGAAATAATTTGGCTTGTCAAAAATCGACGGTTACTGTCGTCTCGCTAAGGCTACGAGCTGATAGTCGAGCGTCGCGTAGTAGCCGGCGAACCCGCTGCCGTCTCCCGCCGCTGGATCTCTCAGCGCGACCATCGCCGTACCACTGAGTCCGCCCACGCGCGGGGAAAGCCACGTCATCGCATCGCTCACGCAGGGCGTGATCTTCGACAGATTGATCAGATGCCAGTTCGAACACGCTTGAATCGAGATCATAAGGGGGCGCGTCGCTGTCTGCGCAAGAACTGTCGCAGCGGGAACGCCGCTTGCTCGACCCTGAACTCAGGATATGGCGAATGTCGGGGACACGGGTCCCCGCCGATCCGAATTTGCATCGAAACCCCTTGTCACCCCTGGAGCCGAACATGGGCAATAGCACGTTGGACCCCGATAACACCGCGTCGGCACAATCCCTGCCCGGGCACGACACTCGCGCCCTGGGCCCGAGCGATTCATCCGACAGCGGCAGTGACACCATCAATGCGCGGCAACGGGCGCTGGGCCCGCATGACGAAGTGGATCAGCATGCGCTCGAACAGGGCGAGGCGGAACTCGACAGTGACACCGACCGCCACGGGACCGGTGAGCGCGCCAGCGCTGACGGCGACTCGAACCTGCGACCGGATGGCGATGTGCTGCCTGACAGGATGGACGGCGAAGTAGGCCTGCATCAGTTGGACCTGGAGGCCGACGAGAGCGACGAATCCGACGACGGCGACGCCACCGGCGATATCGACGACGTCTAGCCCCGGCGACCTTGCTACGAGACGCGGCATAAATTACCGTTTCTCGCATTAGTTACAAGCGAGCGGGCTCCTCGAAAAGCGTGACGGGGGAATACCGATTATTTGACGACGGTGCTAGGAAATTTTCCGATCCTGATCGGGTCATCCACCTGATAGTTCAACGCAGGGGTAAACCAATATGCAATCAACCACGACTGAATGCTTCAAGCTCCCGGTCCGCTTCGGTATGGGCGGTGTACCGCTGGGCAATGAGTTCGGCATTATCACGGAAAAGGCCGCCCATGCCACACTCGAAGCGGCGTGGAGCGCGGGTGTCCGCTACTACGACACCTCGCCCTGGTATGGCCTCGGCCTGTGCGAACGCCGGTTCGGCAGCTTCCTGCACACCAAGGACCGGCGCGAGTTTACGATCTCGTCCAAAGTAGGAAAACTGCTCAAGGCGTCGCGACAGAATAACGCGAAGGAATATTTTCCCTTCACACCGTCTCCGAACGACGTGGCCTTCGACTACACGGCGGATGGCGTGAAGCGCTCAATTGAGGACAGCTTACAACGGCTCGGCCTGGATGCGCTCGATATGGTCTTCGTACATGACCTCTCACCAGACAATCCCTATCTCCCGTCGGCTTGGGAGGAGCAGTTCGAGATTGCGCGCAAGGGAGCTTTCCCTGCGCTCACCCGGATGCGTGAGGAAGGCATCATCAAGGGCTGGGGCCTCGGCGTGAACAGCCCGGAACCGATCATGAAGCTGCTGGAGGTCGCCGATGCGGATGTCTGCCTACTCGCCTCGCAATACTCGCTGATCGACCACGAGAATGCGCTGCACCACGTTTTCCCGGCCGCGCGCGCCAAGGGCGTTTCATTTGTGGTGGGTTCGTCGCTTAACGCTGGTTTCATCAGCGGCAGTCAGCGGTACAACTACGGCAAGGAAAACTACCAGATCCCTAAGTCGATCATCGAAAAGCGCGAAAAGCTGCGTGAGGTAGCTGGACGGCACGGGGTCGATCTTCGGGCGGCGGCGTTGCAATTCTCCTCGACACCCGATATCGCCGCGGCCCTGATTGTCGGCGCCGCCAGCGAGCAGCAGATTGTCGCTGACTACAGTTCCCTGCAGGTTAGGATTCCGGCGGACTTCTGGGCAGAATTGAAGCAGCGCAAACTCATCGAACAGGACGCGCCTGTTCCCGCCTGACAGGTTCAGGCGGCCCGCGCGACGCGAGGTCTATTCCGTAACTCTCATCGCAGACTTCCTTGATTCCGGCATGGACATGATGACGAAGCCGTTCGCGCTGGATGCCTTGGGCGCCAAGGCCCGCATGATGATTGAGCAACAGGCCGAGCGATGAATTCCAGCAACTGTCGTTAGTCCGATGCTGCAAGCCATGAGTCGATCAGTCGGATAACAGATGACGCTGAAGCGAGCACTCCGCGTTGAGCCGAGACTCGCTTCGGTTTCCACTTGCTTCAGCGGGCGCAGCGTCGCAAGGCATCCATTAGCGCGAGCGGATCATACGGCTTTCGCAGCGCAATTGCGTTGGGCAGCACCTGCCGCTGTTCCGGCGTCAGTACGAGGTCGTATCCGGTCAGGAAAATCACCTGCAGTTGCGGACGGCTCCGACATGCATCGATTGCCACATCGACGCCCGATTTTTCCGGCAGCCCGACATCGGCCAGCAGCACGTCGACCGGCTGTTCGCGCAGAATGCGCATCGCTTCAAGTTCGCCGTCGGCTTCAAATATTTGCAGTCCGAAGGACTGAAGCAATTCAGTGGTGCTCAGGCGCACCAGTTCATCGTCTTCGACGTAAAGAATCCGCAGACGATTGACGGCATCGGTGGCGTCAGGCGCATCGTCGGCTTGCGCGGCCTTACTTGCCTGATCCACAAGGTGGCGAACCTCGAGCGTCGCTTCATCGCCCAGCCCCCTGGCGAACGCACCAGCGCTCGCATCCCGCACACCAGAACCCGCAGAGGTCTCATCGAGGCTCTGGCGGCGCTGATTTCTCATTACATGGCGTACTTTTCGGGCCAGCGCCTCGTACGTGTACGGCTTGCTGAGCAATTCGATGCCCTCGTCGAGCCGGCCGGCGTGCACGATAGCATTGTCGGTATAGCCTGAGGTGAACAGCACCGCAATGAGGGGCAAGCGCTCGCGCGCCTTGCGGGCCAGCTCCGTGCTGCGCAGCGGCCCGGGCATCACCACATCGGTAAACAGCAGATGAATCGGCACGCCACTTTCCACGATCGCCAGGGCGCTCTGGGCGTCCTTGGCCTTGAGGACCGTGTAGCCGAGAGCGGTCAGCATCTCGACCACTGTGGAGCGCACGTCCTCGTCATCCTCAACCACCAGCACCGTTTCCGTACCGCCCTTGGCCGGGCCTGCGTCGACCTGCGTTTCGCGATCCTCCTCCTGGCGCACACGCGGTAGATAGAGGCGCACCGTCGTCCCGTGACCGGGCTCGCTGTAGATCTTGACGTGGCCGCCAGACTGTTTGACGAAGCCGTACACCATGCTCAATCCCAGACCCGTACCCTGGCCTTCCGCTTTGGTGGTGAAAAACGGTTCAAAGGCGCGGTCGCGCACCTCGGGCGGCATGCCAGAGCCGGTATCGGTAAGCGCCACCATCACATATTGGCCTGGCGTCACATCGGCATTGCGCTGCGCATAGGCGTCGTCGAGCGAGGCGTTGCCCGCCTCCATTGTGAGCTTGCCGTGGCCGCGCATCGCGTCGCGTGCGTTGATCGCCAGATTAAGCAGCGCGTTTTCGACCTGAAACGGATCGACGAGCGTATTCCACAGGCCGCCGGAGACCACCGTCTCCATCTCAATGCCGTCGCCGAGCGCGCGGCGGAACATATCGTCCAGCCCGCGAATAAAGCGACCGAGATTGACGACCTTCGGCGCGAGCGGCTGACGCCGGCCGAACGCCAGCAACTGCGAAGCGAGGTTGGCGCCGCGCGCCACGCCTGCCAGCGCGTGGCGCACGCGCTGCTCGGCTTTGTCGGAACCGGCCACCTCTTTTGCAAGCAGTTGAAGATTTCCGCCGATCACCTGCAGCAGGTTGTTGAAATCGTGCGCTACGCCGCCGGTTAGCTTGCCGATCGACTCCATCTTCTGCGCCATGCGTAGCGCTTCTTCGGCATGATGCAAGGCTTCGGCGGTTTCCTTGTCGGCGGTGAAATCGCGCCCCACGCCGTGGATGCGGTCCGACGCCGTATCGAGCGAGAGGGTCCACGACACCCAGCGCCACGTATCGTCGATGCGCTTCAAGCGGTTTTTATAGCGCACCGGCATGCCGGTGAGCCGCAAGCGCTCCAGGTGTTCGGTGACGGTGGCGGCATCGTCGGGGTGAACCAGTTGCATGTAATCGTGCGACAGCAGCCAATGCAGCGGATAGCCGAGCGTACCTTGCCACGATGGACTGATGCGCTGCAGCGTTCCATCAAAACCGGCCACCACCAGCAGATCCTCGCTCAGCTCCCACAGCCGGTCGCGATCGGCGAGGGCCTCGCTCACGCGGCGCTCCAGCGTCTCGTTCAGCTCGTGCAGGGCCTCCTCGGCCCTGGTGCGCTCGACGATTTCCGTTTGCGCGGCCTGATACAGCCGCGCGTTGTCGATGGCGATGGCGGCCTGCGCCGCGATGCCCACGACGATGCGTTCGGCCCGAGCACCAAATACCCCCGCTTCTGGATGACCGAACAGCAAACCGCCGAGCACTTCGCCCGTGCGCGAGATCACCGGCGCGGCGAGGTAGCTGCGTACCGTCAGATGGCCGGGCGGCATGCCGTGAAAGGGGGCGTTCCTGCCGTAACGCGGATCCTGCGTCACATCGTCGACGCGGACTATGCCCTCGCCCTTGAAGGTGGTCGCGAACAGCGCGGTGTTGCGCGGCATCGGCAAACGCGCGAACGCTTCTTTCGGCGCGCCGGAGAGCGAGTACAGCATGTAGCCGTCGCCATTATCCGGCTGCATGTTATAGAAAAAAGAGCCAAACGCGGCGCCTGTCAGTTCCGTTGCAGCGTCGGTCACCACCTGTACGGCACGGCTCAGGTCGAGTTCCGCGGCCACTGTCTTACCGACGCGGTTAAGGATTTCCAGCGTGCGCGACTCTTCACGCAGATTGCGCTCGGTTTCCCGCCTCAGCCGGGCCAGTTGCAGATTGCCGCTCACCCGCGCCAGCAGTTCACGCGCCGAGAACGGCTTGGTCAGATAGTCGTCAGCGCCGGACTCGAGGCCGCCTACGCGCGCCTCTTCCCCCGCACGCGCTGAAAGCAGCAGCACCGGCGTTTCGCGCAAGGCGGGGTCGCCGCGCAGTTCGCGCAACAGACCGAAGCCGTCGAGCCGCGGCATCATCACATCTGAGACGATCAGATCAGGGGCACTCGCCCGCACCATCTCCAATGCCTCCTGCCCGTCAATGGCGACCGTGACCTCATGCCCCGCCTGGCTGAGAATGCGGCGCATGTAGTCGCGCAGATCCGCGTTGTCGTCAACCACCAGCAGCCGCCCGGCGACGTGTCCGGCAGGCAGGGCCGCCGGCGCTTCGGCCAGGTCCTGCAGGGACTGCGTATCGTCCACCTCGACGTCGGAAAGGGCGGGCGACGCGGGAATCCAGCGCCGCGCGACATCGACATACGCAAGGGCGTGCCGGCTCAGCGCGGCCGGTGCGGAAACCGCGAGTTCCGGCGCGGCGACGAGTCCAGTGGGGCACGGCAACACGACGGTAAAGCAGCTGCCGGCGCTGGGCACGCTGTCAACCCGGATCGTACCGCCGTGCAGCTTGACCAGTTCCTGCACCATCGCAAGGCCAATGCCGCTGCCCTCGACCGAGCGCCCCGCCGACCCGGCCACCCGGTGAAACCGTTCGAAAAGCCGCGGAATTTCATCGGGCGCAATCCCGATGCCCGAGTCCGCCACGCTCATCTCGATGCTGCCGTCTTCCGCCTGCCGCACCGCCACCTTGATCGCGCCGGAGAACGTGAACTTGAACGCGTTCGACAGCAGATTCATCACGACCTTTTCCCACATGTCGTGATCGATCGCTGCAATGACCGGCACGGGTCCGCAGTCCACCTCCAGTTGCAGCCCGACTGTCTCGATGGCAGAGCGAAACAGCGAGGCGAGCTCGGCGGTGAAGGCGGCGATATCGGTCGGCTGGGGACTGATCTGAAACCGCCCGGCTTCAATGCGCGAAAAGTCGAGCAGTGCGTTGACCAGCTTCAGGAGCCGCAGGCCGTTGCGATGCGTGATCTCGATCAGGTTGCGATCGGCATCGCTGGTCGCACCGGGCTTGGCGAGCAGCTCTTCGAGCGGACCCAGCATCAAGGTCAGCGGGGTGCGAAATTCGTGGCTGATGTTCGAGAAAAAGGTGGTCTTGGCGCGGTCGATTTCAGCGAGCGCTTCGGCGCGCCGCCGCTCTTGCTCATACGCATGGGCGTAACCGATGGCCGCGCCGATCTGCCCTGCTACCAGATTGAGGAAAGCCCGATAGCTGTCGTCGAGCAGCCGGCATGGATTGAGCGCGACGACCAGTACGGCCGCCCGCGCAGTCTCGCCGCCGGGTGCGATGGGCAGCACGACCGCCTGAGCCGGTTCGCGGCTCCAGGGGCCGCTGGGCAGCCCCGGCCCGAAGCGTTGCGCCAGATCGCTCACGACCGCCGGGCTTTGCGTACGCAGCACTTGCGCCAACGGCCAGCCTGCAGCGTCGCTTGCGTGCATCGACTCGGGGGCCGCGCGATGGCCGGGCTCGATGCCACTGGCGCCGGCCAGCGTGAGGTTCGCGCCCCCCGGTTCGGCCACGTACAACAGGGCAAACGGGATATCGCGCGGATCGGTCTGTAACGCGCGTACGCCAAGTTCGCAGGCATCGCGCCACAACCGCGCATCCGCAGTCGAGGCTGCCAGTTCGCGCAATAGCATCAGTTGACGCTCGCCGACGACTCGTGCGGTATCGTCGCTGTTTGCGCAGATGATGCCGCCGGCACTGCCGTCGTCGTTGGGGATCGGGCTATACGAGAAAGTGTAGTAAGTCTCCTCGGGAAAGCCGTTGCGCTCCATGATCAGCAGCTTCTGTTCGACGAAGGTGCCTTCTTCGCCCGTCAATGCAGGGGCGAGCAGGGGCGCGATGTCGCTCCAAATTTCATGCCATACCACCTTGGTCGGTTGACCGAGCGAGACCGGATGCTTGCCGCCGATAATCGACTTGTAGGGGTCGTTGTAGAAGAACAGCAGCTCCGGTCCCCAGCCAATCCAGATCGGCTGGCGCGACGTGAGCATGATGCGGATCGCGGTCTTCAGGCCTTGCGGCCAATTCCCCGGCGCGCCGATCGACGTCGAGCCCCAGTCGTGTGCGCGTATCAGCGCGCCCATTTCGCCGCCGCCGCTCAGGAAGGTCGTATTCAAACTGACGCGCAACGCGTCTGCCGTTTGTCTATCCGGCTTCATTAGCGCAAGCTCCTCGGCACAGTTGTCGTGTTGAAGTGGCGGAGGTTCACAAAACCCCAGCAGACGGGCGCTGCGGCAGTTCAAGGCGAGCCGGCCACTTTCGCAACATTCTCGCATGCGCAACGCTGGCGCAAGTAGGGGAATGCTTTTCAAAAGCGTTTTATCCTTGGCGAGTCGAGGGATAAATTTTCTCCAAAATATACTTAACTTATTGATTTTAAAAATAAATTAAGACTGTGACGGCCGGCCGAACGTCTAGAAGCCTCGCCAATGCATGTAATCCGATGCCGCATGGGCTGGAAAAGATGGGCTACCTGCTGTCGCGACGGGAACGATCCGGAAGCCGAGCGCGGCGGGTCTATGAATCACGACTGAAGAGCGAGTGGCGCTTTGCGCAGCCATCCGTTCCCGTCTATCAACGTCTCGCTACAGGCACCATCGCGCGACGGTATTTCTGACGGTGTACGAACGACTTTTCGCAACCTCGCCTATGTGGGACGCGGCTTTGCAGCCAGACTCAACATAATTGCGCGGTACACCGAAAGGATGCTGTCATCGGCGTCACTCATGGGGCGCCCGTAACGGGTTAAACCAGCGCGAGTTTCGAGTTTAGTCGTCCGCCAACTTACCCGGCGATCCGCTCCCGGAACCACTCCGCCAGCGTAGCTTCGTCGAGCGCACCAGCGGCAACCATTTCCATGGTCCTGACGGCGTCGGCCGGATCAAACTTCAGCCGATAGCCGTTGTCTGCCAGGAAAAGGCGCGCAAGCCTGAGACATTACTCGGACTTCGAGTCCGTAAGTTTAGATTAGGACCTTTGCGGCGAAATCGATCGGGGCCGGCAGGCACGTTCTGCGATCGAGTCCGGACATAAGTCCGCAACCACCCTCCTCGCCAAACACAATATCTCCTTGCACATGGGAGGCGACCATATAAGCTATGTCGGCGTACCGAATTGTAAAAGCCCTCAATGTACTCGGATAACCGTGCAATGCACGAAGTCCATTTTCCTGCATCAAGCGTGCAACTCTGTGCTTACTGCACGTCTCTCCGCGATCTCGCAAGTCCTGCAGAACTCTAGGAGCACCATAGATCCCGTGGCTAGCGATGAAGGATGTACGAATGAGCTGAAGAAGCCGCGCATCCTCCTGCCCTCGATCAGATATTGGATGATCAAGCCATGCGTAGTAGCCAGCGCGAGCGACGCCGAGGAGCGGACACATCATTTAGATGCTGAACTCGTTCCGATGCATCTCAATGAATTTGTACGTTTGCCTGACTTTGCTTGGAACCTTGTACACGGACATGGTGATCACCTCCACCTACAGGTTTAGATGCTAACCCTGTCCAAGGAAACCTGGTAACTCCAAGCTGGCCAGAAGCGGCCGGTCGACCAGGCACTGGAAATTGTGGACAATCAAGTATCCTGTCCCGACACAAAACCGGTCTCACAGCGGATCGAATCGCCTAAGAGGAAAATGATGAAAATAGCGTGGGGGCCGTGCTGTTTCTGTGGGCAGCCTATCGAAACGAGTGCAACTGATCCGTGCGAGGTTCGCGTTACAACTGCGGCGGCCAGCAAGAGTTCGCAGGTTTGGTTTTGCCACGCCCAATGTTTCCGCGATGGACTTGCTGTCCTTCCCGGAAACGAAGGCTTCTTCGACCCCGCGCATTTCTAGCCGGAAACCGTTCAAGATGAGGGCACCGTCCACAGTCGCACTGGTCGCTGATCCTGACTTTAGCGGTCATCTTCTTACAGTTTCCACGGATATCCGAACGGAACTGATCTCACCCACCAACCAAATTACGCATCAACCAAGCAGACCAACGCAGAAAAATTCCGGACGCGTCACGAGATCGCATAGGTACCGCGGCAACTGCTTTGCAAGCCTGCTGAACCTCGCGGGCCATAGCCTCGACGTGACCGCCGGATCCCCGATGAGCAGTGACCCGACAGTTTCGCGAACTTCATTGCCTGCCGCGACGAGCAGCAGCGGCAATGGCGCGAACTACTCCAACGTCCGTCCTCATTAAATCCAATCGGACTTAGTGAGACAAGACTCTTTCATTCAGAAAATCGATGTGTGAAGGGGCCTGCTCCGTATCGACACGCCGCCGTGTTGGTCAGTCAAGCAATTACCGAGGACAGCGCCGGTGACAGCTTCAAGATCCCGTGCGACCTGCTCCAGAACCGGAGCCCACTGACCATGTTTCTGTTGCCGATACAGGCGAATGGATGGATACCACGGACTATCGCTGCGCTCGGTCATCCAAACCCAATGTGGGTTCACATCCAGCAATACCCATGTCTGCACACCGAGCGAACCGGCCAGATGTGCCACCGACGTACACACAGTGATCACCAGATCCATGCTCTGGAGCAAGGCAGCCGTGTCATCGAACGACCTCAATTCACCGGCATGATCGATCACGCGTAAGCCCTCGTCGCACATGGCTTGCACGTCACTTTCTCCGTCGAGCTGCACGCTGACAAAATCGATGGATTGCAAATGATTGAACGTTCTCGCGTAGGCAAGAGGATCAACCGCGCGTAATGGATTGCGCTGGTGCGTCCGACTGCCGCTCCACACCAGAGCGACCCTGAACCTGCCCGAGCGCTCAGGCCAGCCTGCACTCCACGCGTCGACTTTCGCACCGTCAGCTTTCAGATACGCCTTGGCTACCGGAAGTTGGTCCAGTGTCACGTTCAACATCAACGGCAGGCTCGCCAGAGGCAGTTGAAAATCGTGCGTGGGAAAAGGTGCCCGGTCGTGAGGTACGATCATATCCACGTCGTCACCCAAACTACGTCTCACCAGCGTGTACAGACCCGAATAACAGCAGAAGACAAGCTTGCCACCCTCGCGCCGGACACGCTCGGCGACTAACGGCAAAAACCTCACGAACTGTATGACATCGCCGTAGCCTTGCTCGCTCCAGACAAAAAGCGTCTTGCCTGCCAGGGAATGCCCTTGCCACCGCGGCGCGGGCATATACGGCAACGAGTCGCGTAACTCGGGAGAACCGTCCCACCGCCCTTCATGGCTCGACCAACCTGCGGCGTAGTCACCGCGAAGCAGTTGCAGCATCGCGCGCGACCACAACATGGAAGCATTGCCAGGCTCGAGGGTCAACCCGCGCTGGATGAGAGCAAGAGCGCTGTCCCACTCCTGTAGTTCCTTGTGAACGTTCGAGCATATTTGCAGCGCAACCAGATAGTCGGGTGCGAGCGCACAGGCGCGCTCCGCAGCCACCTGCGCGGCAGCAGGATCACGGCCGCGCAGCAGGACAATAGCGAGATTAGTCCATGCAAACGCGTTGGCCGGTTCTTCGCGAAGTGCCTGCTCCAGCAACAATTTCGCTTTGGCGCACTCCCCTGTCTCGATATACGACGCGGCCATATTGTTACGCAGCATAGGTACTGCTGCATCGAGTTGTAGCGCGCGGTCATAAGCAGACAGTGCCAGATCGTGCTGCTTTTGCGACTGGTACATCAACCCCAGAACGAACCACCCACGCGCGCTCGCCGGTACGCATTCGCAATATGCCAACACGACAGACTGCGCCTTTTCAAACCGCTGAAGACGGCACAATAGGTCGACCCAGTCCAGCACCCACCCTTCGCCCCAAGCCTCGTCGCGATAAGCGCTTTCATACCAGGCATGCGCGACTTCAGGTTCGCCGAAATCCAGCGCGATACGCGCGAGCTCAACTTGCACCGCACTATCGGCAGGAGAATCCAGCAGCCTTTGCTCAAGCGAAGCACGGGCTTCGAGGTGACGACCCCGTAAACGCAGGAGCCGGGCTCTAGCGACCAGCAAGCCAGAATGGCCGGATTGCCCGAGCTCACCCGCATTCAACAGACGCCACGCTCCGATCAAATCCCCCTGCACGGTCAACTCATCGATCCGTGTAAGGCTCACCGCTATCGAATCGCTCATGTCGTGAGATCCCCCCACTACCACTGGTAACCGACCCCCGCGCCGTACACAGTGCCGGCGTCGGTCACGCTGACACCCCCCTTCACCTTCAGGTTTTGGGCAACTCGCGCCGTAAACCCGATCGCCACCGCTGAGTAACCTTGATAGTTCCCCATACCAATCCCGACCGAGAGGGTCTTGCCTTGATCGACCTCAGGAATCATGGTCAACGCAGTAGCGGCGGCGATACCGGAGTAGGCGGTACGCGCGACTGAGTTCACAGAATTCTGCACGCTGTTCAACTGCGACATATTGACCGCATCGGTCGGATTTACGCCGGGCGCCACGTTGGTGATGGTGCGCTCATTGCCCGGCGAGCCCACCGATACCGAGTTCGCCTCGCTCGCTACCGAGCCCGCGCCGAGCGCCACTGAATTCGCCGCCGACGCTACCGCATTGGCGCCCACCGCCGATGAACCGGCCCCGGTTGCCTGGGAGCCCGAACCCACCGCGACGCCGTTGCTCGAACTCGCCGTCGAGTTGCCGCCGATCGCAACGGACTCCGTGCCCGTCGCGCTCGCTGCGCTGCCCGTCGAATTCACGGCTACGTATTTCGAATTCGACGGCGACGACGAAGACGCGCCGGTCGTCGTGGTTTGCGACATCTGCGTGACCTGGCCGCCGAGCGTGCCGATTTGCGTTTCGAGCGCAAACAACTGGCTGCCGTTGACCGCGTCGGTGCTAGTCGCGGTAATGGCGCCTGCGGCGATATTGGTGAGCGCGACCGCAGAGGCTGCACCGACGCCGCCGAGCGTCACACTCGTATGCGAGTTGCTGTCGTACATCACGGCCTGTGTAGCCACAACCTGCAACTGGCTTACGGTGACCGCGTCTTGCGGCGCGGAGCCGTCGGCCACGTTGGTGATCCGGCGCAACGCGGTGGGACTGCCCACCGATACCACGGAAAGCGGCGCTGCAGCGCCCGTCAGGTAGCCCGTGCCCGTCGGCGCAGCCATCCCGGTGACGCTGCCCGCGCCAATCGCCACGCTGTTAGCGTAGCTGGCGCTGCTGCCCGTGCCGAATGCAATAGCGTTCGCGGCGGTAGCCGAAGCGCTCTGCCCGATCGCGGTTGCTCCAGCTCCCGATGACGTCGATGTGACTCCAATCGCAATAGAAGCAGTTCCGCTGGCGGTGGAGCGACTCCCCACCGCGGTAGAGGTCACCCCACTAGCCAGAGCCGCCGACCCAACCGCTAACGAGTTACCTCCTGTCGCGCTCGCCGATGAGCCAAAGGCCGAGGCGCCGACGAGACCGGTAGCGCTAGCGCTCGTGCCAACCGCGACTGCGGTTACTCCAGTCGCGGTCGCGAATGCGCCAAAGGCCTCGGACGAACCGACTGAGACGTTAGCGCCCGTGCCAATCGCGGTTGCGTTAATCCCTGTCGCCGAGGACGATGATCCTATTGCAATAGCACCCGCGCTGGAGGCGGTACCGCCATCCGGGAAGTACTGCGCATAGGCGGCGTGACTGTGCACCAAAGACACCGCCGCCAGCGTGGCAGCACCAAGCAGCTTCGCTTTTCCCGGTTTTCCTCGCGCGGAAGCCAATTCCGATGTGGCAACCCACGCGCCTAAGGCCTGGTTCCAAATAGATCGATATGTTCTGTTCATACGTTTTTACCTAAACAAAAATACTCAGATTTAAGACGGACGGGAAACATGCGATATTTTTCATACAATTAGTATTCCTTTACATATTTGATTCCCAACATCAGAATAAATAAATCCTTACTAGCTAACCTCGATATCCTCACGAAACCGAAACGGGACATCCTAGTTGCTGCAAGCGTCGCGCGAACGCCCACACCCTAGGTGTATCAGCCGAAGCAGCATTTGAAATCACCACAACGAGTCGACGCGCAACGTTCGGCGTGTCGGGTAGCGAAAGAAAAACCGCTTCCCATGACACGTCGACCACTGCACTCAATGCCGACACATTCACTTCCACCATCAGGTCCGGCTGCTCACCAAGCAAAGCCACAACGCGCCGGAATACATGACGATCCAACAGTCGAATCAGCCCGCATTCCTCCAGAGCGGGAACGAATTCCCCCGCCGACATCTCACGCCTGTCCCGGCCCGGACACGCGACCATACATTCGTGATATCTGACTGCATTACGATTTACCCATCGATATATAGGCCGGAGCGTAATCTCAATGCCACCGCTTCTTAATGCACTCCACACGAGATCACACACGTCCAGGTTGTTCATTACGTTTTGCGAAAATCAAAGACAAAGAACATCAAAAAACGCTTTCGTCCAATGCGATAGATATGCGTATCGATGGTCCTCGATACGATCTCGTTCTCTCGCGTGAAAGCGCCTAATATCCATATCTTAAATAGGAATACTAATTTTATTCAACATGCAAAGAGAAAATTTTGCAAGACGGCCTGCCAAAGTAGTAACCCTGCACCCATTCAATGCCCGCGCCACAAACTAGCGAGAGATCACCTTCATTTTCGATTCCCTCTACGACAATGCAATCGCCGAACTTCAATGCCGACGCAACAACCGCATCGAATCGGCACAAGGCATCCACACTGCGCCCAACGCTGCCAATGAATGAGGCATCGATTTTGACTATATCGACTTGCCCCACTGCCGTTGCTGCCTGCAATGAATATCCCGTGCCAAAATCGTCCACCGCGACACGACATCCCATTTGCCGCAGGCGTCGCGCGAACGCCCGCGCCCCCGCCGGTTCAACGGAAGCAGTTTCTGTAATTTCCACAACGAGTCGGCGAGCGACGTCAGGCCTATCAGACAACCAAAGAAACGCCGGGTCCCATAGCGGATCGCCAACCGCGCTCAACGCTGAGACATTTACGCCCAACGTAACTTCAGGATGCTCGCCGAGTAAGGCCACAGCGCGCTGAAATACATGGAAATCGAAACGGCGAATTTCCCCGTTCCTTTCCAGATCCGGGATAAATTCAACTGGCGATATCACACGAGAATTTTCATCTATGCACCTGACCAGACATTCGTAATACAAGACGGAACTACGATTGGCCGAATGGCAAATGGGCTGAAACGCGAACTCGACCCTGCCCTCCCTCACAGCACTCCACACAAGATCAGACACACTTGAACCTTCCAGACGAATTGCGACAATTAAAGTAGCCTGCGGCTCACACGAGTACTAACGAGCCAATGCCGTCATGATAGTGTTTTTGAGACCGACCGAAAATGATAAGAATTTCGAGCGTGCCATAAGAAAATTTTATTCGTAACTCAATGATCAGGAAGCTGAATCTCACCCAGGTGACGACGCAAAGCTTTGGCGCAAGCGCGCTATTTCTGCAGGGATGTCTTATCGCTAGCGTCGCCGATACGACGGCATGAACGTGTCAGAACTGCAGCGGCGACCGCACTTGGAGAAGGCATAAACCCGACCCTTTGGTCGAGCCTGAACAATTCGGAGAATCTCGGGCGGCGGAGCTTTGAGACCGGAACGGTGTTGTGAGATTTGCAGGGGCCCGGCGCACTGTGCGGTGCCAGCCGCAACCGCTGGATGATCCAGAGGAAGCTGCGGCTTTTTTGCGTCTTCATTGTCGCTGCTTTGATTAACCGCGGCATTGCCATCGACCTGATGGCGCGACGTCGGTCACTCGGGAAACGAATTTTTCGGGGTCGACCCTTTACTCGTCAAGAGGACAAATGCAAACTCGCCCGCGTGCCGTAGAGAAATCGCGCAGCAAATGATTACTCACGGTAAAGAGCGCCAGTGATTTGCAGGAGATCGTCGGGCTGCGGACCGTGCAGCGGCATCCGCAAGATAAGGGAGACGCCCAAAGAGATCCAGCTACAAGCCCGCCCTGAAACACTCGATGAAATATTCCGCCGCCTCTGTTTGAATATACGGTTGCCTCTGAAATATTCCCGCGTGTATCATTGGAAGAGTTTCACGAATTTTTATTTGGACAAGATCGTATCGCTTGAATTGAATATCTGCAAATCGTTTTGTAAAGACCCCAATAAGGTCCATTTTTTCAAAAATTTCCATTGCCGCAGAAAAGGAATGGCAACGTATCGGTCTATTAGGTATCTTTAGGCCAAATTTGGAAAAATCATTTTCGAGGGACAATTCTAGTTGATCAGTGTTTTCAAATGGAATTAGCCAGTCAGCGTCCATCAATTCACTGATAGATTTTGAACTCGCAAGCGGATGATTGGCCCGTGCGCCAACAATTAAAGGGATATTTATCTCGACTAGTCTCTCGATGTCGTCGGGAAGTGGATAAAAATAAGGCGCAGTAAGTACCATTGCAAAATCGAATTCTCCTTCTACCAGCCCGCCAATTAGAGCATCTCTCCCCCAGACCTCGCTGACCCTCACTTGTACATTTGGCATCTTCTCGCGAAACCGCAGCAACACATCAGGAAGAACTGTACAGGCAATGACGGGGGACACGGCGATAGAAACCACTCCTCCCTTTTCGCTCTGTAAGCGCGCCATTTCTTCGCCCACTCGATCCATGTCTGCCAGAATTGCACGACCTCGACGGTGCAATAAAGCGCCAAGTGTCGTGACTTCCACACCCTTTGTCTTGCGTATTAACAATGATCCGCCGTAAATCGCTTCGAGTTCGCGTATAGCCATGGAAACAGCCGGTTGAGAAATACCGAGCACGGATGCTGCCCGGTGAATGCTCTTCGATTCAACAACGGCAACGAACAGGCGAAGCTGTTTAATTTTCATGCTCTCGTTATACATGTCGCGCATCCGTTAAATTTTAGCCATACTTCGACGCAATAGTGAGGTGCCTAATTACGCTTCGATTTGACGGACTGCAAATTGCAGTCGCGCTCACCATAGCAAGTTCTTTGGAGCATCAACACTATAAAATTCTATCCTAGGCGGTTGATTTGCGTGGAAACCTGATTCACCAAGCCAGAATCCGGTCCAAAATATCCACTGATTCCAAGAAATGCAAGCTAACTTACTTTTTAGTATAATTTTAAATGTAATAATACAGATAAATTGATACGATAGAGCTATGGAAAGGGGTGGCCAAATCGGAAGAACTTTCGCATGGCCGACCCTACCGAAAAAAGTGAAGCTCTCGATCTGCTCGCCGCTAACCTGAAGCGCGTCAGATTGGAAAGAGAACTCACCCAAGAACAGTTGGCAGAGCTAGCCAGAGTGCGTGGCACTTATGTCAGTATCGTCGCGCGCGGCATGAAAAATATCTCCGTTCGAAGCGCCGAGCGTCTCGCGAACGCTCTTGGCGTACCGGTCGCTGATCTATTCAAGACAACGAAGGTCCGAGCAGGCTGGGAGCAAATCAACTCGCTCGGCACTTGACCTACAGTCGCTCGGCTCGCTAGGCCGCTTACTTTCCGGGCTTGTTCATCGCGTGGACAGCGATGAACCAACTGGCCGGCATACCCTTGAAAGACGTCCGAATGTGCTCGTGGTTTTCGGACTGCTGCACGCGAGCAAAAGCGGGTTGGAATTCTGTCGGGATACTGGTAACCGACGTTGGAATCGTGGGTATGAGACGCTCCTATTGAATGGATAGAAAGCGCGCGGCAACGCCGATCAAATGCCTGGGGCAGCAGTGGGTCGACACGAGCCAGTTGCCATAGCCGCCAGCGATTCGCCGTTTCATCGCCCTTCCGGCCTTCGTGCGGAAACGTCCATCCGATCCCGTCTATCAACGTCTCGCTACAGACACCATCACGCGACGGTATTTCTGACGGTATACGAACGACTTTTCGCAACCTCGCTTATGTGTGACGTGGCTTTGCGCCAGACTCAACATAATTTCGCGGTATGTGGAGCGGATGCTCGCTACGTCTCAGGATGGCTATAGGTCGTTGAAATAATTTGGTTTTGCAAAAATCGATGGCTACTGTCGTCTCGCTAGGGCTCACTAAAGCTACGGTTTGGTAACGGTATACTTGATGGTATACGGTCGTTTTCCGCAGTTCGTATACCATCACGCCTCCAGAAAAACAGCCTCTCCGATGTGCCCAATCGGCGGTCTGCCGCGCCAGCATTGGGATCGATGGTTGTGC
>Ga0302220_10001030_pt1 | contig 22160 bp, 26 predicted proteins | sample II_Palsa_E1_3_FD_194572 | JGI IMG/M metagenome (GOLD analysis project Ga0302220, IMG submission 194572) | Peat permafrost microbial communities from Stordalen Mire near Abisko, Sweden - II_Palsa_E1_3 | ecosystem: Environmental > Terrestrial > Soil > Palsa > Peat permafrost | place: Sweden...
CTTCAAATACTCCTCGGCCTCTTCGACGATCATGTCGGTCAGCAGAACCCCATCCGCGCCCGCCTCTTTCGCCGCCTTCGCAAACTTCTCCAGCCCCATCTGCAACACCGGGTTCAGATAGCTGAACAAAATAATCCCAGCCTCAGCTCGCGCCGCGCGAATCTCCTTGCAGATCCCCAGCACATCCGTCAGCCGAGTCCCTCGCGCCACCGCCCGCTCACTAGCCCGCTGAATCACCGGCCCATCCGCCAGCGGATCGCTGAACGGCACCCCCAACTCAATCACATCCGCCCCATTGTCCATCGCAGCAATCGCCATCTCCCGCGTAGTCGCAAGATCAGGATCACCAGCGGTGAAATAAATAACGAGACCAGGCCGGTTTGTAAACTTGATCGGCATGTCAGGATTGCTCCTCGAGGTAAAAGGCCTTGACGTTGACAGCCTTGGATTCTTCGTTAAGCTCCACCACGTCCAATACACGATTACCGTTGTCGCGACCGTAAAGCGCGGCATAACCGGATGGCGAAGTGAATACGCTCTCCAAGGTAAAGTGCAGCGAAGGCGCGAGCTCCAGTCCCCGGCGAAAGTGCTCGCGCAGCTCCCCTGCGCCATGCAGACGGCCATCCGGCCGGTTCCAGCGCCTGACAACTGTGCTCGCCTCAAAAACGACACCATCGGCATAATGCGCCATGATGCCGTCCAGGTCCCGTCGATTCCAACTGTCGATCCAGCCAGAGACCATGCCTCGCGCATTGTGATCAACGACGCTCATGCGCGGTCCCCCTGTGTCCCATCCAGCTTCATCTCTCTCGTCAAAATCCCAATATCCTTATCCCCGCGCCCGCTAACATTCACAATCACAATCTTCTCTTTCCCCATCTTCGGCGCGACCTTCATCACCTCGGCAACAGCATGCGCACTCTCAAGCGCCGGAATAATCCCCTCGGTCCGCGACAGCGCCTTCACCGCCTCCAGCGCCTCCGCGTCTGTCGCGCTTGTGTACGTAGCTCGCCCCGAGTCATGCAGCATCGCATGCTCCGGCCCCACGCTCGCATAATCCAACCCCGCACTCACCGAGTGCGTCGAAGCAATCTGCCCCGCCGCATCCTGCAGCACGTAGCTGTACGTCCCCTGCAACACCCCAGGAACCCCGCCACCATTGGGCGCAAACCTCGCCGCATGTTCTCCCAGCGCCGTCCCACGCCCACCCGCCTCCACCCCAATCAGCGCAACACTCGCATCTGGCAGAAACTCATAGAACGCCCCAATCGCATTCGACCCGCCACCCACGCAAGCGATCACCGCATCTGGCAACCGCCCCTCATGCTCCAGAATCTGCCGCTTCATCTCCTTCGAAATCACCCGCTGAAAATCCCGCACCATCGTCGGATAAGGATGCGACCCAAGCGCCGACCCCAAAATATAAAACGTGCTCCGAACATTCGTAACCCAGTCCCGCATCGCCTCATTAATCGCGTCCTTCAGCGTTGCCGAGCCGGCACCCACACCCCGCACCTCCGCCCCCAGCAGCCGCATCCGAAACACATTCAGCTCCTGCCGCCGCATATCCTCTTCGCCCATATACACCACGCACTCCAGCCCAAACAGCGCGCAAACCGTAGCCGTCGCCACCCCATGCTGCCCCGCGCCCGTCTCCGCAATAATTCGTTTCTTCCCCATGCGCCGAGCCAACATCACCTGTCCCAGCGCGTTATTAATCTTGTGCGCGCCAGTATGCAGCAGGTCCTCGCGCTTCAAATAAATCTTCGCGCCCCCCAGCGTTTCCGTCAGCCGCTTCGCAAAATAAAGCGGCGTCGGACGTCCGCAATAATCCTTCAGCAACCCATCCAGCTCCGCATGAAACGCCTCATCCGCCTGCGCCTCCGCATACGCCGCGTCCAGCTCCAGCAGCGCTGCCATCAGCGTCTCCGGAACATACCGCCCGCCATACGCGCCAAACCTGCCCGGCGTCCCGTTCACCGCCACCCCAGCCGGCCGAGTCATCGCTGCCATCGAACTCATGCTCTTACCTCACTAACCACTGTTTCTAAAACACGAAAGCCGCAACCTTTTCGGTCGCGGCTCGGGGAATCTAGAGATCGCATGCTTGCGTTTCAGTCCATGCGAAGCTACTCCACCGATGCCGCTACAAAACGCCAGTAGCGGTACGACGGGGTAAATCGCGGGCTGAAGAAAAACTTCATGGGTTTCAATGTACACCGGCGTCCTTGCCTCTGCAACTAGCTCTTTCCCGATCCCGCCGCCCGCGCCGCCGCCACAAACGCCCGCAGCCGCTCCGGATCCTTCTTCCCCGCCGACGCCTCCACGCCGCTCGCCACATCCACACCCCACGGCGCAAACGCCTCAATCGCCTCTCCAACATTCTCCGCATGCAATCCACCCGCAACGATTACCCACCCACCCGTCGCCTCCTGCACCGCCCGCACCACCGTCGCCGCGCGCTCCCAATCGAACCTCCTCCCCGTCCCTCCGGACACGCCCCCATGTGACGCATCCAGCAACGCCACCAGCACGCGCGGATGCGACAACACCGCCGTCAGCACCGTTCGCAGCGCCTCCAAATCCATTCCGACAGGAACATCCACCACCTGCACCACATGCAACACGCCGCCACTCCCAGCAACGATCGCGTCCACCAGCTTCGGATCAAACGCACTATGCAACTGCACCGCGGTCAGCCCCGCAATCTTTGCCGCCCGCAGAATCTCTGCCGCGTCCGTCGATGTAAACACACCCACCTTCGCCAACTCCGCCGGCAGCTCTCGCGTAATCTCCGCCACTTGCTCCGGCGTCACCCGTCGCTTGCTCGGCGCAAACACAAACCCTACTGCATCCGCGCCAAGCTCAGCCGCCAGCCGAGCATCTTCCACGTTCGTATTCGCGCAAATTTTTATGTACATACTTAGTTCGAGCCACGCAATAGATGCGCCAGCGCCCCACCCGGTCGCGACTCCCGCATCAGCGACTCGCCAATCAAAAACGCCTCGAACCCCGCCGCACTCAGCCGCCGCATGTCCGCCTGCGTATGAATCCCACTCTCCGCCACGCGCACCGCGCTCTTCGGCAGTTTGTCTGCCAACTCGCACGCGCGCTCCAGCGACACCTCAAACGTCCGCAGATCGCGGCAATTCACGCCCACGCACTCACACTCCAGCGGCAGCGCACGCTCCAGCTCTTCGGCGTCATGCACCTCGCACAGCACATCCAGCCCATACGACCGCGCACTCGCCCGCAGCCTCTTCAACTCTTCATCCGTAAGCGCCGCAACAATCAGCAGGATCGCATCAGCACGATTCGCCCGCGCCTCCAGCATCTGAAACTCATCCACCATGAAGTCCTTGCGCAGACACGGCAGCCACACCGCCGCACTCGCTCGCCGCAGATTCTCCAGCGACCCCTGGAAGAACTTCTCGTCCGTCAGTACCGACAGCGCCGCCGCCCCACCCGCCTCCAACTGCAGCGCAATCTCCACCGGCTCAAACATCTCCCGGATCAGCCCCTTCGATGGCGACGCCTTTTTCAACTCCGCAATCACCGCCGCCCCACGCCCACTGCGCGCCCGCAGCGCCCGCGCAAACCCACGCGGTACATGCCGAGCCGCCGCCGCCTCCAGCGAACGCATGTCCGCCGCCGCCTTTCGTTCCGCCACCACCAGGCGCGTATGCGCAAGGATCTCCGGCAGATACAGCGTCGGATCTGGACTCTCCGTCAACATTCCCTCCATGCTACCCCTGAACGCAGCGCTCCCCCAACGGAAAACGGCGAGCCCGAACCTCCGGCCCGCCGTTCGTTATTAACTTACTGACTGCCCTTACGCCTTCCCGGCCAGCTGCCGCAGCACGTACTGCAGGATTCCTCCGTGCTGGTAGTAGAGAATTTCCTGCGGCGTATCGATACGCACTACCACCGGGAACGTCTTCTTCGTCCCATCGGCCGCGGTCGCAACCACCGTCAGCGTCTTGCCGCCCTCAAACTTCGAGTCCAGCATCGCCTTCAGCACGCCCGGCTTCTCACCCAGCGTGAACATCTCTTCGCCCGTCAATCCAAGCGATTCCACGCTCGCGCCCGCCTCAAACTGCAGCGGCAGAATCCCCATCCCCACCAGGTTCGACCGGTGAATGCGCTCATAGCTCTCCGCAATCACAAACCGAATCCCCAGCAAACATGGGCCCTTTGCAGCCCAGTCCCGGCTCGAACCCGACCCGTACTCCTTGCCCGCAAGAATCGCCAGCGGCGTCCCGCGCTTCGCATACTCCACGCTCGCGTCGTAGATCGACATGCCCGTACCCTCAGGCAGCAACCGCGTCACACCGCCCTCCGTTCCCGGCGCCAATTTATTCCGCAGGCGCACATTCGCAAACGTTCCGCGCACCATCACCTCGTGGTTTCCGCGCCGCGACCCATACGAGTTGAAGTCCGCAGGCTTCACCCCATGCTCGGTCAAATACTGTCCCGCCGGGCCATTCAGCTTGATCGACCCCGCCGGAGAAATATGGTCCGTCGTCACCGAATCGCCCAGCACCGCCAGCACCCGCGCATCGGCAATATCCTTCACCTCCGCCGGCGTTGCAGGCATCCCGTCAAAATAAGGCGCCTTCCGGATGTACGTGGAATCCTTCTCCCATCCATACGTATCGCCCATCGGAAACTTCAAATGCTGCCAGTTGGTATCACCATCGCTCACCGTCGCATACTGCGTCCGGAACATCGTCGAATCAATGCAGCTAGCCACCGTATCCGACACCTCTTTCTGCGACGGCCAGATGTCCTTCAGGTAAACCGGCTTGCCATCCTTACCCCGGCCCAGCGCGTCCGTGTCGAAGTCATGCGAGATATGTCCTGCCAGCGCATATGCCACAACCAGTGGCGGGCTCATCAGATAATTCGCCCGCACGTCCGGCGAAATCCGGCCCTCAAAATTCCGATTCCCGCTCAACACGCTCACCGCAACCAGCCCATGCTCCTCAATCGCCTTCGACACATCCGTAGGCAGTGGCCCCGAATTCCCAATGCACGTAGTACATCCATAACCGACAACATTAAACCGCAGCGCATCCAGGTAAGGCAGCAGCCCCGCCCGTGTGTAGTAATCCGTCACCACACGCGATCCCGGCGCCAGCGACGTCTTCACCCACGGCGGCATCGTCAACCCAGCCTCCACCGCCTTCTTCGCCAGCAACCCCGCCGCCACCATCACGTAAGGATTGCTCGTGTTCGTGCAGCTCGTAATCGCCGCAATCACAATCGAGCCATCGCTCAAATACTTCTCCGGGTTCACCCCAAACCGTCTCTCCACCGAGTGCATCGCATCGTCGTCGCCTTCCGCTTCCATCACGCCAACCGAGCTCTCCAGCTCACCGCCCTTCGACGCATGCCCGCCCTCGCCCTCCCACCGCACCATCTGCCGCACCACACTCTTGTTCGCGTTCGGACCCTGCAGCTCCGGCAGCTTCGACGCAAAGCTAGCCGGCGTCTTCGACAGCAGCACCCGATCCTGCGGCCGCTTCGGCCCCGCCACACTCGGCTCCACCGTACCCAAATCCAGCGACAGCGTAGCGCTGTATTCCGCCTCCGGAGCACCCGCCGTATGGAACAATCCCTGCGCCTTGTAGTACGCCTCCACCAGCGCAATCTGCTCATCGCTCCGTCCCGTAAGCCGCAGATACTTCAGCGTCTCCGCGTCCACCGGGAAGATGCCGCACGTCGCTCCATACTCCGGCGCCATGTTCGCAATCGTCGCCCGATCCGCCAGCGGCAGCTCGCTAATCCCAGGCCCGTAGAACTCCACGAACTTACCGACAACACCATGCTTCCGCAACGCCTCCGTCACCGTCAGCACGAGATCAGTAGCCGTCGTCCCTTCCTTCAACTTGCCTTCCAGCCGGAACCCCACCACCTGCGGTACCAGCATGCTTACCGGTTGTCCCAGCATCGCAGCCTCCGCCTCAATGCCGCCGACGCCCCAGCCCAGCACGCCCAGCCCATTGATCATCGTCGTATGCGAGTCCGTTCCCACCAACGTATCCGGATACGCCGTCACGCTACCATCCGCCTCTGTCTTCGTGAACGTAACGCGCGCCAGGTACTCCAGATTCACCTGGTGACAGATGCCCATCCCCGGCGGCACCGCCGAAAAATTATGGAACGCAGTCTGCCCCCACTTCAGAAACGCATAGCGCTCGCGATTCCGCGTAAACTCCAGCGCCGCATTCAAGTCATACGAGTACGCGCTTCCATACTCATCCACCTGTACCGAGTGATCGATCACCAGCTCTGCCGGCACCAGCGGATTGATCTTCTCAATCTCGGCCTGCCCGCCACCCAGCGCCTTCATCGCATCGCGCATCGCCGCCAGATCCACCACCGCCGGCACGCCCGTAAAATCCTGCATCAGCACCCGCGCCGGCATGTATGCGATCTCGCGCGACGGCTCCGCCTTCGGATCCCAGTTCGCCAGAAAGCGAATGTCATCCGCCGTCACCGTCTTGCCGTCCTCGCAACGCAACAGATTCTCCAACAGAATTTTCAACGAGTACGGCAGCCGCGCGAGGTTGACTCCTGAGCCGGCCCCAAGCCCGCCTTCTTCTAAGGCCCTCAGTTTGTAGTAGTTCACTCTCTTCGCGCCGCTCTCCAGTGTGGCCGCGGCCTTGAAGCTGTTCGGGTGCGTGGCGTTCGCATGCGTCGTATTCGACATGTCTCTCTTCTCCTGTTAGCTGTGGAACGATTCAGTTGGCCCAGCGCTTAGTCGCATAGCAGCACGCCGTCTGGCGTGCGCTGCTGGAATTCATCTTGTGCGGGAGAGTGTCGCGCTCAACGACTGCGCGCGGTCTTAGCAGGAACGGCCGCGATCACGGCGGCCCCGTAGAAACCGCTTCACCTTGCGTGACCGGGTCACGTCGTAAGCGCGCATCTGGGAAACGCTACCGTGCATGCGTTGAATTTTACGCTCACAGCTTCACCTTTGGCATCGTCCTCCAGCCCATTTCCTCGCAAAATGTTGTCAGCAAACACCCTCCAACCCAACTCCCTGCATCTCACCGACATACGCGGCAGCCATCAGCAACTTTTGCGCCGCGCCGGAGTTAGAACGAACATGACAAACCGCTCGATTGCACGAACTCTTGGCCTGGTAAGCGCATCCGCGTTGCTCGCCGTCTGCTTTATGGGCTGCAAGAACAGCTCCACCAACGCCGCCAATACCGCAGCCATCAACGATGGCACCGCCCCCGTCAATGGCGACGCCGACCCCGCCGATGGCAACCTCGCGCCAGCCTCCAGCACCGCGCCTGCCTCCAACACCCAGGTTCTCGGCACCAACTCCTCCTACACGCCCCAGCAGCAAGGTGAGACGTACCAGGATCAGCAACAGGCCCCCGCCCCCGTCGTCCAGGGCTACAACGATCAGGATCAGGCTGCTGAATACGCCGGTCAGGACGCAGTCGACGAGTACGCCGACCAGGCCCCACCCCCGCTCGTCCAGTACGACCAGCCGCCCGCCCCCGAAGTCAATTACATCTGGACCCCCGGCTACTGGGCATGGGGCCCCGGCGGCTACTACTGGGTCCCCGGCGTCTGGTGCCCGCCCCCTTACTACGGCGCTCTTTGGACGCCCCCTTACTGGGGCTTCTACGGCGGCCGCTATGGCTTCCACCGCGGCTACTGGGGCGCCCACATCGGCTACTACGGTGGTGTCGACTACGGCTTCGGCTACATCGGCATCGGCTACTTCGGTGGCTATTGGAACGGCAATAACTTCTACTACAACCGCAGCGTCACCAACGTTGGCCGCACCACCTACGTCTACAACCGCACGGTCGTCTACAACAACGTCACCTACGGCGGCCGCCCCCGCAACTACACCAGCTACAACGGCGGACGCGGCGGCCTCAACGTCCAGCCGCGCCCGGCTGAATTAGCCGCCATGCGGCAAACCCGCACCGCGCCGCTCCCCGAGCAGCGTCAGGTCGCTCAGGCCGCCGCCCAAAACCGGCAGCAGTTCTACTCCAACAATCGCGGCAAACCCGCCGAGATTGCCCAGGTCCGGCCCATCGCCGCCACCCGCCCCATCGCTGCGACGCCGCCAGCCGTCCTACGCGAAAAGCAGCAGGCCAACCTCACGCGTGAGAACGCGGCCCGTCCGGTCAACGGCGGTCAGCCCCGCCCCGGTCAACCCGCAACCCAACCTGCCAGACCCGCTCCCGGCCAGCCGAATGAGCAGCGCCCAGGTTCACGCCCCGCCCCGGGAACTCCAGAGCAACGCCCAGGCCAGCCCAACAGCCCCGGCACGCGCCCAGCTCCGGAAACCCGGCCCGCACCCGTGACGCGTCCTGCGCCGCAGCCACAGACTCGTCCGGCCCCTGCTCCACGGCCGGAACAATCCCCGCGGCCTGCACCTCAGCCGCAGACCCGCCCCGCACCTGCTCCACGACCGGAACAGTCCCCGCGGCCAGCGCCACAGCCGCAAACCCGCCCCGCACCCGCTCCGCGACCGGAACAGTCCCCGCGGCCGGCACCACAACCACAATCCCGGCCTGCGCCGCAGCAGCAACATGCTCAGCCGGCGCCGCACACAGAAAACAAGCCGCACTAATCCAACCCTCCATCCCAACAAGAAGGGCTCGCCACCAAGGCGAGCCCTTCTCATTTCACCCCCAATCCCTCACCCCACCGTCGTCCACCAATCGGCTCCATGCTCAAATCGTCTTGAGCTAAAAGCTAGAAGCTAACAGCTAAAAGCTATCTTCACCCCACAGCCATCTCCACCAGCAGCACCGCGTTCAGCGCCAGAATAATCCCCGCCACCGCCCATCCCGCAACCTTCATCCGCAGCGCGCTCCGAAACTCTCCCATCACCCCCGCCTTGTTCGTCAGCAGCAGCAGCGGAATCAGCGCCGCCGGCAGCGTAAAGCTCAGCAGCACCTGCGAGTCATTCAGAATCTTCAGCGGATCCCATCCCACCCCAATCACGATCAGCGCCGGCACCACCGTGATAAACCGCCGCAGAAAGATCGGGAACTTGATATCCAGAAATCCCTCAATAATCACCTGCCCCGCCATCACGCCCACCGTTGAACTCGACAGCCCCGAGCACAGCAGCGCCACCGCAAACACCACCGCCGCGCCCCGCCCCAGCAGCGGCCCCAGCGTGTGAAACGCGTCCTGAATCGTCGGATAGTACGTCGGCCCTTTGTACATCACCACCGCCGCCATAATAATCATCGCGGAGTTGATCAGCCACGCCCCGTTCATGGCCACAAACACATCCACTAGCTCAAACCGCAGATACTTCCGCAGCATCCCAGGCCGCGCCTTTTTGCCTGCCGGCTCCACTCCATTCAGCTCACTTAATCTGGGCTGCACCAGCGCCGAGTGCAAATAAATCACATGCGGCATCACCGTCGCACCCAGCATCCCCACCGCCGCAAACACGCTCCCGCGCAACGCGAACGACCCATGCCGCACATCGAAGGTCGGAAGAATCGTCGCTACAAACGCCCTATGCCAGTCCGGATGCACCAGGAACACCTCAAACCCGTAGCACAGCCCAATCACGCCAACGAACGCCATGATGCCGCGCTCCAGCCACTGAAACCCCATCAAATCCAGCGCCAGGATTCCAACCACGGCCGCCGTGGCAATCAGCGCCGACACAAACAATCCACCCGTAAGCGAAATCCCATGCGCCAGCAACGCCGGCCCAATCAGCAGATCGAGCCCCAGCGCCGCGCCCAGAAACTCCGCCAGATCGGTCGCCACCGCCGAGACCTCAGCGCACAGCCACAGGCACACACTCGCCTTCCGCGAAAAATGTTTTCTACAGTTCTGCGGCAGCGTCAGCCCGGTAACAATCCCCAGCTTCGCCGCCAGGTACTGGATCAAAATCGCCATCACATTCGACCACAACAGTACCCACAGCAGCCGATATCCAAACTGGCTGCCGCCAAGTATATTTGTCGAAAAATTTCCCGGATCGATATACGCTACCGACGCAACAAACGCAGGCCCGAAATAACTCCACACCTGGTCGCTGCGAAACGATCGCCGCCCTTCGCCGCCCGCCGTCCTCAGCCCTGACGTCCCCGCCGCTACCGCCGCAGGCGAGAGACTTGCCTCCCGCTCAGCGTCCGTAACGTTAAAGGGTTCCTCACCAGGCATCTGCACTAAGTATAGGATGCCGCAGCAGCAAGCAGTGCTCTCCCGAGTTCCACCCGCCGGCGGCGGGAACTTCTTCACCCGCCGCTCTACACCTCACATCCTTCTAGCTCAGAGGGATGCTCTTGTCCGCATCGCTCGCCGACACGCGCATCAACTCCTGGCCGTTCACCTTCGTGTTCGTCTCGCTATACACAAACACCGGGTAGCCAACCGGCGCGTGGCAGTGAACCTTCGAGAGGCTGGGAATCCGGTACTTCTCATCGCCAATCACAAGTTCACGGTCCTGCACCGTCTTGTTCTCAAACGTCAGGAACACTTCCTCTACCTGCTGGTGGTGCGAACGGCTCATCGGATTGCTATACATCGGGTTGGACGCAACTGCGCTGACCGGCGCAGCAAGGGCAAGTGCAAAAATTAAGGAACGCATGGGACTCTCTCCGTATTGCTGAAGTCGAGAGGATCTCTGCCATGGTTCAGAGAAGCTCTTAGTGTCCAGTGATACGTGAGCCTCATCACAGCAGTTCCACAAACACCATTGAAATTCCGTGAATCGAATTCGAAGGTTTTCGCGCACTTTCCCTGCAATTACCGCGCCAATCTTACCCTACGTCCCCGTCGAACCAAACCCCGCAACCCCCCGCGGCGCCTCCGCCAGCATGTCCGTCTCTTCAAACGTCGCCTGGATTCTCTCCACAATCCGCAGCTGCGCAATCCGATGTCCCGGCGCCACCATCTGCGGCTCGCTCGTAAGATTCGTCAGCACAATCTTTAGCTCCCCGCGATACCCCGGATCGATCACCCCCGCCAGCGTCGTTATCCCCCTCACCGCCAGCCCCGACCGATCTTCCACCAGCGCCCCATGCGTCGACGGCAACTCCATCGCCAACCCCGTCCTCACCGCCACCGTCGACCCCGCCTCTCCCACCGGCGCCAGCACCGCTGCCTCCGCCGCAAACAAGTCCGCCGCCAAATCCCCATAAGCACCCGCATGCGCATACCGCGGCATCTGCGCCGAAGGCAACAACCGCTGCACCAATATCGTAGGACTCATCGTCACCTCACCCTTCGCATCAGTTTCGCACGCCGTGCTACAAGCACTCTCCGGTCGTCTCGCGCTCCATCCTCACCAGCGGCGCATCCGCTCCGCTACCCTGAAACGTGAACTCCACGTAAGGGGTCATGAAGTTGCAGTACCAAACAAACGAAGGCTCTTTGCCCAACCAGACTTGTATGTCCTGAGTCGAATCGCCAATCGCATACTGCGGATAGCGCAACCGTACCTCAGAGAGCACCGCACTTCGCTGAGTGCCAATCGGAAACGCCCGCTGCATCTCCGCAAACTCGCCAGCGAACATCGTCTCCCGCTGTCGCCAAACGATGCGTTTCTGATGATCAGTCCAGGCATGTTCGGCAATCGCCGCCAGAACTACGACGCCTACTGCCAGCACCACCCATCGAGCCCATCGCCACATAGCTCAACCTCGCAACCCACCCTCTACGCTCTACACTCTGCCCTCAAGACATCCACTTCAACAACCGAATCACCCCCATCGGCGCCGCCTTCGAGTGCGCCGACACATCCGTCCGCGCATGAATCGCCTTCCGATTCTCGCTGTAATACGAGAACGCCCGCAGCATCATCTCCTCATTCGTCAACGTAGGCGCCCACCCCAACGCGCTCCGAATCCGCGACGTATCAAACACAAAACTCTCCGCAATCATCCGATAGTGATAAGGCCCCAGCGGCGACACGCCCATCTTGTGCGCCAATTGCATCATCGCAATCGTAGGCCGCCGCGGCAGCGATGCGACCCTCGCCTTACTTCCCGCCGCGCGAATCACACTCTCATACATCCCACGCATCGTAGGAACGTCGTCGCTTCCGATATGAAATAAATTCGACTCCTCATATTGCAGACACAGCAAACAAGCCGTAGCCAAATCCTGCGCATAAATAAATTGATACCTGCTCGACCCATCCCCCACCACCCAAACTTTTTTCCCATCCTCGATAAACTCAAACAAAATCGCCAGCAGCCCCAGCCGCCCGCTATCAATAATCGTCGGACACCGCAGCGTCACCACCTTGAACTCCGGATGTTGCTCGACGATAGCCGCCAGTTCCTTCTCCGCCTGCAGCTTCGACCGCCCATACAGCTCCACCGGCGCCGGCACATCCTCCTCCGTCACCGGCCTCCCAAACCCCTCGGCCCACAAACAGTTCGAAGAAATATTCACCATGTGCGTCACGCCCGCCGACAGCGCCGCCTCTGCCACCAATCGCGTGCCATCTACATTCGAAGTCCACAGCAGCGTCTCATCCTTCACGTCATGCGCCAGCATGGCCGCACAATGAAACACGCCTTCAAATTTGTGCTCCGCAAACACTCGCGCCAGCAACCCCGCATCGCGAATATCCCCCTGCACACTGGTCAGCCCTTCGGCCCCCGCATCCTCATCCCGCACCAAATCAATATTCGTAACCGCAAACCCCTCCTCCAGCAGCCGCCGCTTCAGCACGCCGCCAAAGAATCCCGACCCCCCCGTAACCAAAACCTCACGCATCACATCCCTCTACTCTCTACCCGCTTCTTCTCCGTCGACCGGAAAAGATAAACCGCCAGCACCGCAATCAAAGGCTCCATCGGATGCCGAAACCGCGGCTGCACCGTCACCAGATAGTATGGCAGCGGCAGCAACAAAAAGATCAGCGCAACCAATCCTGCCCCCTCCACACGCCGCCGAAACATCAGCCCCAGCCCCAGCAACCCGCACACACTCAAGAAGCAATAACTCAACTGCCGCAGATACTCATTCGCCAAATGTCCATTCACAGCATGCGGCGTCCCATCCCAGAAAAACAGAAACCGATCCAGTGTCCACTTCGCCGTCCGCCAAGGCCGCGCCTTGATCCGCTCCTTCGCCTGCTCCCCACGCATCTTCGCAAACGCAATCTCGCCCATGCTCACGTACTGCTTGTACTCCGGATCCCCCGTCCACAGCGGCACCGTCGTCCCCCACGGAAACCCATCATTCCGCTCCAGCGTCGACTCGTAAAACTCCACGCCAAAATTATCCCGCGTAGGAACAAACGCACCCATCACCCGCTCATTGCGCATCACCCAGGGCGCCAGCACCGCCGCAAACGCCATACAAGTCAGCACCGCACCCACCACCGTCCCGCGCGCAAGCCTCCACGCCCGCAGCTCCGGCCAAACAATCCAAACCATCATCGCCGGCAAACAAAGCATCAGCGAAGCATTCGTAAGCGCAATCAACCCCCACAACACCCCCAGCACAAACCAAAGGCCAAGCTTGCGCCGTTGCCCTTCCGGATTAAGCGAGGGCTTTAGCCCCGGGCCTTCCTCCCCGACCCCCCGCAGCCGCAACGCCACCACAATAGCCCAGCTAAAAAGACAAGCCGTAACCGACATCTCCCAAACCCAATGCACCGCATACTGCAAAGCCGCCGGATACACCGCCCACATCCAAGCCGACCAAACCGCCATCGGCGCCCCATACCTCGCCGACCGCCGAGCAATCCCTCGCGCATCAAAAATTCTCGCCGCAATCTCATACACTGCCGGAGCAATCGCCGCGGAAAACGCACTATCCACCACCATCAACGCGAGCGCCGCGCCCCGCGTATAAACCCCAAACACCTTGAACGCCGCGCCCATCAGCAGCGGGTACAGCGGCGGCAGCCACGCCGTCGCCCCCGACACCCCATTGAACGGATTCGCATACCCCTGCCCCGTAGCCAGCGACCGCGCAATCCGCCCCGCCTCAAACCCAAAATCAAAGTTCCCCTGCGAAGTCCGAATCCGATACGTATGCCCCACCAAAATCACCACCACCCGCAGCGCAAACCCCACCCAGAAGATCACCCAGGGCCGCTGCCACCACGCCCGCTCCGACCCTTCCGCACCCAAACGTTTCACCCGCTAAGTCTATCGCCCCTCACGCCCTCGCCCCACCCATGCCTTGGCACCAGGGCCACTCTCGCCGTGCGCGCAGCACTCGCCGTGCGGGCAGCATCGCGTACGCTGTTCTCATGGCCCCGGAACCTCAACCGCCGCGCAACCCACAGCACCTCACCCTCCGCCAGGCCATCCCCTCCACCGCCCTCGCCGTCCTCCTCTCCGCCCTCGCCATCCTCACCCTCCTTGGCCACAACCGCCTCACGGATTGGGACGAAGGCATCTACGCCCAGGTCTCCCGCGAGATGCTCCGCACTGGCTGGCTCGTCCCCCACTGGAACTCCAGCCTCTGGCTCGAGAAGCCGCCGCTCACCTTCTGGATCACCGCCCTCTTCTACAAGCTCTTCGGCGTATCCGAATTCACCGCCCGCCTCGGCTCTGCGCTCGCCGGCATCGCCCTCGTCAAGCTTCTGCACTACTGGCTCCTCCGCACCTGCGACCGCCTCACCGCCTGGCTCTCCACCGTCATCCTGCTCTCCACCTTCGGCTTCCTCCACATCGCCCGCGTCGGCGAAACCGACACCCTCCTCTCCTTCGGCTGCATGCTAGCCCTCATCGGCCTAACCGAAGTCCTCCGCCATCCGAACGAGCCAACCCTTCTCTCCGATCCCACGCAAGGCTGGTACCTCTACTGGACCGGCTTCGCCATCGCCCTCATGAGCAAAGGAGCAGCCAGCGGCGGCCTCTTCCTCACCCTCCTCCTGCTCCTCCTCCTCGACCCCACTCTCCGCCACCGCCTCCGCACGCCGTTCTTCTACGGCCTCTTGCTGTTCCTCGCCCTCGTCCTCCCCTGGCACCTCTTCCTCCTGCACCGCTACGGCAGCTTCTTCATAGACGAGTACCTCAATCTCCACGTCATCGGCCGCGTCACCCATCAATACGACGGCCACATCACCCACTGGTGGTACTACCTCCGCGTCCTTCTCTTCTCCGCCCCACCCTGGGTTCTCCTCTACCCCATCGCCCTCTACACCACCCTCCGCCAACAGCCCCTTCCGGCAATAACGCCGGGTGCCCCATCTTCGCCGCCGCTTTTGGCGGCTAAGGTGGGATCGCAAAACGCCTCCCTCCACCCCTTAGCCCTCTTCGCTCTCATCCAGATCATCGCCTTCAGCTTCGTCCAAACACGCCTTCCCCACTACGTAGCTCCCTCCTACGCCCCCCTCTCCGCCCTCGTCGCCATCTGGCTCGCCGACCGCTTCCGCGCCTACCTCCAGACCCACCCGTCCGTGCGCCCCTCCACCACCCGCCTCAAGTTCGCCGCCGCACTAGCCGCTCTCTGGATCCTCACCGCCCTCCTCACCGCCCATCCCCGCAGCCAACTCCACTCCCCCCGCCTCCCCAACGGCGTCGTCACGCCCAACAACCGCGAAGTCACCGCCCTCCTCAAACAAGTCTTCCAACACCCCTCCCCCCTCGTAGCCTCTACCCCCGGCCCGCTCCTCGACGGACGCCCCGGCACCTACAACCCCATCCCCAGCGTCCTTTTCTACGCCAACCGTCCCGTCCAGCAGGCCGAACTCCAGCCCCTCCCCGCCACCACCCCCACCAACGCTACAGGCCCCGCAAACGCCACCATGGATATCTACACCTTCGACCCCATCCCCCTCACCCAGGCCCTCACCACCCAACCCCGCCTCATCCTCCTCGCCCGCACCCCAAACCCCCAAATCCCCGCCAACTGCACCTTCCAGCCCCTCGCCGCCTCCGCCACCTTCCAGGTCGGCCTTATCTCCCGCCGGCCCTGAGGCCCCGTGGCGAAACTTGGCTCCCTTCGGGACCTTTGCGTCCAAGCCCTTCCCTCCGCCCACCCTCCACCCGTTACTGGATGACCGGGCCATTTAGTCGGTGGAAATGTTTGACCCCGACCCCCTTTCCCGGTAAACTTACATAGTTTGGCGATGCGAAGGGATCTCTCCCTCTGCATGGGCAGGCCGGAGAGCCACCAGGGGCACATCACCTGCAGGTTCCCCCAGCCGGGCAGCCCCCCAATACGACATCTTGCAGAACCACTTTGCAAAGAATTGAAATGGGCAGCGTGTGGTTTTCCACGCCCTTCCCCGAGGTTTCAAGCTATGTACGCAGTCATCAAGACCGGTGGTAAGCAGTACCGCGTCGCTCCCGGCGATACCGTCCGCATCGAAAAGTCCGCCCACGAAGACGGCGCCATCACCTTCTCCGACATCATCGCCGTCTCCGGCGAAGAGGGTAAGTTCGAGAGCGATCTCGGCGGCGCCAAGGTCCTCGCCGAAGTCGTCTCCGAAGGCCGCGGCGACAAGATCCTCGTCTTCCACTACAAGCGCAAGAAGCAGTACAAGAAGATGCAGGGCCACCGCCAGAGCTTCGTCGAAGTCAAGATCAACGAAATCGTCGTAGGCGGCAAAAGCTTCAAGGCCGAAAAGAAGTAGTTGGATTAGGTCCGGACTTTAGTCCGGACAATTAGACATTGAGTTGAATTGGGGCTTTAGCCCCGGGCACTTAATACACGCCGGCCGCGAAGGCCCACGAAAGAGAACTGAAATGGCACATAAAAAAGGCTTAGGCTCCTCCAAAAACGGCCGCGACTCAAACGCCCAGCGGCTCGGCATCAAACGCGGCGACGGCGAAACCGTCACCGGCGGCAGCATCCTCGTCCGCCAGCGCGGCACACCCCACAAAGCCGGCCTCAACGTAGGCCGCGGTTCCGACGACACCCTCTACGCCAAGGTCTCCGGCGTCGTGAAGTACCAGAACAAGGGCCAGCAGGGCCGCTTCGTCAATATCATCGCCACCGGAGCCTCCGCCTAACCCAAACCTTCGCTCCAAACAAAAGCCCCGCGCCAGCGGGGCTTTCTGCGTTGAATTCAATCCCTCTTCTCCAGCGGCCAGCTCAGCCGATCAATCGTAAACGTATCCCGCGTCGTGCAATACCCGCCCGACCCATGCATTCTTCCAATCAGCCGCAGCTGCGCCGGATCCACATACAGCCTCTCCAAATTCGCAAACGCCGACTCGCGCACATGCACATACACAATCTTCCCCAGCACAATCGTCCCCGTCCCGCCCGTCGCTATCTCCTGAAATAATTCGCACTCCAGCCCCACCGGCGACCCCACAATCCGCGGCACATCCACCACCTCGCTCTTCGTTAGCTCGAGCCCCGCAAGCTTCGTCTCATCCGTCCCCCGCGGCGCATTCGTCGCCGTAATATTCATCGCCTGCGCCAGCTCTTCCGGCACCAGGTTCACCACAAACTCTCCATGCGCCTTGATGTTGCCCAGCGTGTCCTTGCCGTCGCGGTCCGCTGCCCCCGAGAACCCAATCGCCACCAGCGGAGGGTCTGCCGACAAAATATTGAAGAACGAAAACGGCGCCGCATTCAGCAGCCCCTCCGCATCGCGCGACACCACCCACGCAATCGGCCGCGGCATAATCACCGACGCCAGCAGCTTGTACCCATCCGTCTTCGACATCGCCCCTAAATCAAAATGCGCAAACCCATCCTTCACTGCTTCAACCATCCCACTCTCCCACTTGCTTTCTCTATCCTCTGATTTCAATTTGTTAAGAATCTCTCATACAGGTAGTATCCAACTCCCGCGACACCACAGAGGTAATGTATTGCGACCGCTTTCCAGAAATTTTTAGGGGCTTCACCACGAGATGCCGTCCGGCCGTAACCCTGCAAGGCTTCTCCAGAACAAGTCTCCATCAGCCCGAGGCCGATTGCGAACACGCCAATGATTAGAGCGACGTGCGATCTCGAGTGCGAGTCAATCATGAAAAGGTGTCCTCTCCCTTTATTACTGTCTACTCTCTACTGTCTGCCTGCACCACCGGCTTGCCCTTCTCATTCCACTCCACAAACGCCGCCGGCACTTGGTGGTCATGCGTAAACAACACCAGCCACTTCTCCGGAATCGCCCGCGCCCAGAACCTCTTCCGCTCTTCAATACACCGCAGCGGATCAAGATCATAACCCATCACCCAAGTCGCATCCAGGTGATGATGCGTCGGCACCAAATCGCTCACATAGCAAGCGTGCTCGGTCGCGCCGCCATGCGCCTTCGCCTCAATATGCACGCCCAGCAAACTCGCGGTATGCCCCGGCAAATTCTCCACCGACACCCCCGGCACAATCTCCGCGCCCGTCTGGATCGTCACCGGCGGCAGCCCCTCCGCACCCCGCAACCGCGCGTCGTCCTTCGTGAATTTACCCTTGCCCCCCAGGTCAATCAGCGTTAGCTGCCCACTCGCAATCACTGGATCATAGTTCGGCGAAAGATAACTCACCCGATCCCGCTCCAACTGCAACCGTCCATGCGCCAACTCCCCCGCCGCCGCGAAATATCGCGCATTCGGAAACGTCGGCCGCGAAACTCCATCCACACTCAGCGTGGTATTCCATCCGCAATGATCAAAGTGCAGATGCGTATTCACCACGTGCGTCACCTCTTCCAGGCGCACACCCGCCGCACCCAGTGACCGCGGCAGCCGTGCCTGATTCTGAAAGATCTCCCGCATCTTCGCCGTCTGTTTATTCCCAATCCCTGTCTCAATCACCACCACCGCGCCGCCCGTCCGCACCACCACCGTATTCAGCCCCAGCAGAATCCGATTCTCGGCATCTGCCGGCGTCCGCTTCTCCCACATCGGCTTCGGCACCACGCCAAACATCGCGCCGCCGTCCAGCAGATACGTCCCATCGCTGCAAATAATTAATTCGAGGTCGCCCAGCGCCCGCCGCGCCCGCACTAGCTCATCGTCGTTCGTCGTACTCGCCGGATGTTGCGTCAACCCCGCCTCTTGCATCCCGCGAGTATACCGTCCGCACGACACACCACACCCCGCGCCCAGGCCCATAATCGCCCGGTTCGCACTGCCATCTTCTTGCTCTACAACCTCGCCCTACGAAGCCTTTGGACCGCTGGCCATCAGCTCCGCTCCAGCGTCGCTCTCCGCCATCATCATCCCTGGCGTCTCGGCAATCATCTCCATCGTCGCCGCCGCAGACCCCGCTGCCGGAGCCGAAACCGTCTCCGGATTCATCGCTCCATCCAGCGCCGCCGCCGCCGCCGCTACCTGCGCCGCCGGCGAGTCCAGATTCGCCGCCGCCGCCACGCCCGATGGCACTCGCTTCATCTGGAAGCATGACCGGCAAAGCACTGGCCTTCCCTGCGTTGGCTTGAAAGGTACCGTCGTCTCTATCCCGCACGCCGAACACGACGTCCGCGTCTCGGTGCGCGAAAACGGCAGCGGTGTCGCTCCGTTCGGGCTCGCAGTTCTGCCCAGCCCGGCCCGCTTGGCCTTGCATAACTTACATCGCTTGGGGTCGTTCTTGAATTGCTTGTCGTAGAAGAAAATTTGTTCCCCGGCAGTGAAAACAAACTCATTGCCACAGTCGGAGCACTTCAGCAACCGATCGTCGAATTGCATGGCGCCTTCTCCCAGTCACGCGGGATAAGGATGAATGGCAGCCGGTCCCTCAGCTGGCCCGGTATGCACGTTCAAACCTGGTGTTGCATTGTTCAGGGCCCGGTCCTGCTCTTCCGACTGTTCTCTCGCTACCATCAGAGGAACTTTACGGTACTCGACGGGGGGAAAATGCTACCGTGCAGCATTCGCCCCCCGTCGCGTATTTCCATCTTCCGCCCGAAACCAACTTCGCTCCGCGGCGTCCATCCTTGCGGCAAAACTCTACTCCTCGCAGAGTGAGTTAGTCCTGCTCTACATGAACTAGTCCTGCTCTTTACGAACCTTCTTCCGGTTCCGCTTGCGTGCGAGTGCTTCCTTCACGCGTTTCTTTTCGCCTGGTTTCAGGTAAAAGGAGTGGCGTTTGACCTCTTTGATAATGTCTTCCGTCTGCACCTTCCGCTTGAAACGACGAAGAGCATTCTCCAAGGGCTCGCCTTCTTGAACACGTACTTCTGCCAAGATTGAATACACCTCCAAACCTGCCAAAACGGCTATCCATTCAGCATACCTCCAACTGTCCGGTTTTCGCACCATTAAATCGTCCCAACTCAAGGAATTTCACCGTCTTACCTTCCCCTTTTGGTACGGTGGGAACCCCCTGTCGCCGCACGATGCGAAACATCCGCCCACGACCACCCAACCCCCAAAGCCGGCCGCCCCATCCGTACGTGCCTTTGCGTACGGATGGGAACACAGCCCCACCATCCCCGATCCGCTGGGCGCCCCCTTCATGGCGGCCTCAGCGCGCCCCCGCCGTCAGCACACGCCCAACTCTATACTGGTACCCATGATCCGCCCCTACCGCGGCATTTCTCCCACCATCGCCGCCGGCTGCTACATCGACCCCTCCGCCCAACTCATCGGCGACGTCCACCTCGGCCCCCAATCCTCTCTCTGGATGAACGCCGTCGTCCGTGGCGACACCAACCGCATCCGCATCGGCGCCCGCACCAACATCCAGGACTGCGCCGTCCTCCACGGCATGCGCAACCTCCACCCGGTCATCATCGGCGACGGAGTCAGCATCGGCCACAACGCCACCGTCCACGGCTGCACCATCGAGGACAACGTCCTCATCGGCATCGGCGCCACCATCCTCAACGGAGCCCACATCGGCGCCAACTCCATCATCGCGGCCGGAGCCGTAGTCACCGAGCGCACGATAGTCCCGCCCAACTCCCTAGTCACCGGCATCCCCGGCAAAATCCTCCGCACGACAACCGAAAAGGATCTAGCCCTGATCCAACTAGCCGCCAACAACTACCTCGACTACATCCAGTCCTACCTAACCGAACCCACCCCCTAACCCGCCCAAAATCTCGTCATCCTCGAGCGAAGCGAAGGACCCCTGTATTCGCTTTTGCCGTTGCCTTTGCCGTTGCCCTTGCTTTTCTCTGTGCCATTCCCCAGGAATCTGCTTCTCGCTCCCGCCTCCGCGCCGCACCACGCGAAGCCTCCCGCCGTCCGCGCAGGACACAAGGACTGGGCGGTCAACCACCCCGCCCATCCGCCCTGCACTTATTGCGGGTGCCCGGTGGTCGCATCCGCCGCCTTGTTGTCATGGTTCACGGCCTTATTGTGCTCTTTCTGCGCCTTCAGACGATCGTTCGCCGCCTTCTTCTCCTGCTGGCGCACCTTCTTCTGCGCATCCCTGTCCGACTGGCTCATCGGCTCCGTGGTCCGTGTAGTCGTCGTCTGCTGAGTCTCGCTCCTCGGCGTCTGGGTTGTCGTCGTTGTGGTGGATTCCTGTTGTTGCTGCGCTACAGCTGCCAAAGGCAGCGCAAAGCTCGCAGCAAGCGCTGCGATATAAAGTGCTTTCATCGGGTACTTCCTCTCGGCAGGCAATTCGCGCGAACACCTATGAATTCGTACAGTCGCGCCAACGCCATCCTGTAAGGTTCGATGCCATAAACCCACTCGGCGCGCGACCTATCCCCGCTGCCCTGCCACCCAGCCCACTCCCGCCGTCCGCGCAGGACTCGCCCTCCGCGCAGGAGTCTGCTATACAGCTAGGACAATGAAAATTTGGGTTCCGGTGTTCTTCACCGCATCTCTCCTCCTCGCAGGCTCCGGAATCACGCGCGCCCAGGCACCTCCAACTTCGGCCCCCGCCGCCAAGCTCGCGCCCCTCCCCGCCCCCGCCGACTACCCCGGCGAGTCCTACGTCTTCCATCACCTCTCTCGCATCTACACCTTCGCAGCCGACGGCACCGGCTCCCGCGCATTCGAAGGCACCGTCGAAATCCGCAACCAGGCTGGCGTCAAAGCCTTCAGCATCCTCCCCTTCGAATTCGCCTCCAACTCCGAGCACATCGAGATCGACTACGTCCGCGTCCGCCACGCCGACGGTTCCGTCGTCACCACTCCTTCCGCCGACGCCCAGGAGCTCCCCGCCGAGGTCACCCGTCAAGCCCCCTTCTACAGCGACATCAAGCAGGAACAAATCCCCGTCCGCAGCCTCCAGCCCGGAGACCTCCTCGAGTACAAGCTCCGCATCGTCCGCACCAAGCCCGAAGCCCCCGGCCGCTTCTGGGGCGGCGACAGCTTCTT
>Ga0302220_10001032_pt1 | contig 22120 bp, 14 predicted proteins | sample II_Palsa_E1_3_FD_194572 | JGI IMG/M metagenome (GOLD analysis project Ga0302220, IMG submission 194572) | Peat permafrost microbial communities from Stordalen Mire near Abisko, Sweden - II_Palsa_E1_3 | ecosystem: Environmental > Terrestrial > Soil > Palsa > Peat permafrost | place: Sweden...
CCCTGGGCGGCTCGTACACGTTCACCGACGGCAAGTTCGACGCCGCCACGTCGAGCCTCTCGCCGAAGTGGAATGCGTTCATGCTGCAAGCGGACTACGCGCTGAGCCGCCGTACCGACGTCTATCTGGAAGGTGTCTACCAGCATGCGACCGGCGCAACGGGGGTGAATGCGTTGGGCAATGCGTCGATCTACAACCTGGCTGCGTCGTCGAACGGCAAACAAGCAGTGGTCGCAGCGGGTGTGCGTCTCCACTTCTGATCCTGTCCGACCAGAGCTTGATGTAAATACGCCGCCGAGGGCCATGAAATACCCCCGGCGGCGTTTTAACTTCTACGGCTGAATAAGCCTCAGGCGGGCTTCCCGGTCCATCCACCACCGAGCGCCTGGATAAGGGACACGGAAGCCGTCAGCTGTCGCGTACGCAGGTCCAGCGACGAAATCTGCGCAGTCAGCTCCGTGGTTTGGGCCGTGACGACATCCAGGTAGCTCACCACACCGTCCCGATACTGCGAAGTCGCCAGCGCGAGCGTCTGCTGCGCGGCGCTCAACGCCTGATCTTCGTTGACTGATTCGTCGCCGAGATGATGCAGCAGCGCCAAGCCGTCCTCGACCTGCTGGAAAGCCACAAGCACGGTCTGCCGGTACTTCGCACCGTTCTCAGCGAGTTCCGCCCGCGAATTCGCCACGGCCGCGCTGCGCTTGCCGCCATCGAAGATCGTGAACAGCAACTGCGGTCCCACCGACCAGATTTCGTTGGGTGCCGCGAGCCAGGGCGAGAAGGTATCGCTTTGATATCCGCCATCCAGGCCGAGTGAAATGTCAGGGTAGAACGCGGCCTTCGCCACGCCGATATTCGCGTTCGCCGCTGCCACGCGCCGTTCCGCCGCCGCAACATCGGGCCTGCGTTGCAAGAGTGTTGAAGGCAGCCCAAGGGGTACCTGTGGCAGATAGTTGAACGCAACGTCCGGCGGCAGGGAGAACGACGATGCCGGCGTTCCGGTGAGCGTCGCGATCGCATGTTCGAGCAGCGCACGGCTCGCCTGAGTATCGTCGGCGGCGGCACGGGCGGATGCAAGTTGCGTCTGCGCCCGCGAGACATCCATGCCAGAGGCGAGGCCGCCGTTGTGACGGCTGACGGTCAGCTTCAGTGCACGCTTATACGTATCGATGGTGTCGTTGAGCAACTTGGCGCGCTGATCGAGGCCGCGCAGCTCAAAATAGGTCGACGCGAGGCTTGACTGAAGGCTAAGGCGCAGCGACTCGAGATCGTCGGCACTGGCTTCTTCCTGTGAGCGGCCCGCACTGACCTGATTGCGCACCTTGCCCCACAAATCAAGGTCATAACCTATGCCGACATCCGCCGTAGCCGAGTTGTAAGTCGAAGGCTGACCCGTGCCGCGCAACGGCCGGTTATCTGACTGCCGTTGCCGCGAGACATCGGATTCGGCACCAATAGTCGGGAACAGCCCGGAACGCGCTTCCTGAAGGTACGCGCTGGCTTCGTCATGCCGGGCGACCGCTGCCGCCACATTCGGATTGGCCGTGGCGATCTTCGCTTCGAGCCCGCTCAATACCGGATCACGATACATGGTCCACCAGCCATCACGCGGGATACGGTCGGCGGGTTTTGCCGGTTGCCACGGCCCGGCTTCCTTGAAGGTGGTGGGAATCGCCGTGGCGGGCACGGTGTAGGTGGGCGCGAACGAACACGCGTTCAGCGCGATAGCGCAGACTGCCGCTACCAGGAGACGGCGCTTAACCATGCTCGTGCTCCGGCTGCCCGGTCGCCGCGGTGGCGACGGCCGTCGCGGCGCTGCGTACAAGTTCGCCTTCTGCAAGCGAGTCCGGCGGGTTGTCGATGATCCGGTCGCTCGCTGACAATCCCGATGCAATCAGGACATGCGTACCGAGGTCGGTCGCGATCTTCACGTCTTTCAGATGCACGTGGTTGTTTGGGTCGATGACCGCGACCTGCATGTTGTCAGTACGGAAGATCAGCGTGCTCGCGGGAACCAGCAACGCGCTGCCGGTGTTAGGCAGCGCGAAGTGAACCTGTGTGTATTCCCCGGGCAGCAGCAAGCCCGATGCATTGTCCACCGACAACTGCACGAGCAATGTGCCAGATGCGGGCGTGATGGCGTCGTCCGTGTCGACAAGTTTCGCGTCGAAGGTCATGCCCGGCCGCTCCGGCACAGTCAGTTTGGCAGTGAGCCCAGGCTTGATCGCCGCCGCGTCGCTTTGCGGCACGTTCACATAGAGCCGGAGGCGGCGCGCGTCGGAGACGGCGAACAACTCGGGTCCGGTGCCGCCGCCCGCATCGATCAACGCGCCGATATCGGTTTTGCGCGCCGTGACGATACCGTCGAACGGCGCCGTGATGCGCTTGAACGATTCAAGCGCTTCGAGGCGCGCGACGTTGGCGCGGCTGGCGTCGACCGTGGCCTGCTTCGCGATCAGGTCGCTGGTCTTTTCATCGGCGTCCTGCTGCGAGACGGAGTCCTGCTTCAGCATCTGCGTCCAGCGTTTTGCGGTGGTCGCCGCGAGGTTTTCGTTCGCCACCGTATTGGCGAGGTCGGCTCGTGCCTGTTTCAGTTGCTGATCGAGATCGGGTGTATCGATCAGGCCGAGCAACTGGCCGGCCTTCACGTGCGTGCCGATGTCGGCGGACCACGTTTGCAGATAGCCGGACACGCGGGCATAGATCGGTGCATTGACGAAGGCCGCGAGCTGCCCCGGCAATTCCAGCGACTGCTCGGCCGCGGGTAGCTGGGGCGTGACGGTAGCCACGGTTGGCACGGCTTGCGCATCGGTCCAGGTCGTCAGTTCATGCTCCGCATGCGAGCGGCTGATGATGCCGTCGGTCACCACACCCGCGGCAATCAACGCAATGATCACGCTGACCAGCTTCAGATGACGCAAGCGCTTAGGGGAATTGATTTCAATTTCAGTGGACATGCGATTCTCCTGATCCGGAAAGTGGGTGATCCTCTTGAGCCTTTTCATTGCGATGCACGAGGCTGAACACGACAGGCACGAACAGCAGTGTGGCGATGGTGGCGCACATCAGGCCGCCGATCACCGCGCGCCCGAGCGGGGCGTTTTGTTCGCCGCCGTCGCCGAGACCCAGTGCCATCGGCAACATGCCGATGATCATCGCGAGTGCGGTCATCAGCACCGGGCGAAACCGCGTGAACCCCGCTTCCATCGCGGCGACCAGCGCGTTGCCGTTAATGGCCAGCCGTTCGCGGGCGAAGGTGACGACCAGGATGGAGTTCGCCGTGGCCACCCCCATGCAGAGGATCGCGCCCGTCAGCGCCGGGACCGACAATGGTGTGTGCGTGATGAACAGCATCCACACGATGCCCGCGAGCGCCGCCGGCAACGCGGTCACGATCACGAACGCATCACTCCACGAATGGAAGTTCACCACGATCAGCAGGTAGATCAGCACGATCGCCGCGATCAGACCGAGGCCCAGTTCCATGAACGCGCTGTTCATGGTTTGAACCTGGCCTCGCACGGTCACTTGCGAGCCCTTCGGTACTTCCTTCGCGGTCTGGTGCACGATTGTGTTGATCTGTGCGGCAACGGCGCCGAGATCCCGGCCTTGCGTGGTCGCATAGATATCGAACAGGGGTTCGATGTTGTAGTGCGAGACCACTGCATTACCCACGCCGCGTTTGATCGTCGCAATGCCGCCCAGAATTTGCGCTTCGCCGGTCTTGCCGGTGACCATCAGGTTGCCGAGATCGTTGAGCGACGTCATGCGGTATTGCGGCGTTTGCGCGACGACCGCATACGACACACCATTGCGCGGGTTGAGCCAGTAGGTTGGGGCAACCTGACTCGTGCCCGAGAGATTGGCCACTACCGAGTTGGTCACGTCGCCCTCGGTAATGCCCAGTTCGGCGGCACGGGTCCGGTCAACCGAGACGGTGAATTGGGGGTAGGTCGTCGCCTGCTGAATGCGCGTGTCGGCAATGCCCGGAATCAGCTGTACCTTGCGCAGCAGTTGCTGGGCATACGCATAGTTGCCGGCCTGATTCGGACCGGCCACCTGGATATCGATCGGGGCCGGTGAACCGAAGTTAAGAATTTGCGAAATGATGTCGGCAGGCAGGAACGAGAAGGTCACGCCCGGATATGCACGCGGCAGCAGCCGGCGCAGTTTCTTGACGTACTCGGCCGTTGGCGCGTGGTCTTCACCGAGCGAGATGAGGATGTCACCGTCCGACGGTCCCATCGTGCCGCTGTTGTTATACGTCAGGTTGATCCCGCTGTTCGGCAAGCCGATATTGTCGATAACAGCGCGCAACTGGTTCGGTGGAATAGTCCGGCGAACGGTGGCCTCGACATGATCGAAGAGGTTTGCGGTCTGCTCGATCCGCAAGCCAACCGGACCCCGCACATGCAACGCGATTTCACCCGAGTCGATGTTCGGAAAGAAGTTGCGCCCGAGAAACGGCGACAGTAAAAAGGACGCCGCGACCACCGCGAGGAAGCCGATTATGAACCGCTTTCGGCTGCTGAGCGCCATCCCTAGCAGGATGCGGTACATGCCGCGAAAGCGCCCGAACAGTTGTTCGAAGCCGCGCTGAAATCGGACGAGAGGATTTTTTGAAGGCGCGTGATGCATGATGCCGTGCGGGTCCATGCTCGCGGCAAGCTCACCGGATGCATGCCCCCCTGACGCGTGCGGCCGCAGCAGGTACTGCGCCATCATCGGCACGAAGGTTCGTGAGAGCACGAATGAGGCGATCATCGCGAAGATCACGGCCTCGGCCATGGGCACGAACAGGAAACGTGCAATACCGTCGAGCAGCAGCATCGGCACGAACACAATGCAGATGCACAGCAGAGAGACGAGGGCAGGCGTCACGATCTGCGCGGCGCCGTCGAGAATAGCGTCCCTGACGGGCTTGCCTTGTTCCAGATGCCAGTTGATATTTTCGATGGTGACAGTTGCATCATCGACGAGAATACCCACTGCAAGCGCGAGTCCTCCGAGCGTCATGACGTTGAGCGTCTCGCCCATCGCCGACAGCGCCGCAATCGCGGCCAGAACCGCAAGCGGGATGGACGACGCAATGATCAGCGTGGAGCGCCAGCTTCCCAGGAACAACAGGATCATGAGCGAGGTCAGGGCGGCGGCAATGATGCCTTCACGCGCCACGCCGCTCACCGCGCCCTTCACGAACACGGACTGATCGCCCATCGTCACGAGCTTGAGGCCGGGCGGCAGGGTCTCGCGAATCAGCGGTAGCTTCGCCTTGACGCCCGCGATGATGTCGAGCGTCGAGGCCGAACCGTTTTTCAGAATACTCATCAGCACGGCGCGATGGCCGTCGAGACGCACGATATTGCTCTGCGGCGGATTGCCGTCGCGAACGTGTGCGATATCGCGGATATAGATGGTTGCGCCGTTGATCGTCTTGACGGGCAGGTTGTTGAGCTGGTCAAGCGCAAGCGGGCTGTTGTTCAGCTTGATGTTGTATTCGAAGTCGCCAATCTTCTCGGTCCCCGCCGGCACGATCTGGTTCTGCTGCGCCAATGCATTCGCTACGTCCGTCGCGGACAGACGGTCCGCCTGCAATGCGTGCGGATCCAGGTCGATCTGCACCTCCCGCGTCTTGCCGCCGTAAGGCGTCGGAATCGCCACGCCGGGTACGCTCAGCAGCGCGGGTCGAATGAAGTTGGTAGCGTAGTCGGCCAGCTTCTGCTCATCGAGTGTGTTGCTGGTGAGCGCGATCTGCAGGACCGGAACCGTCGATGCGTTGTAGTTCAGGATTTGGGGTGGCGTAATGCCTGGCGGCATCTGCTTGAGCACCGTCTGCGAGACTGAAGTGACTTGAGCAGTCGCCGTCCGGATATCGACGGTCGGCTGGAAGAAGATCTTGACGATGCCATAACCCCGGAACGACTGCGATTCAATATGCTGGACGTCGTTGACGGTCGTACCGAGTGTACGTTCGTAGTACGTGACAATCCGGCCCGACATGTCGTCCGGTTGAAGCCCTGCGTAGTTCCAGATGACACTGATGACGGGAATGCGGATATCCGGGAAGATGTCCGTCGGCGTACGGAGTGCCGCGAGCGGACCGATCAACACGATCAGCATCGCCAGCACGATGAACGTATAGGGCCGAGTCAAAGCTAATCGGACAATTTTCAACATTGAGAACGGCTCCGTTCAGGGTGCGCATGGTTCGCGCTGACTTAGTGACTTGGTGACTTGGTGACTTAACAACATCGGGACATCGGACTGATTGCGCAATGACAGCGCCGGTGTCAGTCATTCTGGAAGGATCGGGTTAACACCCACGCACGGGAAAAATGAAACTAGTTTTAGTTTCGAGAGGGCAAAGGGGATGTGACGAAAATCGAGCGCAGCCACAAGGTGCGAAACACCTTGTGGCTGCGCTCGATGATGAAGAAATTAGTCCAGCAAATAACCGGAGCCGCGAATGGTGCGGATCGCCGGCCGGCCGCTGGCGTCATCCACTTTCTTTCTCAGGCGGCCGACGTGGACATCGATCAGGTTAGTACCAGGATCGAAACGGCAGCCCCATACGCCTTCGAAAATCATGGTGCGCGTGAGCACCTGGCCTACATGACGCATCATGAATTCGAGGACCCGAAACTCGGTCGGCTGCAGGTCGAGCACGCGGCCGTGAAGCGTGGCGCGGCGGCGCACGAGATTGAGCTCGAGGCCATGCACACGCAAGACCGTTTCGTCGGATGCGGGTCCGGCCTTGCGTCGGAGCAAGGCTTCCACGCGGGCGCGCATTTCATCGTGAGAGAAGGGCTTGGTGAGATAGTCGTCACCGCCGGCGCGCAGTCCGCGCACGCGGTCATCCACATGACTCATTGAACTCACAATCAGCACTGGCGTGTCTATGCCGACGCCTCGCATGGTCGTCACGATCGTGAGGCCATCCAGGTCCGGCAACATGCGATCGAGCGTGACGATGTCATAACCGCCGCCAATGGCTTTCGCAATACCGTCGCGGCCCGTGCGGGCAACCTGGACCGTATAGCCCGGTGCGGACAATGCACGTGTCACTTCCTGCGCCATCAGTTCGTCATCTTCTATGGCAAGTACTTTCGGCATTACAACGCGCTCCAGAGTGGGGGATGCACGGAATGCACGTCAGGCCGCGGCACGAAGTCCTACCGTGTTATCAGGTGCACGGTACTGGCTCACCGAGAAGTCGATGAAATGCCGGACCTTCGCGGAGAGATAGTTGCGACCCGTGTAGAGGATGGACACCTGGCGTACGCCACCCGCGATCTGGAACTGGCCGAGGATGGGCAGCAGGAGGCCTTTCGCCAGATCGTCCTTGACCAGCGGTGCCGGCAACAACGCGATTCCCATGTCCGCCAGCGCTGCCGAACGCACCGTTGCACTGCTGGTTGCATGCAGCGCATTTCCGGTCGCCACGCGATACACGCCGTTCTGATCCGAGAATTCCCAATTACGCGCGGAGCCGTCGGAGATCGACAGCAGATGATGATGCGCGAGCGCTGCGGGATTCACGGGCGTGCCGTTCTGGGAGAGATAACCGGGCGAAGCGACCGTGACCTCCTTGAACGCGGTGAGATGACGGCAGACCAGCGACGAGTTCGGCAGGTTGCGATCGGCAGAAAAACCGACATCGAAACCTCCCTCGATTAACTCGATCGGCGAGTCGTAGGTCGTCACATCAAAGCCAATGCGCGGATACGCTGCACGATACGCCGCGAGCAGATTGCTCAAGCCGCATGCGGCGTAGGTCGTCGACGCCGCCACGCGCAACGTTCCGCTGAGATCGCGGGTTGAGCGCACGAGGCTCTCTTCAATCGTATCGAGTTGCTGGATGATCGTGCGGCAACCGTCCACATAGGATTGTCCCGCTTCGGTCAACGAGAGCCGACGCGTGGAGCGATTCAGAAGGCGCATGTTCAGGTGCGCTTCCAGCATGCTGATGCTGCGGGTGACTGCTGCGGCCGACATGCCGAGTTGCTTGGCGGCCAGACTGAAGCTGGTGAGATCGACCACGCGGGTGAACACGCGCATTGCTTGTAGCTGATTCATGACGGGCAGCCTGTATCGATTTGACTGACCGCATGATCTGCTACGTGACGTAACAAGGACGCGCCTGCTTTATTAAGTCTTTTTTAACTTTGTCGGCCGTTCTTAAGGCAACCATAAATCAATGGCGTGGCGCATTCGATACACGCAAACCCTCGATGATGGGAATGCCACAAAACAAGAACATCGCTCAAACCTAGCGCACGTCTGCCTTCGCGCTGATCCTGCGGGTCTTGCTTGCGGATATTGAAAATCTGTCATTCAGTTCGACCACGTTGTTTGCATTGCCTCGCTCCGTAGACTTCGATGCTCTGAGGTCAGGGCCGCACTCAACGCTGCATGTCCTCCCGCTCGAAGCATTGCCTGCTTCGCTTAAGCGCACGGCCGAAGTCACGCAGCGTTGCAAGCTGCCTCCTGACCCGGAACCCGTTATCTATGTGGAGTTCAAGATGAAGAAAGTTCTGTTGGCTGCAACTATTTCCAGCCTGTTCGCAGTAGCCGCTCACGCGCAAAGCAGCGTCACGCTGTATGGCGTGATCGATGCCGGGGTGGTGTATGCGAACAACTCGCACACGCCGGGTTCGGCCTCGTCGGGCCAATCGTGGGGTGTGGGTAGCGGCAACGTCAGCGACACGCTGTGGGGCTTGAAGGGCAGCGAAGACCTGGGTGGCGGCATGCACGCCATCTTCAAGTTGGAAGATGGCTTTAATGTGAACAACGGTGCGTTCTCGCAGTCGAACGAGATCTTCGGCCGTCAGGCATACGTTGGTTTGCAATCGAACCAGTACGGTACGGTGACGCTCGGCAAGCAATACGATTCCACGGTTGATTATCTGGCGCCGCTGTCGGAAGCCGGCCAGGGTCTGGGCAACAACCTTGCCGCCCACCCGTTCGATAACGACAATCTGGACAATAGCTTCAGCATCAGCAACTCGGTGAAGTTCGCGAGCATTGATTACGCCGGTTTCAAGTTCGGCGGTTTGTACGGCTTTTCGAACAAGGCGGGCGCGTTCTCGGACAATCGCGCTTACAGCGCAGGCGCGTCTTACTCGAATGGCCCGTTGAGCTTCGCTGCGTCGTATTTGCAGATCAACAATCCCGGCCAGGGCGACAATGCGAATGGTGCAGTGTCGGGAGCGAATAACACATCAACGTTCGTCGCAGCGCGTCAACGCACGTTCGGCGGTGGTGTCAACTACGCTTTCGGCCCGGCCACGGTGGGATTCGTATACACCCACACGAAGCTTGACGGTCTTGATGCGATCAACATGAACGACGGTTATACGGCCTTGTCGGGTAACAGTCTGCGTCTGGACAACTACGAAGTGAATACGCGTTACGCGTTGACACCGGCGATGAGTCTCGAAGGCGCTTACACGTTCACGAACGGCTCGTTCAACACCGCCGCCGGCGATGCCAAGCCGAAGTATCACCAGTTCTCGCTGCTCGCTGACTATGACCTGAGCAAGCGCACGGACGTGTATGCAGAAGGCGTGTTTCAACACGCGTCGGGTGGCGACGGCACGGCGTTGGGTGATGCAGCGATCAACGGCCTGAGCCCGTCTACAACGGACAAGCAAGTGGCCGTAACGGTCGGCATGCGTCACCGGTTCTAAGTCGCTGGGCGTGAGTGAGTAAATGATCGACGCCGCGTGGTTTCATGCGGCGTCGTTTTTTTGCTGGTAGATGAGTACGCGGGACGGATAGAAAAACTAAAGGCTAGCCGACAAGGAAATCGGCTAGCCTTAAAGTTCCCAGCGGCTTGTTGTATCGAGGTTTATAGATTCGCGATCGTCCAGCACTGCAGCTAGCGATGTCTCGGCAATGCGGCATTCCCGATTCAGCGGATGTGATGAACCTGCGGGCCTGAAGACCCAGGCACCTGCCTTGAAGGACGCGAACGAAAGGGCGCATTGCCCCGGACCTTCGGCGCGCGCCCGTATCCGTTTCTGCTCTTGATAACAGCAGCGGGCTGTTTCGCGCCACATCACCATCAACGTGTTGGCAATGGGGCGACTCAGCACACGCACGACAAACGTGCCGGCGGCACGCGCGTTCAACTCGGTATCTGGCTCACTTCAAACGACTGTGGCACTGGCTTGACGATAGCGTCCTGCAGGCGTTCGAGGCTGGATTGAGGAATCGCAAAGCCCGCCCAACCGAGCCCGGTATGACGCAGCAGCAGCACGACCCCGTCGAACAACGGATTCTTGTCCAGGTACCAGCACGGATCAATCTCGATCACATAGTTATGCGTGCGCGACGGTTCGTTAGGCAAGGCCGGCGACAGCCCGGAGCGGATATGGCTAAGACGTTCTATCAGCAGGTCGACGTCATCGACGTCAAGGATTGCCGCGTTCGATCCGATATCGAAGCGTACTGCCTGACGCCCGGAATCGTGGACCGCCTCGACTAATAGTGTTTGGTACATCGCGAAACTCCCAATGTGTAATCGGTCCATTCATTATGAAATTTCGTGACTTGCGAAATCTGAAACAACGCTATCGGAGAATGAAGTTTTTTTTAGATTTGACCGGATCGTGGGCGCTCCCGCGGTCGCCGCAGGCCGCTAGCCGACCAACGAACGGGCGAATTACCTGATTAAATACATAGTAATACGAATTAATTGGTGTCGAAGATTCGACACGAAATAACCGCTTCCTGACCAACTCGGCCCGTCGTTTTCGTAGCACGTCCGATTCCAATCCTGCAGCGTAGCGGTGCTTCAGCTAGACCGACGTTGAGTGAAACTGGTCGCTCGTGACAGGGAAATGAAAGCACCGACGTAAGAAATGTTCGGGATCGTCCGGTGGACTATCCGGCCGCCAGACACTCGCCGAGACGTCCCATATTTCGGGCCATGTTCCCAAAAAATATTGTGCATTCGCACATTTTCACGTTCCACTGGACGTCATGAAACACGTTTAAATCAATCCACAAGCCATCATCATAAAAATTTCATCGCTGTTGCAGTGCAAAATATTTGTGTCTCAATTATGCTGGTTAACCCCTAGCCTGGATGCTCGTACTCGCTGGCGAGCTTTCGTTTCCTTACGTCCACGATTTAACGACGGACTCGAAGAAAACAGGCTAACGATTGACTTTCATTCTTTCACACTTAGTAGCGGCTTTGCCCCAGGCAGTGCCGATTAGCGCTCAAACAAGGTCTTATCTCAGCGATGTCATCCTTACCGCTTCTCAGTCTTGCCATTTGGCTTCCAATCATCTTTGGCGTCGCGATTCTCAGGATCGGGTCGGACCGCAACCCGATGCCTGCGCGCTGGCTCGCGCTTACCGGGTCGGCCGTCTGCTTCGTCGTCACGCTGCCACTGGTCAGCGGATTTGAAACCCATTCTGCTGCGATGCAGTTCGTCGAACGCGTGAACTGGCTGCCGGCTTTCGACATCTCGTATCACCTTGGTGTCGATGGCATCTCGATGTGGCTCACGGTGCTCACCGCGTTCACGACGCTGATCGTGACCATTGCTTCATGGAACGTGATCACGGTGCGCGTTGCGCAATATCTCGCGTCGTTCATGTTTCTGTCGGGCCTGATGATCGGGACCTTCGCCTCGCTCGACGGCATGCTGTTCTTCGTCTTTTTCGAAGCGACGCTGATCCCCATGTATCTTCTGATCGGCTCCTGGGGCGGAACCGGCCGCGTGCACGCGGCCGTCAAGTTCTTCTTCTTTTCGCTCGTCGGCTCGCTGATGATGCTGATGGCGATGTTGTACCTGTATCAGCAATCGCATACCTTCGACCTCGCCAGCTGGCAGGCGCTGCCCATGGGCTTTACGCCGCAGGTGCTGGTGTTCATCGCGTTCTTTGCGGCCTTTGCCGTCAAGGTTCCGATGTGGCCGATCCATACATGGCTGCCACAGGTCCACCTTGAAGCACCGACGGGCGCTTCGGTCGTGCTCGGCATGCTGAAGCTCGGCGCGTACGGTTTCCTCCGGTTCGCATTGCCCGTCACACCCGACGCGGCGCATTTCTTTTCGCCGGTGATCATCGTGCTGTCGTTGATTGGGGTGATCTATGCAAGCCTGGTTGCGCTGGCGCAAACGGACATGAGCAAGCTGCTCGCGTACTCGGCCATCGCGCACATGGGGCTCGTCACGTTGGGGCTGTTCCTGTTCAACGATATCGGCATGGACGGCGCGATCGTGCAGATGATTTCATACGGCTTCGTCTCGGGCGCGATGTTTCTGTGCATCGGCATTCTGTGGGAGCGGATGCACACGCGTTCGATGGATGCCTACGGCGGCGTTGCCAACGTGATGCCGCGTTTCGCGGTCTTCGCCATGCTGTTTTCGATGGCTAATGTAGGCTTGCCCGGCACCTCGGGTTTTGTCGGCGAATTCATGGTCATCATGGGTGCGGTCGAGCTCAATTTCTGGATCGGAGCGCTGGCTTGCACGACGCTGATCCTGAGCGCTTCGTACACGCTGTGGATGTACAAGCGAACCATCTACGGACCGGTCGGCAATGCGGGCGTAGCCGGTCTCGGCGATCTCGGCAAACGCGAGTTTGGGATGCTGGGTGCGCTCGCGGTGCTGGTGCTGGCGATCGGCGTTTATCCGAAACCGCTGACCGATTCTATCGATGCATCCGCTGCCAATCTGCTCAAACAAGCCGATGAGTCGAAGCAACCGCACACAGACTATCTCCCCGGGCCAGACACAGGATTGCACGCGTCGATTCACTCGCCGGCACCGTTCCTGGTTCGTGCAAAAGGGTTTTAATGTTTGATCGACCTTCCGGGATATCGCACTCCAGGTGGCGAGTCCTTGCTTCCCGCGAGGGCTTTCTGTGAGGCGTACTCGAACAACATGCACCGGCATAACTTTGCAGACTTCGCCGAGCAAGCATGCAGCAAGCGCTGCTGCACCGGACATAACGGGTGGTAAAGGGTGGTGAAGACCGCGAGCAGTTTGCGGTCCCCAACCATGTGCCCGGGCTTCCTGGCTTGCTCATCGCCGGCGGTCGGTTCATTGTTCATGAAATTCCAGCCAACTCAGCGGCTCGGCAAGCAATAATGCACGCGATTAAGCTGGCGATTAAGCTGGCGATTAAGCTGGCAATGAAGCTGGCAATGAAGCTGGCAGTAAATAAGCTCCCCAAGAATAATTAAAGGAAACTTTCCCATGCTCAAGTTTCTCAGCGTCAAGCAATCGAGTGACAGCAGGCGCACTTTCCTGCGCAAGTCCGTCGCCCTGGTGCCAATCGCAAGCATCGCCGGTTGCGACCTCACTGCGACCACTTCGTCCAACACTGGTACTCCCGCAACGCAAGCAGGCGCGTCGCCTTATACCCCCGTTTTCTTCGACGCCAAAGAGTGGGCATTCGTAGGCGCGGCCGTCGACCGCCTGATTCCTGCCGACGCCAACGGACCCGGCGCAATCGATGCGGGCGTGCCTGAATTCATCGACCGCCAGATGGATACGCCTTATGCGCACGGTGCGCTCTGGTATATGCAGGGTCCGTTTCAAGAAGGCCCGCCCGAGCTCGGCTATCAGTTGAAACTCGTACCGCGCGACGTGTACCGCATGGGTATTGCGGCTGTTGACCGGTACTGCAGCAAGACCTACAGCAAGACCTTTGCGGCGCTCGACACCACCACCCGCGACACCGTGCTTGGCCAGCTCGAAGCCAACAAGATCGAGCTCGACGAGGTCCCCGCCGGCACCTTCTTCGCGCAGTTGCTGCAAAACACCCGCGAGGGTTTCTTCTGTGATCCGGTGCACGGCGGCAACCGCAACATGGTCGGCTGGAAGACCATCGGTTTTCCGGGTGCACGCGCCGACTTCATGGACTTCGTCAACCAGGATGGCAAGCCTTATCCGTATGGACCGGTTTCGATCAAAGGGGAGCGCACCTGATGGCTGCACAGAAAAAGCCGCACGTCGATGCGGTGATCGTCGGTTTTGGCTGGACGGGCGCAATCCTCGCGAAAGAGCTGACCGAAGCCGGATTGAAAGTGGTGGCGCTCGAGCGCGGTGAGTATCGCGACACCTATCCCGACGGCGCGTATCCGAACACGATCGACGAGCTCACCTACAGCGTGCGCAAGAAGCTGTTCATCGACCTGTCGAAAAACACCGTCTCCATCCGCCATGGCGTGAATGACACGGCGCTGCCGTATCGCCAGCTCGCGGCGTTCACGCCGGGCGAGGGCGTGGGCGGAGCGGGCTTGCACTGGTCGGGCGTGCACTTTCGCGTGGCGCCTGAAGAGCTGCGTCTGCGCAGTCATTATGAGGAGCGCTACGGCAAAAAATTCATTCCTGAAGGCATGACGATCCAGGATGCCGGCGTGAGCTACGAGGAACTTGAACCGCACTTCGATTTCGCCGAGAAGGTATTCGGAACCTCGGGGCAAGCGTACAAGGTGAAGGACCAGATTGTTGGCGACGGCAATATTTTCGACGCTCCGCGAAGCGATCATTTCCCGCTGCCCGCGCAACTGAACACGTATTCCGCCGAGCGGTTCGGGCGTGCTGCCAAGGAACTGGGGCTGCATCCCTACCGCTTGCCGTCGGCGAATACGTCGGGGCCGTACACCAATCCGTATGGCGTGCAGATGGGACCCTGCAACTTCTGCGGTTTTTGCAGCGGTTACGCGTGCTACATGTACTCGAAGGCATCGCCTAACCTGAATATCCTGCCGGCGCTGAAACAGACGCCGAACTTCGAGCTACGCGTGAAGTGTCACGTACTGCGCGTCAATCTCGACGATACAAAAAAGCGCGCCACAGGCGTGACTTATCTCGACGCGGCCGGGCGCGAAGTTGAGCAGCCCGCCGACCTGGTGATCGTCGCGGCGTTCCAGTATCACAACGTCCGGCTACTGCTGCTCTCGGGTATCGGCAAGCCCTACGACCCGGTCTCGGGGGAGGGTGTCGTCGGCAAGAATTTCGCGTACCAGAACCTGTCGACCATCACCGCGTTCTTCGACAAGGACACATACACCAATCCGTATATTGGCGCGGGCGGCAACGGTGTTGCGGTGGACGACTTCAATGCCGACAACTTCGACCACGGGCCGCTAGGCTTCGTCGGCGGATCGCCCTGCTGGGTCAACCAGGCGGGCACCAAGCCGATCAGCGGGATTGCGACCCCCTCGGGTACGCCGAACTGGGGCAGCGCATGGAAGCAGTCGGTGAAGGACAACTACCTGCATACGGTATCCATGGACGCACATGGATCGAACATGACGTATCGCGATGTCTATCTCGACCTGGATCCGACTTATCAGGACCCTTACGGGCAACCGCTCCTGCGCATGACCTTCGACTGGAAAGACAACGACATCAAGATGGCGCGCTACGTAACGGGGCAGATGCACAAGATTGCCGAGGCGATGGGGCCGGTCGCCATCAACGTCTACACGCGCGAGTTCGGCGCTCACTTCGACACGCGTCGCTACCAGACCACGCATCTCGTGGGTGGCGCGATCATGGGGACGGACCCAAAGACCAGTGTGCTGAATCGTTATCTGCAAAGCTGGGATGTGCACAACGTGTTCGTGATGGGGTCGTCGGCGTTTCCGCAGGGGATCGGCTATAACCCGACCGGCCTCGTGGCGGCGCTGGCCTATTGGTCGGCCAAGGCGATCCGCGAACAGTATCTGAAGAACCCCGGCCCGCTGGTGAGCGCATGAGGACAATTAAAATATCGGCGGCTGCCGCGCTGTTCGCCCTTGCATCACTGGCTCAAGCTCAAGCTCAATCTCAGGCTCAATCCAATCAAGCCCAGTCTCGAGCAGATTCCGCGATGATTGCCCGCGGCGAATACATCGCCCGTGCATCGGATTGCATCGCGTGTCATACAGCGGTGAACGGCAAGCCGTTTGCGGGCGGTCTGAAGCTGGACACGCCGATCGGGCCGATTTATTCGAGCAACATCACGCCTGACGCCAGCACGGGTATTGGTTCGTACACCGTCGAGGAATTCGACCGTGCCCTGCGTGAAGGGGTTAAAAAGAACGGCGACACCCTGTATCCGGCTATGCCGTATCCCTCGTATTCGCGCTTGTCGGGTGACGATGTGCATGCGCTTTACGCCTATTTCATGCATGGCGTAAGCCCGGTTCAGCAAAGCAATCGCGCGACCGGAATCGTCTGGCCGCTGTCAATGCGATGGCCGCTCGCACTATGGCGCACGGCGTTTGCGCCCAAGCCTCAACCGTTCACGGCACCGGCCGGAACGGACCCCGTTTTGGCGCGTGGCGCTTATCTCGTGCAGGGCGCGGGCCATTGCGGCGCCTGTCATACGCCCCGTGCCGTGACCATGCAGGAAAAAGCGCTGACCGATGCCGACGGCCTCGACTATCTGTCTGGTGGGGCACCTGTAGACGGCTGGGTGCCGGCAAGCTTGCGTGGCGAGCAGAGGACGGGCATTGGCATGTGGAGCGAGAGCGACATTGTTCAATTCCTGAAGACGGGACGCTCCCCGCACACGGCGGCTTTTGGCGGCATGACTGACGTGGTCGCCCACAGCATGCAGTTCATGAGCGACGACGATCTGAGCGCGATCGCCCGTTATTTGAAGAGCCTGCCGCCCAAGCTTCAGGGGCAAACGCCGTACGTCTACGACGACACGGTTGCCAAAGCGTTACGTACAGGCGATGTCGGCAAGCCGGGCGCTGCCGTGTACCGCGATAACTGCATGGGGTGCCATCGCAGCGATGGGACGGGTTACACGCGCGTGTTTCCAGCGCTCGGCGGCAATCCTGTGGTGCAGGGTGAAGACGCGAGTTCGCTGATTCACGTAGTGCTCTCGGGGAATACGCTGCCGGGCGTTCGTACGGCGCCCTCGTCATTCACCATGCCGCCGTTGGGATGGCGTCTCTCCGATCAGGAAGTGGCCGACGTCTCGAACTTCGTGCGCACGAGCTGGGGCAATACCGGTTCGGTGGTGACAGCGGAGCAGGTCGCGAAAATGAGGAAGCTGGTGAAACCGCCGGGCATGCCGCCGATTGGCGGCAGCGCGGAGGTAGAGGCGAACGGAATGAATGGAACGGCCGGGCAGGCCAGCGATTAGAGGCGGTAGAACGGCCGTTGTAACGTGGCCAACGGTCCGGGCGCTGTGCCCGAACCGTTGCATCACGTGCTGGTGCTCAACGAGGGATCGTCGGCATAACCGCCTGGGCGGCGGCTGGCTCGCGCCGTCTTTTCCGGCTCAACACGATCGGTCGTCAACCCGAGCGCCTGCCGTTCAAACAACCGCCGATACAAGCCGTTGTGGAGCTGGATCAGCTTCTCGTGGCTGCCTTCCTCCGCAATCCTGCCCTTGTCGAGCACCAGCAGCCTGTCCAGCGCCCGCACCGTCGAAAGCCGGTGAGCAACCACCAGCGTCGTGCGGCCAACCATCAGCCGCTCCATTGCCTGCTGGATCAGCACTTCGCTCTCGCTGTCGAGGCTCGACGTTGCTTCGTCCAGGATCAGGATGGGCGCATCCGCGAGGAACGCCCGGGCAATCGCCACGCGCTGGCGTTCCCCACCCGACAACTTGATGCCGCGCTCACCCACGAGCGTTTCATAACCCTGAGGCAACGCCGCGATGAAATCGTGGGCGCTGGCCTGCCTTGCGGCCCGCTCGATTTCCGCGCGGGTAGCGCCCGGCCGGGCGTATGCAATGTTCTCCGCGAGCGAGCGATGGAACAGCACCGGCTCTTGCTGAACGATCGCGATCTGGCCGCGCAACGACGCTTGCGCGACATTGGCGATGTTCTGCCCGTCGATCATGATCCTGCCACCCGAGATGTCGTATAGCCGCTGGATAAGCTTGATCAACGTCGTCTTGCCCGACCCCGAGTGCCCGATCAACCCTACACGTTCGCCCGGCGCAATCCGCACCGAGAAATCGTCATAGAGCGGCTTCGTGTGACCGTCGTAGCTGAAGGTCACGTGCTCGAAGCGGATCTCGCCTTCACGGATCGCGATAGGCCCAGCGTCGGGCTTGTCTTCCACGCCGAGAGGCTGACCTTCAAGCGATACCAGCTCTTCCATGTCGTTGACCGAACGCTGCAGATTGCGCACGTGCATCCCGACTTCACGCAGATAACCCTGCAACATGAAGAACATGGTCAGCGTGAACGTGATGTCGCCCACGCTGGCCTTATCGGCTTCCCACAGCAACAATGCAGCGCCCAGGATTGCCGCCTGCATGACCACCAGCATGCCGCCTTGCACACCGCCGTTGATCGTGCCGCGTGCCCACGTGCGCCGCGTCCGGTGACGCCACTTCCCGATCACGCGGGCAAGCCGCGCTTCCTCGCGCGTTTCCGCACCGAAGGCCTTGACCACGGTGTTGCAGCTCACCGCGTCTGCGAGCGCGCCGCCCATGCGGGTGTCCCATGCGTTGCCCAGACGGGCAGCCGGCGCAACGAAGCCAAGCGACAGGCCGACCGTCACCCCGATATAAAGCAGCGACCCGACGCCCACGACCACGCCCATGATGGTCCAGTGCATACCGAGCAACACGGTTGCGCCGACCAGCATCACCAGTGAGGGAAGCAGGGCGATGAGCAGCGTGTCGTTGAGCAGGTCGAGCGCCCACATGCCGCGCGTGATCTTGCGGACAGTCGAACCGGCGAAGCTGTTGCCGTGCCAGTCAGCCGAAAACCGTTGCACGCGATGAAACGCGTTGGCGGCAATTTCGCTCATCATCTTTAGCGTCAATACGATGATGTTCATGAAAACGAGCTGACGCAGCAACGTGCCTGCCAGCCCAAGGCAAGCCAGGATGCCGAACGCGGTTGTGGCTGCACGCCATGCCAGCTCCTTGCCGGCCGCGCCGGCGGCGAGTGCGTCCACGAGCCGGCCTGCGAAGAGCGGCGTGAGGACATCGGCCAGTGCCGACAGCAGCGCGAGCACAACAATGGCTACGATGCGCCACGGTTGTTTGCCCCAGTGAGCCACAGTGAAACCGAGAACGTCTTTGAACGCCCGTCCGCCGAAGTCGAGTTTTTTTGTGTAAGCCATTTGCCACAGCCCGTAGCGCCAAGCGCGACGAAGCTTTTCCGGTCGAGAGAAATTAGAGCGACAGCCAAAGCACGCCTGCATGAGCGGGCAAACTACAACGGACTGTCTGGAAATCGCGCAGGCTGCTGTGCCCGCGCTGACGGCGACCTAAACTGGCCGGCGCATCGAGTAAGGGACGGCGCTGTTGAATGTGAGCATTTTTTCGCCTCCCTCTGAGAAATGAAACTTGAGTGACGTGGGACCGGGCGGCCATCCACGTCTGAATATTATCAGGCACTTACAGCGCTTGCCAACCCCTTTTGGCCACGCACATGTTGTCGTACCGATACAGTGCGAGCGACGCTACATAGCCGCCGCTCGAGCGATCCCAATGCAGGAATGTCCCTGCGCTGTAGCAACATTTGTGAAAAAACCGGGCTCGCGCCGAGCGCTCAGGCTCAGGCGAATCCGCCGAAGACACCGTTCAATTGCTTGCTGGATGCGGCGCCGGCGAGGCCATCGAACGACCCCGCTTTCATTTGTTCAGCGGCCGTTAGCATGGCTTGCCACGCAACCCGCGCCAAGCCTCCGCCAACACTGATTCGCCGCACGCCAAGGTCGGCCAGTTCGGCGACGCTCAGGCCCGGCCGCATCATCAATACGTTGAGCGGCTTGGGCGCCACGGCGCGAACCATGACCGCGATATCGGCCTTATCGACGACACCCGGGGCATACAAACAATCCGCACCCTCGGCGGCGAAGGCTACAAGTTTGTCAATGGACTGGCTGAGCGCACTCGGATCACTGAGCAGGATTTCGGTGCGCGCGACCAGGATGACGTCGTCGCCGGAACGGTCGATCGCCGCACGGGCCGCACGTACCCGCTCGACCGCAAGAGCGGTCTCGTAGAGTCCGAACGGCGCTTGCACGTCGCGATCTTCAATCGATAAACCCGCCACGCCCGTCTGGATCCCGAGACTGACGTTAGCCGCGAGCGTCGCCGGGTCGGAAGCAAAACCCGACTCGAAATCGGCATTCACCGGCAGGTCCACGGCCTCGCAGAGGGCGCCCAGATGTTGCAGGACATCGGAGCAGGTCACCGCGTAGTCGGGCCGGCCTGTGGACCACGCGAAGCCTGAACTGGTCGATGCCAGCGCGGCGAAGCCGAGATGCTGCAGCATCCGTGCACTTCCTGCGTCCCATGGGTTGGGCAGCACGAAACAGCCTTGCTGGTGAAGCGCGCGAAAGGCAGCGCGTTTTTCGGCGACAGTACGGGTCATCGGAACCTCATCGTGAGTGGGCTAACAAATCGGAGTTGCAAATACGAGTCCGTTCAAGCAGCTTTGGGCGCGGGTAACTTCCTGATTCATCTACCGCGGACTGCGTTCGTACGGACAGGGTTACGAAAGCAAAAATGTTGACACGCAATCTCATACGAGCGGGTCAGATCCAGGACGACGCTCGTGACATTCATGCATAAGCTCAAACGCACCACGCTTTATATTCCCACTCCCGCAGCCTCCAACCCCGCAACGTTCTGCTGAGTCAGCACCGCTTCGCCCGCTACGGCGCGAGCAATCAGCGCATCGGGCTGCGCAACCGGAATTCCCTGCGCCTGGTACCAGGCATCGTCGTAATAGGTGTTGCTATAACGTTCGCCGCTATCGCACAGCAGGCTGACGATGGAACCCTGTTTGCCCGCCTGCTTCATGCGCTCGGCCAGATACAGGACGCCCACAAAATTGGTTCCTGTCGAACCGCCGACGCGGCGCCCGAAGTGCCCGGCCAGATAGCGCATTGCTGCAAAGGACAACGCGTCGGGCACCTTGAGCATGGCATCGATACATGTCGGAACAAAGGAGCGTTCAACTCGCGGACGGCCGATGCCTTCAATCTTCGATCCGACATCGAGCGTCAGGCTGCTGTCTGGCGTACCCGCGAGCGTGCTTTTGAAGTAATCGAAAAATACCGAATTCTCGGGATCAGCGCAAAGAATGCGCGTGGCATGCCGCCGGTACGCTACGTATCGGCCCAACGTGGCGGTCGTGCCGCCGGTCCCGCCGCTGGAGACGAGCCACGCCGGCACCGGGTGCTCCTCGTCATCCATCTGCTTGAAGATCGACTCGGCGATATTGTTGTTGGCCCGCCAATCGGTCGCGCGTTCGGCGTAGGTGAACTGGTCCATGAAATGACCGCCGGTTTCCGCCGCGAGCCGATGCGATTCCGTATAGATGTCCGCGGGGTTGGCGACCAGATGGCAGCGCCCGCCGTAGAACTCGATCGCCTCGATTTTCATCCGGGATGTACCCGCCGGGATCACCGCGACGAAGGGAAGGCCGAGCAGTCGCGCGAAATATGCTTCGGAAATGGCCGTTGATCCGCTGGACGCTTCAACAATCGTGCTTTGTTCGCGCAGCCAGCCATTGCATAGCGCATAGAGAAACAAGGATCGCGCCAGACGATGTTTCAGGCTGCCGGTCGGATGACTCGACTCGTCCTTGAAATAGAAACGGATAGCCGGATAACCGGGCAGGTCAAGCGGAATCAGGTGGGTATCGGCGGAACGGTTGAAGTCCGCTTCAATCTTGCGAATCGCTTCACAGGTCCAGTCGGAACGTGCCATGAAAAATCCCCACCCAGTGACGGCTAACAGCGGACCGGCGCGCGAATCCGGCTCCAGCGCGCGGGCTATTGCAGCGTGCTCGCGGCATGGCGTTGTCAGTCACGCTCGGCTTGGCCGGGGGCTCGATGTGAAGCCATCGTACACGAGAGCAGCAGCCCGGTTTTCACAATCGCAACGGGCTGCCGTAGGGGTTTTCGTGGCTAACACGTCATGAAGGCGTCATGAGAAGTCCGTCGAGCGCGATACCTTTTCCCACGTCGCAATCTCGGCAGTGAGCGCCGCCAGCTTGTCCCTGACCAGGCTGAGCGCGTCGGTGCCGAGCAGCAAATGCACCGGTGGATTTTCAGCCGCAATCACCTCCAGCAGCACGTTGGCCGCTTTGACCGGGTCGCCCGCCTGCTTGCCGCTTTTCGCCTCCCGCGCCTGACGGATCGGGGTGAACAGCGCATCGTAGTCCGCGATG
>Ga0302220_10001039_pt1 | contig 22050 bp, 18 predicted proteins | sample II_Palsa_E1_3_FD_194572 | JGI IMG/M metagenome (GOLD analysis project Ga0302220, IMG submission 194572) | Peat permafrost microbial communities from Stordalen Mire near Abisko, Sweden - II_Palsa_E1_3 | ecosystem: Environmental > Terrestrial > Soil > Palsa > Peat permafrost | place: Sweden...
GCCCTATACAGATAGGCGAGGATGGACCGGCCAGTGCAGCTATTTCCATGCACTCACGCGCGGTTGGCTTGCATATCCTTCTTCAGATGTTCCAGCCGATCAATCATTTCATTGGGCAAACGTCTTGCGCGCGCAATGTCCACCGCATCGCGGCCTGCGGAATCCGCTATTGAGGGGTCCGCACCCGCCTTGATCAGGAGATCCAGTGTCTTGAGCCGCTTAAGCCGGGCCGCATAGAAAATGGGTGTCTCACCATGTGCCCTGAGATTGAGCTCCGGTTTCGATTTCAGCAGGGTGCGGCATAGAAGATCGTCGTCGCGCCATACTGCCGCCCAAAGCGAATAGCTTGCGTTTGCGCCACGCTGCAAAAGGAACCTGACCAGCGGCAGGTTTTCGCCACGGGCCACGGCATACCAAAGCGGCGTTGCCCGGAAATCGCCTTCGTCCTCGTCCATGGGCACTTCCCGTTCAAGCTCCGCACCGGCTTCCAGAAGCGTTGTAACGGTCCTGATCCCGTTCGGCTCGGCGAGTTGGGTACTTGAGCCAGACCTGACTGCGCAAGCCCGATGCAGGGCCGTACGCCCCTGGGGATCGCTTACCTTGACAAGCTCAGGCGCCGAGGCCAGGTTCGCCGCGACCGAGGCGGCATCCCACAGGGTGGCCGCAGCGAAAAGTGATGTTCTGGAAGGCTTGGTCATCTCCCAATCCTCTATTCACTCACTCCGCAGCAATCCGCGTTTCCGCAACATGGGCTCGGCACGTGGATCGCGGCCACGAAAAGCGCGGAACGCCGAGCCCTGTTCGCGGCTGTCGCCAGCGCTGTACACGTAGCGATGCAGCTTGTCCGCTAGCGCGGGATCGAATGCGTTGCCGGCTTCTTCGAATGCATCGAATGCGTCGGCCTCAAGAACCTCCGCCCACATATAGACGTAATACCCGGCGGCGTAATATCCGCCGCTGAAGATATGGCCAAAGTGAGGCAGCCGGTGACGCATGCCTACCTCGCGCGGTACACCGAGACGCTCCCGCTCGGCTATCTCGAAGCGGGCAATGTCGATGCCCGCAGGATCGCTCTGCAGATGCAACGCCATATCGATCAAAGCTGACGATGTGTAGGCAACCGTCTGAAACCCCTGGTTGAAAGTCTGCGAAGCCCTGATACGTTCGATCAGCGCTGCCGGGATAGGCTCGCCAGTCGTCACATGACGCGCGTGCTTCGCGAGCACTTCCGGCACCGTGGCCCAGTTTTCCATCAACTGAGAAGGAAGTTCCACATAGTCTTGCGGGACATGGGTACCTGACAAACGACCGTAGTTCACATCGGACAGCAAGCCATGCAGGCCGTGGCCGAACTCATGAAACAGCGTGCGTACGTCGTCGAAACTGAGCAGCGTCGGGCCATTGTCTGTGCGGGCAAAGTTGTTGTTGTTCACCACGATCGGCGTCGCCTTGCCGCCATGACGCCTTTGCTTGCGATAAACATGCATCCATGCGCCGCCCTGCTTATTAGGCCGGGCATAGTTGTCGCCAAGGAAGAGTCCCACGAGTTCAGCTCCGCGGCGCACCTCCCACAGACGCACGTCCGGGTGATACAGCGGCACGCCGATTTTTTCGACGAACTGCAATTGGAACAGGCGTTCCGCGCAATCGAACATGGCGGCGAGCATCGCGTCCAGGCTGAAGTACGGTTTCACTTGGGCATCGTCGAGTGCGTAGCGGGTAACGCGTACCTTCTCGGCGAGGTAATACCAGTCCCACGGTTCAACGTCGGTAGGTTCACCCAGCGCGGCAGCCTGGCGCTCCTGTTCAACGCTGGCCTTCGCCGGCTCCCATACCTGGCTAAGCAGCGCGTGAACCTCAGACGCGCTGCCTGCCATGCGATCAGCAAGCGCGTAATCGGCAAAGTTTTCGTAGCCGAGCAAACGTGCTTGTTCCTGCCGCAGTATCAGTATCTCTCGAGCGATCGGCCGGTTATCGCGTGCCGGGTTTTCTCCGCGGCGGGTCCAGGCGCGCCATGCCGTTTCGCGCAAATCACGGCGCATGGACCATGTAAGAAAGGGCTGCACCAGCGAACGCGACAGCGTGATCACGTAGCCCTCTACGCCACGTTCCTTTGCGGCGCTGCGTGCCGATTGGCGCAGAAAATCAGGCAACCCAGCCAGATCCGCTTCGGATGTCAGCGGCAACTGGTAGCTGGATTCGTCTGCGAGTATGTTTTGCGCGAACTGCGTCTGCAGATCAGCGAGGCGAGTAGCAATGGCCGTGAAACGTTCACGGTCGGACCCTTGCAGCGTGGCGCCCGTACGGACAAAATCGGTATGCATGCGTTGCAGCAAACGCTGCTGCTCTTCGTTAAGATCCAGCACGGCAGCTTGCTGGTGGACAGCGTCGAGCCTCGCGAAGAAACCCGCGTGCATAGCGACCTTACTGTCGTGCGCGGCCAGCAGCGGCGCCATCTCGCGCTCCACGGCCTGCAATGTGGCCGGCGACTCGGAGGCGCACAGGTTTTCGAAAGTCAGCCGCACACGATCAAGCGTGGCGCCGGTCGCATCGAACGCAGCCACGGTGTTGTCGAATGTGGGCGCGGCCTGATTTTCAGCAAGCGCATCAATTTCCGCCAGATGCTTCTCGAAGAGCACCGCGAATGCGGGCGCAAAGTGTTCGGGCTGGATCTGCTGGAAAGGCGGCAATTGGTAGGGCGTTTGCCAGTCCTGAAGCAGCGGGTTACCGTTGTCGGTCATGTCGATCCGCCTGTGGGGTATTGATGGTCACGAAGTGATCATGATATGACATCGCGGTAAAGGTTTTCGAGCCGTGTCGGATCTGAGCTTTTGGAGGTCCGGGCAGCGGGCCCGGCTCAAAAGTTGGATCATGAATCCTGCGGCGCATCTCTTCGTACGGGATGCCGCGTCGGCTGCTTCTGCCGCGCCGGACTTGCGATCGGGCGGGAAGCAGCGAGTGCTACTCTGGATAAGTGACAATGCAAACCATTATTGTGTCGAACTGGCAGGAGTTCATGAGTCTCACCATAGAACTCGACGGCTGGGCGTTTCGCGGTCAGCAGGACGCGCGATGGCCGTTGCAAAGTTCGTTATCGCGCTACCTGTCGGCGTTCGTACCTGACCGTTCCGCGTGGCGAATTCAGGAGCAGCGCGCCATTCGCATCTTCAGGCGAAAGGCGCATAACTATCTTTCCGATGTCCGCGCGCTGTCCGACGATCTGCGCTGCCTCGGTCTGATGCAGCACCACGGTGCACCGACCCGACTGCTCGATTTCACCAAGTCGCCTTTTGTTGCCGCGTTCTTTGCGCTTGAGCGCGCTGTGACTGACGCTGCCGTTTTCGCGGTCAATACCCCGGCGTTGTGGACGGATCGCGCTGTCCCAGTTTCGGCGCCGCATCTTGTACGAGAGATGATCGACCCACGTTTGCCTGGAAATTTTGAAAGGTTTTATCTTAGCGACGAAAACCCGGTGATGTGGTTTGGGGAACCCGCCGAAATGGATCAGCGGCTGATTGCGCAGGCCGGCACGTTCGTGTTGCCCGGCCTGCTGCATCAGCCGCTCGACATGATCCTCGATCAATACACCTGCAGCGACGAACTGCTGCGAAAGATCGTGTTGCCGTCGAATTTACGGGACGAAGCCATGCGTTCGTTGTACCGGATGAACATCACGAACGCATCGCTTTTCCCGGACCTCGAAGGACTGGCGCGTTCAATTGCGCTGGAACTGGAAATCGTTTGGCCGGCGCAGGTGGGCAAAACGAGCGACTGATTCCGGCTCAGTCAGGGGATGGAAAGAGGGCCGCTTCTCTACCGTATCTCCAGCCAGTTTCCATAGCGCTTGATCATCTTTTCGTCGAAGTTGAATCCGAGTCCGGGTGTCTGGTGCAATAGCACGTGACCATTGCGGTGTTCCAGTTGCCGGTCGATAAGACGCCTGAAATTGAGTACCTGATCGTCCCGGAAAAATTCGACATAGCGCGCGTTCGGCGTGGCTGCGACCAGCGGTGCGTGAACGTCGTGGAACCAGTGCGGGCACATTGTCACGCCGTAACTCGAGGCGGTGGCGGCTATGCGCCGCCACTCGGTGATGCCGCCGCAGACAAGCGCGTCGGTTTGAAGGATAGCGGCCGCGCCTTGATCCAGGACCTCTTTGTGGTACCAGCGTCCGTAGCCGATCTCTCCGGTGGCAATAGGCACCCGCGTCAGCTTCGACAGTCGCGCATGATTGGCGACATCGTCAGGGGAGAACGGCTCTTCTATGAAATAGGGATCGTACTGTTCCATCAACCGGACGTAGCGCATGGCTTCGGTTGCGTCGCTCCAGCCGTTGTTGATATCGAGCATCAATTCAATGTCCGGGCCAATGGCCTCCCGCGCGGCGCGCACGCGTGCCTCTTCTTCGCGCGGTGACAAGCGGCCCGATTTCATCTTTACCGCCTTGAATCCCATGTCCACGTAGCTGGCCATCTCTTCCCCCAGCATGTGCGGCGTTTTGCCGTCGAGGTAATACCCGCCGCTCGCGTAAGCCGGGACCTGATCGAGTTGGCTCGCGCCAAGGTATTTGTGCAGAGGGACCCCGTGCGTGCGGGCGTTGAGATCCCACAGCGCGGTATCCAGGATACTGATCGCACGCATGACGGTGCCCGCGCGTCCCTGCAGCAACGATTCCTGATACATCGCTTGCCACAGTCCTTCCGTAGCATAGGAATCCTTACCGATCAGAACTGGCGCGAGCAGCTGCTCGACCGCCGCCGTCAATAGTGCGCCGCCTGCGCTTCCGACGTAACAAAAGCCGATTCCCTCGACGCCGTCGCTTGAGCGCACTTTAACCAGGCCATAGTGCCGCGCGGATACGGTACGCGTTGCGAATGAAGTGACGCGGTCGAGCGGGACCACTGCTGCACATACGGATATGGATTCGATCGTAGGCAAGATTCTGTCTCCTGTTTTCAATTAATCAGACCGGTGATGACCGGTTCAACCTTATTCTCATTGACGCGATTCGACAGAGCCAGTAATTTGCGGTTTATTCAAACGATAAAATTTCTATCGATGGACTCCCGTTATTTGCAAAGCTTCGTTTATGTCGCTGAACTCGGTTCGATAGCTGAAGCGGCGCGTCGCCTCGACCTGACGCCGGCGGCGGTCGGCCAGCGTGTCAAACTGCTCGAAGAGGAACTGGGCATGCGGTTGATCCAGCGCTCGGGCCGGACGGTCTCGGCAACGCCTGCAGGCGCGCGGATTCTCGAGCGCGGCCGCAAGGTGCTGAGGGACATCCGCGACCTCCGGGCAGATGTGGTGGACGACACCAGCCTCTCCGGTGAGCTTCGGCTTGGCGCCACGCCCACGCTGATGACCGCGCTGATCCCGCGACTCGTTTCAACGCTGCTTGGCGAGCACCCGCAGGTCGACATCTATCTGGAACCCGGTAATTCTGTCGCGCTGTACAGCAAAGTGCTCGATGGCGAACTCGACGCCGCGCTGATCATCCGGCCGCTATTCGACCTGCCCAAGAGCTGCGGCTGGCACACGATGCGGGAGGAGCCACTAGTGCTGCTCACGCCCGAGTCAATGCAAGTCTCCGACGTACGCGTCACGCTCGAAACCGAGCCGTTTCTCCGCTATGACCGCACCACCGTGGGCGGCCGGATTGCCGACGATTACTTGAGGCAACAGGGCATCAAGACACACCAGCGATGCGAACTTGACGGCCTTGACGCACTCGCGGCGCTGGTCAGCCGGGGGCTTGGTGTGTCACTGGTCCCGCATTGGCTGAGCGCACCCGGGTACAACGTACCGCTAGCCCGTTGGCCGCTGCCCGGCTCGCGCGCGAAGCGGGTGGTCGGCATGGTGTGGTCACGCGCATCGGCGCGGATTCGCCTGGTCGAAAGTTTCCTTCAACTCGCTCAGGGTTGGGATGGCAAACCGTAAAGAATTTCTATCGACTCAAGCAAGGAAAGCCGGGTAGTTCCGCGGGGAGAGCGGCGCAATACTAGTGCCGCGTTACGACGACTACGCCCTTGATCGAAAGGGCCTAAAGGAGACTCCCCCTGTGATGACGACCATTGAGGATCGGCCAGCCGGCACGCTTGCGCCGGTACTGACGCCGTTCAAGCCCGACGGGTCCCCGTGTACCCGCCGATTCATCGAACATTGTGAGCGCCTGCTTGAGCAGGACGTCGGTATTGTCCTGTTCGGCACCAATTCAGAAGCAGCTTCCATGACCGTGCACGAGAAGCGAACGCTACTTGATGCACTACGGGAAGCAGCACGGTTACCTCGCAGAATGATGGTAGGCGTGGGCGCCTGCGCTCTCGCGGAGACAGTGGAACTGACGCGAGCGGCGCTGGACAGTGGCTGCTACAACGTGTTGATGTTGCCGCCATTCTTCTACAAGGGTGTCAGCGACGAAGGATTGTTCCGCTCGGTCGCGCAAGTGATCGAGTCAGTCGGCGACATGCGTCTGCGGATCTATCTCTATCACATTCCCGCTGTGAGCCAGGTACCGTTCAGCGTGTCTCTGATCGCTCGCCTGCTAAACGCTTATCCGGGCGCAATGGCGGGAATCAAGGACAGTTCCGGCGACCCCGTCCATACGCTTGACCTGATCAGCGAGTTTCGCGGCCACAGTTTCGATGTGTTTGCCGGCAACGAAACGCATCTAGTGGATGTCATGTCAGCGGGCGCTACCGGTGTGATCTCCGCGACTGCGAATGTCAACGGAGCGGCCATCGCGCGTCTCTGCAATGAGTGGGATACCCCCACTGCGCCCACCGAACAGGCCGCCGTCAATCGGCTGCGCTCAGCGTTTTCAAAATTCCCGATGATCGCCGCCATGAAGACCGCGATCGCCGCTCGCCTGGACGACGCAACCTGGGCGCACGTGCGCGCTCCGCTAATTGAATTAGATGCCGGCCAGCAAGATGCTCTGCTATCCGAATTAATAACCATGGGTTACGCAAGCCCTCACGAACAGCTTTCGTGAAACCCTATAACGAGTGAAGGCCGCCTGCGTGCAGCGCAGGCCGATGCCTTTACCGAATTTCAGCAGGAGACATGCAATGTTGAGTGACAGTCCTGGCGTAGCCGGCGCGTTTGCCGACGATAGCGTCGAAGCAACCTATAAACGCGTGGCGTGGCGAATCGTTCCCTTGCTATTCGTCTGCTACATCGTGGCGTACATGGATCGGGTGAATGTTGGCTTCGCCAAGCTGCAGATGCTTGCCGATCTTGGCTTTAGCGACACCATCTATGGTCTAGGCGCCGGGTTCTTCTTCCTCGGTTATTTCTTGTTCGAAGTGCCCAGCAACCTGCTGCTGCATCGGTTCGGCGCACGCCGCTGGATTGCCCGCATCATGATCACCTGGGCGGTGCTCTCCATGGCGACAGCATGGGTCACCACACCCGCGGCGTTTTACGTGATCCGGTTTCTGCTCGGCATTGCGGAGGCCGGTTTCTTTCCCGGAGTCATTCTCTACCTGACCTACTGGTTTCCATCGCATCGCCGGGGCCGGATGACGGCGTGGTTCATGGCGGGGAATCCGATCTCGGGCATCATCGGCGGGCCACTTTCGGGGCTGGTCATGAAGTTACTTGCCGGCGCGTTCGGGCTGTCGGGGTGGCAGTGGCTGTTTATTATCGAAGCGCTTCCGGCGATCGTCATGGGTATCGTCGTCTACCTCTATCTGGACGATAAGATCGGCGACGCCAACTGGTTGCGCCCGGATCAAAAAGCCTTGATAAGCGCCGAGATAGAACGAGAGAGCAGGGCGCACACCCACGGGTCGATACGCAGCGTGCTCGTGTCGGCAAGGGTCTGGCTGCTGTGCTTTATCCTGTTTGGCATTGTCATGGGTTCGTATGCAATCGGCTTCTGGCAACCCACATTGATTCGACTGGCGGGCATTGAGGATCCGCTGACCATCGGCATGTTGTCGATGATTCCCTATGCCGCAGCGTTGCTCTCCATGCTGCTGACAGCACGTCACGCGGATCGTACCCGCGAGCGCCGGTGGCATCTCGCCGTTCCAGCGCTCATTGCTTCTGTTGGCTTCGGTGTTTGCGCGCTAAGCGGCTCGCATCTTTATCCGGCCATGGTTGGCATGACGCTCGCGGCCGTCGGTGTGATCACCGCCTTGCCCATGTTCTGGGCGTTGCCGACGGGCTTTCTTGGCGGCGCTGGTGCGGCAGCCGGCATCGCCTTGATCAATTGCACCGGCAACCTGGCGGGGTTCGTCAGCCCTTCAGTCATTGGATGGCTTAAGAATCAGACCCACTCGCTTAGCTCAGGATTGTTCCTGGTCGCCGCGATGATCGCGGTCGCCGGCATGGCCGTTGTCATGCTTATCCCGGCGAAGCTGGTCAACCGATAGCGTCTAACCAACGGGGAGAAACACCGAGGCACGAGCTGTGCCTCCGTCTGATTCCGTCTTAGCGAGTAGATCGTCGATTTAGCCCACCGTTCGATAGAAACACGTGCGATGGCGAGACCGCATTGGGCCGATGAGCCGTAACATCACGCGCCGCTGCTAGCGAACTATTCAGTCCAGACTCAGCCACGCACATCCTGCTGCGGATCGGCATATGAACGGGCGAGGGCATGTCTTCGACAGACTGCGTCTCAGCGCTAAGCTTGAACGGGCGGCGCCATTATATTTTTCGATAAAATATTATGAATTGTTTCATAACGCGCTAATTCCATTTATGATCCCGTCAACCCGCATCGTGTGCCCGCGATGCGCTGAAAAACGCTTTGGAGCGCAAGTGGTCAGCACGTGCTGATTGTCTGCCGCGCCGCTACCAAGCGCGTGGCGATCGCACAAACGCGACGTTCAATATCTGCCTTTTCACATGTTTCACACGTTAATGCGTAAGCATGCTGCAGTTGTGAGTTGAGCCCAAACAATGCGTAGCGTGGAGACGAAAGCGAATGCCTAAGCTCAGTGACCCGGAGAAAAGTATGAGTGGCCCCTTGGCCATTGCTCCTGTGGGACAACTAATCGAGCTGCGCCAATCAATCGATCGGCAAGTGTGGTTGGCGCAATACGAGCCTCAACCCAAAATCAGGTGCGTCGATTTTAATTCTTCAGACAATATATCCAGACATCTTCACACCTTCCGCGATAGCAGCTTAATCGGCTCTGATATCCGGCTCAACGACACCGCCCGTTTTGACGAAAATCACATAGCTTGGTCATACGGGCCATCACAGGCGAAAAGCATCGCCTGCTTGATGGGCTTGCTCTGAGTGCCGGGCGTCCTCTGTCCAGGTTTATTCCAGCAACGCAACTGCCATTTCATGCAAAGCGCGGTCTTCTGCGAAACCACGCGATATCTAAAAATGCTGAACTCCCGCCTTTCCAGGCTGGGGTTTTTTGTCTTTTCCGCACCGAATAAAAGATGATAAAACTCGATAAAGTCTCGATGCTTGTTGTGATCAGCAGCGTGATCCTAAGCGCGTGCGGCGGCGGCGGAAGTGCGGGTCAGTCCAGCGGCGTGTCCGGCTCAGCAAGCAGCCCCGCTTCTGCCGGCGCACCGGCCGGCGCTTCGTCATCATCTTCGGGCGGTGCAGCGGGTACGTCCGGCCTCGCGCAGACCTCTCCCACCAATGCCGGCACATCAGCGTCTGGCGCCATCATCATGCCTCTCGAAGTGATGAGCTACGCCAGCGGCAAGATTGTTACCGCGACGCTCAGTGTTCCAAGCGGTGCGTCGGCGAAAGTGCTGACCATGAAGGTCAACAATTTATCGTACGACGCTAAAGGTTCCGTTCAGATAAATAACGGAGCCTGGACCGATTTAACCAACGCAAGCGTCACGGTACTCGGTAATGCGAAGTTGTATGGCGGCATTGGAGGGGGCTACAACACAATCAGCTTGAATGTGCCCATCTCCGGCGCGGTCAATGGCAGCAACGTCATTAATTTCCGGTTCAACACAACCGATGGCGTCAGTTCAGGTTATCGGGTTTTATCGTTTAATTTGCAGGATGTCTCGGGGCAGAACTTAATCGCATCCAGCAACTTCACTCAGGACGATCCAACCCAATGGACCCCACCGCTTCCCGGAGCGAGTGACATTAGTGCAGGCCAGGCCTTGTGGCAGAGCGCCACGTTAATAGATTCACCAATCAACGCGGGCCAGCAACTCAAGGCTCATTGCATGGATTGTCACACCGCCAGCGGAAGTGACTTATTCAAATTTAATTACTCGAATAATTCGATTGTTGTTCGAAGTGAATACCACGGTCTGACTCAAAATCAGGGCGTGCAAATTGCCAGCTATATCCGCAGCCTGGCGAGCCGGTACCCAACGCCCGGCGTCAATTGCAGACCGTGGAACCCGCCTTACCAACCGGGCCCGGGCCTGGACAGCGCGCCAGTCAGCGACTGGACATGCGGAGCCGGCTTAGACGCAGTGTCCGAGAACGACCTGGACACGCTCGCCGCTATTTTCCCCGGCGGAGTAAACAAAGCTGCAGTATCGACCAAAGGGCAAATCAATATTAGGGAAATACCCATTGGTTTTCAGTTGCCCGATTGGAATCACTGGGTGCCGCACATCCATCCGAAAGATGCATGGGGCGACTATTTCACCAACAGCAATCTAAACAAGTTATATGCAGGAGAGGGCACGGGGACCGGAACATACAATATGAAAACCCAGCTTGCTAATGGCGGGACACCGTACGCTCAAGGCAAAACCGGAGATATATTTAACGACCTCTATTACTGGGGTGTCGCGCTTGGCGAAGATTTCGCTCCGCCGAATGCGGGCGTGTCCGGAAGTTATACGATCCCTCAACAAGAAAATCTCTACGGGACGGTGCAATGGCAGCTTTTGAAGTCCTGGGAACTCGCGCAGGACTACTCGCTGGAAGTCAATTGTCCGGCCGCGTGGGTTAATGAAGAGCAAGCTCCGAAAGCGGAAGCGCGAGGCTGGTGTGGATATTGGCGATTTATATTCAATGTCTCCCCGCATATACAGGGATTTCCGCCTACGAACAGCATGTTCGGTAGCGCCGTTGGCCACTATGCGAAGGCCAATCAATGGTATTACCTGCAGATCTTGCTGAACCCTGGATCAGGCGCGCACAACGTGCATTTGCCGACGGACTGGCAATACGCGTATGGCTTGCTCAACAACCTGTATCAGAGCAGCGGCAGAGCCGAACCGATCAGGAACTTCCTGTATGTCTTGAAGGGCGCCCAGGAAATGGATAACGGCGTGGGGGTCACCAACGTCGACCGGGGCTGGACGATTCGCGATTCCAGTCCCCTCGATGTGTGGAATGGCGGCCAGAGCGGCGTTTGGAACGGCACGAGCTTGGCGACTGAACAAGCGGTGGTTGGCGCATTCCTGTCGAACTGGATGGATACCACAACAAGCTTCAACATCAACTCGTGGCAGCGCGAAGGCCAGGCAAACGCTGTGGCCGGCGAGACGACCTGCTTCTGGAGCATGAGGAGCTTATGTGCGATCAACTATGTTCACGGGACCTTGTCCGGCGGTACGGTCGAGAATTTCCCCACCTGGACGTGGAATCAGATCCCGCTGATGCAAGGGGAGGGAATCGATAAAACCCAGGTGAACCGGCTGGCGACCTGGCTGAACACCGCGTATCCGAGCGGCAATTACCTGAGCCTGCTTCAGAACTGATCAAGGTCTCAAGCGTCACGATGCCCGGTGCGATTGTTCAGTATTTGCGGGTGAGTCGGCAATGGGCCGTGGTGCGGAAAGCGCTGTTAAACCCGCAACGCGGCCCGCAACATTTCCGGCGACAGCGGCAAGCTCCTGAAGCGCCTGCCAGTCGCGTTTGCAATGGCGTTCGCCAACGCCGCCGACATCGGTCCTTGCGACGCTTCGCCAACACCCAAGAACGGCATGCCCGGCCGATCGATCAGGTCAACATCGAGCGCTTTCGGCGCCGAGGAAAAACGCAAGATCGGGTATTGGCTCCAGTCGAAACTCGTGATGTTGTGCGCGTCGAAGGTTGTGGCTTCGAACAGCGTCCAGCTTGCCGACTGCACGATGCCGCCTTCGACCTGGTTGCGCACGCCGTCGGGATTCACGATCTGTCCGCAATCAATCGCGCACGCCACGCGCTCGATCGTCACATACCCCGTTTCGCGTTCGACCGCGACTTCAACGGCCAGCGCGCAGTACGCCATCAGGTTCTTGTACATCGCGAACGCAAAACCAACCCCACGCGACGGCGCGCCGTCATGCACGCGATGCGGCCATCCGAAACGCTGTGATGCGCGTTCGATCACGTCACACGCGCGCGGATCGTCGAGATGCTTCAGGCGGAACGCAACCGGATCGGTATGCGCGGCGAGCGCGAGTTCGTCGATGAAACTCTCGATCGAAAAGATGTTGTGATACGCGCCGAGCGAACGCATTGCCGACACGCGGATGGGCATGTCCGGCAGGAAATGATGCTGTACGTAGAGATTCGGCAGGCGATACAGCGGAATGCTATTACGGTCCCCACCGCCCTCGGGCATTGGAATCGGCTTCGGCGGCGCGGGCGTGAAGGGCTTCGACAGAAACCACGTCGGCATGAAACGGCCGGCGTTTTCAATACGATTGTTGTGCGTGTTGCTCCACACCTCGAATTTCCAGTCGACGATCTGTCCGCTCGCATCCAATGATGCCGTCACATCGCTCGACATCGCCGGTCCGAACGGCTCCCACGTATGCTCCTGCTCGCGCATCCATTGCACTCGCACGGGCTTTCCAGGCACGGCGCGCGCGATCAACGCGGCGTCAGCGGCGACGTCGTCGGCACCATTGTGTCCGTAGCAACCGGAGCCTTCCACGTGGATGCAATGCACGCGCTCGGGCGGCATCGACAACATTTCGGCGAGCCCTTTGCGCATCGGAAATACGCCTTGCGTGTGCGTCCAGACCGTCATCGTGCCGTCGTTGAGCCACGCGACGGCGCACGACGGGCCGATCGATCCATGCGTCAGATACGGCTTCGTGTAGCGCGCGTGCAGGGTCTGCGTGGCGGGCGCGGCGGCGGCCGTTTTGTTCGCGACGGAGATTTCCTGCGCGGGCAGTTTTTCGAGCGTCTCGTGGATCGTCGACTGCGCGGGCAACGGTGGACCGCTATGCCAGATCGCCGCGTCGGACAGCGCACGCATCGCGACGATCGCGCGCCATTCGTCGTCAGCGACGACCGCAAGATAGCTGCCATCCTGCACGACGGCGATCACGCCGGGCATTGCGCGTACCGGCTTGATATCGACCGATTGCAGCGTTGCACCGTAGGACGGCGGCCTCACAACGCGCGCATGCACCATGCCGGGCAACTGCAAGTCCTGCACATAACGCGGCGCGCCGGTCACCTTGCCCGGAATATCCACACGATGAAACGACTGGCCGATCACCTTGAACGTCTTCGGATCTTTGGTCGGTGCATCAGGCACGGCATTGCGATGCAAGTCGACGCCGCTGACCGCTTCGCCGAATGTCAATCGACGGCCGTCGTTCGCGACAATTTCGCCATCCTGTGTAGTCAGCGATGCGACATCGACATTTAATCGCGTGGCCGCGGCAAAGAGCAACAGCGAGCGCACCTGCGCCGTCGCGTTGGCGATTGCGGTGCCGCTGTCGGCGGTCGAATGACTGCCTGCGGTGTAGCCTTCGTCGGGTGTCGCGTTCGTGTCGGCGGTGACGAGGACGATGCGCTCGGGCGGCACGCCGAGTTGTTCGGCAGCGATCTGCATGAACGCCGTGCGAATGCCGGTGCCGAGTTCCGCCTTGCCGGTGAACACCGTGATGCGGCCCGCTTCGTCGATCTTCACCCATGCATCAAGCATCGGCGATGTCTTGAGACTGCCCGGGAGTTGCGGCGCGGACGCAGTGAACGTGCCGGCTTCGGTCGTCGTGGTCTGCGCGAGCGCGCGTACGGCGGGCAACAGCGTGAAGCCGACCATCACGCTGCCCGCTGCAAGAAAGCGGCGGCGATCGAGGTTGTCGGGCGGAATGCGCGGATCGTTCATGCGGGTTGCCCCGCCTGCCGAATCGCGGCAAGTATGCGCATGTGCGTGCCACAGCGGCACAGATTCGGCTCCATGTGCGCGCGAATCTGCTCGTCGGTGGGCGAGGGTACGCGATCGAGCAGCGCCTGCGCCCGCATCACCATGCCAGCGATGCAGTAGCCGCACTGCGCCGCCTGTTTGTCGATGAATGCCTGCTGCAGCTTGCCGGGCTGCTCCGTGCTGCCGAGTCCTTCGATGGTACGCACAGCACGGGTGCCGATTGCCGCGACCGGCATCAAGCACGAGAACACCGGCTTGTCACCGACAATCACCGTACACGCACCGCATTGGCCCAGACCGCAGCCGTATTTCGCGCCGTGCAAGCCAAGTTGATTACGCAGCGCGTAGAGGAGTGGCGTTGACGGATCGATATCGAGTTGATGCGGCGTGCCGTTCACAATGAGCGTCATCATGGTTCGTGAGACTCCTTGCGCAGGCGTTCGACGTTGGCTTCGTCGAGTGACCATGCGGGTTGGCTGCTGAAATTAGAGCGCAGGTACGCGGCCAGATCGGCGATCTGCGCGTTGGTGAACGTGTCGGCGAAACCCGGCATGAAGGCGGCACGCGTGCTGCGATCGGTGGGAATGCCGTCGAGAATCAACCGCAGCGCGTTACGTGGATCGCGCGCGTTGACGGCGGTGCTGAGTGCCAGCGATGGACGGCTGCCGAGCGTCGTCATCGGCGCGTTCGTGGCGTGGCATGAGGCGCATGCTGCTGAGAAAAGCGTTGCGCCGTTGTGGATGTTATTCATGTTTGCCTCGGCGGTTTGCTGCGTTGCCGTGGGCGATGCTTCGGCTGGCTTTTGTAGCGAGAGCAGATAAGTGGCCATCGCATTGATGTCGGCATCGGATGCATTCGTCAGCGACTGCGTCACCGCTCGCATTGGTCCGGCCGCTGCTCCATGTTGATCGGCTAAACCGGTGCGCAGATACGCGGCGAGTTGATCGTGCGTCCACGGTTTGGGCGCGCTCAGCAACGTCGTCAACGCGGGTGCCTCCCAGCCTTCGATCACGTTGCCGTCGAACGCGTCGCCGCGCTTTTCTGCGCCAAGCAGATTCATCGGCGTGTGGCAGGCGGCGCAATGCGCGGGGCCATCGATCAGGTATTTACCGCGTATTAGCTGTGCGTCCTGCGTCGCGGGTTCTGCTGGCATGTCGCTATTCGCTTCACCGTCTATATCGCTATTCGCTTCGACGCCGGGATGCAAAAAGAACAGATTCCATGCTGCCATCAACGGACGAACATTAAGCGGGAACATCAACTGGTTCGCGGGCGCGGTGGACTGCACGGCATCGCGCGACATCAGATACGCGTAGAGCGCGGCGATGTCAGCGTCCGTCATGTGCGTGAAGTGCGGATATGGAAACGCAGGGTAGAGCAGATGACCGTCGCGCGCGACGCCACGACGCATTGAACGCGTGAAGTCGCTGAGCGTCCAGTCACCAATGCCGGTTTTGCGATCGGGCGTGATATTGGTCGAGTAGATCGTACCGAACGGCGTCTCGAGCGGACGGCCGCCTGCGAAAGGCGCACTGCGATTTGCCGTGTGACACACAACGCAATCGCCGATCGCAGCCAGGTTTGCGCCGTGCTTGAGCAGGGCGGTGTCCGTGAGCAGTAGCGTAGGTGTTTCTGCTGCGTTGGCCGTCGATGTAAAGAGCGGATGCGCGAGCGAGCCAGGCGTCACCGCGAAAAACGCGGCGCACGACAATGCGCACAGCGATGCCGCCAACCCCATCGACCTCTTCTTCATCGCGTCTCCATCGATGCGCCCGATTCAGCATCATGTATAGCATAGGATAATGCGATCGCGTTCTGCCAATGGATTCAATCAAGGTTCCGATGAAGCTGATGACACCAACGTGGCGTGAAGATGGCGCGAGTGTGGCGTGGTTGATAGGGGACTATGCATTGAGCGGTTTCACCGCTGCGCTGGTGAAACGTGCACTCCAATCATTCGTTGACAGGGGTAGTGGTGGCCCGGGTCGACGCGCCGTGAGCAACGCGTGGTTCATTCTGGCGACGTCGATAGGCCGTATCCCGAGACGCCAGCCAGAAATACAGCGGCGATGTAAGGAGAAGTCCAATCAACCACGAGAGGTCCGCGCCGTCCAGGTACTTTGGAATCGGGCCCGTATATATAGGCGTATTCATGAAAGGTATCTGCACCAGGATACCCACTGCGTAGGCAGTCAACGCCTGCGGATTGAAGCGCCCATAGATACCACCGTCCGCCTGGAAAATAGACTGGATGTCGTATTTCCCTTTGTGAATCATGTAGAAGTCAATCAGGTTGATAGCGGTCCAGGGGACAAGAACGACGAGCAGAGCAAGCACGAGGTCCACCAAGTTCCCAACGAAGTTCGTGGACGCACCAATCGCCGCATAGCAGCACGCGGTAAAGATGACAACCGACACCACTGCCCGCGCCTTTGCCGTCGGAATCCAGCGATATGCGAAGGTTTGAACGGACGTAATCACAGCGAGGACAGCTCCGTACAAGTTAAGCGCGTTGTGGCTAATGACGCTCAACAGGAAGAGCACGAGCATGAGCGTACCCAGTGGTCCGGTAGCCTGCTTCACAGCGTCCATCGCATCGACTCCCTCCGGCACCGCGAGAACAGCGACTGCCCCGAAGACGAAAGCTAGCGTTGAGCCAACCACGCAGCCAAGATAGGTGGCCCAAAACGTCGAGGCAACACCAACGCTCTCCGGCAGGTAGCGTGAATAATCGGAAACGTACGGAGCGAAGGCAATCTGCCAGAGTGCGGAGAGTGACACCGTCGCCAGCCAGCCCGCGAAACTGAAACCTCCGCGGGTCAGGAAATCACCCGTCTCAATGTGCGTGAGGATGTACCAGTAACCAACGATGATGCCGATTCCGAGCACCCAGGTGCCGATGCGGTTGAGCATGTGGATGAACCGGTAACCGATGATACCGATTAAACCCGAGCCGACCGCACCAATCACGACACCGACAGGAACCGATACAGACGATGCGATGCCGTGCACCGACTTACCCGCGAGCACAATATTGGACGCGAAAAATCCCACGTACATCACTGCGGCGATGACCGTCACAAGCAGTGCACCCCAGGAGCCAAATTGTGCGCGGCTCTGAATCATCTGCGGGATTCCCATCTGGGGACCTTGCGCGGAGTGCAGTGCCATCAACACACCGCCCACAGCTTGACCAACAATGATTGCGACGATTCCCCAGAGCAGATTCAGATGAAACATCTGCACGCCAAGCGCGCCAGTCACGATAGGCAGTGGTGCAATATTCCCACCGAACCAAAGTGTGAAAAGATCTCGTACCTGTCCATGCCGGTCCTCGGGAGGCACGTATCCGATTGTGTGCTTCTCGAATAGGGGGGACGCGCTGCTGTCAGGTGTATTCACGATACCGTCTCCTATAATCCGCGCCTTGGCGCATATAATCACTTTGTAATTTTCTGATCTGAAATGAGCACCCGACACGCCCGTCGAAACGAGTCTCGTCGCGTGAGTGAGGCGCTAGCTATCAGGTAGGAACGCTTAGACCCGGCACCTGCTTCGTGCCGCGGCGTTCGAACGCTTGTCGACCCGGTTGTGTCCGTTCATCGCCTGCTCCAAGCGACCTCATCGAAATGCCGCTCGGGTCAACCCAATTTAGCGAAGTACTTCATATTTGGAAAATATGGTTTTATGTGCTTCTAAACAGCTTTTTTGTTCCTTCGCTGCACGCCCTTTGCTAAAGGGGTTACAGCGGTACTTGCGCCCACTTCTTCGGTATGCAACGGGGTAAACACCGACCGTACGGCAACCGTCCGAGCCAATTTCCTGCAGTTCAAATACGCGGTCTCCACGCCGGCCGCCTTCGCTGGTCGACTTTTAATTACGTCCGGGAATAGTGCGGTACTCGCGCGATGATGAAGGCAAGGAAAAATATGCTTGAGTCATACGATAAAGCTCTGCCGCAGGCCAACCATCAACTTTCTCGCGCTGTAAGATGCGAGGGGTCTAAATGGTTTGCTAGAGCAGCAGGGGTTTCCGGTGGCAACTTATACATTGAGACAACTGAAGTACTTTGTGGCGACGGTAGAAGCGGGGAGCGTAGCGGAGGCGTCCCGGCAGCTCTACATTGCCCAGCCATCCGTTTCGACCGCCATCAAGGGCTTGGAAGAGAGCTTCAATGTGCAGCTCTTCATCCGTCATCATGCCCAAGGCGTGTCTCTAACGCCCGCGGGTACGCGCTTCTACCATAAGGCGCAGGAACTTCTTCGCGTCTCTCGCGAATTCGAGCAGAACGCCCTTGCCGACAACGACATCGTAACCGGGCAGGTTGACATCGGTTGCTTCGAAACCGTGGCGCCCCTCTATCTGCCTCAACTCATCGCGGGCTTTAGAGCACTCTATCCCGGCGTTGTTATCCGAATGCGAGACGGAGAACAACAAGAACTCGTGCAGGGACTGACCGCAGGTACGTTCGACTTGGCCTTTCTCTACGACCATGAACTCGACGGGACAATAGAAACCGAACCCCTGATGCCCCCGCAGATACCTTATGTCTTGCTACCGGAGGGCCACCGGTTCGTCAACCAGAAGCAGGTATCGTTGCGCGACCTTTGTCTGGAACCCATGATTCTGCTTGATGTACAACCTAGCCGAACCTACTTCGTGAGTCTCTTTCACGAGCTTGGATTGACACCCAACATCGTGTTCGGCTCCCCCTCAATAGAGATGGTCCGCGGAATGGTCGGGCAAGGTTTCGGCTACTCGCTGCTGGTCACACGCCCGCACTCCGAATACACCTATGACGGCAAGAAGGTGGTGATAATCGACATCGCTGAGACCGTCGCCCCATCAGGGCTCGTAAGCGCCCGACTCAAGCGGGGTCAACTGACTAAGCCTGCTCAAATCTTTCTGGACTTCTGTCGCGAGCGACTGGCAGCAATGGGCCCCAAACTCACCCCTTGAGCACCTGCTTTGGCGGGGCGCCGCCGTAGCTTTGCAACAGCCAAAGCCAAAGCTAAGCCAAAGCGATTCACCGTCCTCAAGACTTACGGATTGGCGGGGCTGCAAAGGTAGTCAACAAGCCGACCCAACATCGCATCGCAACCTTCCAGTTGCTCGATCGCAATGAACTCGTCGGGCTTGTGGCCTTGGTCCATGCTCCCCGGTCCACAGACCACGGTCGGAATACCTGCTTGAGTAAACAGGCCGCCCTCCGTGCCAAAGGCCACCGTTCCGAAGTTGACGGAGCCAGCGAGTAGCGACAACAGGCGCGCAGCTTCACTATCAGGAGATGTGGCGAGACCCGGATACGAATTCAGTTCTTTCATGTTGATATCGGTATCTTGCTTCGTGGCCCGCATTTTAGGTAGCAACGCTGTCTCAGCGAACCGTCGCAGGTCGTCTGCCACTTGCTGCGGATTGAAACCTGGCAGCGCTCGCACCTCAAAGTCGAATTCGCATTCGGCGGGTACGATGTTCAGCGCACGTCCACCCTTGATAACCCCGGTCTGCACAGTCGAGAACGGCGGGTCGAAGCGCTCATCGTGATATTCCAGTCCGGCGAGCCGTTCGCCAATCTCTTCCAGGTGACCGATAAGGTGCGCTGCATACTGAATCGCATTGACGCCATATGGGGCATAGGCTGAGTGGCAAGCATGGCCTTTCACCTGACACCGGATGGCCATCTTCCCCTTGTGTCCAAGGACAGGCTTCAGCTCCGTCGGTTCGCCAATAAGGCAAAGACGCGGCCTTAGTTCGCGGTTTTCAAGTTCGGCCAGCATCGACCGCACACCGAGACAGCCCACCTCCTCATCGTAGGAGAAAGCGAGGTGTACCGGGAGCTTCAGACGCTGTTTGCGAAACAGCGGCACTGCGGCCAGTACTGAGGCGATGAAACCCTTCATGTCGGCCGTCCCTCGCCCGTACAAGCGGCCGTTCCTGGTCGTCAGTTGAAACGGGTCCATTGTCCAGGCTTGCCCATCTGTTGGAACAACATCGGTGTGACCCGAGAGCGCCACTCCGCCGCAGTCATCCGGGCCAATGGTCGCAAAGAGGTTGGCCTTCGTTCGCTCCGTGTTGTAGAAAAGCTCACTCTCAACGCCGTGATCGGATAAGTATTGCTGAATGAAGGCGATTAGCTGCAAGTTCGAATCACGACTGACTGTCGGAAACGCAATGAGCCGCTCAAGCAGGTCGCGACTGGACAGTTCATTCATCGCCCGGAACTCCATAGCTTGGGGCTGTCGTGGGATTCAAGGCTCGGGTGATGTAGTCCTGCATCTGCGGCTGATACGCGCGCCACAACGCATCAACTTTTCCAATTGGGTCTTCGTCGGCCCAATCGACGCGCAAGTCCACAATAGGCCACGTCAGGTCACCGACTATCTTCAGTGCTGCTGAGTGAATTGGACCGGCTTCCCCGCCCGCTGCCATTGCTGCGTGCATGGCAGCGAGCAGGCGGTCTGCCAGGAGCCCCGGCGCGTTTTCGAAAGCAGGGACCATTGCTTCGATGACTTCCTTGCTGGCGAGCATGTTTCCCGCTGCCACGCACTGGTTCCCTGCCACGGCGTTGTAGGTGCCGAGCGCTTCTCTCCCGCTAAAGTAAGCGGTTCGCCCGTGACCATCGATGACGGTTACTTGCCGATATTGACTCCATCCATTGGCGTTCAACGCCTGGTCCAGTGCCGCCTCAGGCGTCAACTGGTTGTTCTCGAGCAAGTCAAGGATTTCTGGACCGAGAGCTGGCAACGTGACATTCTGCGTCGCCACCGCGCCCACGCCAGCGCGCACCCAAGGACAACGTGCGCCGACGGCGATGCTCGAGGAGCTTATTGCAATACCGAGCTGCCCACTTTCAGGGCAGCGCCCAACAATAGAGAACGTCACGTGACCTCCTTCAAAATACGGAGCCGAGGCGCAAGCGCCTCACTCACAGTTCTAGACATCAGATTTGCTCGCCCGCTGTTGCGTCAGACCGCAGTGTAGGCAGCATCAAGCTTTAGTCTGTACCGACTTAGGTCCACGCTTATTCAACCTTCCAGTCGTCCGGAATGACTGCGATGACGTCAATTTCCATCAGCCATTGCGGCTGTCCCAGCGCTGAAACAACAAGGCCAGTAGAAATGGGATAGACACCCTTGAGCCACTTGCCAACTTCCCGATACACCGGCTCGCGATAGCGCGGGTCAATGATGTAAGTCGTCGTCTTGACAATGTGCGACATGTCGCTGCCGGCCTCTTCCAGCAGTTGCTTGAGGTTCTTCATTGCCTGTTCGGCTTGGGCTCCCGGGTCGCCCAGACCAACGAGCTTACCGTCGAAATCCGTGCCGACCTGACCCCGCACGTAGACGGTATTGCCAGCACGTACGGCCTGACACAGGTCGTTGTCCAGCGTCTGGTTTGGATAGGTATCCTTCGTGTTGAACATCCGGATACGGGTATGGGTAGGCATCAGTTCACTCCAATTTCGGTAGCGGTAACGGTGACGGACTCCTGAAATTCGCTGTGGGTCTTTCCACTACGTTCCAAGCCATCCTTATAAGAAAGGTATGAGCGCTGCGTAGCAATATGTCCAGCCACATGTTTGGCGTCATGCCAGACGCCCCAGATGAATGACGAACCGCGGCGCGACAGCCAGGGCAGCCCGAGGAAATAGATACCCGGCTCGGACGAGACACCGCGTTGGTGGCGGGGCCTGCCCTTTTCGTCGAACGCGTTGACCTTGAGCCACGCGTAATCGACCGAATAACCCGTGGCCCAGATAATTGACGTAATGCCTGCGCCGATGAGGTCGAGGTAATGAATAGGATTCCTTACGCAATCCGGGTCCGGTAAGATGTCGCGAGCGGCGGGTTCTTCCGGAAGGTCGAGGCCGTTGCGCTCAATGTACACATCCGCTGCATTCAGCAAAGAGAGATAGCTTTCATCACCAGCCTTGATGTTAGCCGCCAGGTCGGATTCGAACGTCACCACGCCTTCGTCGCTAAAAGACTTAGTGAGG
>Ga0302220_10001041_pt1 | contig 22027 bp, 15 predicted proteins | sample II_Palsa_E1_3_FD_194572 | JGI IMG/M metagenome (GOLD analysis project Ga0302220, IMG submission 194572) | Peat permafrost microbial communities from Stordalen Mire near Abisko, Sweden - II_Palsa_E1_3 | ecosystem: Environmental > Terrestrial > Soil > Palsa > Peat permafrost | place: Sweden...
GACGAAGCCCGCAACGATTCGGTCTACGAACTCGAAATCGCCTTCTCGCAAATTCCGCAACCGGGCGAACCGGTCCCGCCCTGGCTGATCGACCGCGTGCTGCGCAACCTGCTGACCGACGTCACCGGCAACACGCACCGCGCCGAGTTCTGTATCGACAAGCTCTATTCGCCGGATAGCGCAACGGGACGCCTGGGTCTGCTCGAAATGCGCGCGTTCGAAATGCCGCCGCACGCGCGTATGTCGCTGGCCCAGCAACTGCTGCTGCGCGCACTGATCGCGCGTTTCTGGAAAACGCCGTACGCGCCGCCCAAGCTGGTGCGCTGGGGTACCGAATTGCATGACCGTTTCATGCTGCCGTATTTCGTCAAGGAGGATTTCAGCGACGTGCTCAGCGAAACGGCGGCGGCGGGCTACCCGATCAGCCTCGACTGGTTCGCGCCGCACTTCGAATTCCGCTTTCCGACCTACGGCGATTTCTCGGCGCGTGGCATTGAGGTCGAAATGCGCCATGCGCTCGAACCGTGGCACGTGCTGGGCGAAGAAGGCGCGCCCGGGGGCGCCGTGCGCTATGTGGACTCGTCGGTCGAACGCATGCAAGTGAAGGTGACCGGCATGGCCAGCGACCGCTACGTACTCGCCTGCAACGGCCGCGCGGTACCGCTGCAACCGACCGGCAACGTCGGCGAATTCGTGGCCGGCGTGCGCTATCGGGCGTGGCAACCGCCGTCCTGCCTGCACCCGACGATAGGCAGCCACGCGCCGTTGGTATTCGATCTGATCGATACCTGGATGAGCCGCAGCATGGGGGGCTGTCAATATCACGTCGCGCATCCGGGCGGGCGCAACTACGACGATTTCCCGATCAACGCGTATTCCGCCGAGAGTCGGCGCCTGGCGCGATTCTTTCGGATGGGCCATACGCCGGGCACGATGACGGCCCCGTCGATCGAGGAGAATCCGAACTTTCCTTTCACTTTGGACTTGCGGCGGTAAAATAGCGAATTGCCCTATCTAGTGTGCCCATGCCCAGCGCATTGCTTTCTTCCTATACGCCGCATCCGGATCGTTATGACGAGATGCTCGATGCATCGAGCGCGGTCCGGGATCACTGGCGGGCGCTATGGGCACAACTGGATACCGCCAGCCCCGAGCAAATGCTGCAGCACGCCGATTTCGTGCGCAGCCAGATCGTCGAAAACGGCGTCACCTACAACACCTACGCCTCAGCCCAGGACGCCGGGCGCCCCTGGGAGCTCGACCCGCTACCGCTGGTGCTGCCGGCGTCGGAATGGGAACCGCTGGCCGCGGCAGTAGCACAGCGCGCGCGCCTGCTCGACGCGGTGCTGGCCGACCTGTACGGCCCGCAGACCCTGCTCAGCTCCGGCCTGCTGCCGCCGGCGATGGTATTCGGCCACCCGGGTTTTCTATGGCCTTGCCAGGGCGTGCAGCCGCCGCACGGCCGCTTCCTGCACATGTACGCGGTCGACCTGGCGCGTTCGCCCGATGGGCGCTGGTGGGTGATCGCCGATCGCACCCAGGCGCCATCGGGAGCCGGTTATGCGCTCGAGAACCGCTTGATCGTGTCGCGCGTTTTTCCGGATCTGTTTCGCGACTTGCGCGTGCATCATCTCGCCGAGTTCTTCCGCGCCCAACATCAAGCCTTGTCGTACTTCGCGCCCACCGACGGCGAAGCCCCGCTGATCGTATTGCTCACGCCCGGCCCGTACAACGAGACCTACTTCGAACACGCCTACTTGGCGCGCTACCTCGGTTTCCCGTTGGTCGAAGGGCAAGACCTGACTGTGCGCGGCGACAAGGTCTACCTGAAAACCTTGAATGGCTTGCAGCGCGTGCACGCGATCCTGCGCCGCCTGGACGACGGTTATTGCGACCCGCTCGAATTGCGCGGCGACTCGGCGCTGGGCGTCGCGGGCCTGTTGCAGGCGGTGCGCGCCGGCCAAGTGCTGATGGCCAACGCGCTGGGCAGCAGCGTGGTCGAGTCGACCGCGATCGCGGCCTTCCTGCCTAACATTTGCGAACACCTGCTTGGCGAGCCGCTCGCAATTTCCTCGGTCGCCACGTGGTGGTGCGGTGAGACGCCGGCGCTCGAACACGTGATCGAGAATCTCGACGAGCTGGTGATCAAACCCGCTTATCCGTCATTCAGTTTCGAACCGGTATTCGGCCACGATCTGCAGGGTGCGCAGCGCGATCAATTTATCGAGCGGCTGCGCCAGCAGCCCCACGCCTATGTAGCGCAGGAACTGGTCACGCTATCGCAAGCGCCGATGGTTTCAGCCGATCCGCGCCAGCCGCTCGCGGCACGCTCGGTGGGCTTGCGCATGATGGCGACGGCCAAGCCCGACGGCGGCTACAGTGTGATGCCCGGTGGCTTGACGCGCATTGCCGACCTAAGCGCGGCGCAAATGATCTCGATGCAGCGCGGCGGCAGCAGCAAAGATACCTGGGTACTCTCCGAACAGCCGGTCAGCACGATGAGCCTGCTCAAACGCTTCACCAGCGCACGTGACCTGGTACGCAGTCCGGCCAGCCTGTCGTCGCGAGTGGTCGAAAACCTGTTTTGGCTGGGCCGTTACACCGCGCGCTGCGACGATGTGGCACGCCTGTTGCGCGTCGCGCTCACGCGCTTTGACGACGCGAGCCGCGAGGCGCCGCTCGCGCGCGCCGCCGCCGTGGACGTGTGTCGCTGGCTCGCTCTGATCCCCGACTGGGACGAGGACAGCGACGAAGCCGCGCCCGACGACGAGCAGGCACTGCTGGCCGCCATCTTCGACGATCAGGAGTCATCCAGCTTGGCCAGCAACCTGTCCAACCAGATGTGGGCCGCCACCCAGGTGCGCGAGCGTCTGTCGCTGGACAACTGGCTCGCCTTGAACCGGATGGAACGTTCGCTGGCGACCAGCGCAAAAAAAATGACCGGCACCCGTAATCTCGCCGAAGCGATACGCTCGCTCGACCAACTGATGACGTCGTGTGCCGCGCTCGCCGGTTTTGCGATGGACTGTATGACGCGCGACGACGGCTGGCGCCTGCTGATCATCGGCCGTCATATCGAACGACTGGCGTTTCTGAGCAGCGTCATCAGCCGTTTCCTCGCGAATCTGGACGTACAACCGCGCCACAAGGGGGAGAACTGGGTGAGCTTCGACTGGCTGCTGGAAACCGCCGACAGCATCGTGACGTATCGTCACCGCTACCGCGCGCAGCCCGAATTGCTTCCGGTACTCGATTTGATCGTCTTCGATGACACCAATCCGCATGGCGTGGCCTTCCAGATCCACCAATTGTTAAGTTATCTCGACGAATTGAGCATGAGCCTCAAGCAGGACTCGACGGAAATGAATGGCGTGCTGCCGATACTACTGAAGCGCCTGACGGGGTTCGATCTGGTACGCTTCGAGTTTGGCAGCCGGGCGGCTTGCCGCGACTTGAGCCACTTGCTCGACGAGATCACGCACGCTGCGTGGGCACTCTCGGATCGCCTGGCCATGCGTCACTTCACTCATATCGGCGAGATCAGCCGGCAAACGCTGGCGGCGTGAATTTCGCCCCAACTCTCGCCTCAATTCTCGCCTAAATGGCAAAGCAACCTTAACGGCATATGGCGCGTTACCACATCATCCACGATACCGAGTATCGCTACGCCGCTCCGGTTTCGTTGTCGCGCCAGTTGCTCCATCTGACGCCGCGCTCGGTGCCCTGGCAAAGCTGCGTCGCGCATCGGCTCGATATCGAACCGGCGAGCGCCCTGCGCCTCGAGCGCCACGACGTGTTCGGCAATCCCGTGACGCTGCTCGCGCTGGAATTTGCGCATGAGCAGTTGCGGGTGCGCGCCGAAATGACGCTGGACGTCAGTGATCAGAACTGGTCGACGGACCGCGAGACTCCACCATGGGAAACCGTGCGCGACCGGCTTGTGTATCGGTCCGGGAAGGCCCCGCAAGCGGGCGCTCTGACGGCCAGCCGTTATCGTTTCGAATCGCCTTACGGGCGGGTCAAACATGATTTCGCCGCATACGCGGCCGACTGCTTTGCGCCCGGCACCGCGCTGGCCGACGGGGTGCGTGCGCTGACCAGCAAGATCCATCGCGACTTTACGTTCGACACCGAGGCCACCAACGTGACCACTCCAGTGATCGAAGCGTTCGAGGCGCGGCGCGGCGTCTGCCAGGATTTCGCGCACGTGATGGTGTCCTGCCTGCGCTCGCTCGGGCTAGCCGCCCGCTATGTCAGCGGCTATATTCTGACTACCCCGCCGGCGGGCCAGACGCGCCTGATCGGCGCCGACGCGTCGCATGCCTGGGTGTCGGTGTGGTGTCCGCTCGACGGCGAAGAACTCTGGCTCGACGCCGATCCGACCAACGACGTGCTGCCCAAGTGCCAGCACGTGACGCTTGCCTGGGGCCGCGATTTCAGCGACGTTTCGCCGCTGCGCGGCGTGATCCTCGGCGGCGGCAGCCATGAGCTCAAAGTCAGCGTCACCATGTTGCCGCTAGACGAATTGGCGTTGGGCTGCGTCTGATCGTTTGAACTCCACGGCCGTGGACGGGTCACTCTTGTAGGTCGAACCAACGCGCAAACATGCGCGAGCGTCTTTGCTCCTGTCCCTTTGTGTTTGCGGTGGTCACCCGAAGTTACCCGAGGTTTATGCATGAAAACGTTTCATTGCGATCAATGCGGCCAGCAGGTATTTTTCGAAAACATCCGCTGCGAGCGCTGTGGCTGCATGCTGGGTTACCTGAGCGACTTGCGCGATATCAGCGCCTTCGAGCCGGTCGAGCCCGACCAATGGCGCAGCCTGAACCCGCAGGCCGGCAAACGGCTTTATCGAAAGTGCGAAAATTATTCGCAACACAATGTCTGCAACTGGATGATCCCCGCCGACTGCGACGATCCGTTGTGCGGCTCGTGTCAATTGACGCAGACCATACCCACGCTGTCGGTGGAACCGAACGCAGAACGCTGGTACAAGCTTGAGCTGGCGAAGCGGCGCCTGCTGTATTCGCTGACGGCGCTGAATCTGCCCATCGTTTCGAAACGCGACGATCCGCAACGCGGTATCGCGTTCGAATTCCTCGCCGCGACAGATCCCTGCAAAGGCGTGCTGACAGGTCACGATGAGGGCCTGATCACGCTCAATATCGCGGAAGCCGACGACGCACAACGGGAACAGATCCGCACTGCGATGAACGAGCCGTACCGCACTTTGCTCGGCCACTTCCGTCACGAGTGCGGCCATTATTATTTTATGCTGCTGATGACCGACGAGGCCGATCTTGAGCGCTTTCGCGCACTATTCGGCGACGATCGCGCGGACTATGGCGAGAGCCTGCAGCGTTATTACAACGAGGGGCCAGCGGCCCAGTGGGATCAGTCATTCGTGAGTGCCTACGCCAGCGCCCATCCGTGGGAGGATTGGGCTGAAACCTGGGCGCACTATTTGCACATGAGCGATGCGCTGGAAACTGCGCACGCCTGTGGCTTGGCGTTGAACCCGCGACGCGCGCAAGAGCCCTCGATCAAACTCGAACCATCGGGCGTCGAAGTCACGTCGTTCGAGAAAATGACCGACCAGTGGTTTGCATTGACCTACGTGCTCAATAGCCTGAACCGCAGCCTGGGCATGCCCGACGGCTACCCCTTCACGCTCGCGCCGCCGGTGATCGGGAAGCTGCACTTCGTGCACAACGTGATACACAGTGCCAGCGATGTGAAAGCGCGTTCGGCTCAGACGCTGGCGCGCCAGCAGTAAGGCGCTAAGACGCTAAGACGCTAAGACGCTAAGACGCTAAGACGCCGGCAGCATACCGACGCATCCCGCCTGCTGTGCGCTGTAGCATCCTGGTCGGCAGCGCGCCTGTACCTTCGCGTGCTGCGTGCTGCCTGCTGCGTGCCGCTGCATCCTGGCCTATAGTGCGCACCGCGCAACGGCCATCCGCCATTTCATTTCAGGCAAGCCCACAACGCGGGCATATCGAGGTTGCTCGCCAATGCATTGGCCAGTGCCTCAATCGAGGCCTCGCGCTGCGCGTCGTGGTCGAGCGCTTCGGCGTGCGCCAGACCCGCCCAGCTCAGCCACGCGGCACACGCTTGCGGCGAGTTGAATAGGCCGTGGACATAAGTCGCGGCGATCTGACCATCGTGCGACAGCGCACCGTCGGGGCGCGATCCGTCGTGACTATCGAGCCACAGTGCGGGATGCTCTAGCGCGCCACCAGTCGTCTCGCCCATATGAATTTCGTAGCCACTGACAGGAATACGCGGGGAGCGCTCGCGCGCGTTGCCGGCTTCGTCCGGGCTACTCGCCCAGGCCAACTGGCCGGTGACATTTTCCAGCCGTTTGCGCGCGCTTAGCGTGGTATCGAAATCAAGCCAGCCCAGCCCTGCTACATCGCCCGCTGGCCCTTCGACGCCGAGCGGATCGCTGACGCTACGGCCGAGCATCTGCATGCCGCCGCAAATGCCCAGCACCTTGCCGCCATAGCGCAGGTGGCGGCGCAGCGCTGCCTCCCAACCTTGCGCGCGCAACCAGGCCAGGTCGGCCTGTACGCTTTTGCTGCCTGGCAAAATAATCAGGTCGGCCGGGGGCGGCACTTCGCCCGCGCCGACATAGCGAAAATCGACCTGCGGATGCGCACGCAGCGCATCGAAATCGGTGTGATTGCTGATGCGCGGCAACGCTGGAACGATCACCCGCAACGCATCGGTGCGCATCGCCTGCACGTGCCGCTCGCCGGGCAACATGTCTTCGGCGTCGAAGTGCATGCCCTTCAGATAAGGCACGACGCCGAACACCGGTTTGCCGGTGCGCGCTTCCAGCCAGTCGATACCCGGCTGCAGCAATGAGAGATCGCCGCGAAACCGGTTGATGATGAAACCGCGCACGCGCGCGCGTTCGCTCTCGGACAAGCAATCGAGCGTGCCGACCAAATGCGCGAACACGCCACCCCGGTCGATATCGGCGACGATCACCACGGGGCAATCGACCGCTTCGGCAAAACCCATATTGGCGATATCTCCTGCGCGCAAATTGATCTCGGCCGGGCTCCCCGCGCCCTCGACCAGCACCGCGTCGTAGCGGCCACGCAAACGCTCATACGACTGCAGCACCGCTTCCATCGCGCGAGGTTTAAAGGCCTGGTACTCGCGGGCATTGAGGTTAAAGCGGGCCTGCCCGTGAATGATCACTTGCGCGCCGAGGTCGCTATTGGGCTTGAGCAGCACCGGATTCATGTCGGTGTGTGGCGCCAGGCCGCAGGCGAACGCCTGCCACGCCTGGGCACGGCCGATCTCGCCACCGTCCGCAGTCACCGCGCTGTTGTTCGCCATATTTTGCGGCTTGAACGGCACGACGCTTGCGCCAGCACGCAGGGCCAACCGGCATAAGCCCGCCACGAGCGTGCTCTTGCCGGCGTCGGAAGTCGTGCCTTGTATCATCAGCGTGCCGCGCGGAATCGCCGCGAGATCGCGCACTATTGGAGAAGTAGCCATATCCGCATTATCGCATCGCGGCCCGGTACAATTCGCCGATGATCCTCTTTTCAACGCCGTGCGCGAACCGCGCCCACTCTCCCTTACCGTCGATGTGCATGACTCGGGCGTCACATTGCATCGAAGGTGGCTTATGAATATGCCGCCCGATATGCTCTGGACCGCGCTGCTCGCGTGCGTCGCCGTGATGCTCGACCGACTGTTGGGCGAACCGCGGCGCGCTCATCCGTTGGTTGGATTCGGGCGCTACGCGAATTGGTTGGAAGCGCGGCTTAATCCAGCGCAGTTCGATCCTGCGCGGTTCGATCCTGCTGCGTCGCAGACGTTTTTGACCGCTGCGCAGGGTACCGTTGAGTCGACCGTGGCATCTGCCAGTTCGTCGCGTCGCCGCGCCCACACACTTGGCGTGGCCGCTTGGTTATTGGCCGTCGCGCCGCCCGTATGTGTGGCGCTGATACTGATCGCCTCGCTACCATTTGCATGGGCTTGCCTCGTGCATGTTTTATTGCTCTGGTTTGCACTGGGCGCGCGCAGTTTGACGCAGCATCTCGAACCAATTGCACGTGCATTGGCGGCGGGCGACCTCGCCGCCGCGCGTCTCGCGACGGCCCGTATTGTTTCGCGCGATACACGCGCCGCCGATGAAACCGCACTGGCGCGCGCCGCCGTCGAGTCGGCGCTGGAAAACGGCAACGATGCAATCTTTGGCGCGCTGTTCTGGTTTGCCGTCGCCGGAGGCCCCGGCGCGCTGGCATTTCGTCTGGCCAACACGCTGGACGCCATGTGGGGCTATCGGACACCGCGTTATCTGCATTTCGGCTGGGCCGCAGCACGCCTCGACGACCTCGCCAATTGGGTGCCCGCACGCTTGACCGCACTCAGTTACGCTGCCTGCGGACATAGTCGCAGCGCACTTGTTTGCTGGCGCACGCAGGCACCGCAGTGGGATAGTCCCAATGCAGGGCCGGTCATGGCAAGTGGCGCCGGAAGCCTGCAACTTTTGCTGGGTGGCGTGGCCCGCTATCATGGCCGAGATGAAATACGCCCGGTGCTGGGCACAGGGCGTCCCCCGGAGGCCGACGATATCGGACGCGCCTTGCGACTGGTACGGCATAGCCTGCTGATCTGGCTGGCGACGCTGCTGCTATGGGGGGTATTACGGCATGGATGATTACGCCACGGATAAACGCGACGTGCGGCCCGTGCATGCGCGCCGCGCGGTCCCGCATGGCGGCGATCTGCGCATTGCGATCGAGCGCTTCGGTGGCACCGCCGAGCGCTGGATCGATCTTTCCACCGGAATCAACCCGCATGGGTATCCGGTTCCCGCGATCGACGCCCAAGCCTGGTTGCGGCTCCCCGACGATCGTGACGGGCTGGCCGAACTGGCCGCGTCGTACTATGGTGCCCAGCGCGCACTACCGGTCGCCGGGAGTCAGCCGGTAATCCGCTTGTTGCCGGATCTGCTGCCGCGATGTTCTGACGCGCACGCAGCGAACCGGGCCGACGCGGTGGGCATCGCTACCCTGACTTACGGCGAATACGCACCGGCGTTTGCCCGTGCGGGCCACCGTGTCCTGCGCTATGGCATCGCAGACCGCCAAAGCTCGGGCCTCGACGCAAGCCTAAGTCGAAGCTCGGGCCTGGGCACGAGCACGAGCCAAAACCAAAACATTAAACCAGCCGATTTCATCGTGTATCCCGGCAGCGTATTGCCGCCCGAGTTACTGCATCTGGTCGTCGTCAACCCGAACAATCCCACCGCAGAGCAATTCGACGCTGATACCCTCCTCGGTTGGCACGCTCAGCTCACTGCGCGCGGAGGGTGCCTGATCGTCGACGAAGCTTTTGCAGACGTGGCGCCGCACGCCAGTGTGGCAGCCCATAGCGCGTTGGCCGGTTTGGTCGTCCTGCGGTCCATCGGGAAATTTTTTGGACTGGCCGGCGCACGTGCCGGTTTTACGTTAGCCGAACCGGCGTTGCTCGACGCGCTCGCCGCCGAACTCGGTCCTTGGACGCTGACAGGCCCAACACGGGCCGCCGTACGCGCGGCATTGCAGGATCAGGCTTGGCAGCGCACTACCCGCGCGCACCTGCATGAGGCGGGCGGGCGACTCGTGGCGCTATTAACCCGCCACGGACTTGCGCCTCGGGGCACGCCGCTGTTTGCCTGGGCGCCACACTGCGCCGCTGCCGCATTGCAGAAGCGCCTGGCCGGCGAGGCGATCTGGGTCAGATTGTTCGACGACAGCGCGGCGGGCAAGAGCGCGGCGCTCGTTTCAAAGTTGAAATCGAACCCGACAAATCCATCGAACGAACCAGACTCAACACGAGGCTCAACCTTACCCGCCTACCCAAGCGGCCTGCGCTTCGGCTTGCCCGGTTCGAAATCGGAATGGGATCGTCTAGATGCGGCGCTCGCCGACTGCGCCGATCTGATCGACGCTGGACCTTAATCCACAGCGATCAAGCGCTGGCCCGGCGTGCCTGTTTGCTGCGATACATCAACGCGTCGGCATCGCGCAACATCTCATTGATGCTTGAATGGCGCGTCGCATCGTAATGGACTGCGCCGACACTGAAAGCGATCTCGTAACCGCGCTGCGCGGCCTCGTTGTTCTCGGCCACGGCTTGCGTCAGACGCTCCAGGATGGCGGCGCCTTGGCTTGCATCGGTATTGGTCAATAGCACGACAAATTCGTCGCCACCCAGGCGGCCGATCACATCCGATTCGCGGAACATCCCGCGCAGTATTCCGCTGAAATCGATCAACGCTCGATCGCCCTCGGCGTGGCCGAACTTGTCGTTGATTTGTTTGAACCCGTCCAGATCGAAGAAAAACAAGGTCGCTGGCCGCTCCAATCGATGACACAAGTGGACCGCGTGCTGCGCAAGCGCGACAAAGCCGCGCCGATTCGAGATCAAGGTCAGCTCGTCGAGCGTGGCGAGCCGTACCGCAGCGATTTCCTGCTCCGCCATACTGGCCAGATCGCGCAGCAACGCACGCTCGTCATCGTCGAATTCGCGCGGCACCGTATCGATCAGGCAGAGCGTGCCGATCTTGCTGCCGTTGGTCACGGAAAGCGGACAACCGGCGTAAAAACGGATCTTCGGCTCGCCGATAACCAGCGGATTATCGGAAAAACGAGGATCGGCAAAGGTATCGGGGATCGACAGGATGTCGTTGTCCAAAATGGCGTGCGCACAAAAAGACACGTCGCGCGGCGTTTCGGTCATGCCCTCCGGCAATCCGACACACGATTTGAACCACTGTCGATCGGCATCCACCAGGCTCACCAGCGCGATCGGCACGTTGAAAAGACGTTTGGCCAAGCGCGTCAGGCGATCGAAACGCTCTTCCGGCTCAGTGTCCAGAAGATGCAGCGCGCGCAAGGCGGCGAGCCGTGCGTTTTCGTTGGGGGTCTGGGCGGGGGCCTGCATAGTGAACCTCAGCGTCTGAAAAACGATTGAATATGCGCAGTGGTAAGCCGGCGCATGGTTGCGCGGCGCCATAGTTTAACCACGTTTTGTGCTAACCCCAAAAATCTGTCGTGCCGATCCGACCTGCCCCGCCAGCCTTCACGGCCAGCTTTCACGACTCACCGCACGACCATCCGGCTAGCCCGCAGCCTTCGGCTATCAGGTCAGCGGCCTCGCAAGATGACGCTGAAATGCGGTTCGCGCTTCTATACGTTCGTACCAGCTCGCCAGATGCTCGAAATTCGGTCGATCGATGCCGTCGATGCCGAACCAGCGGCGTGCATAAGCGCCCAGTACGATATCGGCCAAGGTAAATGCATCGTTTTCGATAAACCGGCGGCCGGCCAGATGCGCGTCGAGTATCGCCCACTGTTTGGCGACATTCGCCACATCGGCAGCAACTTGCGCTTCGTTGCGCGCCTCGGGGGCGGTACGCACCATCGCCCAGAATACGGGCCGTTCGGCCGGTTGGAGCGTCGACAAACTCCAGTCCAGCCAGCGGTCTATCGACGCGCGGGTTGCGGGCGGAAGTGGATAGAGGGTGCGCTCGCCGTGATATTGCATCACTAGATAGCGCAGGATGGAATTCGATTCCCATAGCGTAAAGTCACCGTCTTCCAGCAAGGGAATGCGGCCATTCGGATTCTTGGCGAGAAATTCCGGCTCGGTATTGACGCCATGTTCCAAGCCGGCGTCGATCCGTTCATACGCGACCCGCAGTTCGTCGCAGCACCACACCACCTTTTGCACATTGACGGAGTTGCTACGCCCCCACACTTTAAGCATCGATCGGTTCCTCAGAGGGCTAATAGGGTACAAGCAGCAGGCTCGAAGCACGGAAGATGTGATGCGCGGCCGCCGGGATCTCCGGTCAGCCGCGCGTTTCACGGAGCCTGCATGACAAGTTCGCCTATCGTAAAGGCCAACCGCCTTGCAGTACAAGCAGCATGGATGCCGCCACCCGTTGCTCCTTTACAAGAAAACTCAAGGCAAACTCAAGTAAAACCAAGGAAAACCCAAGAAAACTCCCACTTGGACGCTCAGTTCGCCATCAGATCCGCTTGTTGGTTGCCTTGCGCGGGCGTAACCGGGGCGGTCGTCGCCGAAAAAAATGTCGCCTTATTGCTACGGCCGTACACACGGTTGATCCCGCTCAACACGGCGCGGATCGAAGCCGTCACCAGATTGGCGTCAACTCCGACCCCGAACGTGCTGCCCGGCACCGCGTCGCAGGCCATTTCCGCAAAGGCGATTGCGTTGGCGTCCGCACCCTGCCCGACCGCCCGTTCTTCGTAGTGGTGCACGCGCACGGGAGTGTGCAAAACCGGCGCAAACGCGTTGACGAGCGCGTCGATCGGGCCGTTGCCCGAACCGCGCAGCACCTGTGCGACGCCGTTGATGGTCACGTTCAGCTCGATCGATTCACGGCCGTCGCGTTCACTCAATACGTGCTTGTGATATTGGATCGGCTCAGTAATGTCGATGTATTGGTCGTTGAACAGCGCCCACAGGTCCGCCGCGGTCACTTCGCGGCCCGTATCGTCGGTGATTGCCTGCACCGCGGTGCTGAATTCGACTTGCAAACGACGCGGCAACGCCATCCCGTAGCCCTGCTCCAGCAGATAGGCGATGCCGCCCTTGCCCGACTGGCTGTTGACTCGAATGATCGAGTCATACGTGCGCCCCACATCGTTGGGGTCGATAGGCAGATAAGGCACTTCCCACAGCGCATCGGGCTGCTGCACGGCCATCCCCTTCTTGATCGCGTCCTGATGCGAACCCGAGAATGCCGTGAAGACCAGATCGCCGACATACGGATGACGCGGGTGGATAGGCAGTTGAGTGCAGTCCTCGACCGTACGCGCCACTTCGTTGATGCGGGAAAAATCGAGTTGCGGGTCTACGCCTTGCGAGTACAAATTGAGCGCCAGCGTTACGAGATCGACGTTGCCGGTACGTTCGCCGTTGCCGAACAGACAGCCTTCAACACGATCGGCGCCGGCCATCACGGCCAATTCCGCCGCGGCGACCGCGGTGCCGCGATCGTTGTGCGGATGGACGCTCACGATGATGCAGTCGCGGCGTGCCAGGTTGCGGTGCATCCATTCGATCTGATCGGCGTACACATTAGGCGACGCAACCTCGACCGTAGCCGGCAAGTTCAGGATCGCACGGCGCTGCGGCGTCGGGTTCCAGACTTCGATCACGGCATCGCAGACTTCCTTGGCAAAATCGAGCTCCGTGGAGGTAAACACTTCGGGGCTGTACTGGAAGGTCCAGGCCGTCTCGGGTTGCGTGGCCGCAATCTCCTTGATCAACCGGGTGCTGCGTACCGCGATCTCCTTGACGCCCGCGCGGTCGGTATTAAACACGATCTTGCGAAACGCCGGCGCCGTGGCGTTATACAAATGGATGATGGCCTGCTTGCTGCCCTTGAGCGAATCCATCGTGCGGCGGATCAGATCTTCGCGCGCCTGAGTGAGCACTTCTATCGTCACGTCGTCGGGGATGTGCCCACCCTCGATCAGCTCGCGCACAAAATCGAAGTCCGTCTGGGAGGCCGCCGGGAATGCCACTTCGATTTGCTTGAAGCCAATCTCCACCAGCATCTTGAACATCCGCATCTTGCGTGCGGCGTCCATCGGCTCGAACAGCGCCTGATTGCCATCGCGCAAATCGGTGCTCATCCAGATCGGTGCTGCCGTGATGGTGTTACCGGGCCAACGACGGTCGGGCAAATCGATAGGCGGGAAGGCGCGATATTTGCCGGCGGGATTCTTCAACATGGTAGGGCTCGCTTATAAAGTAACTGGCTGGGTTCAAGTGTCAAGGGCTGAAGTCAAAACGAAACGAAGCGCCGAACGTAACAACGTCGCGCGATGTGACCGAATTCAGACCAAACTTGAACAGGAAACGGGAAGCAGATTCGCGCAGACGGTGGCGCGGGGGGCAATGCGCGTTAAACGCGCGATAGCTTGCCTAGCGCCGACGAGCGGGCTAGTAGAGATAGAACGAGGGGGATGTGGATGGAACGCATGAGTCGTAGTATCGCGAAGTCGCTATGAGTTTGTCAAGCGCTTGAATTCGATCGAGGCGATAGGCTGGATCAATGATCTGCCCTAGCGTGTATCCGCCACTAGACGAGCCAGCAGGTACACGCCAAGTCCAACCCTGACGGTTACTGCTTTTTCATAGCGTCTTTCGTCATCGCATCATGCGACATGCCGTCCTTGGACATGCCGTCTTTTGCCATGCCATCCTTGGACATGCCGTCTTTTGCCATGCCATCCTTGGCCATCGCGTCCTTGGACATCGTGCTGTCGTCCTTCTTCATTGCGTCTTGGGCATAAGCACCGGTGACAGCGCACATCAGGCAAGCGGACAATACAGCGGTCATGATCTTGTTCATTAGAATCTCCCAGCCATCGTTAAAGTGGTGGACGAAATCGTCCGATTGTCGGGCTCACTTAATGTCGTGAGCGCCGGATTCAGTGGTTATCGGCACTGCTAGCGCGGTACCGAAAGCCGGTTTACTCAAAGACGCTGTCTTAGCGGACATCAATTACGCCCATGTGGTGCGTCTATGCCGTACGCCTATCCCGCACGCGTACTTGACCCTTGCATGGCGCAACACCCGCGAACGCCCGCAAGTCAGCTCCTTTACCGATTAGTCGTCCGCTTGCGGCTGGCCTTACAGCCTTTCGAAAAAATATAATGGCCATACGTCGCGTTGCCGCAGAGCAGAAATCAAAGGGCCCCTGAGGCGTCCCTTCACCGTTTTGTAACGACCGCTTCATAAAATGGTGGCAGCATGCGGTCGCTTCAGGGCTCGGGCTGATTGCAGCGCTGTCCTGCTTTATCCGGGCTTCGGCAGCTTCGGCACCTTCGGCACCTTCGACAGCCTGTCGCCGCATGCGTCATTCTTACCGACTCTCGCCGACTCGAAGTTCCCCCACGCTGCAACGATTGCAGAGTTGCGCGATACTGCAGAGCTGTGGACGCTGCTCTAGGACAATCCCGCCTGGAAATCGACGCGAACTAACTTGTGCAGACACGCTCTCAGAGATTGGAGTACCCTTTTCACAGATAGGGTTGTGTTTGCGTTTTTCGCATCGCTTGCCTGCGGGACAGCGGCGCCCCCGCCATTACCTTAATTGACGCGAGGCAACATGCAACAACGACATGCCTATATAGACGAGCCGTTGGACGAGCCCGCGAGCATGGATGCGGACTTACTCGAAAACGCCCCGCTCAGCGAAAGCGAGCAGATCGTCGAGGCGCTGCTGCGCAGCCCGGCGGAAATCTCTCCCAAATACTTTTACAACAGCCTCGGTTCGCGGCTCTTCGAGCTGATCACCGAGGTTCCCGAGTACTACCCGACCCGCACCGAACGCGCGGTGTTTCATCAGCACCGCACCGAGATCGCCGCGGCGGTCGGCACCGGCCGTACGCTGATCGATCTGGGCGCGGGCAATTGCGAAAAAGCCGGCGCGCTATTCGGTTCGTTGCGGCCCAGCCGTTACGTCGCAGTCGACATCTCCACCGACTTCCTGCAAGCGGCCGTTGCCGATTTACAGCAGCGTTTTCCGGAGATCGACATGCTCGCGGTCGGCACCGATTTGTCTGGCGAAATCAGCCTGCCGTCGACGGTCCCCGAGCGCCAGCGGATATTTTTCTATCCCGGTTCGTCGATCGGCAACTTCGACCCCGAAGAGGCGCTGGCGTTGCTCGTTCAAGTGCGCAAACTGGCCGCGCCCGATGGCGGCTTGCTGATCGGCTATGACCTGACAAAATCGCAGGCGGTCCTTGAAGCGGCTTATGACGATGCGCTGGGCATTACGTCCGCGTTCAATCTGAATATCCTCAACCACTTGAATACGCTGATTCAAAGCGACTTCAAACTACGCGACTGGCGCCACCGCGCGCTGTTCAATGCACGCCGCTCGCGCATCGAAATGCACCTGGAAGCGCGTCACGCCACCACCGTGCAGTGGCCCGGCGGAGCACGCAGCTTTGCTGCGGGCGAGCGCATCCATACCGAGAGCAGCTATAAGTATCGCGTGGCTGACTTCGGCGCACTGCTTAAGCTTGCGGGCTTTAACCAGGTCCAGACCTGGACCGATGCGCAGCAGTGGTTCGCCGTTAGTTACGCCAGCCTCGCCTGAGAACATGATGCAAAGAAACCCCGACCGCCCTGCCGCCTCCCTGCTAGGCCGCTATCTGGCGATCCGTGAGCGCAGCGTTGCCCTGGCTGCGCCGCTTTCCGCCGAAGACTGCTGTGTGCAATCGATGCCCGATGCCAGTCCGGTCAAATGGCATCTTGCGCACACCACGTGGTTTTTCGAGACTTTCATTCTCGAGCGCTACAGCCGCGACTTCAAACCTTATGACGAAGCGTTCCGGGTGCTTTTCAACTCCTATTACAATGCCGTCGGCGCCAAGCATCCCCGTCCGCAACGCGGATTGCTGACGCGTCCTGCACTGCCGATCGTGCTCGAGTACCGGCATTCGGTCGACCAACGCATTGCGCAATTGCTGGCGGCGCCCTTGGGGGCGGAACTCGAAGCCTTGATGGTGCTTGGCATGCACCATGAGCAGCAGCATCAGGAATTGATCCTCACCGACATGAAGCATGTGCTTGCGCAGAACCCGCTCAAGCCGGCTTACCAGGCTACGCCGATGGCTTATGGGATCAATGCGGGGATCGATGCGGGGATGGTGACAGCGATGGATTCAGGTGCGGCGCATCCGGCCGTTTCCGCCATGAGTTCGGCTCAAACCGACACGCCAGTTGCCAAAGCCAGGTGGCCTGCGTGGCAGAGCTTCGACGCCGCACTGATCGAAATCGGCCACGTCGGCGAGACTTTCCATTTCGACAACGAAACGCCGGCCCATCGCACTTACGTACAGCCGTTTCAGCTCGCCTCGGGTTTGGTCACCAATCGCGAATATGCGCGTTTTATTGCGGCAGGCGGTTATCGCGACCCGGTGCATTGGCTTTCGGAAGGCTGGGATTGGGTGTGCTCGGGCGAGCGCAAACAACCGCTCTACTGGTCCGGAACACCGGAAGCCGGCTGGCAGGAATTCACACTCGCGGGTCTGCAACCGCTCGATCCCGACCAACCGGTGGCGCACGTCTCCTATTTCGAAGCCGATGCGTATGCGCGCTGGTGCGAAGCGCGCCTGCCGACCGAAGCAGAATGGGAATACGCGGCGAGCCGTCAAGGCTACGTCGAGGCAACGGATGAAGTGCCCATGCCGCAACGTCTGCACCCTGCCGCGCGGGGATCAACCGGCGGCATGCTCGCGCAGCTGTATGGCGAAGTCTGGCAGTGGACGCAATCGAGCTATGCGCCCTATCCAGGGTTCAGGCCCGCTGCCGGCGCGGTGGGGGAATACAACGGCAAGTTCATGGTCAATCAATACGTGCTGCGCGGCAGTTCATGCGCGACACCGATGGGCCATAGCCGCGCCACGTATCGGAATTTTTTTCCGGCGCACGCGGACTGGCAGTTTTCCGGAATCCGGCTCGCGCGCGATCTGCCGGTATAAGGTGGCTACATGGGGTGGCTACATGAGTTGGCTACATAAGCTACCTGCATGAGCTGGCTCGTACTCAGTCGACTATCTTTACACCGTGCCAGAACGCGACGTGACCCGTGATGTTTGCGGCAGCGTCCTTCGGGCGCGGGTAGTACCACGCCGCATCGCGATTGACCTGACCGTCGACCACGACGTTGTAATAGCTGGCCGTGCCTTTCCAACTGCACGTCGTAAGCGTCGAACTCGGTTGAAAATACTGCATGTCCAGCGATTCGGGCGGGAAATACACGGTGTTTTCCACGGTCTCGAACCGGTCCGTCTGTGCTACTACCACGTTGTTCCAGATCGCTTTGGGCATGAGGGTTCCTCGGTCGGTTTCGCATCAAGGCGGCCGCAACCTTCCGGTTGCGGTTGGGGCTGCGCCGCCTCGTCCCGACAACCATAACATCTGGCGCGTCATCGTGCTGTCCACCGGTCAGCACCGCTCGGCACCGGACCAAGCCGGAAGCTACCGACCCGCCGCTAATCACGCGAGGATGTGCTGGCCGCAGCGCTCGCCGCCTGGGCCACATCGGCGTGATTGCCCACCGCGGGCACGCCCATCGCTTGAAACAAAACCGCCGTGTCGACCAGCCTCGCGCCCCGTGCGCGTATTTCGCCTAAGCGTGCGTTCTGATACTGCCGCTCGCTGGCCCGCACGCTGTCGAGCGCAATCGCCCCCAATGCCGCGCGTTGCTCGGCATCGCGCCAGACTTGCCCGTCATGCTGTGCAGCCATGGCCGCCGCATCCAGCGTCTGAGCGTCATGCGTCAATGCGCTGAGGGCGTCGGCCACATTCTGAAATGCGTTCAGAACGGTTTGCTGATAATTCGCCACCGCGGCCTGATAGCTTTCTTCAGCGGCGCGCCGCCGAGCGCGCAAAGCGCCGCCGTGGAACAACGGTTGGCTCAGGGACACCCCCGCATTCCATAATGCTCCGGCGCCACCGGTCGCGGCCAACCAGGTGAAGCCGCCCTGCCCGTACGCAGCACTCAACGACAAGCTCGGAAACATCTGCGCCGTCGCCACCGCGACCCCTGCAGCATTGGCCTTGACGAGCGCATCGGCTGCCAGAATATCGGGGCGCTGCTTGAGCAATTCGGATGGGATTGCCACCGGCACCGGGTCGGGCACGCTCACGCCGCTCAGATCGAGATCCTCTGGCGCCGCATCCGGCGTGCGTCCCGTCAACACCACCAACGCATGACGCTGCGCCAACCACTGCGTGCGTAAGCCCGGCAGGCTGGCGCGCAGCGTCTGGCTCGCGGCGGCCAGGTTCAGGCTGTCGTCGCGGCTGTTCGCACCCAACTGATAACGTCGTTGCGATTGCGCGGCATCGGTTTCACTAAGTATCAGCAGGCGTTCGGTAGTTGCGATCTGTTCATGCAACAGCGCCGCATTCAGCGCGGTCGTCACCACATTGGCTGCGAGCACGCGGCGCGCAGCATCGCGCTGATAAGACTGCGCGTCGATTTGAGCCGCCAGCGCGGTGTCGGCAAATCGCGCCGCGCCGAACACGTCGAAAGTGTACTGGGTGCTGACCTGAGCGTCGAACAAGTTGTAGAGGAAACTCGACTGCCCGGCCACCGGCTCGCCGATCGCGCGTTGTCGACTGGCTTGGCCGCCAAGGTCCACCGAGGGCAACAGCGATTCGCCGATCTGGGCACGCAATTGTTCGTGTGCCGCCGCGAGCGTGTGCGTGGTCGCCGTCAAATCGTAGTTGTTGCGCAGCGCTTCTTCGACCAGCGCATCAAGGGCTGCACTGCCGTAAGCTCGCCACCATTGCGGCACAGGCCGGGCGCCCAGTGCAAAATGTTGTGCCACGCCTTGTGCGGTATCGGTTTGGGCCGGTAGCGGCTCGACTCCGTAGTGCGCGGGCTGCGGCGCGATGGTATGACCGTCCGGCCCGAACGTGCACGCGCAAAGCAGCGTGGAAAAGAGCGCTGAAAACAGCAGCCGATGCGCAAGCGCGCCCATCACGGAAAACGGGCGGTGAGCAGAACGAGCTGCACCGCAACGGCCTACGGCAGCGGATGCAGATTGCACATCGTTCGATTGCAAGTCGTTCATCAGCGGCTCCCGTTAGCAGCAGACGATGAAAGCGGCGCGGCGTGTCCCGTCTCGCTCGTCTTCACCTTGAAACATAGCGCGTAGAGCGCCGGCAGATAAAACAGCGTCAACACCGTGGCCGTCGTAATGCCGCCCATCAGTGCGGTCGCCATCGGCCCGAAGAAATTGCTGCGTAACAACGGTATCAAAGCCAGTACGGCGGCCGCCGCGGTAAGCGTAATCGGCCGGAAGCGACGCACGGTCGCGCCGACGATCGCGTCGAAACGGCCGCGCCCGGCAGCAATATCCTGCTCGATCTGGTCGACCAGAATCACGGAGTTGCGCATGATGATCCCGAGCATGGCGATCGTGCCAAGCATCGCGACAAAGCCGAACGGCTGGTGAAACAGCAGCAACGCGCCGACCACACCGATCAGGCCGAGCGGCGCCGTCAGCACCACCATCATGACCCGTCCAAAACTTTGCAGCTGGATCATCAGGAGCGTGAATACCGCAATCGCCATCAACGGCATTTGCGCCGAGATCGATGCTTGCGCTTTTGCGTTTTCCTCGACTGGGCCACCCACTTCGATCCGCTCGCCCACCGGCAACTCGCTACGCAATGTGTCCAGGCGCTTGTTCAGGTCGTTGGTGACATCGATGCCCTGCACGCCTGCGCGTACGTCGGCCAACACGGAGATGGTCGGTTCGCGGTTGCGCTCCCAGATCACGCCGTATTCCAGCTCGTCGCGCAAATGCCCGAGACTGCTCAACGGTACCGGCCCGTTGGCGGTCGGCATTGCCAGCGATAGCAGTCCAGCCGGATCGACTCGCTCGCTGGTCGGGGCGCGCAGATCGACATCGATCAACTTGTCGCGCTCACGATATTGGGTCACGGTATAGCCCGATAGCGTCATTGCCAGGAAGCTGGAAATATCCTGTGAGCTCACACCCAGATCGCGGGCGCGTTGCTGATCCACCTCGAAGCGCACCGAGCGCTCGGCCGGTTCGTCCCAATCGAACTGGACGTTGCGCACGCGCTCATCCTGCCGCATCACCGCGGCCACCTGCTCGGCCACTGCGCGCGCTCCGGCAATCTGCTCGCCGCTGACCCGGAACTGCACGGGAAAACCCACCGGCGGCCCGTTCTCCAGACGCGTCACGCGCGTGCGCAAACCGCTGAACTGCTCGGGCAAGAGGCTTTCAAGTTGGTGCGCAAGGCGCTCTCGATCGGGGATCGATTTGGCCGTCACGACGAACTGCGCGAAGTTGGCGTTGGCGAGTTGCTGATCTAGCGGCAGATAAAAGCGCGGGGCACCGGTGCCGACGAAATCGACCAGATGATCGATCTCGGGCCGCCCTTTGAGCGCCGCTTCCAACCGTTGCGCTTCGCGCAGCGTCGCCGCAAACGACGCGCGTTCCGGCAGGCGCAAATCGATCAGCAATTCCGGCCGGTCTGAACTCGGAAAGAATTGCTTCGGCACCCATCCAAACGCCACCAGCGAAACGACGAACAAGGCCGCCGTGACCAGCACCACGCGAGCGCGGTAAGTCACGCACCAGCCGATCCAGCGGCGCAGACGTAAATAGATGCGCGTCTGATAAATCGCGTGGTCGTGGCCCGGCTGGCCGTGCACGTCGCCGGGCGCGGCATCGAACTCGCTCGCCCCGGGCTTCTCTTTGAGAATCCGGAAGCCGAGCAAGGGAATCAGCACGACTGCCGCGAGCCACGAGAGTATCAGCGCAATCGCCGAGACTTCAAAAATCGAACGGGTATATTCGCCTGTTCCCGACTTCGCCAGCGCAATCGGCAAAAAGCCCGACACCGTCACGAGCGTACCGGTCAACATCGGAAAGGCCGTGCTGGTGTACGCGAAGGCCGCGGCGCGCGTGCGGTCCCAGCCTTGCTCGAGCTTCACCGTCATCATCTCGACGGCGATGATCGCATCGTCGACCAGTAGGCCCAGCGCCAGCACCAGCGTGCCCAACGAAACCTTGTTCAAGCCGATGCCGAACTGATCCATGAATAAGGCAGTGACGGCCAGCACGATCGGAATCGAAATCACCACCACCATGCCGGTGCGAAATCCTAGCGAAACCAAACTCACGATCAGCACGATCGCGATCGCTTCGGCCACCGCTTCCAGAAAGTCGCTCACCGACTGCTCCACCGCGTGCGGCATGCTCGATACTTGATCGAGTTTCAGTCCGGCCGGCAAGCGCGTACTCAGTTCGCCCACGCGCCGATCGAGCGCCTTACCCAGGCGCACCACATCGCCGCCCGGTTGCATGGTCACGCCGATGCCGAGCACGGCTTGGCCACCGAAACGCATCTGCTGCGTGGGCGGGTCGTTGTAGCCGCGCGTAATTTTGGCGATATCGCCGAGCCGAAAGCTGCGGT
>Ga0302220_10001042_pt1 | contig 22021 bp, 17 predicted proteins | sample II_Palsa_E1_3_FD_194572 | JGI IMG/M metagenome (GOLD analysis project Ga0302220, IMG submission 194572) | Peat permafrost microbial communities from Stordalen Mire near Abisko, Sweden - II_Palsa_E1_3 | ecosystem: Environmental > Terrestrial > Soil > Palsa > Peat permafrost | place: Sweden...
CCGAGCGGCATGAGTCGCCCTGGGGTTCCAAGCGGGCCGCGTAAGCCGGTTGCGCCAGGTGGGCCGAATACGCGCTGGCCGCAGTATGTTCAGTTCATGGTGGTGGTGACGCTGACGGTGCTGTTCTTGGTGCTGGCCATCAGCATGCAGCGGCATCATTTTATGAACGGCGAGTTTTACGAGCGGAGCCATCCGACGGAATCGACGGACCAGTAGGCGGGGGCGTTGGGGTGGATTGCTAGTCGAGGTGGACGGGGGCGGGAAGGGCTTTGCCCCAGATCAGGCGAATGAGCTGATCGTTGGTGGGAAGATTCCAATGCTGACCAGAGGCTTCGGGGCGGGCGTCGATATTGAAGCCGCTGAAGAGGCCGTGGATGCACTCGTCGGTGAGGCCGCGTTCCCGCAGGATACGAATCTCTTCCATGAGGAAAGAGTCTGCCTGTGCGGCGGTGAGCGGGGTGGGCTGGGGGTGATGATTCGTCATCTGGACTGCGCATTCCTCCTGCGGCGCCAATTCCTTCCCAGCGATTATGCGTTGGGAGTACAGGAGCTTTATCGGCACAGCTACAAGACCCTTGAGTGGAACTCGGCGAAGGGTAGAGCCTGATAGTAGTCAACGCAGGGGGGATCAAGCGTGGTTCGGGGTAATTAATTTGGGGGGTGACCTAACCTGCCAATAGTTGGCTGGGTACTTTTAAGTGGCCTCTTATGTGTGGTTAACGACCGATGCGATCCATGAGGTTGCGGTCCTCGGGGGGAAGCGCGTTGAGCCATTCGGCTTCGGTGCCGGGCTGGGGGAGGGTGTGGCCGAACTCGATCATCTGGTTGGCGGGGAACTCGCTGAGGTAGGCCCAGACGGCGTTTTTGGGGAAGGCAGCAGCTTCAGCCAGAGCAACCACGAGCTGGTGGAGGAGGTCGTGTTTCTGCTCGGGCGAGCGGCCGGCGCGGATGTGGCCTTGAAGGAAGATGAAGTCGTGCAGGAGAGGCTTGCCGGCTATGAAGTGGTTGGCGGGATCGATGTCTGCGAAGATGACCTGCACGAAGACGGCGGGGGCGCCGGTGACGGACTTGTGGATGCGGGTGATGTCCTGGGCGATGCGGGTTTTCTGGCGAGGGGTGAGGTGGTTGGCGGTGGTGGTGACGGTGTAGGTGGGCATGGGACCTCCGGGGGAGAGTTCTCAGTTGTCCGTTCAGTTCTCAGTTATGCCGGTGCGGATTGGACGGTGTTGGTTAGGGTGCCGATGTCTTCGATAGTAACGGTGACGGTGTCGCCGGCGCGCAGGTAGAGGGGAGGTTCGCGGGTGAAGCCGACGCCGCCGGGGGTGCCGGTGGCGATGACGTCGCCGGGCGAAAGGGCGGTGAAGGCGGTGATGTAGGCGATGACTTTTGCGATGGAGAAGATCATGTCTCCGAGGTGGGCGTCCTGGACGAGTTGGCCGTTGAGGTGGGTCTGGATGGTTTTTTCGGCGAGGGGGCCAGCCTCTTCTGTGGTAACGAGGGTGGGACCGAAGCCGGCGGTGGAGGGGAAATTTTTGCCGGGGGTGTACTGGTTGGTGTGACGCTGCCAGTCGCGGATGGAGCCGTCGTTGAACATGGAGTAGCCGGCGACGATGTCGAGGGCGCGATCTTCGGGGACGTGGAAGCCGTGCTTGCCGATGATGACGGCGAGTTCGCCTTCGTAGTCGAACGCAGAAGAGACGGCGGGGAAGAGCATGGGAGTGTGGTGGCCGGTGAGGGTGTCGGCGAAACGGGTGAAGAGGGTTGGGTGTTCGACGGGGCGGCGCTTGGTTTCGGCGAGGTGATCCTGATAGTTGAGGCCGACGCAGAGGATCTTGGAGGGGTTAGGGATGATGGGGAGGTAGGTGAACTGGCCGGTGGCGTAGTCGGTGATGAGGGGCTCGGGGAGAGAGGCGATGCGGCCGTGGGATTGAGCGGTGAGGAACGAGCGGAGGTCGGGGAAGGCGGCGCCGATGTGGCGGCCGAGGTCGAAGACACCGTTGTGACGGGCGATGCCGTAGGTGGCGCGGCCTTCTGCGATGAAGCTTACAAATGCCATTCGGTTCCCTGCTCTCTTGGGTGGCCGGATGCGGCCGGGTGAGTCGATGGTAAAGCATGGGGCGCGATGGCGAGGCTTGATCGGCTTCGGTGGGAAAGGCCCAGAGGCTAAAGCCCTTCTGTTGCTGGTGTTTGTTCAGGGGGCTGAAGGCCCCTGCTCATCCGGAGGTACAAAGGCGGCGGCCGGGGCGAGGGTAAATGCGGAGGCGCCCTTCCCCTTCGACAAGCTCAGGGCCGGGATGACGGCGTAAGCGGGAACTTTTGCTGAGAGCTTTTACGGCAGAAGATCGAAGGTGGTGTGGTTGGTGGCGGTCTCGTCGGTGCCTGCCCAGAGGTCGAAGGTGCCGGGCTCCATGGACCAGTGGTGGGTTTGGGGACTCCAGAAGCCGAGGTCTTTGGTGTTGAGGGGGAGAGTGATGGTGCGGGTTTCGTTGGGCTTGAGTGAGACGCGGACGAAGCCTTTGAGCTCGCGCACGGGGCGGGAGGCACTGCCGGAGCGTTGATGGGTGTAGAGCTGAATGACTTCGTCACCCGCGCGGTTGCTGGTGTTTTGCACGTCGATGGAGACTTGCACGGTTGAGCCGGCGTGGACGGTGGGCGTTGCGATGCGGAGGTTGGTGGTGGTGAAGGTGGAGTAGCTAAGGCCGTAGCCGAAGGGATAGAGGGGGGCGCTGGAGCCGTCCCAGTAGCGGGTGTTGGGGGCTTCGGGAATCTGCGTTAAGTTGCGGGCGTAGTTGATGGGGATCTGGCCGATGGTGAGCGGCCAGGCTACGGGAAGCTTGCCACCGGGGTTGGCGTCGCCGGAGAGCAGGTCGGCGATGGCGTTGCCGCCTTCGGTGCCGGGATACCAGGCTTCGAGGATGGCGGGGACGTGCTGGGAGGCCCAGGTGATGTTGAGGGGTCGACCGTTGAGGAGCACGAGGACAATGGGTTTGCCGGTGGCTACTGCGGCTTCGAGGAGTTGTTCCTGCTTGCCGGGCAGGTCGAGCGAGGAGCGCGAGGCGCGTTCGCCGCTCATGCTCTGGAGCTCTCCGAGAACGAGGACGGCGACGTCGGACTGGTTGATGAGGTCGATGGCGTGATGGAACTCGGCGTCGCGCTCGGCATCGGTCTTCAGGGTGGGCTTAGGGCTTGAGAATTGTTCGTCGAAGATGGAGGGCTGCTCGCGTTCGATTTCTACGCCCTTGGTGTAGAGAATTTTTGCGGATGAGTCATAGCGTTTGTGGAGGCCTTCAAGGACGGTGACGGTGTCAGCGGGATGGCCGGCGAGACACCAGGAGCCCATGATGTCGGGCTTGGAGTCTGCGAGCGGGCCGATGAGGGCGATGGTTTTGTAGTTTGGGCTGAGCGGGAGGAGATTATTTTCGTCGCGAAGGAGGACGGCGGTTTGCGTGGCGATCTTGCGGGCGGTGGCGCGCTGCTCGGGTGTGACCATCTGCGAAGCAGTTTGAGTGGCGTCGCTGTAGGGATTTTTGAAGAGGCCTAGCTTGTATTTGGCGATGAGGATATTGCGAACGGCGTTGTTGATGGTGGCTTCGGTGACGAGGCCTTGCTTGAGGGCGGAGGGGAGTGTGTCCTGGAAGTTGGTGGTGGACATTTCCATGTCGACGCCGGCGTTCACGGCGCGAACGGCCGCGTCTGTAGTGTCTTTCGAGAAGCCGTGGGTGGTGAGGCTTTGGACGGCTGCCCAGTCGCTGACGACCATGCCGTGGAAGTTCCAGTCGTCGCGGAGGACGTCGTGGAGGAGCCAGCGGTTGCCGGTTGCGGGGACGCCGTTGAGGTCCATGTAGGCGCTCATGATGGAGCCGGCGCCGGCTTCGAGGGCGGCGTGGAAGGGCGGGAAGTAGACGTTCCAAAGCTGCTCGTCGGAGATGTTGGACTCTTCGTAGTCGCGGCCGCCGGATGCGGCGCCGTAGCCTGCGAAGTGCTTGACGCATGCCATGATGTGATCGGGGGCGCCGAGGTATGCACCTTGAAAGCCTTTGACCTGGGCTTCGGCCATGCGAGAGCCGAGGAAGGGATCTTCGCCGGCGCCTTCCATGATGCGGCCCCAGCGCGGGTCGCGGGCGATGTCGACCATGGGGGCGAAGGTCCACTGGATGCCGGTGGCGCGGGCTTCGCGAGCGGCCATGGATTGGGCTTGTTCGGCGGCGGCGGGATTCCAGCTGGCGGCGAGGGCGATGGGGACCGGATAGATGGTGCGGAAGCCGTGGATGACGTCGTATCCGAAGAGGAGAGGAATGTGGAGGCGGCTTTGCTCGACGGCTGCGTGCTGGAGGCGATTAATTTCTGCTGCGTCGGTGATGAAGAGGAAGGAGCCGACGGCGCCGGTGCGCGCGAGTTCATCGGCTGGGCGTGGTGGCGGGCTGTTGAGAGGGACCTGGGTCATCTGGCCGAGCTTTTCAGCGAGGGTCATTTTCGCGATGAGTTTGTCGGCGAAGGCGCGCGCTTCAGCATCGGAGGGAGGGGTTGGGAGGGGTTGGGTGACCTGATGCGCTGATACGGGAGTCGATGGAGCTGAGATACAGATAGCTGCGGCGCCCAGGGTGATCGCAACGGCAGAGAACATCAGCAGGGAGGGGATAGCGCGTGCTCGCATTACAGATCTCCAACCATCAGGAATTCCATCCGCCGGATCAAACGAAACCGTCACACAAAGAGTGCAACTTGTCGACCAATAGAGTACCGACATTCTAGACAAACGTTTGTTCTTGTGTCTACAGTGAAACGGCGAGGGTGCAAACGGGAATCGCGGAATGCGAATCTGCCTGTTAATACGTACAACGCCGCAGCTGAGTTGCGGGTTAACCGACTGGATTATGTTGGTATTGTGGTGAGAGCACAAATTGACGCCTATGCGAGATGGTCAAGCGAACGATCCGACAGCCAAAGCAAAGAGCGGTCACCTGCGCAGAGTGAGCCTGAAGGACCTGGCGGCGCACCTGAATCTGAGTCCATCGACTATTTCGTTTGTGCTGAACGACACGCCGGGGCGTTCGATACCTGAGGCGACGCGCGAGCGGATTCGAGCAGCGGCGATCGAATTCAACTACAAGCCGAACATGATTGCGCGGTCGCTGCTGGGGAAGCCGATGCGCAGTATTGGGATTCTGCTGCCGGTGCTGGGCGAGGGATACCACTCGCAGGTGCTGTCGGGGATTGGCGACTTGTTGATGGAGGAGGGGTACTTTTATTTCACGGTGCATCATCGACACCTGGAGAGCCTGATCGAGGAATACCCCGCATTGCTGCAGTCGCGCGGAGTTGACGGAATTCTGGCGATTGATACGAAGCTTACCAATCCCCTGCCGTTGCCGGCGGTGCTGATCGCGGGGCACTCGACGCTGGCGGATGTGACGAACGTGGTGCTGGATCATGAGCACGCGGCGCGGCTTGCGCTGCGGCATCTGTACGACCTGGGGCATCGCAAGATTGTTTATATGAAGGGGCAGACAGTGAGTACCGATACGGAGCTTCGGTGGTCCGCCACGATGAAGGTGGCGCGGGACCTGGGGCTGGCGATCGATGAACACCTGACGATTCAGCTGGCGAAGGATTCGACGTCACCGGAGATCAGTTATCCGGGGATTCATGACCTGCTGGAGAGCAAGCAGAAATTTACGGCGATTCTTTGCTTCAACGATATCTCGGCGATGGGTAGTATTCGCGCGTTGCACGACTATGGGTATCACGTGCCGCATGATGTTTCGATTGTGGGATTCGATGATATTCAGTCGGCTTCCTATCATGTGCCGAGCCTGACGACGATTCGGCAGCCGTTGAAGTTGATGGGCAGCACGGCGGCGGCGGCGCTGCTGCGAAAGCTAGCGCACGAGACGCTGCCGGCGACGATTGAGGTGGAACCGGAGCTGGTGGTGAGGGAGTCGAGTGGAGTGCCGCGGGGTGGGAAGAAGAGTGCGAAGAAAGATTAGCGGGTTGGGTCGGCGAGGACTAGCTTGCCGTTCTGCTTGAGGGTGTAGAAGTGGCCGGGCTGGACGTTGGTGAAGGTTTGCGTGGGGCCGTTGGGCCAGAGGACTTCTACCTTGTCGAGGGTGCGGGCTTTGCCGACGCCGAAGTGGATGTGCAGATCGCTTTGTGAGAGGTAACTGCCGCCGCTGCGAATCTCCTGGAGTTGTTGCTGCGTGCCGGTGGTGATGCGGATGCGCGCGTTGAGTGCGAGGCGATTGGTGGGGCTGCCTTCGAGAGCGAAGCTTACCCAGTGATTGGAGGGGTTGGCTTTGGTTTCGAGGATCATGGGGCCGCCGACGAGGTTTTCGACTACGAGGTCGAGGACGCCGCGATGGAAGAGATCGCCTACGGCAAGGCCTCGGCTGACTTGAGGGATGAGGAGGGCTTTGCTGGTTGCGGCGCTCATCTCGCGGAAGGTGCCGTTGTGCTGGTTGATGTAGACGAGCTTTGGTTCGCGGTAGGCGATGCCGGCCTTGGCGTCTTCGACCTGCGGATAGACGTGGCCGTTGACGAGAACGAGGTCCTGCCAGCCGGAGTTGTTGAGATCGACGAAGGCGTCGCCCCAGCCGACGTAGGGCACGCTGGGGTGGGCGATGCCGGCTTGATGAGAAACGTCGGTGAAGCTTAGGTTGCCGTCGTTGCGATAGAGGACGGCGTACTCTTCGCTGAAGTGTGAGATGGCGATGCTCATCTTGCCGTCGTTGAGGTAGTCGCCGAGGGCAATGCCCATGTTGGCCTGCTCGACGCCTTCGTCGCTGACGGCCACGCCGCTTTCGAGGGCGATGTCTTTGAAGTGGCCGCTGCCGTCGTTGCGGTAGAGGTAGTTGGGTTCGCCATCGTTGGCGACGAAGAGATCGAGCTTTCCATCGTTGGCGAAGTCGGACCAGACGGCGCCGAGGCCGAAGAAGTGGCTGGGATCGTCGACGCCTGCGGCTTTGGAGACGTCGGTGAAGGTGCCGTCGCCGTTGTTGCGATAGAGGGCATCGGGCGAACCTTTGAGTCCGCGCGGACCGCACTGCACGGGAACGTGGTGATACTGGCAGGTGATCTGCGAGCCAAATTGCGGGAGGTCGTTCATGTTGAAGTCGACGTAGTGAGGGACGAAGAGGTCGGTGTTGCCGTCGGCGTCGTAATCGCCGAAGACGGCGCCTGTGGCCCATCCTTTGTCGATGGCGAGGCCGGAGGTTTTTGTGACGTCGGTGAAGGTGCCGTCGCCGTTGTTGCGATAGAGGACTACGCCGCCGAAGCAGCTGACGATGAGGTCGGGGAGGCCGTCGTTGTTGAAGTCGCCAACGGCTGCGCCCATGGCCCAGCAGGGATAGCCGACGCCTGCCTTGTCGGTGACGTCGGTGAAGGTGCCGTCGTGGTTGTTGTGATAGAGGGCGCTGCGGGCTTTTTTGTTGGCGAGAGCCATGGCGACGCTGGGTGCGTTGGTGAAGTAGATGTCGGGGTAGCCGTCGCCGTCGTAGTCGATTAGCGCGACACCGCCGCTCATAGATTCGACGATGTATTTCTGGTCGGAGCTGGAGAGGTGCTCGAATTGGATGTGGGTGGAGGCAGTGATGTCGACGAGTTGCGGGACGTCGATGGGCTGGGTTGTGGATGTTGGCGCGGGCGGGGCGGGGTGGGCTTGCGCGATGGCGGAGGCGCACGTGAGGACGCCGAGGAGCAGGCCAGCGAGGGTGAGGGTTGGATGAAGCAGGTGCCGCACGTTATTTCCCCGGAGTCTTGTCGGGAGAATCGAGGGTCTTGTAGATGCTTGTCAACTTCTCGTGCATGTCTTTGTACCTGGTGTAGGCATCGAGTTCGCGCTTGACGTCGTCTGGACGGTGCAGCTTGCGATAGACGGTGCTGAGACGAAAGTGCGCGAGGTAGTTGGAGGGATCGGCGGCAATGACCTGCTCGAGCAGTGGGGCTGCGGCTGCGGGGTCACCGCGTTCGGTGAGAACGTTGGCCATACCAATTTTGGCGTCCGCAGAGTTGGGCTGTAGTTTGAGGGCTTGCTGATAGTTCTTTTCTCCGGCGTCGAGGTCGCCCATCTCCACTTCGATATCGCCGAGACGGGTTGCGGCTTTGGGGTCGGAGGGATTGGTTTTGACGGCTAGCTTGTATTGCTCGAGGGCCTCGGTGTGGAGGCGCTGATCGTCGGAGGCGTGGAGAGCTTCGGCTAATTCAAAGTGGATGCCGGGAAGTTTGGGATCGAGCGCGAGGGCCTGGCGAAGATTGCGGATGGTGCCCTCGAGGTCGTGGGTGCGCTGGAGTTCGTGCGCGATGGCCTGGTGAAGCTGCGCGGAGTCTGGAGCGGCGAGGGAGAGGCTGAGGAGATCCTCTGCCATCATGTTGGAATGAATGCGATACGCCGCGTAGAGGAGTTCTGGGTCGGTGGGCTTGAGGGCCAGAAGCTGGGCAATGAGAGTCGATGCTTTCTCGAGATCACCGGTGGCGGTATAGCTTTCGATTAGCTGGAGGCCGACGTTGATCTTGAGCTTGGTCTCGTCGATGTGGGGGAAGGCGGTCTCGAGATCGATGCGGCCCTGGCGGTCGTCGCCGGTTTTGGACTCGGCGATGCCGAGGAGAGATTGAATCTTCCAGAGGTCGGGCTTGGCGGTGACTACGGCCTGGAGAAGGGGAAGAGCCTGGTCATACTTACCCTGGAAGAAGAGGAGGACGCCGAGGTTGGCGCGGACTTCGAGGTTGGAGGGATCGATGGCTAGCGCCGCTTGCAGCTGGGGGATGGCGAGGTCAGGGCGATTCTGATGAAGGTCCGCCTGCGCCTTTTGGAGATGGGAGGAGAGCTCCTGCTGGTTGGGCGTAGCTTGCGGGAGGCAGGCCGCCGCCGACAAAAGCAGAACCAATCCTGTGGAAAGATTTCTTAGCTTTGGGTACATGCTGTCCAGATGATATCGAGAGTGAAGCGGAACAGGTGGGCGGAAAAAAGAAAGAGACGGCGAAGGTACTCGCCGTCTCTCCGGAGGGTGTGACAGTCAATGCACGCTAGAACGAGAGGCGAGCCCCTAGCTGCAGCGTACGTCCACCAAGCTGGATGCCGGTGATCTGGTTTCCGATGATTTGGCCTTGTGCATTGACGCTTTGGTTACTCGTGAGCGTGTAGGTTGAACCGTTATCCCCTGCGAGCGTGCCGTTCGGAGGACTAAAGCTGGGATGGTTGAATGCGTTTTGCGCATCGCAGCGAATGGAGAAGGCCATCCGTTCCCAGGGCAAGTGGAACTCCTTAAGGGCCGAGAGATTCACGGTGTTGAATCCGGGGCCGACTAAGGGGTTTTTGCCCACATTGCCGAAGTTACCATTTCCTGGGTTGGAGAAGGCGGCTGGGTTGAACCACTCTTTGATGCTCCTATTGACAGGCCGTGGAGAGGTTCCGGACCAGTTGGGATACTGCGAGCCAGCATTCTGGTAGGTGTTGCTGGTGGCATAGACCTGGTAGGGATTTCCGGACGAGACGATGACCGTGGCGGAGGCCTGCCAACCACCGACGGTTAGATCTTCGAACCAGTTCTTATTCAAGAACGCTTTGCCTTTGCCGAAGGGAAGTTGATAGATTACGAATCCCTTGAAGGCGTTGCGGACGTCAAAGTTGGAGGGACCGTAATTCTTACTTGCATTATTCACGGTCAGGGTGCTTGCGTATTGATAGGGCTGCGGACCAGCATGCGTTCCCCATCCGGACGAATCCTGGTCATCCAGGAAGTGCGACCAGGTGTAGTTGGCGCTGAAGCTAAACCCGTGTTGCAGGCGCTTGGTGATGGTTGTCTGCAGCGAATTGTAGTTGGAGATCGCCTGATAGAGGTTTCCGGTGATCTGCTTATAAATCGGATACGCGACTGCGCAGTTGACCGTTGATCCGGTACCGCAACCCGAGACGTCGCTGGATGACAGCTCGTTTTCAGGAACGGCGTTGATATTGGTGGGGAAGGTCAGGTTTTGCCCATGACTGCCGACGTAGCTCATGGTCGCGACCGTGTTGGTGCTCAACTGCCACTCCATACCGAAGTTCCACTGATAGATCTTCGGGATTGCAGTGTGGTAGGCGATGTAGCCCGCGTTTTGTCCGTTGAACCTGGTTGGGTCCTGAGAAGCCGCTGTGTACGGCAGAGGTGTCATTGAGCCGCCGCCCAAGGGGAAGAGAGTGCCGGGCCCATCGAACTTGGTCGTTGGATAGATTCCGTTCGAGGAGTCGTTGACACTTCCGGCGGAAGAGACGGATTGACCTAAGCCCGCATTGGTAGCGCCGCCGTAGTTATCCGTGCTCCAGTTGTAGGAGTATAGGCCGAAACCGCCGCGCACGGTGGTGTTGGGATGCACGAGCCAGGAGAAGCCAGCTCTCGGCAGGAAAGTACTAAATACGTTCGCCTGCAGAGAGGTTCGGCCGTTGGCGTGGGTTTCTCCAAACCAATAGGCACCGAGCGTGCCGGTTGCCGGGTTCGTTACGGTTGGGTCAAAGCTGTCCATGTTGCCCCTGACCTCGTTATAACCGTGGCTGATTTCGTAGCGGAGACCAAGGTTGATGGTCAGGTTCTGTTTGACCTTCCAGTCGTCCTGAACGAACATCTGGGGCTTCTTCAAACGCACACCATATTCAGGAGAGACGCTCGCGCTCCAGTTCTGAGCGTAGCCGAGGAGGAAGTCAGCGTACTCTTCGCCCGACTGAGGATTGGGTGAGGCCACGCCTGAATCGTTAAGCGTCCAATTCTCGGTGTAGACGCCGTCGAACTGCAGGGTGCCGGCATTGATGTTGCCCCAGGTGGTTGTGTCATCACGATAGAACGCGAACTCACCACCGAAGTGGAGTACGTGTTTGCCGCGAATCATGGTCACGACGTCAGAAGGATCGAAGACCATTTCCTTGTATTCAGCGTTGGTGGCTGGCTCGATCCAGGCATAGGGATAATTGCGCTGGAACTGGACCGAGGGAAGAACGTCGGCTTTAGCGAACTGCCAGCCAAGCTTGTCGGGATAGCCCAAGCCCGTACCGGCGTCCTGGAAGAAGTTGAGCTGAGATGTAAAACCCATCCTGGCTTCATTGACGGTGCGCGAGCTGATATTCCAAACGTCGGTGACCTGTGCATTGTTGTTGTCGACGTCACCGATCTGGCAACCGACTGGGCAGGCCGTTACAGCGTTCGCGCCATTTTCAATTTCATCGCCTTGCGTATCGGAGAGCGTCAACCGGTTATTCTGTGTGATCGCATAATCCAAGCGTCCAAAATACCGCTTCCATGGCCGAGGCACTGGATACTGCGAGAAGAAGTTGTTCACCAGGACGCCGGCGCTATTGACGGTTGCGTTCGGCACGAAGTTACCGTAGGGGATGTGATTTGTAGGGGTCGGATAATACTGCTGGAAGGCATTCGAGACCGAATCGATCATGGCCGAGGGAATGGCGTTTGTTCCATACTCGTCGATGAACCGCTTACGAATGGGGTACGGATGGCCTTGCGAATCCGACCCAATTGTTTGCGTCGTGGGATCGTAGATGTAGTACGGGGCAGTTGGGTTGGCCGCGATGTTCCCGGTGAAATCACCACTCTGAATGGCGGCAGTTGGAACGGTCTGGTAGCCGTTGGTGGTGGCGTTATTGTGAATTTGATCGTAACCGAAGAAGAAGAATGCTTTCTTCTTCAACCCCAAGAATGGGATTGGGCCGCTGAAGGTCCCGCCGAAGTCGTCATAGTTGAGGGGGGCACCGGCTCCACGTTACCAAAGCCGTAGTTGGCGGCGTTCAGCGATCTGTTCTGGAAGTACTCGTACAAAACGCCGTGGAACTTGTCTGTACCGCTCTTGGTGATCTGGTTCATGATGAGACCGCCTACGCCATACTGCGCGGAGAAGGAAGAAAGGCTGACCTGAACTTCCGATACGTCTTCAAAGGCGGCGGGGTTGGCGTTCTGGCTGCTGGGGAGCGTGGTGGAGGCACCGTCGGCGAGCACGTTGGTGAAGGGCAGGTTGCCGTTGGTCGAAACTTCCTGACCAGGATTGAAGGCGTTTTCCTGGTTGTTGCTGCCGTTATACGTGCCAGAGGCTCCGGGCAACAGGATCATGAAGTTCTGCCAGTCAGGGCCGTTGCTGCCGCCGACGTTTGGCATCTGCTCCATATCATGCGCTTCGAGGGTTGCGGAATGTGAACCGTCTTCCATGTTGAGGAGGGGAACGTCGGTATTGACGGTCACCTCAACGCTCGATGAGCCGATTTTCAGTTCGGCGTTGACGTCGGTGATACCGACCAGGACGGTGATGGGTCCACGTACGTAGGTCTCAAATCCAGTTTTAGCGACGGTGACCTTGTAGCTGCCGGCCACGATGGAGTTGGTGTCATACAAGCCATCGTTGTTGGTGGGATAGTCCTTGGCTACGCCTGTGTCGAGGTTCATCACGGTGACCGTGGCGCCGGGGATGAGGGCGCCGGATGGATCGGTGACGAGTCCGCGGATGTCGCCTGCGTTCGTACTCTGTGCGTGGGCGGTGCCTAATCCCAGGATGCCGGCCATGGCAAACGCAACTATCCTGAATAATGACCAACTTGACTTCATAGTGCCTCCAATTACTTCATCAGTTCTGCATGTACAGCTATCGAAACGAGACAAACGTTTGTCTATCAGCTGACGGAAACGAGACAAACGTTTGTCTTTCAGCTGATTGGAATCGCGGATCATAATGATCCAACGCTCTGTGGCTTGTCAAGTACTTAATCCACTTAAGGCCTGAACAGCGGGGTTAATGCTCGTTCTCGAGGTTGAGAAGCGGCTCCATCGTTTGGACCACAGAGCGAAGTGAGTTGGGTCTGAGTGGTGGACTTCGACGGCAAAGATATGCGGCCGGCAGGATGCACATCGGTCCGGTAAGTCGTGGTGCGAGCGACTGAATGGCAAACCCAGGGGAGCGTGGGCGTCCGGAAGGTTGGTTAGGAGTGTCGGGGGGGCGGCATCTAATTGAATTGGAACCAGTTGAGGTTGGAAATTCCGGCTGTGGTGCCCTGGAAGGTGAGGTAGAGATCGTGCAGGCCGGAGGCGCCGGTTACGGGCGCGGTTACGGTCTGCCAGGTTTGCCAACCGCCTGTGATGGGCAGCGTTGCTGTTGCGATCAGAGGGCCGGTTACGGAGTCGAGATGGAATTGAACGGTGCCGCCCTGCCCTGCGCTGGCGGTGCGAACACTGACCGTGCTGACGGAGGTGCCGAAGTTGATGCTCTTATATAGGGCAAAGGCGTTCGGGCTGACATAGCCGAGGTCATAGGCGCCGGTTGTGTCTGCGGTTGTCTCGGTCTCGAGACCGCTTTCCTGGGAGTAGCTGGAGCCCTGAATCTGCCAGGTTGCGGGAGTGGTTGGCGTGCCGGCCTGGGTGCCGCTCCACGTGAAGGTGGCGGCCGCGAGCGATGGAAGCGTGTAGGTGAAGGCCTGAGTTCCCCACTGGATTGTGAAGGATTGGCTGGTTGTGGAGTTGTTGAAGGCGACTAGGGCCTTGGAGTTGTCGGGGTTGAGGAAGGCGACGCTGACGATGGATGGAGTGTTACTGGAATAGATGCGGGTAGCGCCGTGCTGAACGTATTTGCTGTAGTGGCCGAGGGTGTAGAACTCGACGTCCTTGGTGACGGCGCCGGTGGTGCTGTTGACTGTGACGATGGGGGTGCAGGTTGCGCAGCCGCCGAGACCGGTGTTGAGTTCGGTTAGGTTCGGGCCGAGGGTTTGGTCGAGGGCGAGGCTCCACTTGACGAAGGATTTTGCGACGTTGCGCATGACTTGTGTGATCTCGAGGAAGTCGGTGGTGAACTGGTCGGTTTGCCAGGTGCCTCCGGAGTGTTCGGTCTCCCAGGTGCCGAGGGTTGGGAACTGGTTCTGGACGGTTTGTTGCGCTCCGGGAGTGCCTGCGTAGCCATGCCAGGCGGTTCCGGCTATGAGTGGTGAGGCGGCGATGGTGGGGTCGGTTAAGACTGTCTCGGGGTAGGCGGGCGTATCCCAGTTGTGGTCGTAGACGAAGAGTTTGGTGGTGAGTTGCGCGGTGGTGAGGGCGGGCAGGACGTAGTCGCGCATGACGGTGAGTTGGGTGGGGGCGTCCATGTACATGCTGGGGTAGGCGGTGGTTTGGTTGAGGGGTTCGTTCTGGAGGGTGAGGTAGTCGTAGGTAATGCCTGCGGTTTTGTAGGCTTGCAGATACTTCACGAGGTAGTTCGCGAAGGGTGTGTAGTCAGCCGGGAGGAGCGTGCCGGAGTTCATGGAGTTGGTGGACTTCATCCAGCCTGGAGGACTCCAGGGACTGGCTAACAACTTCATTTGAGGGTTGAGCGCTTTCGCTTGCGTGATGAGCGGGAGGATGTAGGTTTGATCGTGGGCGATGGAGAAGTTTGCGAGGGTCGGGTCTACTGTGCCGTTGTTGTCGTCGAAGGAGTAGATGGAGCGGGCGATGTCGGTGGCGCCGATAGGGACACGCATGAAACTTAGGCCGATGCCGTTGCCGGTGCGGGTGAAGAGGTCGCTTAGCGTGCTTGCCTGGGAGGAGGAAGGCTCGACTTGCTCGAGCAGGTAGGCGGCGGAGTCGGTGAAGGCGGCGCCGAAGCCTTCGATGGTTTGGTAGGTTTGCGCTTCATCGACGATGACATTGTTGGTGCCTGCGGTGGTGTCGGTGAAGAGCGTCGCGGCTTGCGCGGCCATGAGCTGAGTTTGATCGTGCGTGCTTTGCACTACGGATACAGTCGGGCCGGCGATTTGGTAGAGGCCTTGCGTGGTTGGGCTGGTGGTGTAGTCGGTGGCGACTGCGATTGCGGTGATGGTGACGTCGGCGGTGAAGGGGATGGGGGCGGTGTAGGTGGTCGAGGTTGTGGTTGGGGTTGAGCCGTCGATGGTGTAGTGGATGGTAGCGCCGGTAGTGGTGTCGGCGAGGGTTACGGACTGGCCGGTGGTGAAGAGGCCGGGGGTTGGTGCGAAGGTTGGAGATGCGGCGACGGGAGGAGGCGGCGGTGGCGTGGTGGTGCCGCCGGAGCCGCTACCGCTGCTGCAGCCAACGAGCGTGAGAAGTGCGAAGCTAACGCCGAGAGGTATCGTACGCATGGGGATAGTGTCCTTCGACGCAGCAGATTTTGTTTTATGGGTGCCGCGCTGTGGCGTGGGTTTAGGGTTGCGGCACAGTGAGGTTTAGAGCCTGCAGGTATCCGGCGTTGACGTGGGCGTGCTGGAACTTGATTTGTTGCAGGAGGTCTTGAAGCGCTGCGCGTGTGTGTTCGAGTGAAGGCCGCACGGGTAGAAGCTTCTCGGTGTTACCGGTGGCTCGATTGAGTTTGGCGTAGGCGATGATTTCGTCCCAGTAGAGGGGTTTGGGAAAGGAGACCATGCTTGCGGTGGCGTCCATTCGCTTGTAGGTCCAGAAGGCCCAGCCGATGTCGTTCTTATTCAGGACAGTGACGAAGTCGTGGATCCACGCGTCTTTGTTCTCTCCGGACTCGCCTAGCCAGATGGGGACGTTGTATTTTTCGCGGAAGTCGAGATAGGGTTTGATTTCGGCTTCGGTGGGTGGCATCCAGTATTTGTGGAAGGTGTACATGACGTTCTTGTCGAAGGGAGGGCCGAAGACACTGAAGTTGCCGTCCCATTGCGCGCCGCCCAGGATGATGACGTGGTGCGTGTCGACCTGGCGGATGCCTGCGGTGATGCGCTTGTAGATGGGTTCGAGATCCTTGTTGTACTGGTGGAGCTGCGGGAAGTGCGGGATGGGTTCGTTGAGGAGGTCGTAGCCGAGGACGGTGCGGTTGTTCTTGTAGTGCTCGGCGATGCGCTTCCAGATGGCTATTGTTAGCTCTTGATCCGCCGATGACTCGTAGAGCCAGGGATAGCCCCAACTGTCGTCGATGTTTGCGCCGGTCTGGCCGCCGGGAGCGCAGTGCATGTCGAGGATGACGAGCATGTGATATTTCGCGGCCCAGCCGATGACGCGATCGACGAGACGAAAGCCTTCGTCGTTGCCGGGGGTGAAGAATTTGTAGTGGAACGGAATGCGGATGGAGTTGAGGCCGGTGTCGTGGAGGAACTTGATGTCGTCTTCGGTGATGTAGGTGTCGCGGTACTGGTTCCAGAACTGGACAGCCTCTTCGGGGCCGATGAGTTGATTGACGAGGTCTTCAATCTCGCGCGGAGATTGTGGGCCGTCGTCGAGATGGAACATGTAGCCTTCCTGCTCGAGCCAGTTGCCCAGGTTCGTACCTTTGAGGTGAAGGGGCGTGCCGTCGGGGGCGACGAGGGTGCGGCCATCGGCGTGGACGTACTTGGATTGGGCGACCAGCGCGGGGGCGAGCGTGGAGGAGATTGCGAGAAGAAGTACTGCGAACCATTTCGTCATAGTCGACCTTGGCCGGAAGTATTCCACTGCAATTACAGCTTAGTCAAACGATTGTCTTGAGGAGGATCTTTTAGCTCTTAGCTTTTAGCTTCTAGCTACGGCCGCGAGATTGCATGGCCGCGGCCTGTTGGAGGTGCGGTAGAGGCGTGGGACGTGAGAGGATTTCAGGATGAGTGATTTTCTTCCTAAGGCAGGCGGAGTGAAGGTAGGCGGACTGAGCCGGAAGGCGCAGAAATTGCAGGCGATGCGCGAGAAGGCAGCGGCGATCAAGACGGATGCGAAGGTGACGTCGGGCGCGACGACGGCGAATGTGAAGGCGAAGAATTCGTTTGCGAATACGAAGAAGACGACCTTCCAGCGCAAAGCTGTTTAGGGCTAGCTCGCTGCGATCGACACCCACTCATGCGCAAAGAGCGCGCATGAATGGGGCACCCAGCAGACGTGGCTGGGATTAGTGTGGAGTTGCGGGTAAGTATTGCGCGGGGATTGGGTGGTCTGGAGTTTCCGCGTCCCAGAAGATGTTGACGATCCAGTAGCGATCGCCGTCCTTGAGGAGCTGGAAGCTGTTGATGCCGCGGACGAAGGGTGTGGCGTCGGTGGGCGCGTGGCGGGATTCGTAGGTGCTCCAGACCTGGACGATATTGCCGTACTGCTCGGTTACATTGTGGACGGAGCTTTCGTAAAAGCCCATGGTGGCCATGCGAGTGCTGGCGCGGGCGATGTAGCCGTCGATGGTGAGAACGACGGCGTCGGCGTGGCCGTTCGCGGGGACAGTGGGGATGAGGCGCGCGTCAGGAATGAAGAGCGAGCGCATGCGGTCCCAATCGCGGGGCTGGCCTTGAGGACCGGAGATGACGCTGTAGACGGCGTTGAGGATCGCCTCAGGTGAGCTGGCGTCCGCGGGCTTGGCGACGGGCCAGCCGGGATGGCCGGCGATGGAGCCGACGAGATGCGGAGGTGGTGGCGCAGCGGCGGCCGGCGCGGGGGCGGTTGTTTGGGCGAGAGCCGCGGCGCTGGAGAAGAACAGGATCAAGGATGCGGTGAGGCGATGGGGTCGGGAGAGTTGGATCATGAGGTCCTCGGGAATAGGAATACTGTACTTGGCCGAGGATGATCCGTGGGAGATTTGCTTAGGTTAATTGGTGAGTGGACCGGACTCGGCGGCGGGCGGGTTGTCCTTGTGAGAGTGATGGAAGATGTGGCCGACACCGCGGCCGGTGCCCTTGGCGATCTTGCCGGTACCTTTAGCCGCGCCTACGCCGGCGTCCTTGGCTCCAACGCCTACGCCCTTGCCGACGTCCGTCGCACCTTTCACGGGATGAAGGGTGACCAATTCGCCTGCGCCTTCACCGGTGCCTTTGGCAACATTGCCAGCGGCTCCGCCTGCGCCTTTGCCGATGTCGCCGGCACCGGACCCGACGTCGCCGCCGGGGGTGCGGGTTGGCTGGGCGTGGTTGGGAGGGGGCGGTGGCGGGGTGGTTTGCTGCTGCTGTGGGTATGCGCTTGCTGCAGAGAGGGATGCGGCTGCGAGGATGACGAGTGCGAGAAAAATGCTGCGGATGAGGGTGCGCATGAAGCATGGCCTCCAGATGATTGGATGCTTCTTTGCGGGCGAAAGTTCGTGGGACGGAGGCCTAAGGAAGAGGGTGAGGGCGGCTGGCGCTCAGTATTTGGTGGTGACGGAGGCGGCCTGAAGTTCGAGGACGACGCGGGTGAAGTCCATGTGATTCCAGGCCTCTGCGATTTTGCCGTTTGCGATGTGCAGGAAGCTGGTGCCGGAGAAGGATGCGGTACGGCCGGTGGGAGGAAATCCCAGAGACTGACCTGTGTGGGTGATGGTGGCGGTCCAGCGCGCAGCTACGTTGTCGCCTTCAGCGATGACCTCGTCCATATGCACCTTGATGTTGGAGAAGGCCTCCTTGAAGAGCGAATGAGCCTGCGTGAATTCAGAGGGGCCGGTGAGGATGGCGGAGGGTTCGGGAAAGCCGTGAGCCTTTCCATCGGCGTGGAAGAGTTCATGGATGGTGGCGGGGCTGCCTTGATTCCATACCTCGTCGAACCAGCGCTGGACGAGTTGCTTATTGGCGTCGCTCATGGATCCTCCAGAGGAGGAAAGAGTAGCACGGGTTGGTGCGAAAGGCGTGAAGGGCGGGCGCAGGGATGGGCATGTATAAAGGAACTGCCTCAGGGAGTTGGACGCTTATGAAGTCACCGCTGTATGAATCGATGGGGGAGCTGATATCGGAAGCTGTCGCGGTCTTCATCATTATTGCATTTGGAGATTCGGTGGCGGCGATGTACGTGCTCTATGATCCGAGCCCGTATCAGAATGCGTATTGGGGACTTTGCGTAGTGTGGGGGCTGGCGGTCACGATTGCGATTTATGCGACGGGTTCGGTGAGCGGTTGCCATGCGAATCCTGCGGTGACGCTGGCGTTGGCGCTGTATCGGAAGTTTTCGTGGAAGAAGGTTGTGCCGTACTGCCTGGCGCAGACGTTGGGAGCGTTTTTGGGTGCGGCCGTTGTGTATGTATTGTTCGGGCCGGTCATTGATCATTTCAATGTTTCCCACCAACTGACGCGGGCGGGCGGCGGCGCGGCGGGAGTGTTCTTCACGCATCCCGGACTTGCTGTCACGAGGATGCATGCGCTGCTGGATGAGGTGATTCTCACGGCGTTTTTGATATTCGGCATCTTCGCCGTGACGGAGCAATATAACGAGCAGGCACCAGGGGCGAACTTTGGCGCGGTGATTATCGGGCTGATCGTAGCAGTGATTGGTGCGTCGATGGGCTACCTGGAGGCTTGGGCGATTAATCCGGCGCGAGACTTTGGGCCTCGGCTGTTCTGCTTTTTCGCGGGGTGGGGATCGTCGGCGCTTCCCTCTCCTGATAATTATTGGTGGGTTCCAATTGTTGGGCCGTTGCTTGGAGGCGTGGTTGGCGGCGCGGCGTATCAACTGCTGATTCATCCATTTCTTCCGGCGCGGCGGCGGGCGCTCCGGGAGCAGCGTGAGGCGACAAAAGCGCCGGTTGAGGGAGAACTCGCGTAACCACTGGGTTGCTCCCGGGTTGCGGGGCGACCAATACGGATGTGTGGGTTTGACACACGGGCGACACTGCGGCTGGTGCGGCTAGAACGCGGCGGCGCTTTACTTTGCGGGCATTCGCGCATGCTTGTGAGGTGGAGCGTCTCTTCCTGCCAACGGACCCCCTCCAAACATAGTGAAATTTGCAGGAGTGCCGATATCACTTAGACGGGAGAGAATAGCTGGAAAATGATGCATCCGCCGAGCATGCTGGTCATTGACGACGATCCTGTGATCGGGCAGATTTTGTCACGTTTGGGTGCACACCTGGATGTGACGTGCAACGTTACGACGACCTCTGAACATTTCCTTGGGCTCCTGCGGCCGGAGACTTCTTTGATCTTTCTCGATCTGCTGATGCCCGGAATCGATGGAATCCAACTGCTTCGCGTTCTGAGTGAACGAAGGTGCAAGACTCCGATTGTCGTGATGAGCGGCATCGACCGCCGAGTTCTAGAGACCACTGAGATGCTCGGGAAGGCTCTCGGTATGAGGGTGATCGGCCGACTCCAAAAACCATTTCGCCTGGCGCAGGTGGAGGAAATACTTCACCAGTTGCGACGGACAACGGTGCCGACTCCCTATACTCAGCCTGCAGGCGTTGCGATTGCCGACTGCGACCTGGTCCGGGCAATAGAAAGCGATGAGCTAGTGGTTCACTACCAGCCGCAAGTCGATCTCCGCTCTGGGGAAGTGACTGGATTCGAAGCGCTGGTGCGGTGGCAGCGCACGCCACAAACCCTTGTCTTCCCCGACGCCTTCATCCCGCGTGTCGAGGCTTTGGGGCTGATCGATCATTTGGGCTCGCTGGTGCAGAGGAAAGGGCTTTCGGAACTCGAGCGCTTTGCGCACGCGGGAGATACGTATCCAACGCTTTCGCTAAATGTCTCCGCTTCCTCGCTGCTTGATCTGAACCTTCCAGATCGCCTCGCGTCGCTTGCCGACGAGCATGGAATCGATCCGGAACGCATCATCGTGGAAGTGACGGAGAGTGGATTCTTCAAGGACCTTTCGAAGGTTCTCGACGTCCTCGCGAGGTTGAGGATGAAGGGATTTCAAATCTCAATGGACGATTTTGGTACGGGCTATGCCATGATGCAGCGCTTGAGGCACATTCCGGCGACTGAAATAAAGATTGATCAATCGTTCGTGAGGAATATGCAGGTTAGTAGCAGTGACCGGATTGTTGTAGAAAAAACCGTCGAGATTGGACACGAGTTAGGAATGACGGTGGTCGCCGAAGGTGTGGAAACGGCGGAACAGCTTGAGTTTCTGCGGGAGATCGGATGCGATATTGGTCAGGGCTATTACTTTTCCGAGCCGCTCGCACCAGAAGCACTGCAGCTATGGCTAGCGCATTATCGGAGCGACGCGGGCTGTGAATTGACGTTCGAAAGGGCTGTGGATCGCGCGTTTGTCGAACATGGAACGTGGGCGATGAGGTGCGTGTGAGCGTTTAGAGCTCGATTTTTCTATGACATAGCCCGATGATGCAGGGGTAATTGTGCGGGAGGAAGGGCAGGGCTATCGTTTCGCCTGGCGGTCACTTCGAGGCGTCATTCCGCAGGGTCTGCCTCACCTGTTCGTTTTGACAGTTCCCTGCCTGCGATGGTACCTAGTACCGTAGGTTGAGCGTCTTGAGCCTTCGGGTTATCATCGGACGCGACACTCCAGGAGGTTTTTGTGAAGAATTGCGTTCGCGTCATTTCCATGTTCGCTGTACTGGCCGCCCCCGTGTTCGCTCAGAGCAAATTTGATGACCGCCTGAGTGAGTCAGCCGAAGTTTTACGGCAGATGTCTAAACCCAGTGCTATTCCACCGGTTGTGCTTAATCGTGCAGCATGTGTGATTGTTTTCCCGATGGTGAAAAAAGTAGGAATTGGGATTGGTGTGAGCTACGGCAGAGGCGTGTTGGTTTGCAGGAAGGGCGCCAACATGGATGGACGCTGGTCGGCTCCGGCAATGTACAGACTCAATACCGGCAGCCTTGGTGTTCAGCTAGGAAGCTCGGCGACGGACTATGTTCTGATTGTTGACACCCAACGCGGTGCGCTCAAGATTCTCTCAGGAAAGCTGAAGCTGGGAGCGGACGCGAGTGCGGTTGCGGGGCCGACAGGAGCCAAGGCCGTAGGGGCAAACGATCCTAACATTGACATGCTGACGTATTCCCGTGCGAAGGGCGGCCTGTTCGCGGGCGCTTCGCTGGGCAGCGCGTCGATGGATTCCGACGATGACGCCAACAAGGCTATCTATGGCAAAGATATCGATGCGACACAGATCATCAGAAGCGAGGCTGTGCCGGCGTCGGGGCAGGCCATCGTGGATGTGCTGACAAGGCTGTCGCCGACTCGGGTTCAGTAGCTTTCAACGAAGGACGGATGAGGGAAGGTGCAGGAGTCGCGGGTGACTCCTGCACCTTTTTGTTTGGGGGATGAGCTGAACTTTGCGCGACTGAGGTGGGTTTCGGGTTACGAACCGGGGTCTTGAGCTCGGTTTCGGGACGCGCGTTTGGTGGGATTGGGGCGGTTGGCGGGGGGATTGGGGCGGTTGACGGAGGTGTGAATTTCGGG